>WNGB01014472.1_pt1 | contig 10526 bp, 11 predicted proteins | sample 5400681 | NCBI WGS metagenome assembly WNGB01 (sample SAMN13153367, study PRJNA577476) | soil metagenome | isolation source: 115 cm soil or saprolite under grassland replicate 2 | place: USA:California | collected 2016-06-15 | reverse complement strand
TCGGGTGATAGTGCGCCCGCAGGCCCGGCGCGCCGTTATCCTTGCCACCGGCTGCGAGCGCGGCGCGATAGAAGGCATCGACCGCGGCGCGGTCCTTGGCCACGAAGGCGACGTGGATGTGGCTCTGTGGCCCTTCGCTCGGTGCCAGCCAGAAATAGGGCTTGCGATCGTTGCCAAAGCCGACATAGCTCGCGCCGCCGCTCTGCTCCGGCGTGACCTCCATGGCGATTCCATAACCCAGCGGGGCGAGAGCGTTGAGGTAGAACGCCTTGGAACGCGCGTAGTCTGAGACCGGCAAGCTCATGTGGTCGATCATCGGGGCCTCCTCGATGTGATGTCGGAAGCGTCATGCGCGAGCGTGATGGCCGCTCTATGACGAACGGCTGACGCAGCGCCGGGATGGTTCGGTCAGGAACGCGACGGTTCCTGCTCCGGCACGTTACGAGGCTCCGCGCGATATCACCACAGCCCCTTTTTCTTGGTCGTGGTCTCGGCAGGGCCAGCAAGAGCCATTTGCCGGACGACACGCTTGCTCATCAGGCGCGGATATTTTGATTTGTAGTGTGCCAGCTTCTCCGGCGAGGTGGGTGATACTGAACGCTGCAGAGTCCCTGTTGATGACAGGAAGCCGGGGTCCATTTTGTGAGCGACATGCAGCGTGCCGACGTCGACGAACTCCCCAGCGCGCACCTGAAACTTCGCATGCGGACCCGCCTGTGTGAACTTGTCACGCAGAACTTGGCACATCACCGACGCAATTACATAGTCGCCGGCCGGAACCGTCCGGACGCCATGAAAGCTCGCGCTTCCGTCCCGCTTTCTGATGCTGCCTTTGACATGGATCGGCTCCAGCTTGCCTTCGATCGGATGGGCGATAGTTATGTCAATGAGGGCGCAACTGCCGCGCATCTCGACATCGACCATCAACAGGCCCTTGCCGGAAGCGCCCTTGCTGCGTTCGTCCTGAAGCATTCTCAGGACGTTGTCTTCGCGATCCTCCAAGGACGGCGTTTCACCGGGCTCTTGCGCGCGGAGCGGCTGTCCGAGCAGCATGAGAAAACACGCAGCGAGAGCCAGAACTCGCTTTGCACAGTTCATAGTGGCCACCCCCAATATCGGCGCAGCGAGATAAACAGAACTCGGTTGTGGTCGCAACCTTGAGGTACGTGGGCGGATCGGACTACCGGGGGCGTCGGTGCGCGGGTGAAGCGCGACTGCGTTCTATGGCTGGCGGTCGATCCAGCGCTGGAACAGTCAGTTTGCGGCCTTGATCGCCGCGGGCTCCGGAGCTGCGACTGGCCAATGCTTGCGGGCAGCCGCAAACTCTGCATCGATCAGTGCGGCAATTGGAACGCGCAGCGGTGCCAAGCCAAGCTCGCGCGTCACAGCCTTGCGGGCGAGGAGGTCGCGCACAATGGTCGTTACCTCCGACGGCAGCTCGCTTTCCATGACGAGTCTCGGGAAATGCATGGGCGCGACCGCGGCCCCGGGATGCAGCCGCAGCCAGCGCAGCGCGACCGCCGGGCGCAGCGCATAGAAGAGCTTCTTGATCTCGACCGCGCGTTCGTCCGCGAAATAGGTTCGGCGCTGCCGCTCGCCAAGATGCAGATAGTGGCGTGCGATCGCGGTCTGGTGAGCGGCGGCTTTGGCCAAGGCCAGGGCCTCGTCGCGAAACTCCGCCTCTATGGCGGGCGAACAACCTCGCGTAGGCCTACACCTGTCGCTCGACCATCTTCTTCTTGATCTCGGCGATCGCCTTCGCCGGATTGAGATGCTTCGGGCAGGCGTTGGCGCAATTCATGATGGTGTGACAGCGATAGAGCCGGAACGGATCCTCGAGATTGTCGAGCCGCTCGCCGGTCGCCTCGTCGCGGCTGTCGGCGATCCAGCGCTGCGCCTGCAACAACACCGCGGGGCCGAGGAAGCGCTCGCTGTTCCACCAGTAGCTCGGACATGACGTGGAGCAGCAGGCGCACAGGATGCACTCGTAGAGCCCGTCGAGCTTGCTGCGGTCCTCGTGGCTCTGTTGCCATTCCTTCTCGGGCGTGGGCGATACGGTGTGCAGCCACGGCTCGATCGAAGCATATTGCGCGTAGAAATTGGTGAGGTCAGGGACGAGATCCTTCACCACCGGCTGGTGCGGCAGCGGATAGACCTTCACGGCGCCGTTGACGTCGGCCATGGCCTTGGTGCACGCGAGCGTGTTGCGTCCGTCGATGTTCATGGCGCAGGAGCCGCACACGCCCTCGCGGCAGGAGCGGCGGAAGGTTAAGGTCGGATCGATATTGTTCTTGATCCAGATCAGCGCGTCGAGAACCATCGGGCCGCAGTCGCCAGTGTCGACATAGTAGGTGTCGACGCGCGGGTTGTGACCGTCCTCCGGATTGAAGCGATAGATGCGATATTCCCGCACCTCGTGCGCGGCCGATGGGCGCGCCCAGGTCTTGCCTTCGCTGATGCGGGAGTTCTTGGGCAGAGTGAGTTGGACCATGGTGCCTGTCGCCTTCGCGTCTCGAATTTTTGCGTTCGTCATGGCCGGGCCTGTCCCGGCCATCCACGTCTTGAGCTCAGCAAAGTGAGTAAGACGTGGATGCGCGGGACAAGCCCGCGCATGACCATCAAGCTAATACACCCGCGCCTTCGGCTCGATGTAGGAGACCTCGTTGGTGAGCGTGTAGGTGTGCACCGGCCGGTAGTCGATCGTCACCTTGCCCTTCGGGTCGAGCCAGGTGAGCGTGTGCTTCATCCAGTTCTTGTCGTCGCGCTCGGGGTGATCCTCGCGCGCATGCGCGCCGCGGCTTTCGGTGCGGTTGGCGGCGGCGTGCATGGTCACGACCGCCTGTGCGATCAGGTTGTCGAACTCGAGCGTCTCGATCAGGTCCGAGTTCCAGATCAGCGAGCGGTCGGTCACCCTGACGTCGGGCACGCCGCCCAGTACGTCGTCGATCAGCTTGATGCCTTCCTGCAGCACCTCGCCGGTGCGGAACACCGCGCAATTGCCCTGCATCACCTTCTGCATCTTCATGCGCATCTGGGCGGTCGGGGTCGAGCCCGAGGCATTGCGGAACTTGTCGAGGCGCGAGAGCGCGAGATCAGCCGAATCCTTCGGCAGGTCAGGATGTTTGTCGTTGGGCGTGAGAATCTCGGCGCAGCGCATCGCGGCGGCGCGACCGAACACCACGAGATCAATGAGCGAGTTCGAGCCGAGCCGGTTGGCGCCATGCACCGACACGCAGGCGGCCTCGCCGAGCGCCATCAGGCCGGGCACGACATAGTCGTCGTTGCCGGCCTTCTTGGTGAGCGCCTCGCCGTGATAGTTGGCGGCGATGCCGCCCATATTGTAGTGAGCGGTCGGCACGATCGGGATCGGCTCGCGGGTGACATCGACGCCCGCGAAGATGCGCGCCGATTCCGAGATGCCGGGCAGCCGCTCCGCCAGCATCGCCGGGTCGAGATGGTCGAGGTGCAGATAGATGTGGTCCTTGAGCTTGCCGACGCCGCGGCCCTCACGGATCTCAACCGTCATGGCGCGCGAGACGACGTCGCGCGACGCAAGATCCTTGGCGGAGGGTGCATAGCGCTCCATGAAGCGCTCGCCCTCGCTGTTGACGAGATAGGCGCCTTCGCCGCGCGCACCTTCGGTGATCAGGCAGCCGGCGCCATAGATGCCGGTCGGATGGAACTGGACGAACTCCATGTCCTGCAGCGGCAGGCCGGCGCGCAGCATCATGGCGTTGCCGTCGCCGGTCTGAGTGTGGGCGCCGGTGCAGGAGAAATAGATGCGCCCGTAGCCGCCGGTCGCGATCATCGTCATGTGGGCGCGGAAGCGGTGGATCGAGCCGTCGTCGAGATTGAGCGCGATCACGCCGCGGCAGCGCCCGTCGTCCATGATCAGGTCGATGACGAAATACTCGATGTAGAATTCCGCCGAGTGGCGCAGTGCCTGGCCATACATCGTATGCAGCATGGCGTGGCCGGTGCGGTCGGCGGCCGCGCAGGTGCGCTGCGCGGTGCCCTTGCCGAAATGCGTGGTCATGCCGCCGAACGGGCGCTGATAGATCTTGCCGTCGTCGCGGCGCGAGAACGGCAGGCCCCAGTGCTCGAGCTCATAGACGGCCTTGGGCGCGTTCGCGCACATGTACTCGATCGCGTCCTGGTCGCCGAGCCAGTCGGCGCCCTTGACGGTGTCGTACATGTGCCAGCGCCAGTCGTCCTCGCCCATGTTGCCGAGCGACGCCGCGATGCCACCCTGCGCTGCAACCGTATGCGAGCGGGTCGGAAACACCTTGGTGATGCACGCAGTCTTGAGTCCAGCCTCGCTGCAGCCTACGACTGCGCGCAGGCCCGATCCGCCGGCGCCGACCACGACGACATCATAGGTATGGTCCTCGATCGGATAGGCTTGGCCGCCGATCGCCGGTGCGCTGCCGTTTGATCCGTTGGCGGCCATAGCTCAGACTCCGAAGGACAGCTTAAAGATGGCGTAGGCGCTGGCGAGCGCGACCGCGACCGCGAAGAAGGTGTTGAGCATGATGAGCGCGAGCTTCGCGGTCTCCTCATGCACGTAGTCCTCGATGATCACCTGCATGCCGATGCGCATGTGATAGGTGATCGAGCCAATGAACAGCAGCATGACGATCGCGACCAGCGGCGAGGCCAGAATCTGCTGCGCGGCGGCGTGGTTGCCTCCGAGCAGCGCGAGCACGATCAGGACGAACGCGATGGTGAGGGGCACGTTGGCCACTGCAGTCAGGCGCTGATGCCAGAAATGCGCGGTGCCAGTCTTGGCCGAACCAAGCCCGCGGACGCGCGCAAGTGGAGTGCGGTGCTCGGTCATTGGCTGCCTCCAATCGAAAGATAGCTGATCACCCAGAGCAGGACGGTCAAACTGATTGATCCGACTGCGGTCGCGAGCGACAGCCACTCGCGCTCGCTCTGGCTGAAGCCGTGCCCGGTATCCCAGATCAGGTGGCGGACGCCGCCCAGCATGTGATGAAGGAGCGCCCAGGTATAGCCGAACAGGATCAGCTGTCCGATCCAGGAATTGATGAAGGCCCCGAAAGTGGCATAGGCGTTCGAGCCCGAGGCCGTCGCGATCAGCCACCAGGCCATCAGGAGGGTGCCGACATACAGGCCCGCGCCGGTGATGCGATGCAGAATCGACATCGCCATTGGCAGCGGCCAACGATAGATCTGCATGTGCGGTGAAAGCGGTCGCGTGGGGGCCTTGCTACCGGCCATTGTCGTCCTCCCGATTCACACGCTCGGGCCTGAGCCTACAGGGATGCCAATCCGAATACTTCAATTTGCCGTATCCAGCTGTGGATGGTGGGGCCTTTGAGCTTCGCCGCTCACGAAGTAAGATGTGAAAGTCCCTAGGGCAATCAGGATTTCGCGTAACCTGCCTTCGTGGATCGCGAAGGGTTCTGTCGATGCATTTCGATCTGGTCGATCTCAATCTGTTCCGCCATATCGTCGAGGCCGGGACCATTACGCATGGTGCCGAGCGCGCCCATCTGGCGCTGGCCGCGGCCTCGACCCGCGTCCGCAACATGGAGGAGGCGCTCGGCGCCTCGCTGCTGGTGCGCGGCCGCCAGGGCGTCACGCCGACCCAGGCCGGCCGCACGCTCTTGCAGCACGCGCGGGCGATCCTGCGGCAGGCCGAGAGCCTGCGCGAGGACCTTGGTGCCTATGCGGGCGGGGCCGCCGGCCAGATCAGGGTCTTGTGCAATACCAACGCGCTCACCGAGTTTCTCCCCGAGGCGCTGAGCTCGTTCCTTGCCGCCCATCCGAACGTCAGCGTCGACCTGCAGGAGCGCCTGAGCGACGAGATCGTGGGGCTGATCGCTGAAGGCATGGCCGACATCGGCATCGTGGCCGGTACGGTCGACATGAGTGCGCTTGAGACTTACCCGTTCCGCCGCGATCGTTTCGTGCTGGTGGTGGCGCGCGAGCACGCCCTGGCCAAGCGCGCCAAGATCCCGTTCGCGCAGGTGCTCGACCACGATTTTGTCGGGCTCGACCGGGCGAGCGCGCTGCAGCGCTTTCTTGCCGAGAAGGCGGCGCCGATCGGGCGGTCGCTGCGGCTGCGCGTGCAGCTGCGCAGCTTCGATGCTGTGTGCCGGCTGGTCGAATGCAATGTCGGCATCGGCATCGTGCCGGAAAGCACGGCGCGGCGCGTTCAGCGCACCATGGCGATCGCGATCGTCGAGCTGACGGACACTTGGGCGGTGCGCGAGCTCACCATCTGCATCCGGCGCCTCAGCGAGCTGCCGCCCTATGCGCGCCAGCTGGTCGAGCATCTGCGCAGCGACGCTTGAGGCTTCCGATCTGTCGGGGTTCCAGCAACGTGGAACGCTCACCTTGTGGGACGAGCCGGAACCGAGTGCTGTGTGACGGGTTCATCACCATTGAGGCGCCGAACGGAGGCCGGTGATGAACCCGTTGATCCGATTGAAACTCGTCGGTGCGGGCATTCTGCTCGCGGCGCTTGCGCCAGCGATTGGCGCCGAACCGAGCCTGATGGCTCATGCGCAGATCAAGGATCAGAAGGGTGATCACGTCGGGACCGCCGACCTGATGGAGACCCGTGGCGGCCTGCTCATCAAGCTCGCCTTCCAAAATATGAAGGCGGGGCAGCATGCTGTGCACCTGCACGAGGTCGGCCGCTGCGATGCGCCTTTTATGACCGCGGGAGCACACTTCAGCCCCGACCATCACAAGCACGGCATGCTGGTGGGCGAAGGCCACGCCGGTGATCTGCCGAACCTGCACATACCCGACAGCGGCGAGCTTGAAGTCGAGTTGCTGACGACCAAGGTGACCCTCGAACAAGGCAAGCCGAACTCGCTCTTAGACCAGGACGGCACCTCGCTCGTCATTCACGCCACGTCAGACGACTATCAAAGCGACCCAGCCGGTGACTCCGGAGACCGCATTGCCTGCGGAGTCATTACCAGCCAGTTCACTCAAAAGGGTAGCAGCACCCAGTAGTCAAGCTCCAGCACGACCGCCGGGTCGTCCTGGTCGCCTTGTTTGTGCGGAAAATCGTGGCAGGGACGATCCTTCGTGGCGACTGTGCGCAGCCGCAGCGCGCCGACATCAGCGCGGCCGGGAATCTCGGCGCGTGCCAGCACCTCGCTCCAGGCGAACACGGTGGCGCCGGCAAACAACGGCGCCACATGCCGCCCGCCGTTGATCGCCGTGACGTGAAACGCGTTGGCGAAGCCGCTGTAAGTGAGGCTGCGGGCGAGCGAGATCACGTGGCCGCCATAGATCAGTCGCCGGCCGAAGCGGCCCTGCGCTTCGACATATTGATTGAAATGGATGCGCGCCGGATTCTGATAGAGCCGCGTCGCAATCTGGTGCTCCGCCTCCTCGACTGTGACGCCGTCGACATGGTCGATGCGCTCACCGACGTCATAGTCACCGAAGCGATAACGACTGCCGGCCAGCGTCACATCATAGGCAGCGGCGTCGATCGCCGGGCAGGCGCTGCCGAGCATGCTGGGCAACAGCGCCTCCGGCACGCGCGGCACGTGGTCTGCGTCCGCCGTCGCGGCCTCGTCGCGCTTGTGCACCATCACCCAGCGCACATATTCGAGCACCTTGCTGCCGTCGGGCTTGCTGCCGGTTGTGCGCACGAACACAATGCCGGTCTTGCGATTGGAATTCTCCTTGAGCCCGATCACCTCGGAGACCGCATTGATGGTGTCGCCCGGATAGACCGGCGCCAGGAACCGGCAGCCCGCATAGCCAAGGTTGGCCACCGCGTTGATCGAGATGTCCGGCACGCTCTTGCCGAACACGATGTGAAAGACAAGAAGGTCGTCGACCGGCGCGCGCGGGTAGCCGATCGCCTGCGCGAATGTGTCCGAGGATTGCACCGCGAAACGCGGGCCGTAGAGGCTGCCATAGAGGGTTACATCGCCGGCGGTCACGGTGCGCGGCGTCGCGTGCCGGATCAGGGTTCCGACGCGAAAGTCCTCAAAGAAGTTACCGGCGCTGGTCTTGCTCATGGGGTACGACAACGGCGTTCAGTCAGGGGGGCGTGCATCAGGGGAGCATCCGGTCGGGCTACCATCACGTAGCTGTGTTACAAGCCCGGGCCTATGCGGGCTGACGATAGGCGCCCGGATCGATAGAGTCAGATATGATGATGCGCAAGGGCCGCCAATGACCGCTGAAGCCACCCAGATCGACCCTGCCGGAAACACCGCCGCCGCGCGCACGAGTGGGACGATCCATCCGGCCTGGCTGCGCATCACCCATTGGATCAATGCAGTTGCCGTGGTGATGATGATCGGCTCGGGGTGGGAAATCTACAACGCCTCGCCGCTCTTTCCGTTCGACTTCCCGAAGTCGATCACCCTCGGAGGCTGGCTCGCTGGCGCGCTGCTCTGGCACTTCGCCGCGATGTGGCTGTTCGTGGTCAATGGGCTCGTCTACGTCACGCTCGGGGTTTTGACCGGCCGGTTCCGGCGCAAGCTCCTGCCGATCCACCCCGGCGAGGTGATCGCCGACACGCGAGCGGCGCTACAGGGCCGGCTGAGCCATGACGACCTCTCCGTCTACAACGCCGTGCAGAAGCTGCTCTATCTCGGCGTCATCCTGGCTGGTGTCGTCGTGGCGTTGTCGGGTCTCTCGATCTGGAAGCCCGTACAGCTGCAGGAGCTCACCGCCTTATTCGGCGGCTATGACTTTGCGCGCTATGTCCACTTTGCCGCCATGGCGGCGATCGTTGGTTTCCTGCTCATTCATGTGATCATGGCGTTCTTGGTGCCGAAGTCGCTGCGCGCCATGGTCGTCGGACGATAGCGCATGGTCCGGCGAAGTGGGTACCGGTTCGCCGCTAAGACTATGCGCCATTCAACAAGGAGGGTGTCATGTCGCGCATCCGCAGAGTGATCCCCGGCGTCGATCCGAAGCTTCTGATCAAGGATGCCACGAAGCTCATGCCCGATCCGACGCGGCGGCTGTTCCTGCGAGGTGGCGCGAGCCTCGGCGCGCTCGCGTTCCTCACCGGCTGCGACATCATTGATGGTCCCACAGCCGAGCAGGCGCTGATGAAAATCTCCTACTTCAACGATCGCGCGCAGGCCTGGTTGTTCAACCCGAACCGGCTGGCGCCCACCTATCCTGAGAGCGCGATCACGCGGCCGTTCCCGTTCAATGCCTATTATCCGGTCGAGGACGCGCCGGAAGTTGATGGCGAAAACTATGAGCTCGAGGTCGGCGGCCTGGTCGAGAACAAGAAGACCTGGACGTTGAAGGAGCTGTACGCGCTGCCGGAGGAAAGCCAGATCACGCGTCATATCTGCGTCGAGGGCTGGAGCGCGATCGGCAAGTGGTCGGGCACGCGGCTGTCCGAGTTTCTGCGCCGGGTCGGCGCCGATCTCACTGCCAAATATGTCTGGTTCCGCTGCGCCGAGGGTTATCACACCTCGATCGACATGCCGACCGCGCTGCATCCGCAGACCCAGATGACCTTCAAGTTCGACGGCGCGATCCTGCCGACGAAGTACGGCTTCCCCATGAAGGTGCGGATTCCGACCAAGCTCGGGTTCAAGAACCCCAAGCACGTCATGGAGATGGCGGTCATCAACAACTGGAATCCGGGTTACTGGGAAGAGAAGGGCTACAACTGGTTCAGCGGCAGCTGAACGCTGCCACATAGAGTTCGAGATGCAGCTGAGCCGGACAAAGCCGGGCAAGATGGAAGCCATCCAGGTGCGCATCATCCACTGACCTTCGTCACCGCGATGATCACCAGCGCCACCATCCAGGAAATTCGCGACCGCGACCGAGTCGCGTGCGCAAAACTGGATCGGCAAGTAGGTCAAAAAACGTTCGGGCCCTCTGCTAACGAGACTATCATGCGCGCGAGAACAATTTACAACGGCAGGCCAAGTGATTTTATCCAATGTGTTGCGGCGTCAGCTACAGCGCACATCCGGTCAATCACGACCCACCAAAAAGGCGATTGAATAGCTCGCTTCCCAAGCTCCGATCCCGCGGACTTTGCGGCCTCAGACACGAATGTATCTGCTTGCCTCCCGACATACTTTCCCGCCGATGACGCTGCGATCCGAAGGCGTCGTGCAATCTTGCGCAGGAGTTTCGCGGCTTCTAGTGCCTTGGTAGGGGTCTCAGTTGGTTCTGGCGGTTGGACCTTCAATACCGCAATCGCATCTAGAACGGCCCGCCGATCGGCATTGCCTAGTCCCTCCGGCCCGATCGGCTCTGGTGGGTTGTTGTCGCCGATACCCCGATGGCGCGGTGAGAGCTTCCTCAATGCTTCTTCAAGCGATGCGATCCGTCTAAGCATTTCGGCATGCAGCACGCGCGGATCGGTTGATTCCGGACCCGAACCTTGATTGTGGGGGACGGACGGAGGCGCATTGAGGCCTTTAGTTGCTATCGTCTCAGTCTCGATATTGGACCAATCGCTCGGTGCGCGTGTCGGCCGTTCGATGCGAGCACGAAAATACCAGGTGCCATCTGCGAGCGCACCGGTCGAGAACTTT
>WNGB01030976.1_pt1 | contig 10527 bp, 9 predicted proteins | sample 5400681 | NCBI WGS metagenome assembly WNGB01 (sample SAMN13153367, study PRJNA577476) | soil metagenome | isolation source: 115 cm soil or saprolite under grassland replicate 2 | place: USA:California | collected 2016-06-15 | reverse complement strand
TCGCGGGCTTGCGGTGCCACCAGCGCTGCTGGCGGCGGGCCGCCCGCAGGGCCTGGTCGATGGCGGAGGCCAGGTTGCGGGCCAGACCGCGCGCTTCCGTGCCCGACGGCGCGGTCCCGTACTCCGCGGCGTAGTAGAGCTCGGTCAGCTCGCCGAGCTCGGCGGCGCCCGGCGCTCCGGCCCGGGCGAGCGCGGCGGCATGCTCGCGCGGGGTCGCCGCCGGAGGCCGGGCCCAGCCTCGCCGTCCCAGCATGCGCAGGACGCCGAGGTAGAGCACGGCCACCGGATCGCGCTCGCGGTGACCCCGCCGCGACGGCTCCCCGGGCACGCGCCGCCGGCGCCGGCGCCACACGAACAGGGCAAGGGCCGGCACGACGGCGGCCGACACGAGCAGCCCGGTGGCGCCGGGGTGGCGACCGGGCCAGTCGCGCAGGCCGCGCCAGCCTTCGCCGAGGCTGTCGCCCGCCTCGCCGCCCAGGCGGAAGTAGTTTCCGACGCGCCTGAACATCCCGAGCTGCCGGTCCAGGTCATACTCGATCACCCACTTGAACCACTTGAAGCGGATGGTGTCGGCCAGGCGCCGCAGCCGGTCGAGGAGGCCCGTCCCGCCGCGCCCGAGGCGGTCGACCGACGCGCCCGGCGTCGGATCGAAAGTGACCCAGCCGACTCCGGCGAAGTAGACCTCGACCCAGGAGTGGGCATCGCCGGCGCGCACCGCCACGTAGTCCTCGTACTCGTTCCACTCCCCGCCCAGGAAGCCGTTGACGTTGCGGGCCGGCACGTCGAGCGCGCGCAGGAGGACGGTCATCGCGGACGCGAAGTACTCGCAGTGCCCCTTCCTGCGCACGAACAGGAAGAAGTCGATCGGCTCGCGCCCGCGCGGCGACTCCATCTCGAGGGTGTAGGAGAAGTTGCGCCTGAGATAGCGCTCGATCGCGACGGCACGATCGTAGTCGGTCGCGGCGCCCCGCGCGATCTCGGAGGCCAGCTCGCGCACGCGCGGCGTGATCTCCGGCGGGAGCTGCGTGTAGACGTGATAGCCGCGCGGCAGACTGCGCGGCGCCCGGCGCAGGAGGTCTGCCTCCGGCGGATCCGGGTCCGAGAAGACGGTGTACTTGATGCCGCCCGAGTGGGAATGGTGGATCTCGTCGTTGTGCTCGTCGCGCAGCCGCTCGCGGTAGCTGGTGGCGACCCGGAAGGCGGCCGGCATGGACGCGCCGAACAGGACGTCGTAGCCGAGCGGCTCGAGGTAGATCTCCTGCCGCACGGCGCCGGCCGCGCCCTGTGCCCCCACCGCCCGCTTCACTGCATCCGGCCGGGTGGTGTCGTAGAGGAGCGTGTGCGTCACGATCGTGCCGGCCACCGCGATCGACTGCTCGGTCTTGGGCGCGTGCGACGAGCGGCGCCACTGGCCATGGGTGTACTCGTCGAAGGCGACCCCTCGCCAGTGCAGGTAGGGCGCGTCGCGGCCGGAGAACGGGGCGCCGATCTCGACCCGCATCACCACGGTGTCGTCGTCCTTGATGACGCCGTGCCCGCCGAGCCGGACGCCGTCGCTGAACCCGGCCATGTTCACGCTGGAGCGGCCCTGGCTGAAGAACAGACCGAAGCCGATGCGCGGGATGAAGAGGAACAGGACCGCGGCGCCGGCGAAGATGCCCAGCGAGACCGCGCCGGTGCCGGCGAGAAAGCGCGGGCCCACGATGCGGCGCGAGCCCAGGATGCGCTCGGCCTGGAGCGGCCGCGCCGCGCCGGCAGGCATGACGAGGAAGTTCTCCTCCATGTCGCGCCGGAGGTGGAGCAGGATGAGCGACCAGGTCGACGCCAGCACGTAGCCGAGGAAGAGCAGGCCGAAGCTGATCCCGCCGTTCAGGGCGGTGCCGGCCACGATCATCAGGAACGAGAGGACGTAGACCTGCTGGTAGTCGCGGCTCGCCCGCCGGCCGAACAGCTTCGCGACCAGGAGGTAGAGGAGCAGCTCGGCCGCGGTGACGATGAGATCGCCGCCGGACAGGAAGGTGACCCCGGCCCACGCGAACGCGACGAGGGCGAGCCCGGTGAACACCCAGCTCCACCGCTCGAGGTCGACCCGGGGGGCTTCCCACCACCAGCTCGCGGCGACGCCGGCGACGGCGATGAAGATGGGCGCCTGGGCCAGCTCGCCGGACAGGGCCAGCGCGAGGAGGGCGCACCAGACCGCGAGGTAGGTGGACAGCTTGTGCGCGTGGACGAAGCGCATCAGCCGGCCTCCGCCTCGGCCGCGCCCGCGAGCGCGCGCGGGCCGACGCGGACCGCCTCGGCCCCCGGCTCGACCCGGCCCGAGATCGGAACCGACGGACTCGCCGGCTCGAGCAGGGCGAGCGCGCGCAGGAGGCGGTGCTCGTGGCCGGGCCCGGCCGACGCAGGGACGTCGAGCCCGCGCGCCACCAGCCGGACCGCGTAGCCGCGGCGCAGATACGCGACGACCAGCGAGGCGGCGGTCGTGACCGCGTCCTCCAGCGCCTCGAGCGCGGCCTCGTCAGCCTGATCCGGGACCGCGTTGTCGAGCTCGATGACCACGCGGCGCTGCGCCTCCTCCTCCATCTCGCGCAGGAGCAGGCGCCCGGCCCGGGCCGACGAGTGCCAGTGGATCGCGCGGCTGTCGTCGCCGTCGCGGTACTCGCGCAGGCCGAAGAACTCGCCGCGCCGGCCCAGGCGGCTCTGGGTCGCGTCGCCGTGACGGGGCGAGCGCGGAGCCGGCAGCGGCACCGGCCGCACCGCCGGGTAGACCAGCACCTCGTCCAGCCCCGGCTCCTCGCGCGACTTGGTGAACAGCGCGAACGGGAAGCGGGTGGCCAGGCGGAAGCCGTCCAGGCGGTAGAGACCGCGGCGGTGGAAGGTGTGCCGATAGCTGGCCCGCTGGGTGCGGCCGGGCGGCAGCTTGAGGAAGTAGCAGCGCTTGTCGAGCGGCCGGGCATCCATGAGGTCCTCCACCTCGATCGAGAAGGAGGCGAACCGTTTCTTGCGGTTCTCGAGCGAGATCTCCATCAGGAACGGAAGCCCGGCGAAGATGCGCGGCGGCGCGCGGCGCCCGGCCCTGAGACCGCGCAGGGTCAGGTTGGACAGCACGCCGGATGCGATGATGAGCGACAGGAGCCAGCCGAGCACCAGGTAGAGGAGGTTGTTGCCGGTGTTGACCGCGGCGAGGCCGATCCCGATCGTGATGCCGAGGAAGATCCGGCCCTCGCGCGTCATGCGCAGGCGGGGCGGGGCCCACCTCCGCCAGATGCCCTGCCGCGAGGCGCGCTTCAATCGGGGCCTCAGGTCGGGACCGGCAGGCGGCCCAGGAGGTCGGCGACGATGCGCTCGGCCTCGTCGCGGGCGCGGCCGAGCGATTCGGTCGGCGCGCTCAGCACCACGCGGTGGGAGAGGGCGGGCAGGGCCAGGCTCTTGAAGTCGTCCGGCACGCAGAAGTGGCGGCCGCTGGCCAGCGCGTGGGCCTGCGCCGCCCGGTACCAGCTCAGCGCGCCGCGGGTCGACACGCCGACCGCGAGGGCGGGGGACGCGCGGGTCTCGGCGACCACGTTCATCGCGTAGTCGAGCAGGGCGTCGGATACGGCCACGCCCTCGACCGAATCTTGCAAGGCGAGGAGCGTCAGGTGATCGATGACCGGCTCGACCGCGGTCACCGGGTCGATCCCGCCGCGCTCGCGCAGGATCTGGCTCTCCTCGCCCCGCTCCGGGTAGCCGATCCGGATGCGGAGGAGGAAGCGGTCCATCTGCGACTCCGGGAGCGGATACGTCCCGAAGTGCTCGATCGGGTTCTGGGTCGCGATGACGAGGAACGGCTGGCTGAGCGGGTGGGTCTGGTCGTCGATCGACACCTGGCCCTCGCTCATCGCCTCGAGCAGGGCCGACTGGGTGCGCGGCGTGGTCCGGTTGATCTCGTCGGCCAGGACGACATTGGCGAAGATCGGCCCGCGCCGGAACTCGAAGACGTGCTGGTCGGCCCGGAAGATCGAGACGCCGACGATGTCGGAGGGGAGGAGGTCGCTCGTGAACTGGATGCGGCGAAAGCTGCCGCCCACCGCCGCGGCCAGCGCGCGGGCCAGGCTGGTCTTGCCCACGCCCGGGATGTCCTCGATGAGGAGGTGCCCGCGGGCGAGCAGCGCGGTCAGGGCCAGGCGGATCGCCTGCGGCTTGCCGCGGATGACGCGCGCGACCGCCGTCTCCACCGCGTGCAGAGCGCCCAGCGCCTCACCGGTGGGACCGCGGGCGGGCGCGGCAGCGAGCGTCATCTCGGCTCAGTATAGCGGAACCCGAAAGCGCGAGAGGCGCGGGCTTTCGCCGCGCGCCTCCGCGCCTCCCGCCCTGTGGGTGTCACCCGGTCGCGCCGGGCATCAGTTGCGCTGGAGCGACATGAGCAGCTGCAGCACGTACCAGAAGAGCGTCGCGATGCTGGAGAAGAGCATGAGCGCGCCCGCCACGTGCTGGGTCGGCCGGAAGTACGCCATGAGCAAGGACGTCTGGTAGAGGATCCACCCGCCCATGAGGACGATCATCGCCACGCAGAAGATGGTCCCGAGCGTGAAGCCGAAGAGGATCGAGGCGAGGATGATGCCGAACGCCCCGAGCGTGGCGAGCGAGAGGATCCCGCGCAGGAACGAGAAATCCTTGCGCGTGAGGAACACCGTCGCGGTCAGGCCGCCGAAGATGAGGATCGTGAACAGGGCCGCCTTGGCGATGATGTGCGGATCCTGCGGGTAGAGCCGGCTCGCGACGAAGAGGAGGGGCGTGATGATGACGCCCTCCGCGACCACGCCGAGGGCGAGCCCGAGGTACTGCATTCCGACCGAGGTGTCGGAGCGGGCCATGCGCTCGGTGATGACGCCGACCACCATGAACGCGCCGAGCACGATCAGCCAGTTCCAGCGAGCGCCGAACGCCCAGCGGGTGAAGCTATCGGCGAACGAGGACTGCTGGAAGACATAGCTCACGGCGATGAAGGCGACGATGGCGACGGCCAGATGGCCGTAAACCCTTCGCAGGAACGCGACGCGTTCATTGACGCCCACCGTGGCGACGGCACCCGGAATCGAACGCTGCTGGGCTCGTGCCTGGATCATGTGTACTCAGCCTCCTCCTCGGGGAACCCGTCAAGACTAGCACGGAGACCCGCGCAAGGTAGCCCCTGCGAGGCCCACGGCCCGCAGGGCGCGCGGAGGTCAACCGAAGCCAGCTCGGGTGTCAGGTCTCGGATGCCTTGAGCTTCTTGATCTCGGCGACGAGCTCCGGGATGGCCTGCTCCCAGGTGGCGACCAGTCCGTAGTCGGCGACCTGGAAGATGGGCGCCTCCCCGTCCTTGTTGATGGCGACGATCGTCTTGGAGCCCTTCATGCCGGCCAGGTGCTGGATCGCCCCGGAGATGGCCACGGCGATGTAGAGATTCGGCGCCACGACCTTGCCGGTCTGCCCGACCTGCCAGTCGGCCGGCACGTAGCCGGCGTCGGTGGCGGCGCGCGACGCGCCCATGGCCGCGCCGAGGAGGTCGGCGAGCCCCTCCAGCACCTTGAAGTTCTCGCCGTTCTTCATGCCGCGGCCGCCCGACACCACGATGTCGGCGTCGTTGAGGTCCGGCCGGTCGCTCTTCGAGCTCTCCAGCTTGACCACCACGGCGCCGAGCGGGCCGACCTCGCCCGCCGCGGCCGCGGTGATCGGTCCGGCGGAGCCGAGCGGCTTGGCCGCCTCGAACTCGCTCTGCCGCGCGGTCACCACGATCGGGTTCGACGACACCTCGACCACGATGAACGCATTGCCGGCCAGGATGGCGCGCCGGAACCGGTTCTTGTCGACGATGCCGGCGATGTCGGACGCCATGCCGGCGCCGCACAGCGCCGCCACCCGCGGCATCAGGTCCTTGCCGACCGACGTCGCAGTGGCCGCCACCACGCTGGCCTGCTCTGCCCCGGCCACGCGCGCGACGATCGGCGCGTAGGTCTCGGCCAGGTACGGCTCGAGCCGCGCGTCGTCCACCACCACCACCTTGCCGGCGTACTGGGCAGCCTCGCCGGCCGCGGCCTGGACACCTTTCCCGACCAGCAGGACCACGACCTGACCGCCGTGCTTCTCGGCGGCCTGGCGGGCGAAGGCGATGCAGCTCTTCGCGCTGGTGCGCAGCGCGCCGCCGCTGGTCTCGCAGAACGCTAGGACGTTTCCCATACCATGCCTCCTCGGCTCGACCCGCTAGATGACCTTCGCCTCGTCGTGCAGGCGCTTGACCAGGTCCTGCACGCTCTCAACCTTGCGCCCGGCCGCGCGCGGGGGCGGCAGCTCGACCGACACCTGGCCCCGAAGTCGGCCAGGGTCTTCTGATCGAGCGGCTTCTTCTTGGCCTGCATGATCCCCTTGAGCGAGGCGTAGCGCGGGCCTTCCGCGTACTCGTGGCCGTCCGGGGTGATGTGGTTCTTCACCGCCCGCGGCGAGATGATGCGGAGGTCGACGGTGACCACCCCGGGCAGCGGCACCTTCTTGTACTCGACGCCGGCATCCACTTCGCGGCCGACGGTGAGGCTCTTCTTGTCCTGGGCCAGCTCGATCGAGGCGGCGAAGGTGGCCTGCGGCAGCTCGAGCACGCCGGCCAGCATCTGGCCGACCTGGTTGTCGTCGCCGTCGACCGCCTGCTTGCCCATGAGGACGAGGTCCGGCTTCTCGGCCTTGTAGACCGCGGCGAGCGCGGCCACCACCACGCCGGCGTCCAGCTCCTTGTCGTCCCCCTGGATGCGGAGCGCGCGGTCGGCCCCCATGGCGAGGGCGCTGCGCAGCTGCTGGCCCGCCTCCTCCGGCCCGATGGTGACGACCACGACCTCGCCGTGGCGCGAGGCGTCGGCCGCGTTCTCGACGAGGCGCAATGCCGCCTCGACCGCATACTCGTCGAAGGTGTTGACGACCCAGGTGGCGCCGGTGAGGTCGATGGCGCCGTCCTTGATCTTGGTCTTGAGCTCCGGGTCGGGGACCCGCTTGAGCGGGACTAGGATCTTCACGGATCTCTCCTTTGCAGGCCTTGCAGCACGAGCGAGCCGACGTGGCCGGCGGCGCGCAAGATATCGAACTTCTCCCCGCGGCCCAACAGCCAGGCCAGGGCCAGCTCGTCGAGCATGCCGAAAATCGCGCGCGCCACCACCGGCGCCGGCAGCTCGCGGTCGAAATCGCCGGCCTCCTGGCCATCGGCCACCACGCCGGCCAGGAGCTTGAGGAAGTCGGCGAACTGGCGGCTCTGGTACTCCTTCATGAACTTCTCGCTCTGGCGCAGCTCGACGGTCAGCACCTCGGCCAGGGCCGGGTTGTCGGCCACGAGGGCGACGTAGGTGTGAAGGAACGCGATCAGCCGGTCGCGCGGGGCCGGGCCGGCCTCCTCGATCGCGGCGGCCAGCGCCGTGGTCACGCGCTCCATGCGCGACTCGAAGAGCGAGATGAGAAGTAGAGATAGATGGTTCCGTCGGCGACTCCGGCCTCGCGCGCGATCTCGGACACGCGGGCGTGGAAGAATCCGCGACGGGCGAAGATGCGCTCCGCGGCGCCCAGGATGCGCTCGCGCTTGTCGCCGCCGGTTCCGCGCGGCGCCGCCGGAGCTGAATGAATCGTCATTCAGGTCGGCTTGTAGCAGTGCGTGACGCGTGGTGTCAACCCGAGGGCGCTGGCCCGGGTGCCGGGCGTCGCTTGCAAGGCCGCGACTTTGCGCATACAACTCGACGCTGTGATTCGACCCCTTCGTGGAAACGCCGTGACCCTCGCGATCGTCGGGGTCGTTCTCGGCGGATGTAGCTGCGGCAACAAGAACAGCTCGGCCAACACCGAGGGCGGCAAGTACAAGGATATGACCGCCACGTTCGACAACTCCGAGCCGCCTGCGGCCGAACGCAAGCCGGCCGAGGGAGCCGACGTGAGCCGGTTGCCGTCCGGCGACCAGCAGCGGTTCGAGAAGCTGGTGGACAAGCTCCCGTCGCCGTGCGGCAAGGGGCACAGCCTGAGGACCAGCCGCAACACGGACGCGCAGTGCATCCGCTCGAAGTTCGCGGTGGACTACCTCATCACGCTCATCGCCGACGGCGCGACCGACGAGGAGGCGAGCGAGCTGTACGGACTTCGCTACCGCAAGGCGGAGACCCCGCGCGGCTTCCGTCTCGGCAGCGAGGTCCCCCACGAGGGGCCGGCCGACGCGCGCATCGTCCTTGTCGAGTTCTTCGACTTCGGCTGTCCCAGCTGTCAGGCGTTCGCGCCCGAGCTCGCACAGGTGATCGAGGCGTATCCGAACGACGTGGTCGTCTACTACAAGCAGTTCCCGCTGGCGGCGCACGAGTTCTCGCGCGGCGCGGCGCAGGCGGCGCTCGCCGCCGCCAAGCAGGGCAAGTACGTCGAGATGCACCATCTCCTGTTCCAGAACCCGCAGGCGCACAAGAAGCCGGACCTGATGGGTTACGCCAAGAAGCTCGGGCTCGACATGACCAGGTTCGAGGCCGACTTCAACGCGGTCGCGGCGCAGGTGGAGTCGGACAAGAAGGAGGGGGACGACGCCGGTGTGAACGGCACGCCCACTCTTTTCATCAACGGACGCAAGTACGAGGACCCGACGGCCGCGAGATATGTGAGGATGTGGATCGAGGAGGAGCTGGCGGTGAATCGCTAGGCCGCTCTCGCGTCTTCACCGTCACGAATGTCGAACACCGCGCCCGCACTCCGCCTCGTCTCGCCTCTCCTTGCCGCCCTGGCGGTCCTGGCCGGAGGAGGTCCGGCAGCGCGCGCCGAGGTGCGCAAGGGGGATCGGGCGGCCGACTTCGTCCAGGTGGTCGACGCGGCCGGCCGGCGGGTCTCGCTCAAGAGCTACCCGGCCGACGTCGTGGTCGTGACCTTCGGGGCCAGCTGGTGCGAGCCGTGCAAGAGGGAGCTGCCGGCGATGGAGAAGCTGGCCCGCCGCTACCAGCAGCGCAAGGCGCCGGTCGTCTTCTTCGCGGTCAACATCGACACCGAGCCGGCCAAGGGCAAGAAGTTCATGCAGCAGGCGGGGCTCCGCGCCGTCCATGCGATCTACGACTCCGCCAAGTCGACGGTCGAGAGCTACGACCCGCCCAAGATGCCGAGCACCTTCATCATCCGCGGCGGCGTCGTACGCCACGTCCACGCCGGCTACGCCTCGGGCGACGAATCCGCGGTCGCCGCGGCGATCGACCGCGAGCTCCGGTAGCCGCGCCTTTCAAAACCGCAGAGACGCGGAGCCGCAGAGGGCGCCGAGAAGATCGGGCTCTTGCCAGTCCGACCGAACCAGCAAAGAACAATCTCTGCGTCTCTGCGTCTCTGCGTCTCTGCGACGAAACGCGCGGCTACAGGCGGCTACAGGCGGCTCTGCTCCTCCAGCACGGCGGCCTGGAAGTGAGCGCGGAGGGCGCCGATGATGTCGGAGAGGTCGCCGTCGAGGATGGCGGGCAGGTTGTGGCGGGTGAGGCCGATGCGGTGGTCGGTCATGCGGTCCTGCGGGAAGTTGTAGGTCCTGATCTTCTCCGACCGATCGCCGGTCCTGACCATGGCGCGCCGCTGGTCGCGCTCGGCCGCGTCCTGCCGCTCGCGCTCGTGGTCGAGGAGGCGTGAGCGGAGGATCTTGAGCGCCTTCGACTTGTTCTTGTGCTGTGACTTCTCGTCCTGGCACACGACCATGATGCCGGTCGGCAGGTGCGTCACGCGCACGGCCGAGTCGGTCGTGTTGACCGACTGGCCGCCCGGCCCGCTCGAGCGGAACACGTCGATGCGCAGCTCCTTCTCGTCGATCGACACGTCCACCTCCTCCGCCTCGGGCAGGACCGCGACGGTGGCGGCCGAGGTGTGGATGCGCCCCGCGGCCTCGGTGGCCGGCACGCGCTGGACGCGGTGCACGCCCGACTCGTACTTCAGCACCGAGTAGGCGCCCTTGCCGGTCACCAGGACGATGACCTCCTTGAACCCGCCGGCGGCGCCCTCGGTCGCGCTCAGCGTCTCCGCCTTCCATCCCCGGCGCTCGGCGAAGCGCATGTACATGCGAAAGAGATCGCCGGCGAACAGCGCCGCCTCGTCGCCCCCCGTGCCGGCCCGGATCTCGAGGACCACGTTGCGCTCGTCGTTCGGGTCCCTGGGCAGGAGCAGGAGCTTGATGCGCTGCTCGAGCCCGTTCATCTGCGCGTCGAGCGCGGCCAGCTCCTCGCGGGCCAGGGCCCGCATGTCGACGTCGCCCTCGCCCATCATCGCCTGGGCCTGCTCGCGGTCTGCCCGCAGCTTGCAGAGCTCGCGCCAGGCCTGGACCAGCTCGTCCAGCTCCGCGTGCTCCCTGGACAGTCTGGCGAACTCGGCCCGCCGGGCGATCACGTCCGGCTGCCCGAGAAGACTCGCGACCTCCTCGTAGCGCTTCTCGAGCGCGTCCATGCGGCCGGCGAAGGCGGCGTCTTCGATCACGACAAGCGCCCCGAGCGGACCCTCGGCCGCGGCCTCAGGCTGCCGCCAGCGGCAGATCGATCTCGGCGGCGCTGG
>WNGB01024835.1_pt1 | contig 10527 bp, 14 predicted proteins | sample 5400681 | NCBI WGS metagenome assembly WNGB01 (sample SAMN13153367, study PRJNA577476) | soil metagenome | isolation source: 115 cm soil or saprolite under grassland replicate 2 | place: USA:California | collected 2016-06-15 | reverse complement strand
CAGCTCTCAACGCCTTCGACATCACCTTCGAGGGCCGCCTGTCCGCCGGACGGAAGTAGAACCTAAAAGATCAGTTACACCGAAGACTTGACAGACCCGCAACACGATCTGGGCAGCCAACCTAACCTAACCGCAGCACGGCAGCTCAGCGAGCAACTCGAGCCTCTGCAAATCCGATTCAACAAAACGGTCGCACAGATCTTCCGATCACTCTTCTAACACCCGGGTTCCGCGAACCCACGCGCGGGTTCCCGGTTCACCCCTTCCAGGATTCAGCGAACCCGCGCGCTTTCGGCTGCTGCATCACGCCCACCTCATCCTCACCGAGGGCACCAGCCTCCGCCTCGCCGAGGCCACCGCAGGAAAGGGAGTGACGCCGCTGACCTGACCCGCCGGGAGATAAGCCGACCGTCGGCACGGACATAACCTGACCGCCCGCGAGGAGATCAGCTGTCCGCCCACAGGGAAGTCCCGATGTCCCTTGACACAGGTAGGCACTGACTGGCACCACCTCACGGCCGTCGGCGTCGACCACTACATACGGGAGGTACGGAGCCACCCCCGCATCGACTGAGCCGACCGCGGGCACCGAGCACTGCCCCTCCATCAGGGCACGTCGTACGTCCTCGACCACACCATGCTCCTTGAGAGACCAAGCGATCCGCCTGGCTAGAGATCAGAGACATAGTGCAGTTAATAGGTCTGTGGCGTCACGACCGCTCCCCGCACCAAAAACTGCGAAAGTCGAGGGTCTAGAGTCGAATTGCACGGCACGCGCGTGAGCCGCGCGAGTGGGTTGGCCGCCACTCGCAGGACGCCCAGCCGCACTCGAGCCGGTTCCTTTCTGCGGTTAGCAACAGGTTTCAACGTGTGGTTGCCGCGACTCAGATCATGGTGATGGAGAGGCCGCACAGTGCGAGGAGGTGCACGGTGGCGGAACCTGAACCGAACTGCCGGTCGCGATGAACTCGCGGCGCCCGCGGAACCCGAGATAGCCGTACCCACCGGAGCGTAGTGTCTTACTCACTGCCCAAAATGTGGAAGTGGATCACTCCCCGGCGGGCGTCGCGAGGCGACCGTAGTACCGGTTGAGCTTGGCGGACAACCCCGCGGACTGTCACGAAGCCGATGGGAACGGCGCTAACGGGGAAGCGGTGCCGTGGGTGACGCAGTTGCCAGAGGTCGGCCCAGGCCCGCCGGTCAATCCAGAAGCCCATCCTTCGGGCGAAGAAAGAGCCGATGCTCGGGTGGCCGGTGGACCCGTACACGACACGATGGAATACAACGAAGGAGTGCCTTGTGGCGCATCACGGCTTTCGTCCCACTCCGCCCAGCCCGGGCACCTCGCCAGCGTCCCCGAAGGGGGTAGCCTCGGGCCGCCAGCGCGTCACCGGCACTATTCCTGGTTCCACCAGCTCCAGGCCGTCGAAGAAGCCGGTGATCTGCTCCGGGCTTCGGAGATTGTACGGATAGGCCGAGTGCTGGTTGTAGTTCCTTATCGCCTCGTTGTACGCCTCGCTGGTGTTCGCACTGTCGCCGAAGGCGAGGTAACTGCCGGACGGCACCGCATCAAACAGCCGCTTTATGATCGACTGCGGGTGGTCGGAGTCGGGGATCTGGCCCAGGATCCCCAACAGCATGATCGCGACCGGCTTGGTGAAGTCCAGCGTCTTGGCCGCTCCCGCCAAAATCTTCTCCGGTTCGCGGACGTCGGCGTCGATGTAGTCGCAGGCGCCCTCGGCGGTGCTGGTGAGCAGAGCGCGCGCGTGCACGAGCACGAGGGGGTCGTTGTCGACGTAGACGATGCGCGATTCGGGCGCGATCGCCTGGGCGACCTGATGGGTGTTGTTGGCGGTCGGCAGGCCGGTGCCGATGTCAAGGAACTGGCGCATCGCTGCCTCGGCGACCAGGTACCGGACCGCGCGCATCAGAAACGCCCGGGCACTGCGGGCCATGCGGGTAATGTCCGGGAACGTCGCGATGACCTGGTCACCGGCCGCACGGTCGACCGGATAGTTGTCCTTGCCACCGATCCAGTAGTTCCAGATCCGGGCCGAATGCGGCACGGTTGTGTCGATCTTTGGTCGTTCTTGGCCGGGGGCGGACGAACTGTCGGTCACGGGTGGCATCTCCACTCTGTGCTGCAAATTTTGGATATATGGCGAGGCCAGGTCATCGCTTAGGTCGGGCTTAGGCCTGTTTGAGGAGCGCGCCGAGCATATCTCTGCTGACCGTGCCGGTTTCGGCCTGAACGCACAACTGGTTCATGACAGTCATGTAATCGATGACGGCGTCGGGCTGACCGAGGTACAGCGCGCTGTTGAGCTGTTCGAGGTAGACCACATCAGGCACGTCCGGTCCGGGGAACCGCAAGATCGTGAACGGGCCGCCGGCCGCTGCGTGCGCGCCGGCGCGGAACGGGACGATCTGCAAGGTGACGTTGGGCAGTTCGATGACCTCGAGCAGGTGCCGCAGCTGAGCGCGCATCACCGTGGGCCCGCCCACGGGCCGGCGCAGCGCCGCCTCGTCAAGCACCGCCCACAGCTCCGGCGCACCGGGCTGGGTGAGCAGCTGCTGGCGCCTCATCCGCACGCTGACGCGGCGGTCGGTCTCCGCCGCGGGTGCGTGGGCGTTGGCGATCAAGACGACGGCGCGGGCGTAGTCTTCTGTCTGCATCAGGCCGTGCACGAACTGCACCTCGTAGCTGCGGATGACCGAGGCGGCCCGCTCCAATCCGACGTAGAACTCGAACCATCTGGGCAGGATGTCGGTGTACTGCCGCCACCAGCCGGGGGCGTTGGCCTGACGGGCCAGGGCCAGCAGCTCTTCGCGCTCGGTTTCGTCGCTAACCCCGTACAGGCTCAGCAGGTCGGCCACATCGCGCTGTTTGGCGCCGCTACGCCCCCGCTCCAAACGGCTGATCTTGGAGTGTGTGGCACGGATCGCCTCGGCGGCCTCCTCGCGTGTGATGTTCGTGGTTTCCCGTAGCCGGCGCAGCTGCGCGCCCAGCGCGATCCGCACCGCCGTCGGCCCCCACCGCGCGCCGGCGAGAGCCCGCTCGGCAGCCTCGGGGGTATACGCACGCGTCGACGCGCCGTTTCTCGCCTGACCCGCGACCATCGATGCTCCCTCGCGCGGCCCGCATAGCCGGTCATACTTACTCCATCTGCGCGACCATATGTGCCTCCCCCGGGCCCGGCGGGGCGGTACCCGGCCTCAGCCATCCCGCTGCTGTATACGCGTCCCTGGACCGATGACACCCGCGCCGCCGAAACGGGCGGAGCGGGCGTGCGCCGGCTGGCGGTGCGCCTTGGTCCCCGCGAGGGATCGGGGGGCATCAGCGGATCAGGTCGTCGAACTGGCCGTCCTTGACTCCCCGGATGAACGCTGTGATCTCGGCCGGGGTGTAGATCAGCGCAGGACCGCCGGCATGGCGGGAATTACGGACGGCGATCGCTCCGCCGGGCAGTTCGGCCACCTCCACGCAGCTCCCGTTCGGGTTGCTGTAGTCGCTCTTGCACCAGCTGGCTTCCCGCAGTCCGGAGGCGGGCATGCCGTTATAGGTCTGAACTATCGACCTTCTCACCCTGATTCCTCTCGAATCCGGTTGGTTGTGCACGAGCCTGCCGATCTGTGACCGGGCGGCCACCCGTTGCAGGTGAGCCGCATCCGGCCGCGAGCGCTGCGCCGCAGACCTGGCCGCCGCGGGGGGCGGCCCGGGCCCGCCGGATCATCCGGCGGGCATAGCTGCATCGGTGCCCGTTGCCTCTGGCGGTAACAATACTGCCTGCACGTGCATTTGTGTTATTCAATCAGATGTTCTTGCGGTTGTTCTGTCAACTGTGCTTGCGTCTGCACAATCACAGCAGGATAGTTAAGGCCCGCTGCCAACCACCGAGTCTGCGGAGCTCCCGATGACACAGACCCGCATCCCCAGCCGATGGCCAGCGGCGCCACGGACGGGGCATCCAGAACGCCGACACGGCAGACCACACCGGCGCCGCCACGCCAAGGCCGTCCGACAGCAGCAGGCCCCAGACCCCGAGTGCGGCGCGCCGTCTCCCCCTCGATCGGCACGGCCCCACCCACCCGGTCCCACGCAGCACCTGCATCCGCGGGCAACGCCCCGCACCGGCACCAGCAAACGCCAGCGCCAGCCGAGCTGATCTGACCGGCGGAAGGTCGGCATGCGGTACCTCAATGACAAAGACCGGCGAGCGCTGCGGCTGGCCAAGGACCTGCAAGCAGCAATACAGCAGTGGTTCAGCCACCGTGGCGTGGACCGAGCCGTTACGATCTCCCCCTTCATAGATCCAACGGGGCATCCGGCCGTCGTCATCAAACTGAGCGCCCACGTAGCTTGCGTCATGATCGACAGCCTCAACGAACAGCGCACCCGCTCCAGCCAGCAACCCACGCCCCGGCAGCCGCCGGTTCAGTCGTCATAATCAGCGACACCCGGATCCGCACTCACCTGCTCCCCATGAAATCCGCCGACTGACCACCGTCACCGCAGGGGCGGACCGGGCGGACGTCGCCCGGTCGGCGGCGGTGCACTTCCTCAAAATGGTGTGAGTGATGTTGTGGTCGTGCATTCGCCACGGTTGTCCTCTGGTAATCGGTCGTTGGGCGCTTGAGCAACTCCGGCAGATGAAGCGCACGCACGCCACCCACCTGCGGCCGGCGGCGGATGGTGTCGTCGGCATCAGTGAATCGGCGCGCCGCGGAAGACGGGGTGTTGGGCAGCGATCTGTTCAAACTCGGCCAAGGACGGCTCGCCGGTCCACCGGCGTCAGGACACCGGGATCCAGCGGGTCAACATCAAGCTGCAAGTCGACGAGTGGATCTTCGCCGGCGGTCACGCCGTGATCGTGCTGCCCGAGGAGCGGCTGCTCAAGCTGGGCAGCGCTACCGGGCACCCCAGCTTCGTCAATGTCCAATAGCTTCACGAACCAGCTGATCGCCCAGATCGAGCTGTTCACCAAGAAGGAGCAGTACCCGGTGGGCGTGTACACCGCTGCCCCAAGCATCTGGACGAGAAGGTTGCCAAGCTGCATCTGGACGCGCTCGGTGTGAAGCTCACCAAGCTGAGCAAGGACCGGGCCGGCTACTTCGGCGTGCTTGATGGCCGCACAAATCCGATCATGACCGGTACTGAAGGCTCACCGATCATGACCTCATCGACCCTGGGCTCACCGAGCCCGGGGTCCGGCACATAGAGTCGGCCGACCACGCCAGGCCAGCGCTGCGCCGCATTCGTGAGCGCTTCGCTGCGGAAACAGCCACTGGTCGGCCTGACCATCTCGGCCTCCCTGGGCGGTCTATTGCACCCAATGCTTCCCATTGGACTGCTCATGGGGGTTCTGTTGCCGAAGAGCGCGCTGGGGGGTCATTACCGCACCACCCCGAGACGGCGCCAAGAGGCGATGAAGACGCGGGTGAGCGGAGGGGCGGCGGCTCTTGCGCCGCCGCCGGCCGGCGGCGTACTTTTCTCAAGCTCGTACGTCGCTGACGGAGTGCCCGAGTCGTCGGATCGGCTTGCGGAGGCCGGAGAGGACGGAGTTGCTCCCGCTGTCCATCCTGAGGAGGCGATCCCTGGTAGCCACACGCCAAAGGAGGAGCCGGACGAGGCCGCGAACAAGGCCGCTGGTCCACCCGCAGATCTCGCTATCGCCGTCGCCCGCCAGCTCACCAACATGGCCGGCGACGTGCATGACATCGGAGGGTCCCGCGCGAACACGCTGTCCGCCCTGCGCTTGCTGCTGCCGCGGCTCCCGGCAGTAGTCGTGGCAGAGCTCGTACCTGACATACTCAAGATCAGCAGGGATCCGGAATTGTCCGAGGCCGATCAGTTCGAGATCAACACAGACACAGGCCTGAGCCGATCCCGCATCCGAACGGGCGCCAAGGATCTTGCTGGCGTGGCCCTCGTCACGGCGGCAGAGGCCTTCGCCGAAGGACGAAACGCCACGGTTCCCGCCGATGACGCTGACCGGACAGTCGCCGAGGAGGTCATCGCACTCGCAGCCGAGCTGCTGCGTGGCAGGGCCGACGAGTCCCAGAACCCGTTGCTGGGAGCTCTGAGCGTCATTGCGGTCGCCAGGTCTGCGCCGGACTTTGCTCTTTACGCGACCGGGCTGCTCTTCCACGGCGATGAACATGTGCGTGCCCTCGGTGCCAGGTACGCACTGGGATCGCCGGATCTGTTTCGCGCCATGGCCCGTGACCCATCACCACACGTCCGCGCCTCGGTCGCGGGCCGGGCACCCGAGCTGCCTGAGGACGTGCGTGAGCGCCTGGCCAGCGACACTCATCTGATCGTCCGCCGGGGCACTGCCAACAGCACTAAGTAGCGGCACCGGCGTCCGCACGCAGGCCATCGATAACGCTGATCAAGACAGTTACGGATCGCGACATGACCCTGTGCTCTCACGGGCGCGCCCGGAAGCCTAACTTCCATCGGTGACCCGAGCAGGTCAGCCTAATAGCCATGATCCAGCTCCCAATGGACCCGTCCGATCCTGGGTTTCACACAGGCGAAGTCATACGGAACCGGACTGGCAGATCTGCGGCATGCTGGCGCTTGCACCAGTAGCAGCCAGCTCGCGCACCGACACGTTGACCGCAGGTGTGGCCTTAGGCAGCGCGCCCACGACGGCCGTGCGGAACGAGCCGAACAGCGCGGTCGCGGCGAGCACCCGTGGAGTCGATCGCGATTCCCTTGGCGATGGCCTTGGTCGTGTTGCCGACCGCGTCGAGGCGGGTGAGCACCTGCGCGCCCTCACCTGTCACGTCGCCGGACATCTTGGCGATGCCCTGCGCGTTGTCGGAGACCGGGCCGAACGTGTCCATGGAGACGATCACGACGACCGTCGTCAGCAGGTCGGCGTCCGCCTGGGCCACAGCGAACAGGGCATCGTGGCGTTCCCGGTGCCGAGCAGGAAGGCGTCGTCGACAGCGGCGCCGATGATGAGCGCCGAGTACACCGCGGACTCGAGGCCAATGGAAACGCCGGACAGGATCACGGTCGCCGGGCGGGTGAGCGAACTTTGGCCGATCTCCTTTACTGGGCGCCTGTTGGTTTGGGTGAAGTAGCCGGTCAGCCTAAGCGCCGTCAGCAGAAGTCCGCGATGTGTCCGCCGAGGCGCTGCGCTCCGCCAAGATCTAGCAATCCGGCCCGAATTCCAGATGGAAAGGGTGTTCATGCAGGTCCGCGGCGTCCGGCTCCTCCATTCCACGTGAAGAGCACGATGAAGCAGAGGTAAGCGGCACGCACGACCGTTAGATGGACCCGTTTGGCACAGATCGGCACCTTCTTCGCATCGAGGGGGTCAGGGGTTCAAATCCCCTCAGCTCCACGCAAATCCGCAGGTCAGAGAGAAGTTGATCTTTCGCTCGTAGGATCCGTAGATCATTTGTTGGTAGTTCGTTGGCAGATCAGGACATCAGTTGGCGGGAGGATCCGCGACGGACCGGCCCTCAGCAGCATGCGAAATCGAGGATCCCGACGTGACAAGCCTCGCAGCATCGACGACTCCTGGGCGGGCCACAGGTCGAGTAGACGCACGGCAGCGCGAGCGTTGGCAAGCTGCACGGCAACTCTGCGGCTTGGAGCCGACGACGGCCGATTTCGGGAAGGCCGGTCTCATGGCCCGACTCGGCCAGCCGGGAGTCCTCGTGACGGTGCTGCCCACAGATCCGCTTCGCCCAGCCCTGAGCTTCGCCGACGCAGCGCTCGCCGCGAACATCCTTCCCGAGCGCGCCGCCGGGTATACCGCTAATGCGGTACACCCCCAGCGAGGTCACGAGCACTTCCGGCGCGCTCGTGCGATATTCAACTGCGGCCAGTCGAACGTGGCGAGCTTTCGCGGCGATCAGGCGAGACGGTGGCACGCAGGTGGGTTTCGACGCCCGCAGCGCCCGTCACGAGCCGCAGGCGCCGAACAGGACACCGCGGCCGCCGGTCTACTACCTATTTGTCCTCGTCCACGCCGCGCGCATGGCGATCGACGCCCAGGCCAAGCTCACCGAATGGATGCCAACGGCTGGATTCGAGCCCGATGAATTCGCACCCTACGAGCTCGTCGTGACCATCCCTGGTGCAGGCGGCGGCATCTTGGGAGGGTTCCCGCCAGGATGGGCGGAGCCTGGACACTCCTTCGACGACGACCTCTGCCGGTGCTTTGAGCATGACCCTGTCCTCCGGCTCGAACTTGAGGGCTGGCCGCTCGACCAGGGCGAGCGGCAGCACCTGCTCGAAGCAGCAGCCGACCGGATCGGTGACGCATTCGGGGACCGGTACCAGCGTCACCTCGCTCGTGAGGGTCCTGCGGCTGGCACGACGCCAATTGACTATGCATGACGTGGAACCGGTCAGGAGGCCGTCGTGAAGGTATTCATCTCCTCGGTACGGCGCGACCTCGAAGAGGAACGAGACAGCCTGCCGGGGCTCCTGAGGGCTGTGGGACACGAGCCTTTGTGCTTCGAGGACTTCACCGCGCAGAGCCGACCCAGCCGGGAAGCCTGCCTGAATGGCGTGGAAGCGGCAGATGTATACCTTCTGCTCCTCGGGCCAGCGTATGGAGACCCGCTGCCCGAGACAGGCAAGTCACCGACCGAGGAAGAGTACGTCGCGGCCCGCACAAAAGGCATTCCCCGGCTTGTATTCCGGAAGAACGGTGTTGAGTTCGAGCCCCTCCAAGCGACGTTCGCCCAGGAGGTCGAAAATGGTAGCACAGGCCTATTCCGGAACTCCTTCGACGGAGCCGTAGACCTGCAGGCAAAGGTCGCAGCCACCTTGCGCGACCTGCCGTCGCTGTCAGGCCTGGATTATGCGCCACTGACGGTGCCGATCTCAATCGAATGGCGTGCGGATTGGGAGGAGCGCCAGCCAAGTCAATCCCGGCCGGTCCTGGAGGTGCATGCGATGCCGGTCGGAGGCACCGCGCTGAGCACACGCCAATTGCGGGAACTTGCTGAGCGTTTGCCCGGCTGGCTTCGCCAAGGATCTGCGGTCCGTTCCGGCCAGGCGATCAGCCACGACAGCGATAGCAGCGCAGCCTGGGCCCTTCCCGAGAGCCCGATGGCGTGGAGGCTGGCATGATCCACAACCGTCGACCCTTCTCGGTGTCCGGGTCGCCCGCACTGGCCAGCGGTCAGCTTGGCTGCAGCTGGCATTCGACAGCCTGGGAACGATCTTGGACACGGATGATCTTGGGCCGCGGATTGCGCGACTGCTCCGCCTTCTCGGGTCCTTGGCTCCCCTTGGTGACGAGCGGTATGCCATCGCCGCTGGCGTACAGCCAACCTTCATGGTCACTGCCGGATCGATCGATTCGCTCGGTCGCCGCACCAGCAGCCAGATGCTGGGTTTGGGTGACGGCAGCGAACGTGTTGAGCCAGATGAATCCGTGAGTGCCGCAGCGCTGGACCAGGGGGCAGATGAGGTTGGGCGCGACATCGCCTGTAGTCTTTGCGACCGGTTCGGCCCAGCCCGGCGTTAGCCTCCGGCATTCAGCGTGAGTTCGTGTCAGGACTCCGCCGGTTTCAGCCTGGCCATGGGCTGGGATTTTGCGGTTCTGTGCCTGGTGGCGGGTGTTGTGGTGGTGCACCTGGCGGGTGCGGGAGGCCTGCCAGTGGGGGTGCTGGTAAGGATCATGTCACCAGGTGCAGACGAGCGGGCGGTGTGAGCCGAGGCCTCCTCAGCGCGCCGAACTGTCGTGCCGTTGAAGCGTCCGGTAGACCGTCGTGCGGGACACGGTGAAGAGTTCGGCGAGGTCGGCGATGGTGTACTCGCCGGTGCCGGCCATGCGGACGAGCTCGCGCTGCTGTTTGGGTGAGAGCTTGGGTTGCTTGCCGCGGAGCTTGCCTCTGGCGCGAGCCACGGCCATGCCTTCGCGGGACCGCATCCGGAGGAGGTCGACCTCGAATTCGGCGAAGGTGGCGAGGATGTTGAAGAACATCTTGCCCATGGGGTCGGTGGGGTCGTAGACCTGCCCGCCGAGGGAGAGCTTGATGCCGAGGGCGGCGAGATCGTCGCCGATCGCCCGGGCGTCGGGCACGGAGCGAGCAAGCCGATCGAGTTTCGGGACGACGAGGGTGTCGCCTTCGCGTACAGCGGCGAGCGCCTGGTCGAGGCCAGGGCGAGCACGGTTGGTGCCAGTCAGCCCGTGATCGAGGTAGATCCGCTCCGGCGAGACGCCGAGTTCGACCAGCCGTTCCTGCTGGGCGGTGAGGTCTTGTTCGTCGGTGGAACAGCGGGCATAGCCGATCAAGGTCTCGGGCATGGCCCCGGAGTGTACGTTCAGCCCCCGACAATCGGAATTTTCACCGTGCGGGGCTACTGCAACACAGCAGGTCAAGGTCCCGGCGGTCGGATCGTCCCGACGCTGGGTGTACGTAGGGGGTTCCTCTGCGGACAGCTCCGGGTCGCCGCAGGTAAGTTCCCCGGAGCAGCTGGTTGTTCGCGGAGTTCTTGAACTCGAGCGCGATCAGCCGCACGTGCACTTGGTCATTCATCGCTCGCCC
>WNGB01017954.1_pt1 | contig 10527 bp, 9 predicted proteins | sample 5400681 | NCBI WGS metagenome assembly WNGB01 (sample SAMN13153367, study PRJNA577476) | soil metagenome | isolation source: 115 cm soil or saprolite under grassland replicate 2 | place: USA:California | collected 2016-06-15 | reverse complement strand
CGAAGAACCCGTGCACCATCCCGTCGTACCGGGTCTGCGTGACGGGGACGCCGGCGTCGCGGAGCCGGGCCGCGTACGCCTCCCCCTCGTCGCGCAGCGGGTCGAACTCCGCGGTGATCACCAGTGCCGGCGGCAGCCCGGCAAGATCGTCCGCCAGCAACGGCGAAACCCTCGGATCCTTGCCGTCGGCAACCGATTCCAGGTAGTGCCCCCAGTACCAGGCGACCGAGCGGTGGTTGAACAGCGCCGGATCGTCGTTCTCCCGCATCGAGGCTGTATCCGAGCCGTACAGGGTGTTCGGGTAGACCAGCAGCTGGCCGGCCAGCTGACCGGCGCAGAGCTGCGCGACCACGGCGGCGAGGTTGCCGCCCGCGCTGTCGCCGCCGACGGCGAGCGGACCCACGCCGAGCTCGGTCGCGTGCGCGGCGATCCATCGCACCGCGGCCTCGCAGTCCTGCACCGCCGCGGGGAACGGGTGCTCCGGCGCGAGCCGGTAGCCGACCGTGATCACCTGGCACGGCACCGCGTTCGCGAGCCGGCGGCAGATCGCGTCGGAGGTCTCGATGCTGCCGAGCACCCAGCCGCCGCCGAAGAAGTAGACCAGCGTCGGCAGCGGTGCCTCGCCCTGCGGGCGGTAGATGCGCAGCGGCAGCGTTCCGCCGGGTCCGGCGATCTCCAGGTCGACGACGGAGTGGACCGGTTCGGGCGAGCCGCCGGCCGCCTGGATGTCGGCGAGGTCGGCCGCGCGGGCGTCCGCGAGCGACTGCGTGTACAGCGGCGGCGCGCCGGCGGCGATCCGCTGCTCTCGCAGCTCCGCCACCTGCGGGTCGAGTGGCACCGTGATTCCCCCTTCAGCCGAGTGTCACCATCAACTTCTCATAGCCCCGCAGCGCCAGGCCCGCGCTCTGCACCGGTGGCTCCGCCAGCGCCAGCTTCGGGAAGCGCCGGAACAGCCGCGGCAGCGCCAGCCGGCCCTCGGTCCGGGCCAGCGCCGCGCCGACGCAGAAGTACGGCCCGACGCCGAACGAGATGTGCCGCTTGTCCGCCCGGTCCGCGTCGAACCGCGCCGGATCCGCGAACCGCGCGGGGTCCCGGTTCGCCGCGCCCAGGATCAGCATCACGACGCCGCCCCGCGGGACCATCCAGCAGCGGCGGAAGCGCGTTGCCCAGCAGGTTGATCGTGGTCACGAAGCTGGCGTTGAACAGCACCAGCAGGTTGCCGATCAGCTCGTCGTCGGTGAGCGCCGGCTGCCCCTCGAGAGCCTGGTCCTCGAGAGCCTGCACCAGCCCGCTGATCAGGTCGTCGGCCGGCTCGGCCCGGCGGCGGGCGATCAGCGACCGGTAGTAGTCCGACATCTCGGTGGCGGCCTCGTTCGCGGCCGCGATCTTCTCCGGCGTCCGCCCGCCCAGGTCGAGGAAGTCCTCCACCCGCTGCACCCGCACCCGGAACCAGGCCAGGTCCGGCTCGGGGATGCCGAGCAGCGCGCTCATCACCCCGGCCGGCAGCAGGTACCCGAACTCGGCGATGAAGTCGACCGGGACGCCACCGGCGCCCAGCTCGGCGAGCCGGTCCAGCAGCTCGTCGGTCAGCTCCTCGATCCGCGGCTCCAGCGCGGCCACCCGGCGCGGGGTGAACACCTGGTTGAACACCCGGCGCATCCGCCCGTGGTCCGGCTCGGTCCGGAACATCATCGAGTTGTACAGGGCCCGCACGATCGGGTCGTCGTCCGGCTTCGGCGCACCGCCGCCCTTGACGAACCGTGGGTCGCGCAGCACCTGGTCGACCACGTCGTACCCGTTCGCCACCGCGGCGTACGCCTCGCTGGCAGGGGTCAGCGACGCCGGCCCCAGCCGGTGCAGCTCGTCGTACAGCGGGTACGGGCTGCGCCGGCCCGCGTCGGTGTAGAGCTCGGCCAGGATCTCGTCCGCGGTCCTCATGAACTCCCCCTCAGATGACAACCGGCAGCCGGCTGTAGCCCCGCAGGAACTGCTGCTGGTTCCGCACCGGCGGGCCTCCCGCGGCCAGTGCCGGGAACCGCCGCAGCAGCATCGGGAACGCCAGCCGCGCCTCGGCCCGGGCCAGCGCCGCGCCCAGGCAGTAGTGCGGCCCGGCGCCGAAGCTCAGCGGCTTGCTGTCCTGCCGCGCCGGGTCGAACACGTCCGGATCCCGGTAGCGCTTCGGGTCGCGGTTCGCCGCGCCGAGGACGATCAGCACCAGCCGGCCCGCGGGCATCGTCACCCCTGCCACCTCCGTGTCCTGGGTGGCGAAGCGGGCGACGAACTGCACCGACGTGTCGAAGCGCAGCATCTCCTCCACGTACGACGCCGCCGCCGCGGGTTCGGATCGCAGCGCGGCCGCCAGCTCCGGCCGGTCGAGCAGGATCCGAAGGCCGTTGCCGAGCAGGTGGATCGTCGTCACGAACGACGCGTTGAACAGCACCAGCAGGTTGCTGACCAGTTCCTCGTCGGTCAGCGTCGGCTCGGCGTCGACCGCCTGCACGAGGCTGCTGACCAGGTCGTCGCGCGGCTCCGCGCGGCGGCGTGCGATCAGGTCGGCGTAGTAGCCGGTGAGCTCCAGCGTGGCGGTGTCCGCCGCAGCGAGCACCTCGGGCGTCTTGCCGGCGACGTCCAGGTAGTCGTTGATCCGCTCCACCCGCGGCCGGAACCAGCCCAGGTCGTCGTCCGGGATGCCGAGCAGCGCGGCCACCACGCCGCTGGGCAGCAGGTAGGCGAACTCCGCCATGAAGTCCACTTCGGCCCCGTTCGCGCCGAGGGCCGCGATCCGGTCCAGGCGGTCGTCGGTCAGGCGGACGATGGCGGGCTCCAGCTCGACGACCCGCCGGGGCGTGAACACCGCCTGGAACAGCCGCCGCATCCGGGTGTGGTGCGGGGCGTTGCTGAACATCATCGAGCCGTACAGCATCGCCAGCACCGGGTGCTGGTGCCAGTCCGGCATCAGCGGCTCGGCGAACGCCGCGTCGGAGACCCGGAACACGGGATCTCGCAGCACCCGACCCACTGCGTCGTACCCGTTCACCAGGGCCGCGTACGACGGGTGGTCCGGCAGCGCCGAGACCGGTCCGAGCCGGTGCAGCTCGGCGTAGAACGGGTACGGGTCGGCCAGGCCCTCGCCGGACAGCAGCCCGGCGAGGACCTGGCTCGCCTCGGACGACGAGTCCGTCAACGGAGCTCGTTCACCGGAACGGCGTCGGCCATCGCCTGGTAGCCGGCCTCGTTCGGGTGGATGTGGTCACCGGAGTCGTACGCGGCCAGCAGCCGGCTCGGGTGCGCCGGGTCCCGCAGCACCGCGTCGAAGTCGACCAGGCCGTCGAACTCGGTGCTGCCGCGCAGGTACGCGTTCACCGCCTGGCGGACGGCCTCCTTCTCCGGCGTCCAGGCGCCGTCACCGGCCAGCCCCTCGAACGGGGTGATGGTGCTGGCGAAGCTCTTCAGCCCGTGCTCCTCGGCCTGCGCGTTGATCTGCCGCAGCGACGCGATCACCTGCCCGGCCGTCTCCTTGTTCATCCAGATGTCGTTGACGCCGAGGTTGGTGATCAGCGCGGTCGGCCGGGTCTGCGAGAAGACGTCCTCGTCCAGCCGTGCCATCGCGTTCACGCCGAGCTGCTGGAAGCCCGGGAAGCCGGCGTCGCCGGGCTCGGGGCCGTCGTGGTTCAGCCGGCTGCCGGCCAGGCCGACGTTCAGCACACCGGGCACGCCGCCGCGGGCGTCCGCGAGGAGACGCTCGGCGAGCTGGTCGGTCCACCGGTTGTTGCCGCTGATCGAGCTGCCGATGCCGTCGACGATCGAGTCGCCGAGCACGACGACCGACCCGTTCGACCGCGCGGTCTGCACGTCCACGCCGGACACGAACAGCCAGCAGCAGGCGCGCGTCACGGTGAAGCCCGTCCCGCCGGCGTCGGCGGTCAGGTCGCCCGAGCCGTAGAAGCTGTTCTGCCGCGACGACGCGTGCCAGGTGACCGGCCCGGTGGCCGTGGGGAAGTAGAGCGTGATCACCAGGCTGCCGAGATCACCGACCGGCAGGTCCACCGGGTCGCTGAGCAGCTCGCCGCCCTTGTTCATCCGGGCCGTGGCCGAGCCGCCGAAGGTCAGCGTGTGCAGCGTGGCCGGGTCGATGTCCGACTCCGCCGGGGTCGCGGTGTTCGGCAGCGCGACGGTGGCGGCGCCGACCTGGACGGCCTGCTCGCCGTACAGGTTGGACAACCGGACGCGGATCCGGTCGCCGCCCGCCGAGGGCCGGACGACGAACCGCGCGGTCTGGTCGGTGAGGCCGGCGTTGGTGAACCCGGCCGGCTCGGCGTGGGTGACCGCGGCAGCCCAGCTGCCGACCCACTGCGGCCCGGCGGTCGGGGCCGGGGCATCGGCCGCGAAGACACCGGACAGCGCCAGGCCGGACCCGGCCAGCGACATCGCGGACGCCGCGGCGACCGTGCGGACATGCGTGAAGAAAGCCATGAGCGGAACCCCCAGGGGAACGGCGTGCGCGGCTCGATCGCCGTCGCACGCGAGTGGCGGTGAAACGAAACCTAGTTCCGCGTCAGGTACCCAGTCAATGGGCTCGGCCGGACATTCGGGGGTGGCCCTGGAGGGCTGCCGGGACGTAGGGTCCGAATGCACTTTCCATTCACCTTCTGCCCGAGGGGAATGACCAAAAGAAATGTCGTCCGACGTCATCGATGACGCACTGTCACAAACCGGCTCGTACGTCAGCCGCGCCCTGCGGCTTTTCGACTCGTACGGCGATCGCGAGGCCGTCGTCGGCGGTGGCCGGCGGCTGACCTACCGCGAGGTGCGCGGCCTGGTCGTGGACCTCGCCGGCGTGCTGCAGCGGCACGGGATCGGCGCCGGCACCGGCGTGCTGGTGCTGGCCGGCAACACCGTCGAGCTGCCCGCGCTCCAGCTCGCGCTGCACCTGCTCGGCGCCCGGACGATGTGGATCGCGCCGATCGCCGGCCGCAGCGAGATCGAGCAGTTCGCCGCGCTGTCCGAGCCCGACGTCTTCCTGTACGACGCGGCCGGCAAGGCCGAGCTCGGCGAGCGGCTCGCCACCCAGCTTGGCGTGACGGTGCTCTGCCTCGGGCCGGGCGGGCTCGGACCGGATGTGCTGTCCGAGCAGGCGGCGGACTTCGAGCCGCGGCCCACGGGCGACCTCGCGACCTGCCTGCAGACGAGTGGCACGACCGGGACCCCGAAGCTGGTCCACCACGGCCGCGAGTTCTACGAGCAGATCCTCACCCTCGGCGCGGACTTCGTTGCCGCCGGCAACCCGCTGCTGCGGCACCTGTCGCACTCGCCGATGGCGTTCGCCAGCGGGCAGATCACCGGCCTGTTCAACCTGTTCACCGGCGGCGTGCTCTTCCTCGAGGAGACCTGGGACGCCGGCAACTGCCTGGCCGTGATCGAGCGCGAGCGGATCAACTCGACGTACGTGTCTCCCCCGCTGCTCTACCAACTGCTGGACCACCCGGCACTGCCGGACACGGACGTGAGCAGCCTGTTCATGCTCAACGTCGGCGCCGGCCCGGCCGCGCCGTCGCGGCTGCGGCAGGCGATCGTTGCCTTCGGCCCCTGCCTGCGGATCGTGTACGGGCTCAGCGAGGTGATCGTGGTGACCGCCCAGCCGGGGCTCACCGAGGATCCCGAGCACCCGGAACGACTCCGGTCGTCGGGAACGCCGTACGGCGATGTGCGGTTGCAGACCCGGGACGCGAGCGGGACCGCGCTGCCGCCCGGCGAGACCGGCGAGATCTGGGCCGCGAGCCGGCTCGCGTTCAAGGGGTACTGGGGACAGCCCGAGCTGACCGCGCGGACCATCGTGGACGGCTGGGTCCGCACCGGCGACCTCGGCTTCGTCGACGCCGACGGGTACCTGTTCGTCGTCGACCGGGTCGCCGACGCGATCATCACCGGCAAGGCCAACTGGAACGTGTACTGCCGCCCGATCGAGGACCTGCTCGCCGCGCACCCGTCCGTCCGCGCCGCCGCCGTGATCGGCGTCCCCGACGACGAGTACGGCGAGGTGCCGCACGCGTACGTCGTGCTCCACGACGGCGCGGTGGTAGCGCCGGATGAGCTGGCCGCACTGGTCGTTGCCGAGTACAACGACATGTGGGCGCCGCGCGGCGTGGACTTCGTCGACGCGCTGCCGCTCACGATCGCCGGCAAGGTCGACAAGCAGGCGTTGCGCGCCCGGTACGGTGCGCGATGAGCCGCCGCGCGGGCCTGATCGCGCTGTTCAGCGCGGACGTGATCTCGGTGCTCGGCAACCGGGTGTCGATGGTCGCGATCCCCTGGCTGGTGCTGCAGACCACCGGCAGCGCCGCGAAGATGGGCCTGATCGCCGGCGCCGAGATGCTGCCGTACGTCGTGTCCGGGGTGCTCGCCGCACCGTTCGCGGACCGCTTCGGCCTGCGTCGTACCTCGATCCTGACCGATGTCGGCAGCACCTTCGCGATGGTCGCGATCGCGGCCTGGACGCACGCGTCCTTCCTGCAACTGGTGCTGCTGGTGGCGATCGCGGGCACGCTGCGCGGGCTCGGCGACCGGGTCAAGCACGTGATGCTGAAGCCGATGGCGGACGCCGCCGGCGTGCGGATGATCCGGGTGACGTCGGCGTACGAGGGCTTCACCAAGGGCGCGACGCTGATCGGCGCGCCGCTCGGCGGCCTGATGATCCTGTGGTTCGGCGCGAACGGCGCGATCTGGATCGACGCGGTCTCGTTCGCTGTCTGCGCGGCGCTGATCGCGACACTGGTGCGGCCGCCCGCGGCGGCCGAGCAGCCGGAGCGCGAGCCCTACCTCACGGCGCTGCGCGGTGGGTTCGCGTACCTGCGGTCGGATCGGTTGCTGCTCGGCATGATCACGATGATCTTCGTGCTGAACGTGCTCAACCAGGCCGGCACCGCGGTGTACGTGCCGCTGTGGGTGAACGAGGTGTTCGGGTCGCCGGCCGAGCTCGGCGTGGTGTTCGGCGGGTTCGCGGCGGGCGCGCTGCTCGGGAACGTCGCGTTCACGTTCCTGGCGCCGAAGCTGCCCCGGGTGCCGGCGTTCTTCCTCGGCGCCGCACTCGGCGCGTCGCCGCGGCTGCTCGTGCTCGGGCTCACCGACCGGCTCTGGCTGGTGGTCGTGGTGAGCTTCCTGTGCGGCGTCGCGATGGCGTCGGTGAACCCGGTGATGGGCGTGATGCTGTACGAGCGGGTGCCGGCCGCGCTGCAGACCAGGGTGTTCGGCGTGACCGGCGCGATCGCGTTCATCGGCATCCCGATCGGCGGCGTGCTGGCCGGCTGGTCGGTCGCCTGGCTGGGCCTGCGGCCGGCGAGCCTGGCCATGGGCGTGTTGTTGCTGGTGGCAACCGTCGTGCCGCTGCTGCGGGTGCGCGGGACCGCCGCGGCCGAGATCGAGGAGCCGGCGGCGTGAACGAGGCGACGGACCCGTACTGCCTGCGCGAGGGCGAGAGCGCCAAGCTGCTCGCCGGCCACCCGTGGCGCCGGTTCGTGGTGCTCGGCGACAGCGTGGCCGAGGGCCTGTGCGAACCGGCCGACGGGTACAGCGAACTGCAGTGGGCCGACCGGATCGCGCACGAGCTGCGGGCTGTCACCCCGGACCTGGCGTATCTCAACCTGGGCCTGAGCGGCCTGCGCGCGCACGAGATCCGCGCGCGCCAGCTCGAACCGGCACTGGCCTTCCAGCCCGACCTGGCCCTCGTCGTCGGCGGCGGCAACGACGCCTTCAACCCCCGGTACGACGCCGACCGGACCGAGGCCGAGCTGGCCGCGATGGTGACCGCGCTGCAACATGCCCGCGCGGACGTGATCACGCTCGGCATGTTCGACATCTCCTACAGCCCGGCGGTCCCCGAGTGGCTGCGGCCCGGCCTGCGGACCAGGATGCATGAGCTGAACGAGCGAACACGCGCCATGGCGACCAGGCTCGGCACGATCCACGTGCACCTCACGGACCACCCGCTGTCGACTGACCCGAGCCTCTACAGCGCGGACGGCCGGCACGGCAACGCTCGCAGCGACGCGGTCGCCGCCGCGGAGACCGTCCGCCGGCTCGGCGAGCTCCTGGCTAGCTGACCAGGCCGTTCTCCTCCGCGATCGTCTCCAGCTCCGCCGGCGTGCCGGCCATGATCACGTGCGCGTGCTCGGTGACCAGCTCGACCGGCCAGTCCCACCAGGCCGCGCGGAGCAGCCGCGCCACGCCCTTGTCGTCGTACCGCTGCTTGATCGGACGGGCCGGGTTGCCGCCGACGACCGTGTACGGCGGCACGTCGGACGTGACGACCGCGCCGGTCGCGACGATGGCGCCGTCGCCGATCCGGACCCCGGGCATCACGGTGACGCCGAAGCCGAACCAGACGTCGTTACCGACGATCGTGTCGCCCCGCCGCGGCGCCGTCCGGGCATGCTCCAGGGTGTGCTCGCTCCAGCGGCCGCCGAAGATGAAGAACGGGTACGCCGACGGCCCGACCAGCGGGTGGTTCGCCGCGGACAGCAGGAACCGGGTCTGCGCCGCGATCGGGCAGTACTTCCCGATGATCAGCTTCTCCGGCCCGAACGGATACAGCACGTTGTTGCGCTCGAAACCCGCCGCGTCGTCCGGATCGTCGTAATAGGTGTACTCGCCCACCTCGATGTACGGCACGGTGATGAGCGGTTTCAGGAAAACCGTCCGGTCACGGTCCGGAAATGGGTACGCCGACATCGGGTCGGGTGCCCCGGAAACGACAATCTGGTCGCTCATGGAAATGGATCCTGTTCCTCTGTCCGAATCGGCGAACCACGATTATGGTTCGGCCCATGACTGCGACACCGAACGGCACGCTGATCTCCGGTGCCACGGGTGACATCGGAGGCACGATCGCCCGCTCTCTGCACGCGACCGGCCGCCCGCTGCTGCTGCTCGGCCGGGACGAGGAACGGCTGGCGAAGCTGGCGGCGGAGCTGCCCGGCGCCACACCGGTGCTCGGCGACGTCGGCCGGCCGGACGAGCTGGCGGGCGCGCTGGACGGCCGGCTGCCGGACCGGCTGGACGCGCTGGTGCACGCGGCCGGGATCTGCGAGCGGGAGCCGGCCCTGGAGAGCACCCCGGACGTCGTCCGGGCGCACCTGGAGGTGAACCTGGTCGGGCCGGCCGAGCTGACCCGGCTGGCACTCCCGGCGCTCCGAGCCGCGCGCGGGCACGTCGTACTCCTGAACTCGCTGGTCGGGCTGTACCCGTGGCCGGGCTGGTCCGGGTACGCGATGAGCAAGTACGGGCTGCGCGCCTTCGGCGAGACGTTGCGGCTGGAGGAGTTCGAGAACGGAGTCCGGGTGACCAGCATCTTCGCCAGCCGGGTCGCGACGAAGCTGCAGGCGAAGGTGCACGCGCAGGAGGGCAAGGAGTACCAGCCCGAGGAGTGGGTGCGGCCGGAATCCATCGCGCAGGCGGTGCTGAACGCGCTCGACTTCCCGCGCGACGGCGAGTTGTCCGACATCACCCTGAAGCACCAGCCCTACCCCCGTCCCTGAGCGCCGGCCAGCAGGGGGCCGGTGACGTGGACGCCACCGCGTGGTCGTCGACCAGCAGCAGGCCACTGGTCAGCGCGCCCTGGTGCAGGTTCACCACGCCGCCCGCACCCGGCGGCGAGAACCGCGTGTAGGCGCCCGCGGCCCGCTCGCCGAACAGGTACGTGGCCACGCAGAACGACACGTCCGCGTCCCGCACCTCGTCGGTCTCCAGATCGAGGAACTGCATCCGCAGCCGGTCGGCCGCGATGTGCTGCTGCAGCACGTGACCGCTCTCGGCGAGCGCCTTGCGCAACGCCTCCCGCCAGGCCGCCGGCGTGACGTCCGGGCCGATCACCACGCCGTGGCCGCCGTAGTCGTCGGACGGCTTGAGCACCAGCCGTTGCTGGTCGTCGAGCGCCCGCTCGACCGCCCGGGCGTCGGCGACCTCGGTCCGCGGCACGTGCCGGCGCACCACCTCGGCGTCCGCGGCTCGCATCAGCTCCAGGTCGTCCCACAGCCAGGCGTAGATCGACTTGTTGCCGAGCAACCAGGTCGCGGTCGGCAGGTACATCACCGGCGCGCAGCCGCCCGTCGTCGTCCAGGGTCACCCACTCCAGCGGGTAGACGCTCATGTCCAGCCCGAGCTCGCGGCCGCGGTCGCAGAACGGCTGCAGCAGCTTGATCACCTCGTTCGGCCGATCGGTGCCCGGATACCCGCTGTCCAGGTGGAAGAGCATCACGACCGGCGCGCCGTCGGGCAGGTCGAGCTCGGCCTTCATCGACGCGAACCGCGCGTCCATCGCCGATCCCGGCACCCGCACACCCGCGGCGTCCAGCACCGGCTCGCCGTCGTACGCGGCCAGGAACCGGCGCGCGATGCCGTCGGAGTCGAAGACCCCGCCGAGCGCGCTGTCGATGTTGCACTCGACCAGCCGCGGCACCCCGCGCTCCAGCAGTACGTCGGCGCGGACCGCGGCGATCAGCCGCTCGGTCAGCGGCTGGTCCTCGTCGAGCAGCT
>WNGB01018534.1_pt1 | contig 10528 bp, 8 predicted proteins | sample 5400681 | NCBI WGS metagenome assembly WNGB01 (sample SAMN13153367, study PRJNA577476) | soil metagenome | isolation source: 115 cm soil or saprolite under grassland replicate 2 | place: USA:California | collected 2016-06-15 | reverse complement strand
GTTCGAGCGGCGCACCGGCGTCCCGGTGGTGCTCAACACCAGCTTCAACCTGCGCGGCGAGCCGATCGTGCTGCGGCCCGACGAGGCCATCCACGACTTCCTGGCCAGCGACATGGACGCGCTGTTCCTGGGCGACCTGTTGGTCCGCAAACCAGCTCGAGGTTAGACTCCCGCCGCTGTGAAGCCGCCGACATCCGGCGCTGGATGGAGCGCCGCCCGCGAGCCCGCCTGAGCGCTCTACCCGTCCGGCGGGAGGTGCGGCCCCGCGGCCGGGGGCCGGCCGATCCAGCCGGGCAGGCCCGTGCCCGGAGCGGGGGAGAGCCTGGCCAGCACGTCGCGGAGGGCGTCCAGGTCCGGCCGGTCGAGCCCCCGCAGGCCGGCGGGCGGCTCGTACAGGGTGGCCAGCACCTCGGCCTTGGTCCTGCTGCCCAGCTCGGTCAGGACCACCGCCTTGACGCGCCGGTCCGTCGGCCGCGTGCGGCGCTCCACCAGCCCGCGCTCCTGGAGGCGGTCGACCATCCAGGTCACGTTGGAGGCGTCGCAGTGCCAGGCCTGCGCCAGCGAGCCCATGGCGCGCGGCTCGTCGCGGTCCAGCACCAGCAGCGCGCGCACGTCGCCAGGGCTCAGCCCCAGCCCGCGGACCACGCCGGCGACCCGTTCGAGCTGGGCGAGCGTGCAGCCCAGCAGCAGCCGCCACGCCTCCGCCGCCACCGCGCCGCTGCTTCCACGCCGGTTGCCAGCCATGCGGCTGATCATACGCGGATGCTTACAGCACGTTAACTATTTGATCCGCCAACGCTTGAGGTATTTCAAGCATCATGCGATCGTGGTCGCCGTGCCCGCCATGGGCGCTCCCCAGCCCCCGTCCTCGAGGTACTCGACGATGACCCGGTTCTTCGACGCGCTCGGCCGATTCTCGGTCAGGTTCCGCTACCCGATCGTGCTGGTCTGGCTGGCCGGCGCCGTCGCGGCCTCGCAGTTGCTGCCAACGCTCGCCAGCGCCGTGAACAACGACAACACCGCGTTCCTCCCGTCCGACTCGCCGAGCGTGCGGGCGGTGGCGCTGGCCGCGCCGTTCCAGCGCAGCGACCAGGCGCCGGTCACGATCGTGGCCAGCCGCGCCGACGGCGCGCTGACCAGCGCCGACCAGGCGGCCGTCGACCGTCTGGTGACGGCGGCCAAGCGCGTTCCCGACGTGGCCGTCGCCCGCGAGACCGGGGTCTCGCCCGACGGGCGCGCCGCCCAGGTCCAGGTGCTCGCCAACGTCTCCGGCTTCGGCAGCGACACCATCCCGCTGGTCGACGACCTGCGCGACGCCATCGGCCAGGCCGACCCGCCGGCCGGGCTGGAGCTGCACACCGCCGGGCAGGTGGCCACCGCCGTGGACAACAACGCCCGCTCCGGCGAGACCGGCAACCGCACCCAGCAGCTCTCGATCCTGTTCGTGCTGGTGCTGCTGCTGGTGGTGTTCCGCTCGGTGCTGGCGCCCGTGCTGACCCTGCTACCGGCGCTGCTGGTGATCTCCGTGGCCGGCCCGCTGATCGCCGAGCTCGCCCGCCACGGCGTCCTCAAGGTCTCCGAGATCGCCCAGCTCCTGCTGATCATCCTGGTGATCGGCGCCGGCACCGACTACGGGCTGTTCCTGGTCTTCCGGGTCCGCGAGGAGCTGCGCGCCGGCCTGGCGCCCAAGGCGGCGGTGGCCCGCGCGGTCGCCAGGGTCGGCGAGTCCATCACCTTCTCCGCCGGGACCGTGATCGCCGCGGTGCTGTGCCTGCTGCTGGCGGCGTTCGGGTTCTACAACGGGCTCGCCTACCCGCTCGGGATCGGCATCGCCATGATGCTGCTGGCCGGGCTGACGCTGCTGCCGGCGCTGCTGGCGATCTTCGGCCGGGCCGCGTTCTGGCCCTCCAACGTCCGCCCCGGGCCGCCGCGGATCGGCGCGTGGGGGCGGATCGCCGCCCGCGTGATCAGCCGCCCGGCGCTGACCCTGGCGATCGGCGTGGTCGCCTTCGGCGGGCTGTCGCTGGCCGCGCTCGGCTACGAGCCCTCCGGGTTCGGCGGCACCAGCGGCGCCCCGGAGGGGTCCGACTCGGCGGCGGGCAACGCCGCCCTGGCTTCCCACTTCCCACAGGCCGCCGCCAACCCCACCAACCTGCTGCTGCGCCTGCCCGCCGCGGTGTGGGAGCGGCCGCAGCCCCTGGAGGCGGCCGGCCGCCAGCTCGCCGGCGACCCCGCGTTCAAGTCGGTGATCGGCCCACTCGACCCCACCGGCACCCCGCTGGCGCCCGACCGGCTGACCAGCCTGCACGCCAAGCTCGGCCCGGCGCAGCAGCTCGCCAGCGTGCCGCCGGCCGGGCTGCTCAGCAGCGCCGGCGTCACCCCGGCCGAATACCAGGTCTACCGGGCCACCGCCCAGTTCATCGCCCCGGACGGCAAGACCGTGCAGTTCTTCGCCACGCTTTCGGCCGGCGACCCCGCCGGCACCCCGGCGCTGCGCGCCACACCGGCGGTGCGCGCGGCGCTGGACCGCGCCGCGGCGGCGGCCGGCGCCATCGACCACGGCGTAGCGGGCCAGAGCTCGGCGCTGTACGACATCAGCTCGACCTCCACCAGCGACCTGCGCCGCATCGTGCCGGTCGTGGTGGTGGTCATCGGCGTGCTGCTGGCGCTGGTCCTGCGCAGCCTGGTCGCGCCGCTGTACCTGATCGTCAGCGTGCTGCTGAGTTACCTGGCCGCGCTGGGCCTGGCGGTGGTGGTGTTCATCGGCATCCGCGGCGACGAGGGGCTGCCGTTCTTCCTGCCGTTCCTGATGTTCCTGTTCCTGCTGGCGCTGGGCGAGGACTACAACATCCTGGCGATGACCCGCATCCGCGAGGAGACGCACCGCTTCCCCTTGCGCGAGGCGGTCACCCACGCCGTCAACGCCACCGGCTCGACCATCACCTCCGCCGGCCTGGTCCTGGCGGGAACGTTCGCCGTGCTGGCAGTCGCTGCCGGCAACAGCCCGGGCGCCGATCAGGTCCAGGCCATCGGCGTCGGCCTGGCGCTGGGGATCCTGATGGACACCTTCCTGGTCCGCACCCTGCTGATCCCCTCGACCGTGGTCCTGCTGGGCAGGTTCAACTGGTGGCCGTCGCGGCTCAGCCGCCCCGACCACGCGCCGTCCCTGCCACCGGAGCCCGAGCCGGAGCGGGCCGGCACCCGATCGTGAGCCCGTTGATCGGCGCGGACGAGCTGGCCGCCGCGCTGGCCTCGGCCAGGCCGCCGGGGCTGCTGGACGTCCGCTGGCAGCTCGGCGGACCGCCGGGCGTGGAGGCCTACCGGGCCGGCCACCTGCCCGGCGCGGTGTTCGTCGACCTGGACCGCGACCTGGCCGACCCGCCGGGGGCCGGCGGGCGTCACCCGCTGCCCGACCCGGCGCGGTTCCAGGCGGCCATGCGCCGCGCCGGGGTCCGCGGCGATCGCGGCGTGGTCGTCTACGACCAGCGCGACACCACCGCCGCCGCGCGAGCCTGGTGGCTGCTCAGCTACCACGGCCACCCCGACGTGCGCGTCCTCGACGGCGGCTACGACGGCTGGGTCGCGGCCGGGCAGGAGGTGACCACCGAGGTTCCCGAGCCCGAGCCGGGCGACTTCACCGCGCGGCCCGGCCGGCGCCCGCTGCTGGACGCCGACGGCGCCGCCGAGCTCGCCAGCGCCGGGCTGCTGCTGGACGCCCGGGCGCCGGAGCGCTACCGGGGCGAGTTCGAGCCGGTCGACCCGGTCGCCGGGCACGTCCCCGGCGCCCGCAGCGCGCCGGCCACCGGCAACCTCGCGCCAGACGGCCGCCTGCGCCCACCCGGCGAGCTGCGCGCCCGTTTCGCCGCCCTCGGCGTCCGCGACGACCGGCGGGTCGGCGCGTACTGCGGCTCTGGCGTGGTCGCGGCGAGCGAGGTCCTGGCCTTGGAGGTCGCCGGCTTCGATGCCGCGCTGTACGCCGGCTCCTGGAGCCACTGGATCACCGACCCGGCCCGCCCGGTCGCCACCGGCGAGCGGCCGTGACGCGGGTCAGTAGGCGATGCCGACGGACGCCTTGACGGCGTCGGGATCGTCGAGCAGCCGCAGGATGGCGTCGGCCATCTATCACTGACCTAACGATTCACGGTGATAGCCTCCCGTGGAGAGACCGCATGCCGACCCACGACCGATCCCAGGCGACCGCCACGCCCCCGCTCGCCGGCTACACCGGGTACCTCCTGCGGCGCGCGTTCGCACGCGCGCGCGACTGCGCCCAGCAGGTGCTCCCGCCGGGGACGCACCCGGGGGAGGGCGCGATCCTCACCCGCCTCGCCGAGGGCGGCCCCGCTTCGCAGCAGGAGCTCAGCGGGCGGCTGCACGTCAACCGCACCATCATGGTCAAGCTGGTCGACCGGCTGGAGGCCGCCGGGCTCGTGCGGCGCGAGCGCAACACGGCGGACCGCCGCTGCTACGCGCTGGTCGTCACCCCGCGGGGGTTCGAGGCGATCGACGCGTGGGGGCAGGCCGCCGACAAGGGCGAGCGGCAGCTGGTGGCGGCGCTCGGCGCCGGTGAGCACCGGCGCCTGAACGAGCTGCTCCGGGGGCTGCTCCCCGATCTCGAGGCGGCCATGCCGGCCTCGCTCGCCGGCCGCACCGGCTTTCTGCTCACCTTCGCGCACGAGCGCGCGCGCCAGCGCGCCGAGGAGGCGCTGGCCCCGCTGGGGATCGAGCCGCGTCACTTCGGCGCCATGGCGGTCCTGGACGCGAGCGGTCCCTCCCCGCAGCGGCACCTCGCGGCCCAGCTCGGCCTCAGCGGCCCCGCCATCGTGCAGCTCGTCGACGAGCTCGAGCGAGCGGGGCTGGTCGAGCGCCGCCGCAACCCGAGCGACCGCCGCTCCTACGCGCTGCGCCTCACCCCCGCGGGGCGGGAGCGGTTCCAGCGGGCACGCCAGGCCATGGACGGCGTCCAGGCCGAGCTGGCGGCGCCGCTGGGCGAGGCGGGCGACCGGGAGCTGCGGACCCTGCTCGGCAAGCTCCTGACCGCTCGCCCAGTACCCGCCGCCCGCCCGCGCGCCGGCCGCGACGGAGCCCCGGCCGGCTGATCAGCCGTCCTCCAGATTCAGCGGGATCGAGTCGTCGGTCAGCCAGCGCGGCAGCAGGTTCGAGTAGAACAGACTGGTCGGCAGGGCCTGATCGGTAACCACCAAGTAGGTCCAGCTCGCACAGCAGGCAGACGGAGACCTCTCGCGCTCCACCAGGGAGCCGAACCCCGACGGCGATCTCGGTGCTCGACAGCAGCATGGCGAACCGCTCGGGATCCATCTGGCCAAATTGCGGTAACGCGGTTGCCGCCATCTGCTGGAGCTGGGCGGCATGCTGCTTGTCGATGTCCCGTTTGGACAGCCCCGAGTTGAGGATGAACAGCCCAGTCGCCAGCCGGAGGGGTATGTCTAAACGCTGACCGCGCCTGATCGCGTTGGTGTGAAGGTCGATACGAGGAGAGACGCGCACAACGGAACTGGTTGCGCCACCAGGCTCCGGTCTGGGAGGCTCTCTCGCGCCGGTCTCCGGTTGGGCCAAGGGAACCGCCGCGACCTCACGGGTCGGCCGTCGCCAGCGGCACAAGAAGGAGAGCCCGCTCCAGACCTGAAGGGCGAACCGGAAGGGTGCTGGAAAGGAGTGCTCATGAAGCCCTTTTCGCACTACCAAGGGACGCACGCACTGCCTCCTGGGAGCCCGCCAGGACGACGAGCCCGGAGGGGGATGACGAGGCTGCGCGGTGGGGTTGTCCTCGGACTCGTTGTCGTGGTTGCTGTGCTTGGTGGGCTGGTACCGGTCGCGCATGCTGACAGCCCACCAGACTTCTCTTCGCCCGGAGAGGCCTGGAGCGTGCTCCCGCCGGGGGAGTCCGGCAGCTCGTCGCCGGGCACGCACTCGGTCGATCAGATTCCTCTTTACGACGGCCTGACGCCGCTGTTCGATCAGGTCACCGACGCTGACCTGCCCACATATTTCAAGCCGAACATCTTCGGCCTGGGGAGCGAGACGCCCAGCAGCGTCGAGCAGCCGCCCGCGCGGCCAGGGTTGCGCGTTGACCGCGACAGCAAGGGCGTCGCGCATGTCTTCGGCAACACCCGTGGCGACGTGATGTACGGCGCGGGTTGGGTGACGGTCGAGGACCGCGCCCCGCTGATGGAGCTGCTGCGTGGGCCTGGGCGGCTGGCGGCGGTCGACGCGCCCGGCATCGACCCGTTCCAGATCGCATTGAGCCTGCGGCAGTTCACTCCCAGCGCCCAGACCGAGGCGTTTCTCGCGCAGCAGATCTCGCTGCTCCAGAGCCAGGGACCGGCCGGGCAGCAGGTCGTCCAGGACATCGACGACTACCTTCAGGGGATCAACGACGCCCGGTCCCTGGCGGGTGTGCCCGGGCCAGCCTGGACCCGCAACGACGTCGTGGCGGTCGCTGCGTTGATCGGGGCGCGGTTCGGCAAGGGCGGCGGCGACGAGGCGCGGCGGGCGCAGTTTCTGGCAGCGCTGCAGCAGCGGCTCGGCGACGGCGCCGGTCGCAAGGTCTTCAACGACCTGCGCGAGCAGCGGGACCCGGAGGCGCCGGTCTCGGTGCCAGGCAAGTTCAAGCTTGTCTCCGGCGAAGGGACGGGCAACGCCGTGATCGACGCGGGCAGCATCGGCGCGTCGGCCGCGCAGGCCGCCGCGACCGCGCAGTCCGCGCAACGGAGCGCGAGCAATGCCCTGCTGGTTGGGGCAGGTCTGTCGCAGAACGGCCATCCGCTCTTCGTTGCCGGCCCGCAGGTGGGATACCTGTACCCAGGGGCCCTCTACGAGGCCGACCTGCACGGCGGGGGCATCGACGCCCGCGGGGCGACCTTCCCGGGATCGGGCCCCTACGTGCAGCTCGGCCGCGGGCAGGATTTCTCCTGGAGCGCCACCTCGTCAGGGACCGACATCATCGATCAGTACGTCGAAACGCTGTGCGACGGCAGCGACACGGAGTATGTGTTCAACGGCGACTGCGCTGCCATGACCCCGTTCGACGCGGGCACCCTGGGACCCGGCCCCGGGCCGCCGGCTGGTCCGGTGACGTTCAACGAGACCGTGCACGGGCCGGTGAGCGGGTACGCGAGGTCGGACGGACAGCGTGTGGCGATCTCGAACAAGCGCTCGACTCGCGGGCGCGAGCTGATGAGCGCGCTGGGGTTCGCGGACCTCAACAGCAACACGGTCCACGACCCCGCGAGCTTCATCGCCGCCACGTCCAAGATCGAGTTCACGTTCAACTGGTTCTATGCGGACAACCACAACATCGCGATGTTCTCCAGCGGCCGCGTGCCGGTGCGCGCCGACGGCGTCGACCTCGGCCTGCCAACCATCGGCACCGGCGCATACGAGTGGCAGGGATTCCTGCCCACCTCCAAGCACCCGCAGGCGGTGAACCCCAGCGGGAGCACGATCATCAACTGGAACAACAAGCCGGCCGCCGGGTGGACCGCCGCCGACGACGAGTGGGCCTACGGATCGGTGCATCGCTCCGAGCTGCTGCAGAACGCGGTCGCTCGCAAGCCCACGCAGTCGCTCGGTTCGCTGGTGGCCGCCATGAACCGCGCCGCCACCCAGGACATCCGCAATGCTGTGGACCTGCCGGCGATCCAAGCGGTGCTGCAGACCGGTCCCGCCCCAACTCCACGCGAGCAGCAGATGCTGGATCTGCTCGACCAATGGCGGGCAGAGGGCTCGAGCCGTCTCGATCGTGACCTTGACGGCAAGATCGACGCCCCAGGCGCCGCCATCACGGACGTGGCCTGGCCCAAGATCGCCGACGCGGTCATGAGTCCTGTGCTCGGACCGCAACTGGCCGATCTTGCGAGCCTCATCTCCCGGGACAACAAGGCCAACAGCCAGGGCTCGTCGTACGGGAGCGGCTGGTACGGCTACGTCGACAAGGACCTGCGGACGCTGCTCGGCCAGCCCGTCACGGGAGCGTACAAGACCCGCTTCTGCGGGGCCGGCAAGCTGACCGCGTGTCGCAATTCGCTGTGGCAAGCACTGAAAGATGCCGGCGACGCGCTGGCCGCCGCCCAGGGCACCAACGATCCGACCCAGTGGCGGTCAGCCGCGACCACCGAGCGGATCAGCTTCCTGCCGAGCTTCCCGATCACGATGCGCTGGACCAATCGACCGACGTTCCAGCAGGCGATCTCCTACAAGGGCCACCGGTAGGGGTGGCGCGGGGCGGCTCGCCTCCGGCCGGGGTGGCCGCGCTGCTGGGGATCATGGCGCCCAGCGGGAGCAGGCGGAGCCTACCGGGAGGAACGGGCATAGAGTAAGTCCTGGCATGGCTCGGGGCGAGGCGGGCGTTAACGCAAACGGTTGCGCCACGGGAATGTCACGGACCGGCCTCGATGGCTACCATCGATCGGGTCGGGGAGTCGGCAGGGGAAGACGAGCGCTCATGCGAATGCCAGACGTGCTCTCCCGGGCGCCTCGCCAGCTCGAGTGGCTGAAGCGCCCGCTGCCGCTGGCCATCACCCTGCTGGTGGCTGCTGCCGTCGGCCTGGGCGGCGCGACGCTGGCGGGCGCGTTCTCCGGCAGCGGTGTTCCCGGGCTGGTCGGCAGCGGCCACGCCAGCGGCACCGCCGCGCCGCTGCCGGCGGTGTCGCTGACGCTGACCCCCGCCAACACGGCCGCTACCGGATGTCGGTGGTGGGGGTGAACCCCAGCGGCGTGGTGACCCGCAGGACCAGCTCGTTCACGACCCTGGAGCCGGCCGCGCTGCTGAACGCCTCGGTGATGCCGCTGGACGGTGAGACCGTCGGCGTCGGCATGCCGATCGCGATCTTCTTCAGCCAGCCGGTCAGCAACCGTGCCGCGGTCGAGCGGCGCCTGCACGTGACCACCTCCGGCCAGGTCGACGGCGCCTGGCGCTGGTTCAACGACAAGGAGGTCCACTACCGGCCGCGGGCGTACTGGCCGAGCGGCACCAAGGTCACCCTCGACGTGGACCTGAACGGGGTCGACGCCGGCAACGGGGTCTGGGGCCAGCGCGACCGCGAGATCGCCTTCACCATCGGCCAGCGCCACGTCAGCGTGGTCAACGTCAACAGCCACAAGATGACGGTGACCTCGGGGAGCAAGACCGTGAAGGTCTTCCCGATCAGCGCGGGCCGGCCCAAGTACCCGACCACCAACGGCATCCACTTCACCCTGGAGAAGGCCAAGACGGTGACCATGGACTCGGCCACCGTGGGCATCCCCAGGGACTCGCCCGACGGCTACTTCGAGCAGGTCCACTGGAACGTGCGCATCTCCAACACCGGCGAGTTCGTCCACGCGGCACCCTGGTCGGTCGGCGCGCAGGGATCGGCCAACGTCTCCCACGGCTGCGTCAACCTGTCGGTCGCCAACGCCACCTGGTTCTACAACTTCAGCCAGCGCGGCGACATCGTCCAGGTGGTCGGCTCACCCAAGCAGCCCAACGACTGGGCGCTGGGCGTGGTCGACTGGAACGTGCCGTGGAGCCAGTGGCTGTCCGGCAGCGCCCTGCACTAAGCGCCTGACGGCCCGCCGGCGGCGAAGTCCCAGCCGCCGCCGGCGGCGAACGACCGCAGGATGCGGCGGCTCACGACCATCCGGTGCACCTCGTCGGGGCCGTCGTACAGCCTGGCGGCGCGCGCCTGCTTGTACATCTCCGACAGGGGCGTCAGGTCCGTGAGCCCCATGGCGCCGTGCACCTGGATCGCCCGGTCGATCACGTCGTGGAGCACCCTGGCGGCGTAGAACTTGATCACCGAGATCTCCACGCGTGCCTCGTCGCCCTTGTCGATCTTGTCGGCCGCGTCGAGGGTGAGCAGGCGGCACGCCTGGATCTCGGCCGCGGAGTCCGCGATCCAGTTCTGGACCGTCTGCTTGTCGGCCAGCGGGCCGCCGAACGCCTCGCGCTCCAGCGCCCGCCTGCACAGCAGCTCGAAGGCCCGCTGCATCTGCCCGAGCCAGCGCATCACGTGGTGGATGCGGCCCGACCCGAGCCGCCGCTGGGCGATCCGGAAGCCGTCCCCGCGCTCGCCGAGCAGGTTGGCCAGTGGCACGCGCGCCCCCTCGAAGCGCACCTCACAGTGGGTGTTCCAGCCGCTGCCGCGGTGCCCGAACACCGGGATCGCGCGGATGATGCGAACGCCCGGCGCGTCGGCCGGCACGATGATCTGCGACATCCGCCGGTGGGGCGGCTCCTCCGGCTCGGTGACCGCCATGACGATCGCGAAGGCCGCGCCCTCGGCGCCGGAGCTGAACCACTTGTGCCCGTCGATCACCCAGTGGTCGCCGTCGAGGACCGCGGTGGTCCGCAGCCCGGTCGGGTCGGCGCCGGAGACCTCCGGCTCGGTCATCGCGAAGTAGGAGCGGATCTCGCCGGCCACCAGCGGCTCCAGCCAGCGCCGCCGCTGCTCGGCGGTGCCGAACTGGTGCAGGATCTCGGCGTTGCCGGTGTCCGGCGCCTGGCAGCCGAACACCAGCGGCGCGA
>WNGB01014467.1_pt1 | contig 10529 bp, 8 predicted proteins | sample 5400681 | NCBI WGS metagenome assembly WNGB01 (sample SAMN13153367, study PRJNA577476) | soil metagenome | isolation source: 115 cm soil or saprolite under grassland replicate 2 | place: USA:California | collected 2016-06-15 | reverse complement strand
GTAAGTGCTTCTTGGATCAATACAGTGCCGTATTTGAGTGGGCGCATAATCTCAAGCGGGTGACGGCGGACTTCTTACGGGCCATGATGATCCCCTTCACCTCTGAGCCGACATGAGCCGCGTTTTTTTCTCCAGGTCAGGGTCCGGGTCGAGCACATAGCGATAGCGTTTCCAGACATAGCCCAAACGGTGCAAGGCGCGGCGGATGGTATCGTCAGAAAAGCGCGTGCTGCAGGCACGTTCGAGATAGTCTTGCAAGAGTGGCACGGTCCAATTGACCGCCAGATGACCAAGCTGATCAGGTGGCACGACAATCGTATCAGCCAAAAGCGCCTCGGTCTTGCTGGTCCAGCGCGGAGGACGACCGGAGCGCGCAGCATCACGGAGACATGCCAGATCAGAGCTGGTCGTATAGCTGGCGATCCAGTTATACACGCTCTGCCGACGAACTTGCAACAGGCTGGCGATCTCGGTCACGCTGGCGCCACGTCCCCACATCAGCAACGCGAGGATGCGTCGATAGAGTCGGACATCATCAATCTGGCTCAATTGGTCTTCGAGTTGTTGCATCTGCGCTGGCGTGAACCGTTCATTGCTCATGGTCGTGTTCTCCTTGGAAGGAGGATACCACGAACCGTCAGTGTGTCAAATTACTTTTGCGGACTTGCTTAGAGGGAGCGGTGACAGCTCCACGTGCATTGTCTTGTCGTCTCCTTACTCAGCGATGATGGGGTCTAAAAGCTATCTCACGAATCTTTTCCTGTGTCCAACATAATCAACACATCCCGCTTATGAAATACAGCATTGGTACGCTGAGAAGAGGGGTAATGAGGAGACATTGTCCGACCCACTGATTCGGGATACCGCAGATCCCAATCGTCTCGCACCGATCGCCAAGCCGGGTGGTTGCACTCGCTAACAAAGGCACTACAAAGCCATGATCCAAACCATACCTTATCGTTATGTTGGACAGTATAAAAATCTTCAGGTAGCTCTTGGATCCCCAATGGTGTCGAAAGCCTTTGCTGACCTTTGTAGCGCATGTCGACCACGTGCAACAGGATCCGGCTGGGGTGCTGGATGCGGAGCGACAGAGCCTGCTGGCGTGGGCGTGGCTGCGGGGGAAGCGGCTGCCTGGAGAAGCCACGACATCCTGGCGGCCATCCCGGAGGCGCGGACTCGAACCGATGGAATGGCCCAGATTCTTGGAGTCATGACACATCACTCAATGAGAGCGTGTATTATACTCAGTGCATGGAACGCGATCCTTATGTGCATAGACCCTGGTTTGTCCTGTAGCTGAAAGAGATAGCCGATGCTTGAGCCTCACAATTCGACATCGCCGCCTACGCACAACCACAAGCGCGATGTCTTGTTGGCTACAAAGATCGGCATTCCCAGAATCCGCCCTGATCTCCTGCCGCGCTCCCACCTGATTGGCCGTCTGGAGGAGGCGACCAGCCGCGACGTTGTCCTGGTCAGCACCCCGGCCGGGTTCGGTAAGACAACGCTGCTTGCCAGCTGGGCCAAGAGCACCGAAAGGCCGCTCACATGGCTCTCCCTGGATCGCGACGACAACGATCCCGGGCGCTTCTGGCGCTATATCGTAGCGGCGGTCGATCGGGTGCATAATGGGATTGGCGAGCAGGCCCTCTCCCTGCTCAACGCCTCGGCACAACCGACCCCCAAGGCTATCGTAACAGCCCTGCTGAACGAGCTTGCGGCCCGTCCAGATGAGCTCGTGCTTGTCCTCGACGATTACCACCAGATCGTCTCACCTGCGGTTCACGACAGCCTGGCCTTCCTGCTTGAGCACCTGTCGCCCGGGATGCATGTGGTGATCGCAAGCCGCGAAGACCCGCCGATCCCACTGGCCCGCTTGCGTGCGCGAGGCCAACTGGCCGAGCTGCGCGCCGCCGATCTGCGCTTCACCTTCGAGGAAGCGGCTGCCTTACTGCGCAGGGTCTGGGGACTCAATCTGCCTGAGGAGAGCATTGCGGCCCTGGAAGCACGCACCGAAGGGTGGGTAACCGGACTCCAGCTCGCCGCGCTGTCTCTGCGAGGGGCTTCCGATCCGGCGCGGTTGATTCAGGGGTTCACGGGCAGCAACCGCTACATCCTTGACTACCTGACCGAGGAGGTACTCGCGCAACAGCCCGACGAGGTGAGAAGCTTCTTACTCCAGACCTCGGTTCTCGAACAACTCAGCGGCCCACTTTGCGATGTGCTTACCGGTCGCAGCGATGGCCAGGAGATGCTGGAACACCTGGAACGAGCCAACCTGTTCCTGGCGCCGCTCGACGAGGAGCGCCACTGGTACCGCTACCATCATCTCTTCGCCGATCTGCTCCGCGCCCGCCTGCAGTCCGTCGACCCTAAGGGGTTGCCGGAGCTGCACCGGACGGCAGCCGCCTGGTACAAGGAGTATGGACTGGTCAGTGAGGCGCTGCGCCATGCCCTGGCAGCCGGCGAAGCGGTGTGGGCGGCCCGGCTGGTTGAGCAGCATGTTGAGGAGGCCCTCCGTCGCGGCGAGGGGGAGACGCTGCGGGGCTGGCTCGCGGCGCTTCCCCACGAGGTGGTGCGCGCTCGCCCGCGACTGGCCCTTGCCCAGGTGATCGCAGCGTTCAACGCCAGCCGCATGGAGGCGGCTGAGCTGCTCCTCGCGGACACTGAGCAGGCGCTTGCCACTGCCCCGAGCGAGCCCTACGAACCCTCGATCGGCAAAGCGATGAGCATGCTGGCCAACGTGCCCGCTTCCATCGCGCTCCTGCGCGCGGCCCTGGCCGCGCTTCGCGGGGATGCCGAGCGCACGACCGAGCTCGTGCGCCGGGCTCAGGCCGAGCTGGCTGAGGACGAGCGAGGCCCGCGCATCTCGATCCGCTGGAACCTGGCCCAGGCGGACTGGATGCGTGGCCGCCTGGCAGAAGCCGAGCGCGCCTTCGCCGGCATCGTGGCCGACGGGCGGGAAGCGGGAGAGCCGCACCTGACGTTGACTGCCAGCTCCGCCCTCGGCCGCATCCAGCGAGCCCAGGGTCGCCTGGATGCGGCCTTCCGCACCTACCAGGAGGGCCTGGAGTTCGCCGCCCGGACCGGCCCCACGGTGGTGCTGAGCGCGGCCGCGGCGCACATGGGCATGGCCGATGTGTTCTACGAGCGCAACCAGCTTGAGCAAGCCCTGCATCATGTCGGGGAGGGCATCTCCTGCGGCAGGCAGCTCGCCACCACCCAAACCCTGGCGAGCGGACTGGTTACCCTGGCCTGGATCCGCCAGGCCATGAGCGACCCGGCTGGGGCCAGGGAAGCGATGGATGAGGCGTATCAGGTCATGCCGAGCCTGGAAATCGTCGCCCTGCACAATCTGGTGCCTGCCGAACGGGCCCGGCTGTTGCTCGCCCAGGGTGACGTGAAGGAGGTTGTTCGTTGGGTGGAGCAGCGCGGGCTCGGGGAGGCGGACGAACCCGGCTACGCCCGCGAGCGTGAATACCTCGTGCTGGCCAGATACCTGCTCAGCCAGAACATACCAGGTCGAGCCCTCGCCCTCCTGGAACGTCTCGGGATTGCGGCCAAAACCCAGGCGCGGATGGGCAGCCTCATCGAGATACAGGTTCTCCAGGCATTGGGCTTTCAAGCGGCGGGAAAAGCCGACCAGGCGATCAAAGTAGTGGCTCAAACGCTGCTGCAGGCCGAGTCGCAAGGATATATCCGCACGTTCGTGGATGAAGGCAGGCCCATGGCTGCCCTGCTGCACCGTGCTCTCTCGCGAGGCGTGACTGCGGACTACACCACAAGGATGCTGGCGGCATTCGCCTCTGGTGATCACGGAACCCACCCATCCCCTGCTCCTCTTCCCTCTTCCTTCAACGAGCCACTCAGCGAGCGCGAGCTCGAAGTCCTGCGCCTGCTGGCGAGCGGGGCATCCAATCAGGAAATCGCTGAGGAACTGTCGATTGCCCTGACCACAGCCAGGAAGCATGTGAGCAACATCATCGGCAAGCTCGGGGTAACTAATCGCACGCAGGCCGTCTCACGAGGACGAGATTTCGGCTTACTCTAGCTCCCCTCACGAATTTCCACACTACTCATCTCAATACTCCTTTTTGACACTGACAATCCATGTGATTGCTGGTTAAATATATCTATGCCGATAACAGGAGCTGACTATTACGAGATTCGTGTCCGAGGTCTGCTGGACAGCCACTGGAGCGCGTGGTTTGAGGGGTTGACGCTGACCCCCTTAGGGAACGGCGAGACCCTCCTCGCCGGCCCAATCCAGGATCAGGCCGCGTTGCATGGGATTCTGGCCAAGATCCGCGACCTGGGCTTGCATCTCCGGTCGGTGGTTTGTGTTGAATAACGGATGACGTGATGAACCAAGCGTCGATCGCTCTTGAAAAGAGGTAACATTTTATGAAACTTGCGCTACAAATCAACAACTACATCTGGGACGGCGGCCCGACTAACCTCGGCGCCACCCTAACAAAGATAGCCAGGACCGCAGACGCGTACGGTTTCAGTAGCATCGCCGTGGCCGATCACCTGTGGGCGGTTCCACCCTGGATGGGCCCCCAGGAGGGGCAGGTTCCGGAATGCTACACGACGCTGACCTTCCTGGCGGCCAGCACACAGCGTATCGAACTCATGGCGCTTGCAACCCCTCCACATTTCCGGCACCCGGCGATGCTAGCCAAGATAGTCTCGACACTGGACGTGCTCTCCGGCGGACGTACCTGGCTCGGCATCGGCGCGGGTGACTACGTGGATGAAGCGCAGGGCTTGGGGATCCCGTTCCCTCCGATCGCGGAACGCTTCGAGATGCTGGAGGAGACGGTGCAGATCTGCTTGCAGATGTGGAGCGGCGAGCACGGGGACGATCAACCCTACCGCGGCAAGCACTTCCACATCGAACGAGCGCTCAATTCGCCGCAGATGCCACACAGGCCGCAGCGGCCGCACCCGCCGATCATGATCGCCGGTAGCGGCGAGCAGAAAACCCTGCGCCTGGTTGCACGATATGCAGACGCCTGCAATATACAACCGGGTCCGGAGATCCCGAAGAAACTGGACGTGCTGCGCCGGCATTGCGAGATAGAGGGCCGCGATTACAACTCGATCGAAAAGACCTGCCCATTCCTCTTCGATGTTGGCGAGGATGGGTCCAAAGTGAAAGAGTTGATTGGGCAGCTGCATTGGCTCGCAGGCATGGGCATCCAGACGGTGTACGGTGCGATCCCGCACGTGGAGCGGATCGCTCCGCTCGAGGTGATCGGCCGCGAGGTGATGGCGGCGGTGGCAGACCTCTAACTCCACAGCGGATGGGCGTTCGGTCAACCCACCGGGAAAGGAATGATTGATGATGCAGAATCGAACAATCCCAAATAGGGATGCGAGTCTCCACCGGCATGGAAAGGCAAGAGGTGTGGAACGATGACACTGGAACCCTGGCTGCACTTGGCGCACGTTGCTGGCACCATCGTTTGGCTCGGCGGAGGCGTGATACTGAGCCTGCTCGGTGCCCGGGCTCGCCAAAGCGGTGACCTGGCAGTACTCCGCGAGTTCGCTCGGACGCTGTCGTACCTTGGTCTGCGGGTCTTCACGCCAGCCGTACTGGTGGTCTTAGTGTCCGGGGTTTGGCTGGTCCTCGTGAGTTCAGAATGGAACTTCACGCAGCTGTGGGTGCTCCTCGCGATCGGGGCGTTCATCGTCGCCTTCCTCGTCGGCGCGGTCTACCAGAGCCGAAGCGCGATCCAGCTGGAGCGCGCTGTGACCCAGAGCGCGGACCTCCAGGCAGCCCGTGAAGCGCTCGGCCGTTGGATAGTCGGCTACGGGGTGATCTTGACCATCCTCATGTTCGCCCTCTGGGACATGATTTTCAAGCCCGGCGCGTGACTCGTGGCGGGTGGTCGGTCCACAGGCGCGCCGCTTCCATCCGCGTATTCCTCCGGCATGGCGAGTGCGCCGCCAAATACGAGCTTGCGCTGCGGTACCCGAGAACCAGGGTCGAGGGGGCCATGCGGTCGCCGGTATCTTCCCGGCGATCACACCGATCCACCGGGTCGTTGGTGCCACATGTGTCTACCTGGGCGCTGCCGTGGCGTTGTCTGCCGGCTCGAGCGCACGAGATACCCAGAAACGCCTGACATCCTTGGAGTTAAGCGGGGATCATATGTCGCTTGTTTGGCTTCTGTTTCTCGGTACCGTGGTGGTGCTGGCCTTGACGGCACTCTCATGGCTTGCCGGACGGCTGCTTGGCCATCATCAGCCCTGGCCACGCGCCCTGCTTGCCGCGCTGCTGGGCAGTGCGATCGGCAACGTTTTCGTCACGGCGCTGTCGCCACGGCCATTCGTGTGGCCGCCAACCTCGCCGCCGAGCTACCCGCTACTGCGGTTACTTACCGCACTGCTCGCCACCATGGGCGTCTCCGTCCTCCTGGAGGTGCTGACGCGTCGGAACATCGCATCACCAGGGCGCATCCGCCGTGCCACGATTCCGCATCCGCTCCGCGCGCTGCGCCGCCGTATCGCTCGGATGCAACGCTATGCACAGATTGCCTGGATTGCCATCAAACAGGGCCTCTGGCCCTACCTGCGCAGCCGGCAGTTCATACTGACAATCAAGAGCCCCCGCCGCCAGCACCAGCTTGCCCGCAGTCTGCGGCTCGCCCTGGAGGAGGCGGGTGGCGTCTTCGTGAAGTTCGGCCAGGTGCTCTCAACCCGCCCCGACCTGCTCCCACCCGACATTATCGCCGAACTCGCTCAACTCCAAGACACGGTACCGCCCGATTCCTATGCGGCCATTGAGGTATTGCTGGCCGAGGAGTTGGGTGCCCCGCCAGTCGAGGTCTTTGCTGCCTTCGACGTGGAGCCACTGGCGGCCGCATCGATCGCTCAGGTCTATCGCGCCCGGCTCGTATCAGGTGAAATGGTCGTGGTCAAGGTCCAGCGACCAGGCATTCGTGCGCTGGTCGAGTGCGATCTCGATATTTTGCTGCGACTCGCACGTACGGCCGAGACACGCACCGCTTGGGGCCGTGAGTTGCACGTCTTGGAACTGGCGACGCGGTTCGCTGAGGTAGTACAGGAGGAGTTGGACTTCCGGATTGAGGCGCGAAATATGGTGGCAGTGGCGGCTGGGATCAGGAGCGTATCGGCGGTGCGCGTACCCGCCGTCTATGCGCATCTATCTACCGGCCGAGTGCTGGTTCAGGAGTGGCTGGATGGGGTGAGTGTCCGTGATGCCGGGCCGCTCCTAGATCAGCTTGGCCGCGACCGCGCTGCACTTGCGCGTGAGTTACTCCAGTGCATCACACACCAGATCCTGCGCGACGGCACGTTCCACGCCGACCCGCACCCCGGCAATGTGCTGGTCCTGCGTGACGGACAGCTGGCGCTGATCGACTTTGGCATGGTTGGGCGGCTGGACAGCTTGCAGCAGGCGGCGCTGCGTGGGATGATGGTCGCCTTAGAGCGGCGCCACCCAACCATGCTGCGCGAGGCCCTGCTCGACCTCGCCGAGCTGCGGGAAGGTATCGATGAAGAGCGGCTGGAGCGAACCCTCGCGCAGTTGCTGGCGCGACGATTCAGCCCTGGCATGACGCCGGGAGTCGAGCTGTTTGGCGATATCTTTCAGATCCTGCTGGATTTTGGGATCGTCTTCCCACCAGATATCAGCGGCCTGTTCCGGGCATTGCTCACACTGGAAGGCATGCTCTTGCAGCTCGCACCCACGTTCCGCATGCTCGATGAGACGCGGGTGCTGGCGGCGGAGTGGTTCAAGGAGGCATTGTCGCCAACCTCCCTGCGCCAAGTCGCAGTCGACGAGCTCCTGGCACTGCTGCCCTCACTCCGACGGCTGCCGCGGCGGCTCGACCGTATCGCAACGGCTGCCGAACATGGCGCGCTGACCGCCAACGTGCGGCTGTTCGCTGACGCACGTGATACCCAGATTGTGATGCGTCTGGTGAGTCAGCTGGTGCTGGCGTTTCTGGGCGCTGCGATTGGGCTGATGGCAGTGCTCTTGTTAGGTACATCCGGCGGGCCGATGGTGGGTCGCACGACGAGCGTGTTTGATCTGTTTGGGTATCTTGGCCTGGCCCTCAGCGCCGTCCTTATCCTGCGGGTGATCGTGACGATTGCGCGTGAGCAGGCAACTTAACCGCCTGCTGTGAACGCATCGCGCAGCCCTGGTGTTCACAATTCCTTCGAAGGAGCCAACAATGCACCTGCAGATCGTCAATGCTGATCCCAACTATGCGCACGTCAGGCTCGTCGAGCCAAGGGCGCTGGGGTACATTCACATCGCCGCGGAAGTACATCCCCGCGCGGTGCCTATTCTTCCCAACCGGCGCGCGAAGTCCAAGCTCTTGACTGAGCTCAAGAGGCTCACGTACCGACTCGCGCAGCTCGATGTGGTCCAGCGAGTCACCGTGTTCGACTCTAGCGGCTACTCGCCGCTAAGCCCTGAACTCCAGGAACGGGCGGCCGCGATCCACATCGCACGTTTCGACATCGTCGTGCTGATCGAAACGACAGCGCCGGCGACCGCACGCGAGCTACAAACCACGCCGGTGTATCAAACGCTCGTAGAGACCCTGCGGCACGAAGCCAGGGATGTGCATGTCATCGCTGCGCGCAACGCCAGGCGGATCGGCGCTGTGGACGGGACGAGGTCAGCTGTGTTCCGCTTCACCTATTTCGTTGCCGACGATGCAGACGTGATGCTGCAGCTGTGGGACTATCTGGCCGCGTGGTATGTGGTGGAAACCGGGCTGGCCAACGCCAGCCTGTTCGTCCCCCTGGAGGGCGAGCGCTCGGACTATGTGGGGATCGAGTATGCCGGCTTGGGTGGGCGATCGCTCGTGCGTCAGATGCGGACGAAGAGCTTCCGAACCTATCTCCAGGCGAATCTGGCGGCCAACCGCGTCGGCGCGATGCCAGTCTTGTATCAGATCGTTTGATCGGCGAGAAGTGAAGCGCTTCCTGCCCGGAATACGACGGAGTTGTGGAATGCAGGCAGACTACAAGGCTAGTACGCCGATACCGGCCCAGGCACCTGAAGAGCACAAGGCAAGCACAGGCGCCCTGGTGTTCATCTTCGCCACGGTCTTTCTCGATCTGCTCGGCATGGCCATGCTGATACCGGTGCTGGCCTACATTGTGCGCCTGTACAACACCGACGCGCTCACGGTCGGCTTGCTGACGGTGATCTACTCCGCGGCACAGTTCGCTGCCGCACCCATTCTGGGTTGGCTCTCCGACCGTTATGGCCGGCGCCCGGTGCTGCTGCTCAGCGTGCTCGGCTCGGCCATCGGCTATTTCATCTTTGGCCTGGGCGGCGCGCTGTGGGTGCTGTTTCTTTCGCGGTTGATCGACGGCATCACCGGCGGCAATATCTCGACGGCGCAGGCATACATTGCCGACGTAACGCCGCCGCAGCATCGCGCCAAGAACTTTGCCTTGATGGGCGCCGTGTTCGGCCTCGGCTTCATTCTGGGACCGGCTATCGGCGGCGCGCTCGGTCAGTTCAGCGTGACCTTGCCTGCGTTTGCGGCAGGCACGCTCTCGTTGCTCAGCGTGATCTTCGGTTACTTCATGCTGCCCGAGTCGCTGCCAAAGCAGAAGCGTGCGAGCGCGCCATTCACCTGGTCGGCTGTGAATCCAATACGCGCCATCACCGATATGGCAAAGCTGCCCAACCTCGGCGTGTTATTGCTGGCGACATTCGTCTTCAACTTTGTCTATGGCGGGATGGCGACCAACTTTTCGGTCTATACGATTGAGAAGTTTGGCGCGCAGCCGCTCGAAAACGCGGCGGTGTTCACGCTGGTGGGTGCGATTGGCGTCATTGTGCAGGCTGGGGTCGTCCCACGCTTGGTGGGCAGGTTCGGCGAGCAGCAGCTCGCGCTCAGCGGTCTGGCCCTGCAGGTGCTCGGGTTCCTTGGCATTGTGATCGCGCCCGCTTTCTGGGCGCTCTATCCGATCACCGCACTGATTGGCGCGGGCAACGCGTTGATGCGGCCGACGCTGACTGCGCTGATTTCGAACAGTGTATCGTTCCGCGAGCAGGGCAAAGTGGCCGGCGTGACCGCCTCGCTGACCAGCCTGACCTATGTGTTTGGACCGTTGTGGGCGGGCGTGACCTACGATTATGTCAGGCCGAGTGCGCCGTACTGGACGGGTGCGATCTTGCTCGCGCTGACGTGGCTCGTGCTCGCGCGCCTCAAGCGCGCGGCTCAAGGATAACAGAGGGGTGTATTCCGATGGCAGCAACAGAAAACAATAATCGTGTGGTCGTCATCACCGGTGGCAGCAGTGGGATCGGGCGCGCCATGACGGAAGCTTTCGTTCAAAACGATGCGCACGTCGTGATCATCGGACGCCGCGAAGACGCGCTGCGCGCCACTGCGCAAGCGATTGGCGCGCAGTGCAGCTGGCAGCGCGCCGACGTCGGCCAGCGCGAGCAGGTCGCCGTGGCGGTGCAGGCCATCGTCGCGCAGTTCGGGAAGATCGACGTGCTCATCAACAACGCCGGG
>WNGB01014464.1_pt1 | contig 10529 bp, 11 predicted proteins | sample 5400681 | NCBI WGS metagenome assembly WNGB01 (sample SAMN13153367, study PRJNA577476) | soil metagenome | isolation source: 115 cm soil or saprolite under grassland replicate 2 | place: USA:California | collected 2016-06-15 | reverse complement strand
ACGGCCAAGGTCGGCGGCGTCATCATCGCGGCCAACATCGTCGGCGCGGCGATCTTCCTGTTCGCCGAGAGACGAAGGAGAGGCCGCGCCCTCAAGGCGGACTCCGTTGGCGCTTCCGCGGATTAGTCATCGGTTGAATACGGAGTGATTGCACTGATCCCCATACGCCGCGCATGAAAGCTTCGCGTAAGCGCTGATTCGCCCCCTCATCTCGCGATCCTATGCAGTGGAAAACGCTGACTCCGCCAAGAAATTGGGCTGTATAACCTTGGTCTTCACGTATCACTTTCAGCGTAAATCCCCTCCCACTGCCGCCGTCGTCGAAGGCAACTGTAAGATAAAGAATCAGTCGGCCTCCGGGGAGAAGGGAGTCGAGCCAAACAGCGCTCGGATGCGTCACGCCGGCGTTGATGAAGATCGCATTGCAGGGGCCGGGATCGTACATCCCTCCGTCGCCATGCGCTACCTTGACCTGCCTGAGGTAGGCAAGGTTCTCGCGGGCGCGAGAGGCGAGGTCAGCGTCAATCTCGACGCCCGTTACCTGGCCGGAAGTTCCTACTACTTCAGCCATAATCGCTGTGTAGTAGCCGACGCCGCACCCCACGTGCAGAACGCGATTCCCCTCCGCAAGGTCGAGGCAGTCAATACAGAAAGCGAGGTAGCTCGGTTGTCCGTTGTTCAAATGGCGGCCCGGGTCAATCGCTACCAGTATGTTGTGGTACAGCCGCCGGGGATCAGCGTCATCTGTGGTTCGATAGTTTTCGTCCCTGTCGCTCTGAATCTGCCATGGCCCAGGCCCAAGAAAACGCTCGCGCGGAACCTTCGCGAACGCATCTACCAGCGCCTCTGATCGAATGTTCGCCACTGCTCGGATTTCCTCTGCGAAATAGCGGCGAATATCGTTAAGATCCACGCGGTCCTCCTGTTTTAGTATTAGTTCGGTTAGCAAATGCGTGTACGGGACTCCGGGCGCGAGTTGTTTACCCGCGCCTCTTTCCTGATTGGACTCCTGATCAGACAATCCCACAACCTGGGCGATTAGAGTGGCTATCTAATTGTATGTACGGGATTGCCGCCAGTGGCTTGGCGCGTGCTTGCAAACTGGCGTGTCAACAACAGCGATTCCGGCAAGCGGATAAAAACCAAAAAGATCAGCGTCAATCCGTTCTATCCGCGTCATCAGCGTTCTATGAACTCGCACATCCATGTGATAATCGCTCGAAACAAATCGGCCCACACCGTACACGCATTTGCTGACCGCCATAAGCGAACCGAGAAGCGTACAACATGTTATGGTCTGTTGTGGCCTGTTATGGCGCGGCAGGCTTATTGAATCTGGAGTCATCCAGCGGAGTATTGAGTTTGATCTCGTCGTATTGATAGGTCCAGGTGAAGCCCGGGCGCGCGCGGCGAATGGCGAACGGCAGTTTGACGCCGTCTACGGCGCGGTAGTCCTCAAAGTACATCTGCATCTGCATCTTCTCCTGTCCGAGATTGGGGACGAGATCCAGGCGAACGAGCAATCCGGTTTGGCGGTCGAAATAGAGCTTTTCAGGTTGCCCGCGTGGCGGCGCGGCTTCGATCACATACGCCTCGCTATTGTCCAACTGAGCCAGGCCGAGCAGCGTCAGCTTGGAATATCTCTCCTTGAGTTTAAGCTCCTTGTAGAACTCCGCTTCGGATTTGATGAAATCGAGTTGCTGCCCCGCCTCCTCGCGCAACCCCTGCTCGGGAGTTTTGGTCCAGCCGATTGCGCCGTCGAATCCCATCTGATTTGTGCCGTGCGGCGCGCGAAAGATAGTGAGCGTCTTGTTCGGCGCTTTCTCGTAAACCTCCAGCGGGGCTTTCATCCCGCCTTGCGCCACCAGTGTTCCCGTCTTCACCCGCGTCGTCACTCGCTCCATCGCCGCTCTACCGCCAAGCGCCTGAACGTAGTGATTGAGAATGGCGTCCACATTCGCCTTTGGGTCGGCGGGTTTGATCTCCGGCGCCGGCAATTCTGATTTCGAGGCTACGTTGGCCGGGGCGGGCGGCGCTGAGGCGGGTTGCGGTTGGCCTCGGTGGCAGGTGTAGCAGGTGACGCGGTTGGCGCCTAGCGTCGCGTTGATCGTGCGAACCATCTCGAACATCTTGCGCGCGGTCTGCTTCGCCGGCTTGTCGTCCTTGTCGAGGGCGTCGGGAACGTGGCAGTGCGCGCAATCGACGCCGAGGGATTGCGTGAGCCGGCTCATCGCCGACATCAGACGCGACGCGGGCATGCCTTTCATCACCTGAATGTTTTTGTAGACCTGCTCAGCAGGCTTCTCTTCCGGCTGCGCGGGCGCCGCCGGTCTCTGATCTTGCTGCGCTCCGGCGCCGCTGAACGTCGGGCCTGACGCCGCACTGGCAAACGCCATAAATGCTAGAAAGAGCTTGAAGTGAATTCCGCGCCTCATATGATCGTCTCCTCGGAAAAGGTAGGGCAAACTACCTGGGAGCGCAGGCATCCCTGCCTGCTCTCTTCGGTCAGTCGGTTATTGCCGGAAACCCAACAGGCAGGGATGCCTGCGCTCCCAGGTAGTTTGCCCTACCCTCGCGCCGCGCTTTTCTTTAATTCAGGGCGTCGCAACGCGACCTGTTGAACTCCTCCGAAAATCAACACATCGAGACAATTTTCTGTCTCCCATTTTCCTGTTGCGCTTTCCGCTGACAGTATTGGAGACGGGAAAATAGGCGCGCAATCTACTGTTCGCCCTCGCGTCGCGCAATCGAGTTGGGATGAAGCGCGGGATTTGTGGGATGAAACTGTCTGGCGGTGGGATTATCGTTCGGCGTTCAAACTGATTTACTCAGAAGTTTGCGCAATTGATCGCGGTAATTGCGGCTCGAAGTCAACTGCGCGCCGTCTTGCATAATAATGACGTAATCGCCGTGAAACCAGGGTTGCATCTCTTTGACGCGTTCGAGATTGACGATGATCGAGCGGTGGACGCGGAGAAATTTGTCGGGGTCGAGTTTGGCCGCCAGTCCGTTGATCGTTTCGCGCAGCAGATGCGCCTCCCCGCCGGCGTGCAGCTTCACGTAATTTGCCGCGGCTTCGATCCAGTCGATCTCATCCACTCGCAGGAAAAAGACGCGCCCGCCGGCTTTGATCACCAGCCGTTCGAGAGGCTTCGGTCTGGATTTGAGATCGGCCAGCAGCGCGACGAGTTCCCGGTTCATCGTTCCGGCGCGCTCGCGCTCGATCTGATGTTTTGCGCGCCGCAGCGCCTTGTCGAAGCGTTCGCGGTCGAAAGGCTTGAGCAGGTAATCGAGCGCGTGGACTTCAAAGGCGCGCAACGCGTATTGATCGTAAGCCGTGACGAATATGATCACGGGCGTTTGCTCAATCGCCTCCAGTACGCCGAAGCCGTCGAGTTCCGGTATCTGCACGTCGAGGAAGGCCAGGTCGGGCTTGTGAGCTTCGATGGCCGCCACCGCCGCCAATCCGTCGCCGCATTCGCCGATGATCTCTACCTCGGCGTCGCCAACGAGCATATCTACAATCCTCTCGCGCGCCAGCGGCTCGTCATCAATAATCAACGCTCTGATCTTATCCATAAGCTTTATCCTTCTCCTCCACCCGAAAAGGAATGGTCAGGCTGACGACTAATCCGCCCTTGTCCCGATTGCTTAGATCGAAGAGGGCGCCGGCGCCGTAAAGCTGCTCCAGCCTCGCGCGGGTGTTGGCCCATCCGACGCCTTCTTTGATCTGCGCGCGCCTGGCGTCAGGCAAACCCGCGCCGTTGTCGCTGACCTGAAGCTCGAGTTTATTCTCTTTGAGCCTGGCCGAAATCTCGATCAGCCCCGGCGCGGCGTGTGGCGCGACGCCGTGACGGACGGCGTTTTCGACCAGCGGCTGCAGAATCAGATTAGGCACGCGCGCGTCGAGCGTCTCCGGCTCGATATCCATCTTCACCTGCAACCGGTCGCGGAATCGCGTCTTTTCGATCTCCAGGTAACTTTCGAGAAATTCCAGCTCCTGCCGGAGCGACGTCTCCTGCGCCCCGACATTCTCCAGCGTCAATCGCAGCAGATCGCTCAGCCGCGCGATCATCCGCTCGGCGGCTTCGACGTCGCGGCGCATCAGCGATGAGATGGCGTGCAGCGTGTTGAAGAGGAAATGCGGGTGCAACTGCATTTTCAGCGCCTGCAATTGAGCCTGCGCCAATTGGGCCTGCAATTGCGAAGCCTTCAATTCGTGCGCGCGGTATTTGCCATAGTAGTCGAAAGCGTAAATCGCGCCCAGGATCGCGTAGTAGGTGAAGAGCGTCGAGGGGAATTGCAGGATGTGACGCTGCGCCGGGTCGAACCACTGCAAGAGTTTAGATTCGATCATTATCTTGAGGATCGAAAAGAAAAGGCTCGCGGGGAGATGCATGAGGAGACTGCGCAGCCAGCTTCGCCGCTCGATGGCGAAACGGCGCGCCAACCAGCCGATGGCCGGCGCGAGCAGCGCCCAGGCGTACCAATCGGCAAGAGCAATGACCAAGGCGCGCCGCCAGGACACCGCGGCGCCGGAATAGGCGAAACTCAACGCGACGCGCACTGCGGACAGCGCGCCGAGCAGCGTCCAAACGCCGAATATCAAAATCCATCTAGTCCAGCGCCGTTCGAGCATTGCATTACCTCAAACCGCCATTCGTGGCCATTCGCCATAAAGGCGCTTGCCAGGCGAATAATACAATTGATACACCCCATGGCCTCAACTATAATCCGCTCCCAACCATGGAACTCTTCAGCATCGGTCACAGCAACGCGGAGATCAACGCCTTTATAGATTTACTCCGGCGCTACGAGATAGCCGCGCTCGTCGACACGCGCAGCCAGCCTTACAGCCGCTACAACCAGCATTTCAGCCGCGAGCACTTGAAACATTCCCTCGAAGAAGCCGGGATCGAATACTTTTATCTGGGCAAGGAATTGGGCGGGCGGCCCGAAGACCAGGCGCTCTATTTTCAAAACGGCCAGGTCGATTACGACCTGGTCGCGCAATCATCGCTCTATCTGGCCGGAATCGAGCGGCTACTGGCGCTGGCGTCGGATCGTCGCGTGGCGTTCATGTGCGCCGAGGCCGATTACAGAAGCTGCCACCGCTATCGGCTGATCACGCGCACGCTCACCCAACGCGGGATCGGGGTTCGACACATTCTGCATTCAGGCGACTCGGTCGTTTCGGAGGCTTCGGAGTTCGAACCGGCCCAGCCGAGTCTGTTTCCGGCGAATACTACTTCGGCTTGAGCCGGCAGTTTAGAAAGGATATTGCAGCGGCATTCTATTGACATTCAGCTTGGGTGCTTAACCCCTATGCCCGAATTGCCGCGTAGCGGCAGGATGAATTTTAGGCCGGCGTTTATGGTCTTTGAGAATTAATTGCGCCTACGCAATTCGGTGTAGGGGCGGGTTTTCCCCGCCCCATCGCCTGGACCATAGACAGGGGCGGGGAAAACCCGCCCCTACACTGCTGGGTGAATTATTTTTTCAAATGTCATCAACGCCGGCGCCGCCATCCATCGCATATTGCGTCACGTAGGCGCCGCCTGAATTCAACCGTCGCTACGCGACGCAACGGTCTTGCTTATACCTACCCGGCGTTGAAACGCCGGGCTAAACTCACGGCGCCGCTACGCGGCGGGAACAGATCAGGCAATCTTTGTAAAGCTGATCACCTGAAGCTCAATGAATCGAAACATGCGACATTGGGACACTGGTACAGTACCGCGCGCGTAAGCAAGCGGCTGTCTCACCGGCCAGCCGCTTGCTTACGCGCGCGGTACTGTACCGGCTTCACGTGTTCTGATTTAACGCCAATCTCTAGCAACTTCGATCACCTTATTCGGCTTCCGTCTCCTGTAAAGGCGGGCGACCGTAAAGCCCGAGGAGGTCGTTCCGGCGTATTGTAAGCACTTCGAGCAACACTTTGACCGGAGTCGTCAAGACATTGACCTTTGAGCCTTCGACATGATTGCAAATCACAGGCGTCTCGAGCAGCCTCCAACCAAGCTTAGTGGCGATAAACAGAACTTCGGGGTCGAAGCCATAGCCGTCAATCACCTGATCCCGAAAGATTGATTTCGCGGCCGAACCTCGAAACGCCTTGAACCCGCATTGCATGTCTCGATAATCGAGTCCGGTCACGCGGCGCATAATAAAATTGCCGATCCGGCTGATAGCTCTTCTCAACATGGATTGAGGCGCTCCGACCAAACCGCCGTCGAGGTATCGAGAGCCGAACACAACGTCGAACCGCCCTTCGCTGATCGGTTGAATCACCTTAGCTATCTCGGTCGTAGGCACAGCCATATCGGCGTCATAAAATAAAATGATCTCGCCTTGCGCCTGCAGCATGCCGTTGCGAACCGAATACCCCTTACCTCGATTTCCCGGGTTTCGTATTAAACGGAGCCTGCCTTTCGCCATCTCCATCGATTCCATAACCTTATTGACAGTTCCGTCGGTAGACCCGTCGTCGACCACCAGGACTTCGCTCTCGAAATCCAGTCTGTCCAGATAGCCGAAAGTCTCCGACAAAGTTTTGCCGATGCGCCGCCCTTCGTTGTATGCCGGTATGACGATAGAGAGGTAAATCATAAATACGTCAATCTCTCACAAGTTCGATCAGGTTATTTGTCTCTCCCAACCACTTCACCTTTATTGTAGGGGGGTCCGCCGGATTAACAGGCGCGGCGCTCGCCTCCGGAACCGCGCCCTCCTCGCTCATCACGCTGAGGTCTGTGCGGTCGTAGGTGAGGTTGACGGCTTGGTAGAGCGTCCCGTGGTAAAAGATTCCTTCAATATAACTCGGCGTCTGGCGAAAGACGAATCGCGCATGAGGAGGAGGATCGGGGACCAATCTCTTCAATGTCATCAGAAGTTCGTGCGAGAGATCGCCGACCCGTCGCCAGGCCGCGACGTTATGCGATAATCCCAGGCTGAGAAGCAAGATCAACGCGAGCTTCAGCGCCCTTCGCATCACCGCATGTTCGATACCGGAAAGCAAAAGAGCCAGGAGAACAGCCAACCCCGCCGAGCTGAGATAAAGAATTCTGGAATTGGTCAGGCCGGGGTTGACCAGAATCAGGAAATGAGCGGGGATGTAACCGATGAGCATCCAGGCGAGGCAGAAACGGATGACTCCCTTATTTGATCGCGCCGGCATATAGAAAAAGGCGAGAACTATCATCACCGCGGCGGTCAACGAGGCGATAACGACGGCTCGGTTGACATAAAGCCCATACCAATTGAACCCGAGCAACAATTGGGAAGGCGCTCGCAAAAACAGACCTTCGATTGTTTTGAATCCCAAATTGTATACGGCAAGACTTCCATCCTGGTCCGCGTAGCCCCCCATTCCGCCCAGCGCAATCCATCGATAACCGAACGTCGCAGCCGTCAGAAACACAAATCCGATCAGCGGAAGGATTGCCGACCTGACGTCTCGATTCGGCATTGCGAAATATTCCAGCGAAAGGAGAAACAGCGGCGCCATAAAAGCATTCTCTTTCGAAAGCATTGCGAAGCATGAGAGGAGCAGCGCCAGCGCATACAGTTCTCGGCGACCGGTCCGGCGAAACTTCAAATAGAAAACCGCCGTCCATATGATGAGACAAGTCGCCATCAAATCGAATCGAGATGAGATCCAGACCACGGCTTCCGGGTGAATCGGCAGGATCGAAAAGATGAGTGATGAAGAGGCCGAAGTTTCTCTGTCGAGACCGAGATTCTTACAAAGGAAGTATATGCCGAGAACGCTGATCAGATGGAACAGCAGATTGGTGAGATGGTATCCGAAGGGATCATGCCGCCAGACGCTGTAATCTAAGATGAGAGAGACGAAGCCCGCCGGCCTAAAGGAAATTCCCAAAAATCCATGCTTGATGACATCCGCCAAGACATCAAAAGGCGCCGAACGGAACCCGAATAAAGTATAGTAATCGTCACTGATGAAATATGAGGAAAGAGCCGGAGCATAGACGACGGCGCTGAGTATAGGCGCAAGCAATAACTCCCAACGAACGCCCCTTGTCGACGGCGGCTCCGACCGACGCTCGGATAAAGACGCCCCTTCAGTCCTTCCATGGCGTAATATTAAAACCGTGAAGACGACCAGAGAGACGATTTGAATTATGTTCAATCGAGCTTTCGGCGTTCGGGCGAAAATGATGAAGGCTAAAAATATCAGCAATGCGGAGCCTGCCGCGACGACAATCATTTTTCGGGAATTGCCGTCTTGCCCGCGTTTCACTTCATTATCGGTCATCGGCTAATTGGAATGCAGGTATAACGTCGAGGCGGAAATCTAAAGCGCGAATATAGCATCGCGTCGCGGATGCGACAATCATCTACCTTTCATAAACGATGATCAGCGTAAGGTCGTCTTTGCCCGTCTGCTTCAGCCCATGCGAACTGCCGGGGCGGGTGAGGATCGCGTCGCCCGGTTTGACCGGAAATTCCTTGCCGTTCATTTTCATCACGCCTTCGCCGCTGAGGATGTAATAGACCTCGTCCTCTTTCTGCAGGTGGTAGCCGATGGCCGCGCCGGGATGCAGCACGCGTTTTCGGAAGACCTGTTTGAAGTCGGCGGCCTTCTCGAAGAAACTGTAGCCGGTCGAACGTCCAGGGCCGTTGTGCGGGGCGGGGCCGGTTTTGGCCACTTCGGCGTCGCGTTCGAGAATGTAGCCTTCGGCTGCGGGGGCCTTCGACTCGCCGGAATTTTGCGCCGCAGATCGCGCCATAGCTCGGACCATGGCTTGAGCCATAGCTTGGGATTGACTCCACGTCGCCGCTTGACAGCCGATCAACACGCCGATCGAAACCAGAATCGTCGCAGTCAAAATCTTCTTCATTGCTCAACCTCCAATTCGATCTCAACAATTAATGGCAGATGATCCGAACCGATCGATTCGCCGGTCCGCGCATCCGCGACGTGAATGTCATCGCTGACCAGGCAATGATCCAACGGAAGCATCAGAAATTTGAAGAATAAAAAAGTCGGCCAGGAAGGAAGCAGGCCGAATCCCTTTCTGACGTTCACGAGTTTCGTTCGTTCGACGAAGCTTCTGTAATAAGGCGACCACGGGGTGATGTTTAAATCGCCGACGCAGATCTTCGGCCCCGGCAGATCGCGCAGACAATCGGCGGCAGCCGCGAGCATTCCGTTCCTCAACTTGTAACGGTCACTTAGGATCGGAGTGCGCGGGTGGATCGAAAGGAGCGATACCAAAGCGCCATCAATGTTCAGCTTTGCAACAATGATTGGTCTGGCGTCACCTTCAGGGAAAACGACTGTCAATCGTTCAAACGGGAAGCGGCTGTAGAGAGCCATTCCCGACCCGCCGCCTTTCGGCAGTTCCTCCATGAAAGGATATAGACTATGCAGCGCCCGCAGGGATTCGCGCCAGCCCTCAGTCAGTTCCTGGACCACAAGCGCGTCTGGATTGTGCTTTTGCGCGAAAGCGATGAACCTCGCGCGCGCCGTGTTTTCGTGATTGACGTTGGCAAGTATCAGCTTTACGCGGCGGCGGCCATCTCGATCGCCTACCGTTCTTTTCCTGCCGTCATACCAGGGAGCGACCGCCGCCAAATTTATCGCCATGCCCACAGCGGCTGCAACCGCCCAGCCTGGCTCTCGGTAAAAAAGACACGAGAGCAGACAGACCACCGAACCGATCAGGTACTGAAATTTGAAATGAGACGCCAGTTCGGCGTATTTGCTCAAATGTCCCAGACGCCCGGCCACGCTCAGTAGCAGCGTAGAAGCCAGGATCAATTGTGTGACGCGCAGAAACACCTCTTTATTTAGATCGGTTAGCAAATGCGTGTACGGGACTCCGTGCGCGAGTTGTTTACTCGCTTACGTTTCCTGATTGGACTCCTGATCGGACAGGGCCACAAACAGGGCGATTAAATAAATCGCCCCACACCGTACACGCATTTGCTAACCCCATAAATGCAGCGATTAAACAAATTTGGCGTGGGATTCAGGGGAGTTTAGGCGAAGGCGACTACGGAGGCAAAGAGTATCAGGAATATCAATAATGCGGGATTGGAGTGGCTGTCAGGCAAGACTTTTATCCTTCAGCTATCAGTCTGAATGCGTTCTGAATCTGAATGCGATATACGCGCGGAAATCTTTGACGAAGAGCGCAGGAGAGGGACAGCCGATGAAGCGAACTGCGCGGATGTTTGACGACCGGGCGACTCCGCGCTCCCCATTCGTCGTCGCCTATTCGCCCCGTTCCCACCCTGATACGCCCACCGACTCTTCCCTCTCCTCCACTCTCCGTCCTCAATTTGCCATTTTGATTGGCAACCCAATCTATCAAAAATCAAGGCTCTACATTACTACTTAGGACAAGCCCACAGTAATTTCTGTTGAGCGACTGCTGCTATTTAGATAATTCGGATCAATGAATTTTTTTAGCGGCTTCAGATTCAAGAAGCCGCCATTTGAAGCTTTAGATTCTCAAAAGTCGGAGAACAAACTTTGACGAAGAGCGCAGGAGAGGGGA
>WNGB01014461.1_pt1 | contig 10531 bp, 9 predicted proteins | sample 5400681 | NCBI WGS metagenome assembly WNGB01 (sample SAMN13153367, study PRJNA577476) | soil metagenome | isolation source: 115 cm soil or saprolite under grassland replicate 2 | place: USA:California | collected 2016-06-15 | reverse complement strand
GAGCGCTGGACGAACCGCGAGCGCTGGACGAACCGCGAGCGCTGGACGAGCCGCGAGCGCTGGGCGAACCGCGAGCGCTGGGCGAGTCTCGGACGCTGATCGCGCGCCGGGCTCTGGCCGAGTCTCGTGCGCTGGACCCTCGGAGCCTGAGTCGATCGACGCGGGCTGGGATCCGGCGGAGCTGCTGAGAGTCTGGCCTGACGAGCACGACGCCGCCGAGCGCGTTGTCTTCGAGGCGGATCCACCAGCCTGGTTCGGTCTCGAGCCCGGGCCTGAGCTGGCCGCTGCGCTCGCGCGAGCCGATGTCGGTTCGGCCTCGCCGACGGAGCTCATCGAGCTGATGACGGCCGCGCAACGCCTCCAGGCGTGGACCGAGGCGCTGCGCGTCTGTGCCATGGCCGCCTTCTACCGTCGCCGTGCCGACGAGGCGGCCGCGGTGGCCGACCAGTCGCCCAGCCGGACGATCGACGAGCCTCGCGAGGTCGGCGAGCTCACCGGCCGGCCCGTCCGCGATCCCCTGCGCAGCGCCGGTGCGGAGGTGGCGGCGGCGCTCCGGCTGGCGCCGTCTACGGCTACCGACCATCTCGCCGTCGCGAATCGCCTGTGCGGCACGTTCCCGGAGACGGTCCGTGAGCTGCGCGGAGGCCGGATCACCTTCAGCGAGGCGCTCACGATCGCCGAGGGCACGGTCGCACTCGAGGTCGACGCGCAGCGCGGGGTGCAGAACCGCCTGCTGCCGAAGGCGCCTCAGCAGACTCCCGGCCAGCTCCGCGCCGCCTGTCGCCGCGCGGTCGCCGAAGCCGACACCCGCACGGCCGAAGTGCGCCACAAGCAGGCGACCCGGGAGCGCACGGTCACCAAGGTGCCGCTCGACGACGGCATGGCCGGACTCTGGTTCACGCACACGGCCGACCGGATCGAAGCGTGCTGGGTCGTCATCCAGGCCCTCGCCGACCTCGCCAAGGGCAGCGTCGGCACGGCGGAGGAAGACTCCGGGCAAGTCGAGGCTGCCTCTGCGGAAGTCGAGGCTGCCTCTGCGGAAGTCAAGGCTGCCTCTGCGGAGGGCGAGGCTGCCTACGTCGACGAGCGCACTGCCGCGCAGCGGCGGGCCGACGCGTTCGCGGATTGCCTGCAGGGCTTCCTCGACAACGGTGCCGACTGGCTCGGTCGCGCGCTGCCGACACAGCACCGGCGGCGGCCGCACATCGAGGTGCTCGTGCCGTTCGGCACGCTGCTCGGGCTCGACGAGCAGCCTGCCGAGCTGGCGGGCTACGGCCCGATCCCGGCTTCGGTCGCCCGTCGGATCGCGGAGGACGGTCGCTGGCGGCGGGTTCTCACCGACCCGGCAACCGGTACGGCGATCGAGGCGGCGACACGACGTCACGATCCACCTCCGAGCGTGTCGGAGACCCTGATCGTGAGGGACCAGACCTGCCGGTGGCTCGGCTGCCGCCAGCCCGCCCGGCGAAGTCAGCGCGACCACGTGCCCAAACACCGCGAACATGGGATCACCCAGCTGTCGCAGCTGGCGATGTTCTGCGGGCCGCACCACGACCTCAAGGACTTCGGCGACTGGATCGTCACGGCCGAGCCCGGCGGCGTGCTGCGCTTCCAGGCACCCACCGGCCACGTCTACCACACCGCGCCACCGCGCCTGTTCCCCGCAGGCGCGGAAGGCCCGACCGCGACTACGGACGACGGATCTGGAGCTACCCAGGATGCGCACCTGACGGGCAGTGACGTTGGACCGCCCTCGCCGACGGACGGAGACCCGCCTCCGTTCTGATACACGCTCCCTCTCATTGCGCTGAGCAACGAGATACACCAGGCAGTCACGGCGAGGGGAAGTGGATAGCCGTGCCCTTACGCGATTGCGATCGACCGACACCGACTTAGACCGACAGACATGCCCGGCCTTCAGTCCGACGCCGCCCCGAGCGACATCCGAACAGCGCTGCAGCGACACGAGCTACGAAAGGCAGATCAATGATCATGGCGACCGATGACACATCCAACCCGACCCGAGCTTCGTTGGCGGAACGCGGTTTTGCGCGCTTTCGGCTCGGACTCTGCGCGGTGATCGGCGCAGGACGCGGCCGCACCGCCTCCTCCGGATACCCGGTGCGTCTGACGCCCGGCACAGCAGCTACGAGCGCGACGTCGGTGCTCAGTGAGACGACGATCGCTGCGTGACGCTCGGCAGGCTCCAGCGCCGGGATGAGCGTTGGAGGGAGGGCGTGAGGGATGAGCGGTTGGGTGGAGCCGGACGCACTGGCTGTGGCTCGGACGTTCGGGCTCGGCGACCGGGTGGAGTCGATGCGGCCGGTGGCCGGAGCGTGGTCGAATCGCGTGTACCGGCTCACGACTGACCGCGGCGTGTTCGCCGTCAAGCAACTGCTCAATCCTTGGCGTGATCCGCGGTGGTCCGACTGGCTGGACGAGGCGTGGCGATTCGAACTCGCGGCGAGTGAAGCGGCCGTTCCGATGCCGGCTCCGATACCGAATTCGCGGGACGGTGGCTGGCGCGGCGACGTCATGGCTGCCGAAGGCCAGCAGGCGACCGCAGGCCCCGATGCCGACAGCGCGGGGGCGACAGCAGGCCGGGACGCCAGCAGCTACCCGGGTCCTGGCAACGATGCCGGGTTGGTTCCGGTGCGGGTGCACCGGTGGGTCGACGGTGTGCCACTCGTGGCCGGGGCGGTCACTAGGCGGACGGCGCGGTGGTCGGGACAGGTGCTCGCGACGTTGCACGGGCTCGCCGTCGAGCCGGTCGACCGCACCTTGTTCCCACAGCCGGACACGGTCACGGCGCGCCGGTGGCCCGAGCTCGTCGAGCTCGCGCGTCATCACCACGCTGCGTGGGCCGGGCAGCTCGCCCAGGCAGCCGGCACTGTCGATGCGATGGCACAGCTGGCCGAAGCGGCGGCCGATCGCCGGGAGGACGAGGTGATGAGCCACGGCGACCTCGATCAGAAGAACATCATCCTGACCGCGGACGCACCCGTGCTCTGCGACTGGGACGTCGCGGCACCAGTGGTGCCTGTTCGGGAGCTCGCCTACGTTGCGCTGTCCCTGGCCGGCTGGGTGCGGCTCGATGTCGCGCGCGCGGCAGTCGACGGGTACCGCGACGCGGGCGGCTCGGCGACCGCCGCACACCCCTCGGATCTGGGGCCGCGGTTCATGGTCGGGCTGGACTGGATCGCGTTCAACGTCGAGCGCGCCGTCGGGCTGCACGGTGCGACGATGCAGGAGGCTGCCGCCACTAATCGGCTGGTTCCTGGCCTGCTCGAGCGACTCCCGCGGCAGCTCGACGCCGGTCTCCGCGTCGTGGAGGTGTTCTGCCGCCGCTGAACGTCGTACACCGGTCCCGTGCGACAGCAGCACGATCGCGCGGGCGCGGCGCCTGTGCATCTCAGGTGCTGCGCAGGTCGGGCGGCGGTGCAGGTCAGGCGCTCTTGCGGGTGGTGGCTTTCTTCGCGGTGGTCTTGGCCGGGGCCTTGGTGGTCTTCTTCGCGGCGGCCTTCTTGGCGGTCGCCTTCTGGGCCGTCTTCTTCGCCGCCGCCTTCTTGGTGGTCGCCGCGCTCGCCTTGGTGGGAGCCTTCTTCGCGGCCGTCTTCTTCGCGGCCTCGGAAGCCTCGGCGGCCGTTCCGCCAGCGGCGCGGCGTTGCTTGGCGGCCTCGACCGAGGCGCGCAGTGCCGCGACCAGGTCGACGACCTGGGCGCCCTCGGTCACTTCCTCCTCGACCTCGGGGAGCGGCAGGCCGCCGGCCTTCGCCTCGACGACCTGCTCGAGCGCCTCGCGGTACGCGTCGGTGTACTGGGTCGGGTCGAAGTCGGCGCGCAGCGTGTCGATGTACGACTCGGCCATCGCCTTCTCCTGCGGCCGCACGTCGACGTCCTCCTCGGGCGCCGCGAACGCCGCGTCCCGGATCTCGTCCGGCCACAGCATCACCTGCAGCACGAGGACGTCGTCCACCGAGCGCAGCAGGCCGAGCGACTCGCGGGAGCGCAGCGCGACCTTGACCAGCGCGTAGAGCTCGGAGCCGGTGAGCGCGTCCCGCAGCAGCACGTACGGCTTGGCGCCGGGTCCGCCGTCCGCGGCCAGGTAGTAGGACTTGCCCAGGTACAGCGGGTCGACCTGGTCGGCGGGCACGAACTCGAGGACGTCGATGACCTTCTTCGTGGACAGCGGCAGGTCGGCGAAGTCCTCCGCCTCCAGCACGACCATCCGCCCGTCGGCGAGCTCGTACCCCTTCCCGATGTCGGCGTACGGGATCTCCTTGCCGCACTCGGAGCAGACTCGCTTGTACCGGATCCGGCCGCCGTCGGCGACGTGCACCTGGCGGAACGAGATGTCCTTCTCCTCCGTCGCGGAGTACACCTTGATCGGGATCGTCACCATCCCGAAGGAGATCGCACCCTTCCAGATCGCCTGCATCTCAGCTCCTCCTGTGTTCGCCGGGTTGCAGCTCGGCCAGCAGGTCGGCCACCTCCTGGGTCGCGTACCACAGCAGCTCCTCGCCGTCGCACGCGTCGACGGTGAACACCGCGTCGTCGTCGCCCTTCTCAGCAGCGTCCCACGCGGCGACCGCGGCTTCGACGACAGGCACCGCCGAGGCGGCGTCCACGTGCACCGCCGCCACCGCCGACCACGGCACGGGGTCCGCCAGCACGACCGCGGCGTCCCCCGGTTCGGCCAGTCCGGCGCCGTCGCTCCCGGCGTCGGTCTCGCACGCCACGACGACCCGCCGCGCGCCGGACGTCGTACCGTTGCCTTCGGCAAGCAGTGCCAGCGAGGCGCGGGCGGCCTGGGAGAGGGCCGCGTACTCCAGCTCCTCGTCGTCGCCCGACGCGTACCACTCACGCAGCGCCGGCGTCACCGCGTACACCGTCGCCGGCTCAATCGAGCCGGCACGATGCGCGGCGGCCAGCGCGGCCGGCGTCATCGGCACGTAGACCCTCATGTCGCCGCCTTCCTCGAGGTCCGCTTCCCCCGGGCGGCCCGGGTCCGGCTGCCCTTCGTCGTCTCGACCAGCTCGTCCAGCGCGTCCGTGACGCACTGCCCGAAGACGGTCAGGTCCGGCATCGCCGTACGGTCCGCGTTCAGACCGAACGACACCTTCCCGTTGTACGACGTGGCGCCGACGGTCAGGCTCTGCCCCGTCCCCAGCGGCACCACCGGGTACGACGACAGCATCCGCGCACCCGCGGCGAACAACGGCGTCTGCGGGCCGGGCACGTTCGTGATCACCACCTCGTCACCCAGCCGCACCGCCGCCGACGCGACCCGGGCCGCCAGCGCGTGCAGCGTGGTCGGCGCGAACCCGGCGATGTCCACCAGCGTGCGCGCGCCGACCGCCCGGCCGGTGTCCTTGTGCACCTTCGTCTGGTACGAGATCTGGTGCAGCCGCATCACCGGCGACTGCTCCCCCACCGGCAGATTCACCGCCGAGGAGACCACCCGGCTGCCGAGCGAGGTCTGCTCGCCGTCCGCGTCTCTGATGCTCATCGGCACCAGGGAACGCACGCTCCGGGTCGGCGTCACGCTCTCGCCGCGCGTCATCATCCAGGCCCGCAGGGCGCCCGCCACCACCGCGAGCACGACGTCATTGACGGTGCCACCGTGCATCGCCCGCACCGTCCGGTAGTCGTCCAGCGGCGTGTCCACGGTGAGGTACCGGCGCTGCCCGGAGGTCTGGACGTGCAGCGGGCTCTCGCTCACCCGGCGCCGCGTCACCACCGGCGCGACCAGTGAGCCGACCATCCCGTCCAGCACCTCGCGCACCGAGGTGGACCCGGTCAGGCTGGCCATCTCGGCGCGGGCCAGCTCCAGTACGGCGGCCGGCGAGCGGACCGCGTCCGAGAACACCCCGGCCAGCAGCTCCAGCGCGGACGGCGGCCGCTGCGGCTGCCAGGAGTCCGGCGGCGTCTCGCGCGGGTGCGCGGTGGTGTCCAGCACGACCTGGCCGATGTCCACGGTGGCGGTGCCGTCGACCAGCGCCTGGTGCGACTTCGACACCACCGCGAACCGGCCGCCCTTGAGCCCCTCGACCAGGTACATCTCCCACAGCGGCCGGCCCCGGTCCAGCCGCCGCGACATGATCCGCGACACCAGCTCCAGCAGCTGCTCGTGCGTACCCGGCCGGGGCAGCGCCGACCGCCGTACGTGGAAGGTGATGTCGAACTCCTCGTCGTCCACCCACACCGGCCCGGCGAACCGGCCGGGCACGTGCTGCACCCGTTGCCGGTACCGCGGCACGAACGCGATCCGGTCCCGGATCAGCGCGACCAGGTTCTCGTAGTCGAACCCCTCCCCGTCACCGTCCGCGGGCGCCTCGAACACGTCGACGGTGCCGACGTGCATCGGCGTCTCGGCGCTCTCCGCGGCCAGGAAGGTGAGATCCAACGACGTCAACCGGTCGGGCATGCGCCACCTTCCTCGTCAGCGTCACTCGTCAGCGTCACTCGTCAGCGTCACTCGTCTGGCTCAGCTGTCAGGACGACTTTGACAGATGACTGTGACATTAGCCGGGAACACCAATCGTGGCATGTTCGTAAAAGGACTGTGTACGGCGTTCAGTCCCGCCGCGCGAGTGACCTAGATCGCGACGACCGCCGTGTTCGTGACAGCCACCTCTGTGAAAGGTTGCATCCATGCGTCATGTGCCTGACCGGATCGTCCGCGCGACCGCGGCCGCTGCCCTCCCGGCGCTCGCCACGCTCGCCCTGGCCGGCTGCGGCGACGACGGCGGGTCTTCCTCGGGCAACAGCCCCAGCACCGCCGCGCAGACCATCTCGGCGCTACCGAGCACCGCGGCGCCGACAGCCACGGACCAGGGCAAGATGGGTCAGGTGAACGTCACGGTGACGATTGCCGGGGGCAAGGTTTCCGGCGGCATCCAGACCGTCAAGGCGGACGTCGGCCGGACCGTCAAGGTCACCGTGACCAGTGACGTCGCGGACGAGGTGCACGTGCACGGGTACGACAAGGAGTTCGAGGTCGGCCCGGGCTCGCCGGGCAGTGTGGTCTTCACCGCCGACACCAAGGGCACCTTCGAGATCGAGACGCACGAGACCGGGAAGCTGCTCGCGAAGCTGGTCGTCTCCTGACCGTGATCGCGCACACCCTGCCCCTGCACGGGATCGGCGGCCGCCAGGACCTGCCGATCCCGCTGGGTCTCGCCGCCGGTGGCGCCGCGGCCGCGATCGCCGTGTCGTTCGTCGTACTGGGGCTGGCCTGGCGCGAGCCCCGGTACCGCGGCGACCGGTCCGGCCGCGCGCTCCCGGCAGCGGTCACCCGCACCATCGACGCGCCGTGGTTCCGCTGGCTGGTCCGGCTCGCCGGACTGGCCGCGTTCGGGTTCACCTGCCTCGCGCTGCTGTTCGGTGTCGACCGGCTGACCAACCCGGTGTTCGGCATCGTCTACGTCTGGGTCTGGGTCGGGCTGGTGCCGCTGTCGCTGCTCCTCGGCCCGGTCTGGCGCACGCTGAACCCGCTGCGCACCCTGCACCTGCTGGCCTGCCGGGCGCTGCGCACCGACCCGGCGGCCGGCCTCGTGACGCTGCCGAAGGGCGTCGGCGTCTGGCCGGCGGTCGCCGGGGTGTTCGCCTTCGTCTGGCTGGAGCTGGTCGAGCCGGACCGGGCGACGCTGATCGTGGTGCAGGCCTGGCTTGCCCTCTACGTGGTGCTCGGGCTGTTCGGCGCGCTGCTGTTCGGCAACCGCTGGTTCGCCGCGGCGGACCCGTTCGAGGTGTACGCGTCGTTGATGGCACGGCTGTCCCCGATCGGTCGCCGCACCGACGGCGCGATCGTCGTACGGCGTCCGCTCGAGAACCTCGACGGCCTCCAGCCGCGGCCCGGGCTCGTCGCGCTGGTCGCAGTCCTGCTCGGCTCCACGGCGTACGACGGGTTCAGCAACTCGACCGCGTGGATCTCGTGGGCGCAGAACTCCGACTACCCCCAGACACTGCTCGGCACCGTGATGCTGGCCGGGTTCGTGCTGCTGGTGTTCGTGACGTATTCCGGCGCGACCGTGCTGGCCGGGCGGTTGTCGCACACGTCGCGGCGGCACCTGCCGGGGCTGTTCGCGCACTCGGTCGTGCCGATCGCGCTCGGGTACGTCGTCGCGCACTACTTCACGCTGTTCGTGCTGGAGGGGCAGCGCACCGCGATCCTGGCCAGCGACCCGTTGAGCAGGGGCTGGAACCTGTTCGGCACGGGGCTGCTCGCGCCGGACACCGGCATCACGAACCACACCGTCGCGATCGCCGTCACCAAGGTCGCCGCCGTCGTCACCGGGCACGTGCTCGGTGTGGTGTCCGCGCACGACCGCGCGGTGGCGCTGTTCCCGCGGCGCTCCGCGCTCGCCGGCCAGATCCCGTTGCTGGTCGTGATGGTGGGCTACACCGTCGGCGGCCTGCTGCTGCTGTTCGCGGCCTGAGCGGCCCGAAGCGCCGGTGCGACGACCCGTCGGCGCGGCGGCCGCCAGGCGTGCCAGGCCATCACGGCGAACCACACCAGGCCCGCGATCAGGTAGGCGTTCCCCGGCGCCGACTGCCACAACGACCAGTCCAGCTCGCGATCACGCGGCGGCCACCAGATCGGCCCGGCCAGGAACAACCCGAACCACACCGCCCCGACCAGCACCTTGGCCCGGCGGTCGCGCACCGTCGACACCAGCACGGCGCCCAGCGGCACCACCCAGACCCAGTGGTGGCTCCACGACACCGGCGAGGCGAACAGCGCCCCGAGCGCGGCCGCGGACACCGCCGCGACCCGCTCCGCGCGACGCCACAACCGCCACGCGAGCAGCAGCGCACCCGCGCCGATCGCCCCGGCGACCACGAACCACACCTGCCCGACCCAGCTGTCCGGGTGGCCGAGCCGGCTCAGGAAACCCATCACCGACTGGTTCCCCGCGAAGTACGGGTTGCCGATCCGGCCCGAGTCCAGCACCACCGAACCCCAGTACCGCAGCGACGCGCCCGGCAGCACCACGAAACCCACCGCCACCGTCGCGGCCAGGCCCAGCAGCGCGTTCCGCAGCGCGACCCAGCGCCGGGTCACCGCGAGGAAGACCAGGAAGAACGCCGGCGTCAGCTTCAGCCCCGCCGCGATCCCCACCTCCAGCCCGGGCCAGCGCGCGCCGGGACGACGTACCGGGCGGGGTGCCGCACCCAGCAGCCCGGCGACCACCATCGCCATCAGGAACAGGTTGATCTGGCCCTTGGCGAGGTTCTCCCGCACCGGCTCGAGGAACAGCGACCCGACCAGCAGCGCCAGCACCAGCCGCCAGTCCGCGCGCGGCAGGCAGACCCGCCACACCCACGCCAGGCACAGCACCGACGCTCCCGTCCACAGGACCGCCGCCACGAACAGCGGTACGACGGTCAGCGGGACCATCGCCACCGCCGACACCGGCGGGTACGTGAACGGCAGGCCCATGATCTCGAAGTGCGCGTCGTACAGCGCGCCGTCGGTGAGCACCGACCGCCCGCCCATCCGGTAGACGCGCAGGTCGATCAGGTCCGCCGACATGCTCCCGTAGAACGCCCCGGTGCGGTTCAGCACCGCGACGGCGACACCGGTCACGAACGCGACGGCCAGGGCACCGGTCCGGTACGGCCTGCGGAGGAGGTCCACCCGCGAATCCTATGGGGGTCCCAACCCGCGACTGTCAGCGCAGGTCGATGCCGAACAACGCTTCGAGCTCGCGCCGGGTGTCGTCGTACTCGAAATGGTGGATGGCGGCCATCCCGACGGCCTGCGCGCCGGTCACGTTCGGCTGCACGTCGTCGACGAAGACGCAGTCGCGGGGCTTCAGCCCGATCGCGTCCGCGGCGTACCGGTAGATGTCCGGCTCCGGCTTGCGCAGCCCGACCTCGCCGGAGATCACGATCGCGTCGAACATGCCGTCCCAGGTGTCGCGCGGGTAGCGGTTCCCCCACGAGTTCGACAGCAGCCCGGTGCGGATCCCGGCGTTGCGCGCGCGCCGGACCAGCGCCGACATCTGCGGCTGGTGCTCGAAGTGCGCGAACATCCGCTCGATCAGCCCCTCGGGCTCGACCGGCCCGCCGTCGGTCCGCCGCAGCACCGACGCGAGCTTGCGCTCGAAGTCCGGTACGGCGATCTGCCCGCGCTCCAGCGCGTGGATCGGGTTCAGCTCGGCCTCGACGGCGGACGCGGAGATCCAGTCCGTCACCGCGGTGAAGTACGCGTCGTAGTCGATTCCGTCGGACGCCGCCCACGCCCCGAGGGCCTGCTGCAACCCCGATGTCAGCACGCCGCCCCAGTCCACCAGCAGTCCCTGCGGCCGTGCGTCATGAGACATGCGGGTGAGATTACCCGTCGTAGTCGACGCTTACGTCGCCGGACGACGCCTTGGCGTGGATCGTGCGGGCCGACGCGGTGTCGGTGCTGACCTTGACGTCCTCGTCGCCCGACGATGCCTCGGTCTCGACGTTGTAGGCCCCGGAGCCCTCCGGCAGCGTGATGTCGACATCGCCTGAGCTGGTCTCCACGGTCACCGTG
>WNGB01014459.1_pt1 | contig 10531 bp, 7 predicted proteins | sample 5400681 | NCBI WGS metagenome assembly WNGB01 (sample SAMN13153367, study PRJNA577476) | soil metagenome | isolation source: 115 cm soil or saprolite under grassland replicate 2 | place: USA:California | collected 2016-06-15 | reverse complement strand
CTCCTCCTCGTGGCTCCACTCGATCGACACCCCGTGGTCGGAGCCGTCACCGAAGCGCTCGCGGATCGGCTCCGGCATGTAGGAAAGGTTGGCGACGATCTCGGTCGCGCCGTTGCGGCGCAGCAGCTCGAGGATGTGGTCCATGATCGGCCGGTTGGCGACCGGCGCGAGCGGCTTCGGCATCTCGTAGGTGAGCGGCCGCAACCGCGTGCCGACGCCGGCGGCCATCACCATCGCCTTCATCGCAACCGCGGGTTCGTCGCCGGCCGGGGCCTAAGTCCCCTGGTCCCAGGACGCGAGGTACTTCTTCTGGATCTCGGTCAGCTCGTCGATCTCGACGCCGCGCGAGGCGAGCTTGAGCCGCGCGATCTCGCGATCGATCTCGTCGGGCACCGGGTAGACGCGCTTCTCGAGCGAGGCGTGGTTGCGGACCACGTGCTCCGGCGCCAGCGCCTGGTTGGCGAAGCTCATGTCCATGACCGCCGCCGGATGTCCCTCGGCCGCGGCGAGGTTGACGAGCCGCCCCTCGGCGAGCAGGAAGATCTCGCGCCCGTCCTTCGTGCGGTGGCCCTCCACGAACGGCCTCGCCTGGAACGTCTCCTCGGTGATCGCGTCGAGCTCGTCCTTGTTGACCTCGACGTCGAAGTGGCCCGAGTTGCACACGATCGCGCCCGACTTCATCTCGGCGAACATCGCGCCCGAGATCGCGTCGCGGTTGCCGGTCACCGAGACGAAGACGTCGCCGACGCCGGCCGCGTCGACGCCCTTCATCACCTCGAAGCCGTCCATCAGCGCCTCGAGCGCCCGCAGCGGGTCGACCTCGCAGACGATGACGTGCGCGCCGTGGCCCTTGGCCCGCATCGCGACGCCCTTGCCGCACATCCCGTAGCCGATCACGACGAGGCGCAGCCCGGCGATCAGGACGTTGGTGGCGCGGATGATGCCGTCGAGCGTCGACTGGCCGGTGCCGTAGCGGTTGTCGAAGAAGTGCTTCGTGATCGCGTCGTTGACGGCCATGATCGGATAGCCGAGCTTGCCCTCGGCCTCGAGCGCCTTGAGCCGGATCACGCCGGTCGTCGTCTCCTCGGTCCCGCCGAGCACCTCCGAGAGCTGCTCCGTGCGCTCGCCGTGCAGCACGCCGACAACGTCGGCGCCGTCGTCCATCGTGATCTGGGGATGGGCGTCGACGGCGGCGGAGATGTGGCGGTAGTAGGTGTCGTTGTCCTCGCCGTTGATCGCGTAGACCTGGGCGCCGTGGCGATCGACGAGCGCCGCCGCGACGTCGTCCTGGGTCGAGAGCGGGTTCGAGGCGCAGAGGGTGACGTCGGCACCGCCGGCCAGCAGGGCCCGGGTCAGGTTGGCGGTCTCGGTCGTGACGTGCAGGCAGCACGCCATCCGCACGCCGTCAAGAGGCTTGTCGCGCTCGAAGCGATCACGGATCTGGCGCAGCACCGGCATGTGGCGGTCGGCCCACTCGATCCGCTGCTGCCCCGCGTCGGCGAGCGCGATGTCGGCGATGTCGTAGCTCTTCTCGGCGGTTGCCAAGTCAATCCTTTCGTCGCTTGGGGAGGGCAAGGATAAGCGCTTGCGACCGAGCGCCGATTGGCCGTCAGCCGGCGATGCCAGAGGCACCGAGCCTGCTAAGCTGGACTAAGTCCGATGGCGAAGAAGACCTACAACATGCACGAGGCCAAGACCCACCTCTCCCGGCTCGCCGAGCGCGCTGCGAACGGCGAGGAGATCGTGATCGCGCGCAACGGGCGTCCGCTCGCCAAGCTCGCGCCGATCGAAGAGAAGCGCGAGCCGCGCAAGCTGGGGCTCTGGAAGGGCAAGGTCTGGATCAGCGACGACTTCGACGACCCGCTCCCGTGGGAGATCCAGAAGTACTTCGAGGGCCAGGGCGACTGAGGCTGCTGCTCGACACCCACGTCTTGATCTGGGCCCTGGAGGACAGTCCAGCGCTGCCCGCCACGGCGCGTGCCGAGGTGACGAATGCGGCGAACGAGGTGTTCGTGAGCGCGGCCTCGGTCTGGGAGATCGAGATCAAGCGGGCTCTGGGGAGGCTCAAGGCCCCACAGGACGTGCCGGGCGGCTGCGACGCGGCCGGGTTCGTGCGTCTGTCGATCAGCTTCGACCATGGGATTGGCGCTGGACGCCTGCCCCTTCATCACGGAGATCCCTTCGATCGCATGCTCATCGCCCAGGCGCGTGCCGAGGCACTCACGTTCGCGACGGCGGACCACGAGCTTGCCCGATACGACGTGCCTATCCTCGACGTGAGCGGCGGCTGAGCCGCCGGCAGCAAGCCCGTCGAGCAGCGACAGCCGAGCCCGGCGCAAGGCGAGCTCTACGCCAACGCACGGACGAGCGGCAGGTCGCCCTCGCTTGCGGGGTCGGCGTGAGCGCTACATTCCGTCCGGGGTGCAGACGGCGGCAGAAAAGGGGTTGGTGCGGGCGGTAACCACGTTGGGGGTCGTCGTGCTGGGACTGCTGCTCGGATCGCCGGCTCCCGCGCACGCGGCCAAGAGCTATTCGGATCACCACCTCGAGCGCTCGCTCAGGGCGCAGTTGAAAAAGAGGGAAGGCCTCCAGCCCACCCGGATCTCACACTGCGCACCACGTCGCCACGCGAGGACCTATGTCTGCCGCTGGGAGGCGGCAGGGCTGTTCCCGGGCGAGATTCCATATGCGTGCTCCGGCAAGGCCAGGTTCATCGTTGCGAAGAAGAAGTGGTGGGTCGACGAATGCGTCAATCAACTCCCGCCGATGGTGCCGTTGCTGCCCGAGCCCGGACCCCATCCCGTCTTCGGCTTCAACGACGACTGGATCGGCGATGCCCAGCACAACCCGCGGATCAACTACCTGCCCGGGGTCGGCGCCCAGGTTGCGCGTCTGACTGTGCGCTGGGACGCCGTCAGCAACACACCTGGGCTGTTCTTCTGGTTTCCCTACGACCTCGTCTACGGCCAGCTTCTCGATCGCGGCATCAGACCATTGATCGTCGTGACGTCGGCGCCGTGCTGGGCGCAGACGGGGGACTGCGCGTCCGAGGGCGCGCCGTCGCCTGACCATTACGACGAGTTTGCGCAGTTCGCCGCGATGGCGGCCCAGCGCTACAACCAGGCAATCGGGGTCGAGGTCTGGAACGAGCCGAATCTCGCCAAGTTCTGGGGCTCAGAGCCCGAGCCCAAGGCCTACGCGGAGATGCTCAAGCAGGCGATCCCGGCGATTCGCGCCGCGAACCCCGGCATGGCTACGGTCACCGCAGGCCTGGCGCCGAGCGGGCAGAGCGACTCCGTGGGCTATGCGCCGAGAGACTTCTTACGCCAGGCGTACGAGGCGGGCGGGCCGCAGCTCGCCGACGCCATCGGAGCGCACCCCTATCCCTTTCGCTCCTACGGCGAGGATTTTCTCGGCGCGATCCGCACCGAGCTCTACTACTACGTCCGCGTGAAGGAGGACTTTGGGGACGGCGCCAAGCCGATCTGGGTGACGGAAGTTGGCGTCGCCAACGACGAGGGCTATGACCTCGACCAGCAGGCGGATGCGCTGGCGCGGATCTACGTCCTGTTGCGGCGCGTCGAGAACATTCCCGTGGTCGTCTTTCACCGCTTCGTCGATCGTGCGGACGCGTCCGACAAGGAGCGCAGCTACGGTGTCATCGCCTCGGACGGGAATCCGAAGCCCGCGTATTGCGCGGTGGCCGGCGCGCGCGGCAACCCCTGTTAGAACCTCAGCTCAGCGAAGGACCCGAAACCGGAACGTCGCGGGCGTCGGATCGAGGTTTCCCTCTCGATCCTTGGCCCGAACCTTGAAGCGGTGCTTGCCGCGGTCGAGCTGGTATTTCGTCGGCGAGGCGCAGGGGGCGAAGGAGGCCGCATCGATCTTGCATTCGAAGACCGTGTGCTCCTCCGAGGAGCTGAAACCGAACTTCGCCCGGGCACTCCGGATCCGCTTTCGCGGGTGCTCGTCGATGAACGTGTCGGGTGGCGTCGTGTCCGGCGACAACTCGAAGGAGAACTCAACCTGCTCGCAATCCGGCGCGATGATGTCTAGTCCGCGCCAGTCGGCCGCCACGAAGTCCCCTGGCGGCCCGGGTGTGGGATCGCCGCAGGTGACGTCGTCGCGCTCGCCGTCGCGTAGGCCGATCGTGTCGGCGCCGCCAAGCGAGTTGATCGAATCGCTGCCCCCAAGCCCGATGATGAGGTTCGCTTCATCGTTGCCGGTCAATAGGTCATCGAACGGGCTGCCGACCACGTTCTCAACACCGTCCAACACGTCATTGCCTGCGGCCTGGGTCGATTGCAGTGCTGAGCGGAGATCAACCTGGACGGGGCCGGTAGAGCCAAGCTCGTAGCTGGCGGTGTCGATCCCGCTGAATCCGGCGAGGAAATCGGGTCCTCCCTGACCGATCAACACGTCGTTTCCTCCTCCCCCAAAGAGCTGATCACGCTTGTCGGACCCGATCAACACGTCGTTTCCGAACGTGCCAGGGCCGGGAGGGTCGCCGAACAGATTGTCGGCCTGATCGGAAGCGATCAACACGTCGTCGCTGGTCGAACCGAACGCTGCGTCCATCCCAATCAACGTGTCGACGCCGCCGCCGCCCGTGTCCTGGGGACCGCTCATCCGCAGATCGACAGCCACACCCGAACCAGCGTCCGCGTATGAGGCTACGTCTTCCGCATCCGGCTGACCCAATGCGACATCGTTGCCCGCTGACACGTTGTAGACGTTGTAACCGCCGAAAGCCCCTGCAAGGTAATCGTTCCCGGGCCCTCCGTCCAGCACCGCATCCACTGCGCCGCCGGCGAGATCATCGTCGCCCGGTCCGCCGTCCACCCTGACCGGGGCGCTCAGCGGCCCGTCGAACTCCGGTGTGTCACCCAAGGCAGAGAAGTAGTCGTCACCCCCGGATGGGCCCGCGGCGGCATCGGTCTGGACCTCGAAGCTCATCTCGCGGAATCCGGGCTGGCCTCCCGGGAAGAAGGTCACATCGTCGCCGTCGGGTGACGTCGGTTCTGACGCGGCGTTCAGGTTCGCACCCTCGCGTCCCTGCACGTCACCAAATCGGATGACGTCGTCCTGAGTAGCGGAGCCGAGCAGGGTGAAGCGGTCGTAGCCGTTTCCGAGTCTCATATTGAATTCGATCTCGGACGCACCAGATGACTCCGGCGTCAGCCCCGGCTCGAAGCCTCCGCCGGCCAGCGACAACGTCAAATGCGTGTCCCGGTCGGTACCCGTCTCATCAATATCGATCCGATTCGTCGTCGTAACCGTCGGGGCGGCGCCGCAATCGAGCACCGTTCCGGCGCCGGGCGGAAGGTCACCTTCATAGATCTCGATCGCGCTGCCGTTTCGCACAATCCCAACCGCCTCGGGATTAGCCTCGGTTGTAGAGCCCGTGACATCGACTTGAACGACGCCGCCGGAAAGGGAACAAGCAGCAGCGGCATCCGCGGGACTCGGATGGATGCATATTGCGGCAAGCAAGCCCCAAGCAATAGGCAAGCAGCGGCTGGTCAGTTGCCGCTTTGCTGCGCTGAGGGTGGTCATTAGCATCCGGTTCCTATGCCGCGTCGATTATCGGGTTCCGGCTACTAGCGGACTCGCTTCGCCTCCCACAGGTTCCGACCGCGGGTCGAGCAAACTGGAGGCCCACCGGACCCGGGAGGGTTGACGGGATCCACGATGTACACCAGACCGCCTCGAGCGTGATTGGACCCTGAGATACGTCCGTCGATTTGGAGCAGTCTCTCCGTTCCGCTCGAGTCGATTGAGTAGAACTCGCCACGGAAGTGCCGCCGATCCTCAAACCGAGGCGCACCGGCTCGAGTGTCGTTGCGACCTGAGATCCCTCGATATCGGCATTAGTAGACGCGTTCGGCCGTCCAGTTCCGCTTGCCGAATGTGCTGCAGTCGGGTTGCGTCGGCAGTGAGGGGTTAGCAATAGCGTCTTCGTACTCGATGATGTGGCCCTTGGCGTGGCCATCGGAGAGGAGCCGCCCGTTGACCTCGTAGAAGACCTGGTACTCATCCGTGCTGGCGTAGCGCACCCCGGCGAATGATTGGTCTCGCCTCAGGCGAAACGTCACCGGATTGAACGTGAGGCGCTCGTCGGTGCCGTTGTCGCAGTGTCGAAGGACGTTCTCGGCGTAGAAGGTCACGACGCGCCCTTGCCCCGGGATCTGCTCGATCGTAAATCGGATCGCCGCCATAGGATCCTCGACGAAGACGCCTCGGTACTCCGCGGGAAGCGGCACTCTTGGAGGCTTAGCGGTTGCCCCAAGCGCGGCCATCGTCATGATGAGCGCCACCGCGGTGACCCCCCCCCGCGCTAGGAGACGTTTCGCCCGAAGCGTCACCTGTCTCGCCTTCCCTTCCAGAAGAGCCTGCCAGTGTTGAATGAGCAGTCCGGCTCACCGGAAGCGGCGGAATTGGAGAAAAAGGTGAGTTCTCCCGCGGCCCGCCCGTGGCGACGCAGCTCCCCCTCGACCCTGTAGTAGCGCTCCTGTCCAGGCGCGGGGTTCGTGTAGCGGGTCGCGTCGAAGCTTCTATTTGAATGAAAGTGAACTCTGATCGCGCGAAAGTTCCTGCGCTCAAAGCCGGTGTCACAGGCGACGAGGACATGTCTCGCCGAGAAGCTCCCCCGCTGTGGCTCGCCGCTCCTGAATTTGACCTCTAAGAAGGCGCGGGCGTTGGCCAAGTCATTGAACTTGCCGGTGTAGGTCAGCGTTTGAGCCCGTGAGGAACTGGCGGGAGCGGCAACCGCTCCGCCGACAATCGCCGCAGCCGTTGCGAGAACTACGCCAGCGTGCGTTAGCTTGGGGGTCGGCATTCCGGGCCCCCGCGACCGGCGCCAAATCGGACCCGTAGCCACTTGAAGGCTCGCTTGCGCTCACCGTTCTTGTCGATCACGCCGTAGTCCTGAGGTTCTTGCCCGCCCGTCTGATCCTGGAGACGATGAACGATAAAGGCGGTGAGGAGATTGTCGTTTCCGAAGGAGAAGTAGGCGCGCTTCAGCCGGAAGCATTGTCGCTGCTCGCTGGAGTTCGGCGCGGATACATGAGGCACGGGCGTTGAAGGAACGCCAATCTCTGTGATCCACTGTGGGATGAACCCATATCCCGTGTCATTGAGACCGGCGCGCACGGCGGCCAGCTGATTTCTCATCTCGTCCAAGGCGTTCGAATCTTTGCGCACGGCCCCAGCGTAGAGGTGAATACTGGTCGTTTCGACGGCCGTTGCCCGAATCTTCTCAGGATCCCCAGTGTCAGGGCTCGCGTACGCGGCGCGGATGAAGTTAGGTGCGTAAGTCAACGGATGCCACTCGTTCTGCCCAGTCGGGCGCGGGGATAATCCACCGGGGATCGTGAGGATGTTAAAGCTGCTCGCCGCAGCGCTAGCGATGTTGACGAGGTGCGCAAAGCGGCCCGGCTCGGGGACAAAGCCCTGGGGGTTGGGGCTGCCCCAGAAGCCTGGCAAGTTCGGCTCGTTCCAGGCCTCAAGAGCAACCAGCCCATTGGTCGGGTCGACGGCATATCTAGCCATGAAGGCACCGACAAAGGTTCTCCATTCGTCCTCAAAGTCGGGATCGGGCGGGGTCACGGGCTTTTGGATACATGGATCGCCCGCTGAGTTCGCAAACGGAGGCGAATCCTGGGCGACTGCCAGAACCCGGACAGATGCCGCCATCGGGTCAGTGACCCCGACATTGATCGCGCGAATTGCAGCGAAGGTGTCGTCATAGGTCTGCCAGTCCCACTGTTCAGGTGGGTCCCCCTGATGAAATCGCTGGATGCTGCACCAGTCGATGGGCATGCGGATGATGTCGGCATTGCCGGCATTGGCCTCGTTGACCAGATTGGCCGTGAAATCGTCGTTGTAGCCCTCGAACTCGAACCGTGAGACGACCCGGCCGATCGAGTCCGTCTCGCCGTTGCCGACGCGGTCATCAGCGAAGACGATGATCTCGTGATCATCCGGGGATTGCGACCCAGACATCTGCAGTGGAGGCGGTGACATTGGGCAGCCGCCATTCGGGCACTCCTGATCGAAGCTCTGAACCAGGGTGTCATCGACGTAGACTTCCATGTGCGTCACTCCGGAGCCGCCTTGGTCGGTGGCCTCGACATCGAGCTGATAGTTCCCTTGAGCGTCGGGCGGACCGGCTTCGATTGTAACCAGTGGCGGGTCGTCATCTGTTGAGCCCGTCGTAAAGGTCAGGCTGGCCTGGTTAGGATCACTGGCATGGTCAAGTTGGTCGTTGGCGACGACGGAGACCGTGTGTTGACCGAACGCGTACTCCCCGGTGTGGAAGGTCCACTCGTCCTCGAATCCACAGCTCCCCTGGGGGCAGGACTGCGGCGGGAATGAGTACGCGAGCTCACCGTCGACGAAGACATTCACGCTCTTGACACCCGAACGCTTTTGAGCGTTCGAGCCACCCGGCACACCGTCAGCCGCGTCGATATCCAGCCGATAGGTCTCCTCTTCGAGCAGCGGCTTGTTTGGCCCTGAGGCGTCGGCAAGCGGACCCGAAATCGTGACCTCTGGCGCGGAGCGGTCCACCTTGAGGTGCCACTGAGAACTCGGCGTGTCCGGGGAAGTATTGCTCAGCGCATCAGTCGCCGAGGCCTTGAGCGTGTTGTCGCCTTCGGGGATCTTCGGCTGCCCGGCGGGCGCGTCCGTGGTGCTGTAATTGAAGCTGTCGCCGGTCGTGTAGTCGTCGGGATTCTGCGTCTGGGTGGTATGCGAGGAGTACATCCCCGTGTTGGGGCAGCGGTCTGAGTGGTCGCCGGCGCAGGTGACGGTGCGCGTCTGCAGGGGAAGGCCGGGGACGTTGAGCATGAAGGTCTTGACGCCCAGGCCGAGGTCCTGGGCCTGGGATTGAAGCGTGAGGGCGACGTCGCCGCCGACCCAGCCCGAGGGAAGGCCTTGGTGGGTGCCGGTGGAGTCGGTGTAAGCGTGGGTCAGGGTGCCCATCGTCGGGTTGATGGTGTCGGCGATCGAAACCGAGGCGCTGCCCATGAAAGTGTAGAACCCCCCGTAGTAGGGCTGGTAGGTCTCGGCGTAGCCGCCGGGGTTGGCGAAGCTCATCAGCACAGCCGAGTTGTCGTTGGTGCCCGCGAAGTCGCGGCAGTAGGGGGCCTGGGCGTCGAGGCAATGGTCGGTGGACCAGTTGTTGGGCCCGCTTCCGCCGAAGACGATCGGCGAGGCAGCGCCGTAGGCGCTCGTGATCCCGTTCTCCCACTGGCTCGAGGCGTTGACCATCCCCTCCATGATCCAGTGGAAAGGCTGGCTGTAGGGGCCGCCGAGCGGGCTCGCCGCGTAGAGGCTCGAAAACGTCGCCTTGTAGATCCGCGACTGGGTGCCGGGGGCGTTGAAGGCCCAGGAGCCGAACGCGAGGTAGCCGTAGTTCGCCCACGGGTTCCACGGCGTGCCGCCGAGGACGTAGAGACCGCCCGAGGTTGGCTGTCGGTACTCAATGTAGTCGGGGTCGTTTTCGGAATAGGTCCACTCGCTGAAGTCGGAGGGAGTGCTGTAGCTCTCGGTCAGGGTCGGGTCCACTGTTATCGGGAACTTCCAGTCGCCCGCGCGGTGAGAGACCCGGGTGACCAGGGTGTCGCCCTCGACCGAGTAGGAGACCGGGACCGCGACGCCGTCGGCGTCTGAGGCCGCGGGCGGGGCGATCTCGGCGAGCACCTCGCCGTCGCGCACGATCGCAGCGCCCCGTCCCTGCGCGACGAGCTCGGCGCCGGTGGGCAGGTCGAAGCCGAGTCCAAAGCTCTCGGGAGAGGCGGCCGCGCGCAGCACGAAGAAGCTCTCGAAGCCGCCGCCGACGGGGCCGACGACGAAATCCGTCGACTTCCAGGTCGACGCATAGAAGCTGCGCTGGGCGACGACGTGGGCGTCGGGGCTCTGCGAGACGCCCTCGGGCGCGACCGAGACGTCGATGTCGGGCAGCTCGATCTCGGCTTGGGGCGAGAGCTCCTGCGGCAGCCGAAGCTCGGCCAGCGGGTTGTGTGGTCGTAGCGTCTGACCATGGTCTTCGAGCTGGTTGTCGACGGGCTCGAGCTCGCCCGACGGCGTCTCTGCCTGAAGCGGCAGCGTGCTCTCGACGAGGGCGTTCGAAGGCTCGCCCGCAACGTCGACGATCGCGCCGTAGTCGCCGGCGAAGCCGTCGAGGTCTGAGGCCGGAATACCGGCGAGCGGATCGAAGCTCGGCTCGGCGAGCGTTCCGGACCGATCGTCGGTCGCAAGCTCGATCGCCTCCGATGTCGAGAGGTCGGCGTAGGCGCTCGCCGAGTCCTCGAGCGCCTGCTGGCCCTCGGGGCTCGTGCGCTGCTTCCAGAGGTCTTTGAGGCGCTGCTGCTCGGCCTCGAAGGCGTGCTGGAAGGCCGGATCCTGGAAGTAGGGCGCCGCCGAGTCCGGGACGTCGATCTCGGCGAGCGCAGGTTGTGCGCTCATCACGCCGCCAAAGAGGACAGCGAGCACGAGAAGGCGTCGGAGCAATCGAGGGATCAGACAA
>WNGB01036515.1_pt1 | contig 10532 bp, 9 predicted proteins | sample 5400681 | NCBI WGS metagenome assembly WNGB01 (sample SAMN13153367, study PRJNA577476) | soil metagenome | isolation source: 115 cm soil or saprolite under grassland replicate 2 | place: USA:California | collected 2016-06-15 | reverse complement strand
GCAGCAGGTTCTCGGCGACCGCCTCCTGCACCGTCATGTGGGTGACCCCCGACAGCGGCAGCACGCTGTGGGGCCGGCCGGCCGCCAGCAGCAGGCCGGACAGGCGCAGGGTGTGGGCGGCCACCACGTTGTCGTCGGCCAGGCCGTGGACCAGCAGCAGCGGCCGCTCCGGGGTCCGGGGCGCGTCGGCCAGCAGGGAGCTTCGCCGGTAGGCGTCCGGGTCGCGGTCGGGATGGCCGAGGTAGCGCTCGGCGTAGTGGGTGTCGTACAGCCGCCAGTCGGTCACCGGTGCGCCGGCGACCGCGGCGTGGAACACGTCCGGGCGCCGCAGCACCGCCAGCGCGGCCAGATAGCCGCCGAACGACCAGCCGCGGATGGCGACCCGGCCCAGGTCCAGCTCGGGGTGTCGCGCCGCCACCGCATGCAGCGCCTCCACCTGGTCGTCCAGGGCGGGCCCGGCCAGGTCGCGGTGGACCGCCCGCTCCCAGGCGGGACCTCGGCCCGGGGTGCCGCGCCCGTCGGCGACCAGCACCGCGAACCCCTGGTCGGCGAACCACTGCGCCACCAGGAAGCGGTCGCGGACCGCCAGGACCTGGCGGTGCTGCGGCCCGCCGTAGGGGTCCAGCAGCACCGGCAGGGGCGCCTGGAACGGCCCGCCGGGCAGCAGCAGGGCGGTGCGCAGCTCGCGCCGGCCGGCGCGCAGCAGCAGCGGCCGCGGGCGCACCGCCGGCGTCTCGGCCAACGAGCCGATGGCCGCCGGCGGGCGACCCGCCCGGTGGACGGTCGTGCTGGTGCCGTCCCGGTCCAGGGTGGCGCTGGTCAGGACCACGACCTCGCCGGCGGCGACGGCGCCGTGGTGCCCGGGCTCGCTGGTCAGCCGCTCGGCAGGGTCGCCGGGCACGATCCGCCACAGGTGCACCTCGGTCGGCTCCTCGGACCCGGCCACCAGCACCGCGCCGCCGGTGACGGCGACCAGCTCCTGGACCTGGAGGCCCGGTGGGGTGACCGGCGCGCCGTCAACGGTCAGCCTGCGGGTGTCGCAGCCCGGGTCGTCGGCGGTCATCACCAGGCGGCCGTCGAGCCAGGCCGGCACCCCGGGGACGAGCTCGACCCAGGCGGGGTCGCGTTGCGCGGCGAGCTCGGTGGTCGCGCCGCTGTCCGGGTCGGCGCGAAGCACCCGGGTCTCGGTCTGGTCGCGTGCCTGCACCAGCAGGGTGAGCGGGCCGGCCGGCTCCCAGACCACCGCGGCCAGGTAGGGGAACGCGGCCCGGTCCCAGCCGATCTCGACGCGGCCGCCGTCGAGGCCGACCACGGCCAGGCGTACCTCGGCGTTGGCGGTGCCGGCCGCCGGGTAGGGCAGCCGCACCGGCTCGGCCGCCGGGTCGGCCGGGTCGCCCAGGTGGAACCGTTGCACGGCGCGGGTGTCGACCCTGGCCACCGCCAGCCGCTCGCCGTCGGGCGCCCACCAGAAGCCGCGGCTGCGGCCCATCTCCTCGGCGGCGACGAACTCGGCCAGCCCCCAGGTCACCTCGGGGTCGTCCTCGCCGACCAGCAGGCCCGAGGTGCCAGGGCCGGCCGCCAGCGCCGCGACGTGCACGGCGCCGTCGGCGACCCAGGCGACCCGCCGCCCGGTCGGGTCGACCCGCGGGTCCAGCACCCCGCCGGTGGCCACTTCCCGGACCGCCGGCAGGCCGGCCAGGTCGGCGACGAACAGGCGGCCGGCGAGCGCGAACGCGGCGACGGTCAGGTCCCGGTCGGGGCCGAAGGCGACGATCCCGCCGGCCCGCTCCCTGGCCCGTTCGCGCCTTGCCAGCTCGGCGGCGGGCGGCTCCCCGGGGTCGGCCAGCAGCGCGGCCGGGTCGGCCACCAGCCGCTCGCCGCCGCCGGCCAGGTCCAGCACCCACAGCCGGTTGACCGGGTCGTCGCCGGCCGTGGAGCGCAGGAACGCGACCCTGGCGCCGTCGGCGCCGACCGCGAACCCGCGAGGCCGTCCCAGCGTGAACCCGCGGGTGCGGGCGTGCCGGCGGGGAAACGCGCCGGCCTCAGCCAAGGACCGCGATCGCCACGGCGCTGCCGGCCAGCACCACCGCGAACAGGATGAACGGCACCGCCCTGGCCCAGGTCGTCTTGGTGTCGGCGATCACCAGCATGCCGACCGCGAAGGCGGCGTAGCCGACCGCCTGCAGGGTCGGGTCGCGCCGCAGCAGGCTGACCAGCCCGACCCCCAGGACCGCGAGGTAGACGACGAGCGCGATCCGCGGGTGCAGCAGCATCGGCCGGGCGTAGACCCTGCCCTTGCGGTCGACGTCGCCGACCTGCGCCTTGTGCATGGTCGCCTGCGACCGTACGGGCTGCCGGCGGCTGGCCGTCCTGACCGCCTTGGCCGGCCGCTCCTCCTTCGGAGTCGGCTCGATGCCCGCCTCCCGACGGGCCCGCTCGATCGCGTGCCGCTTACGAGCCCGCTCCCGGTCCTTGCGTGCCACCCGTTCACCTCCCGAACCGCCGCCGCCGCTGCGCATACGACCGCAGAGCGCGCAAGAAGTCCACCTTACGGAAGTCGGGCCAGTAGGTGTCCGCGAAGTAGTACTCGGCGTGCGCCGACTGCCACAGCAGGAACCCGGACAGCCGCACCTCCCCGGAGGTGCGGATGATGAGGTCCGGGTCGGGCACGCCGGCGGTGTACAGGTGGCGGGCGATCTCGTCCGGGGTCACCAGGCCGGCGACCTCGGTCAGCTCCAGGTCCTTGTCGCGGTACTCGGCGAGCAGGCGCCGCACCGCGTCGGCGATCTCCTCGCGCCCACCGTAGCCGACCGCCACGTGCAGGGTCCCGCCGGTGGCCGCGCGGGAGGCGGCCGCTGCGGCCAGCAGCGTCGACCGGGTGCGCTCGGGCAGCGCGTCGAGCTGGCCGACGGGCACGACCCGGTAGCCGTCGGGGGCGGCGTCGGAGGCGAGCTGGACGACCTTGGCCTCGATGATCTCCAGCAGCTCGGCCAGCTCGTCCGGGTGGCGCTGGAGCAGGTTCTCGGTCGACAGCAGCCACAACGTCACCACCGGGATGCCCAGCTCACGAGCCCACGCGAGCAGGTGGTCGATCTGGGCGGCGCCGCGCCGGTGCCCCTCGGCCGACACCATCCCAAGCTCGCGGGCCCAGCGCCGGTTGCCGTCCAGGATCACCCCGACGTGCCGGGGCAGGCCGCCGCGGCGCCGCAGGTCGGCCGCGAGACGGCGCTCGTACAGCCGGTACAGCAGGTCGGTTGGTCTCACGCTCGGCTCCCGGTCACGCTGCCGCCAATCACCCCGGGGATGCTACTCGCCGCCGCGTTCAGGTAGCGTCGAGCGACCCGCATGAGACCGAGATGGGACCCAACCGCAGCACGGGCGTGTGCCAGCACCTATCCTGGGGGCGACCGAGATGGAGGAGCCGGGAGGGCGGCGTGGCCGAGACGACCGACGCGGAGGGCACCTGGACCTGCGAGCGCTGCGGCGCCGTGCGGCCGGCGAGCTGGACGTGCACGTGCGGGAGCGAGGGCAAGGGGGAGCGGGCCGTCCCGGAGGGCTGGGACCCGGAGCCGACCCGCAGCAGCCGGCCCCGCCTGGGGCTCGTCGCCCGCCCCGAGCCGCCCGAGCAGCTCGAATAGGCCGCCGGGGGCCCTGGCACCCGGCCACCCACCTGGAGCTGCTCCACGCCGCCCCCGCGTTCACGGTGATCGCGGTCGGCCTCGCCTTCGGCCTGGTCGCCGGCCGCCACGACCCGCGGCCGGGCAGGCTGGCGCTGCTGGCCGGCCTGCTCGCCTGCAACCAGTACGCGGCCGGCGCCCTCAACGACGCCGTGGACGCCCCCGCCGACGCGGCCGCGGGGCGCGGCAAGCCGATCCAGACCGGCGCGATCTCCCGCCGCGCGGTCGCCGTGCTCGCGGTCGCCGCGGGGGTCGCCTCGCTCGGCTTCGGCCTGGCGCTCGGCCCCGCCACCTTCGCCCTCGCGGTCGCCGGGCTGGCCTGCGCCTGGGGCTACGACCTCTGGCTCAAGGGCACCGCCGCCAGCGCGCTGCCGTTCGCGGTGGCCGTGCCGCTGGTGCCGCTGTTCGGCTACGGCGCGGCCGGGCGCTTCCCGCCGGTGCTGTGGTGGGCGTGGCCGACCGGCGCGCTGCTCGCCGTCGCCGTCAACCTCGCCGACTCGCTGCCCGACGTCGAGCGCGACCGTGCCACCGGGGTGCAGGGACTGGCGGTCCGGCTCGGGGTCCGACGGGCCGCGCTGCTGACCGGGGCCAGCTACGCCGGCGCGCTGGTGGTCGCCCTGGTCTCGGGGCTGGAGGCGGCCGACCGGCCGGTGGTGGTGGCCGGGGCGGCGGTGGCCGCCGTGGTCGGCGTCGCGGCCGCGCCCCGCCTGGCGGCCAGCAGCCCGGCCGGGCGCCGGGGCGCCTACCGGCTGCTGCTCGCCGGCATGGTCGCCCTCGCCCTCGGCTGGGCCGCCGGCGTCAGGCCCTGACCGGTTTCGGAGGTCTGGACCCCCTGTGGACGCCAGTTACCCCCCAGGCGCCTCGCCGTATTACGCTTCTCCGGTCGTTACGGCGTCCCAGAGCTTCACCGCTGCTGCCGCGCACCACGGAGGTCGTGCATGGTGCTCCCTGCGCTTGATGGCAAGACCCGCTGCCGTTGGGCCGCCACCGACCCGGTCCTCGCCTCCTACCACGACCACGAGTGGGGTGAGCCGCCGGTTGGTGACGCCGGCTGGTTCGAGCGGCTCAGCCTCGAGGTGTTCCAGGCCGGGCTGTCCTGGCGCACCGTGCTGGCCAAACGCGACGGCTTCCGGCGGGCGACGTCACCGGGGTGCTGCGCGACCCCGGCATCGTCCGCAACCGCGCCAAGGTGCTCGCCACCATCGAGAACGCCAGGGTGGTGCTGACCCTCGCCGACGAGCACGGCTCCTTCGGCCAGTGGGTCGCCGCCCAGTCCGACGACCTCGACGCGCAGCAGCGGACCTACCGGCGCACCTTCCAGTTCGCCGGCCCCCAGGTGGTCGAGGCGTTCCTGCAGAGCGTCGGGCGCGTCGCGCCGCCGCACGAGCCGGGCTGCTGGCGCCTGGGCTAAAGAGGCTTGCGCATTACCGTGACGTCCGACCTGATCGCCGTCAGGGATCCCGTGGTCTTGGTAATGCGCAAGCCTCTTTAAGGGTCAGTCGGGCACGAACAGGAAGTAGTCCCCTTCCGCGTCGTCCCACTCCATGACGACCACCCCGTTGGCGGCGGCGGCCTTCACGAACTGCAGGAACCCCGAGTAGCCGAGGTCCTTCTCGGACCAGTCGGGCGCCCGCTTGCGCAACTGGTCCTTCAGGCCCGACAGCGGCACCTCGCCGTCCTCACCCTGCAGCTCGCGCACGGTCTCGCGGAGCACGTCGAAGGCGTGCCCGCCCTGGCCGGCCTCGGGGAAGTCGACCGCCGGGTCGCCGCGCGCCTGCCCCTCCGACAGGGCGATCACGCCGTTGCGCTCGGCCTGGCGCAGCAGCTCGCCGAACGCCCGGAAGCCGTAGTCGGACTCGGCGAAGGTGGGGTCCTTGCGGAGCAGGGCGCGCTTGAGGGAGGACGCCAGCACCGGCTCGGCGCCGCTCTGCTTCAGCCCGGCCAGCGTCTGGGTGAGCATCCGCTGCAGCTCCTGCAGGTCGCGCTCGCCGGCGGGCGCCGCGTCGTCGACCTTGCTCGCCTTGCGGGCCTTGCTCACCGGCCCGTTGCCGCCGTTGCCGCCGGCCCCGCGCTTGGCCGCCCGGACCGGCTCGGGGACCCCCGGCAGGCGGTCGTAGAACAGGAACTCGTCGCAGGCGGGAGGGAGCAGCCCGGAGGTGGAGCCCTTCACGCCGATGCCGATGACCCGCCGGTTCAGGGCGCGCAGGGCGGCGACCAGCGGGGTGAAGTCGGAGTCCCCGGAGGCGATCACGAAGGTGGAGACGAACGCCCGCTCGTAGGCCAGCTCCATCGCGTCCACGGCCAGCTTGATGTCGGCGGCGTTCTTGCGCACCGTCCCGGTCCGCTGGGGGATGTCGATCAGCTCGCAGTTGTGCTCGACGAGCGTCCGCCGGTCGTCGGCGAACAGCGTCCAGTCGGCGTAGGCGCGCCTGGCCACCACCCGGCCGCGCTCGGCCAGCGCGTCCATGACCGGGCCGATGTCGAAGCCGCGGCCGATCTCACGTGCGCCGATGGACAGGTTCTCGTGGTCGATGAACAGTGCGATGCGTTCCTCGTCGTCCGCCATGGGCCAACACTACGCCGTGACGTCCTCCAAGGCATCCCGGGCGAGGATCTCCGATGGCGGTCAGGCGAGTAGAGGGCCAGGACCTGTGCCAGGTATCTGCCGCCGCCTGCCACCAGGACGGTCAGCGCCCGATAGGGCTGGGGTGTGCCGACCACCGACGCCTTGAAGGGGGCGACGCGGATGCCACCGCCGGCAAGTGGGTCGCTCTGGTCCAGGATGACCGCGAGGACCTGGAGCTGTGGTGATGTCCTCCTCAGCACGTGGTGAGGATTTCAAAGTCCCATCATGCGACCCATGTGGGTTCGGCGTGACGAGCAGATGGTTCACGGTGCGGCTCGAGCATTCTCGCCTCGCGTGCAGTCCCCCCGCATCCCGGGGTGGCACCGCTTCGGGCGGTGAGTCCACGTTCCAGCAGTACCTGAGCGGCGTTGATGTCGCAATTCGCCTGGTGCCCGCAGTCCACACACCGGAAGTTGGCCTGATCAACCCGATTCTCCGGCGCAACGCCCCGACACCTTGCGCACTCGATCGACGAGTTCCGCGCGCTGACCTCGACGAGTGCGCCGCCTCGAAGCGGGCACTTGTAAGCGAGCATTCGCCCGGCCTTGGCCCAGGACATGCCAAGGATCGAGCGATTCAGCCCAGCCTTGGCCCTGACGTTCCTACCAGGCCGGTCGATGGTCCCGCGGGCCGAACGGGTCATGTTCTGGATGCGCAAGTCTTCCACCACGACCACACCGTGGTTCTTGGCGAGCCGGGTAGTCTGCTTGTGCAGCCAGTCCTCTCGTCTGCGAGCCTGCCTGGCCCGCAAGCCAGCGATCTGCTGATAGGTACGGCGTTGCCGCTTGGACCTCGAGGCGGCCGGCTCACGAGACAGTCGCTGCTGGAAGGCGAGCTGCTGGCGGGCGGCCTTGCGCTCCAACCCCAGGAGGCGCTGCTCCTCCCCATACGAGAGCAGCCGGGGCATGTCGAGTAGCTCGCCAGTCGACAAGGCCATGCTGTGCACCACACCCCGGTCCACGCCGACCGGCGGGCCTGGATTCGCAGCGACTTTGACGGCGGGCTCCTCGATCCGGAAGCTGACGTGCCAGCCAAGCGGGTCCTTTACCAGCCGCGCACCGGTGATCCGCCCCGGACAGCCAGGGGACACGCCGGGGAGTGGACGGGTCCAACGGAACCGAACGCGCCCGACCATGAGAATCGTGACCTCGCCCCAGCGGCGGTTCAGGCGAGTGATCCTGAGCTTGGACGCTTGCGGATTGTCTACTGTCAGGTATGAGCTCCGCTTCTTGAACCTGGGCGGCCCCGCCAGCCCTTTGAAGTGTCGATGCCAAGAACGAAGGTAGTGCCTGAGCACCTGCTGGGTGGCCTGCGCAGGCAGCAGGGCGAGCCATTCCCATCCAGGCAGCGGGTTAGCGCGTGCCTCGCGAAGCTGCAGGTCGATCTCGGCAATTGACGGGCGTTTGGCGATTCCGCCATGGCCGGCCCAGGTGTACCACTCGTGCAGCAGGTTCCACACGGCTCTCGCCGTCTGCCCCTGCCCCTCCAGCACCGCAGCCTGACGCGGAGTCAGGTAGAGGCGGGCGACGTGGCCCCGGTAGCGCAGTTCTTCCGCCCGCTGTTGTGATGCCACGCCGGTCAAGCGCCCCTCTTCTGCTTGGTTGGACACAGTATCGATCATTTGTTCGACTCAGGCAATGGGATAGCGAACGTAAGACCGCGACGTCCTGCCACTCAAGGCCAGCTAACGTACAGGTTTGACGAGGCCTGGCTGGTCGCAGGTAGTAGGCTGTGGATGAACCGAAACGGCCGGCTTGCAGGCATGGCCAGCAGACCGACACCTGCGCAACGAGCCGGACGCCGTACCCTGGCCACGTGCCCACGACCGATGCCTGACGAAAGGGGCGACGCGGATGCGATTGGCCGGCAAGCGGGTGATCGCCCTGGTGGAGGACGACTACGAGGATCTCGAACTCTGGTACCCGGTGCTGCGGCTGCGGGAGGAGGGCGCCGAGGTGGTGGTGGCCGGTCTCGGCGCCGACCTGTACCACGGCAAGTACGGCCTGCCGGCGGAGCCGCAAGCCCACGTGGACGACCTGGACATGGCCGACTTCGACGCGATCCTGGTGGTCGGCGGCTGGGCGCCGGACAAGCTCCGCCGCTCGGAGAAGGTGCTGGAGCTGGTCCGGTCCGCCGACGCCGACGGCAAGCTGCTCGGGGTGATCTGCCACGGCGGCTGGGTGCCGGCCTCGGCCGGCATCCTCAAGGGCCGCACGATGACGTGCACCCCAGGCATCAAAGATGACGTCATCAATGCAGGAGCCGAATACGTCGACGAGCCAGTCGTCGTGGACGACAACCTCGTCACTGCCCGCCGACCGCCCGATCTGCCCGCCTACGGGGCTGCTCTGGTCGATGCGCTGAGCACCGCCGCTTCCTAACCTCGATGTGAGGCCCATGGGGTGGGCTCACGTCCTTGCGAGGCGTGACGGGCCGAAAGGCGCGAAGGTGGGGCCCTCTTCAGGCTCGCCACCAGCGATCACTCGGCGTCCACGTCCACCCCGGGTAGCTCGGGATCGCCTTGCGGGTGCGCTCAGGCCTAGACTTCGGCGGAGGAGCCGATGACCGCAGTGGACGCGCTCGATCGAGGTCGTGAGGCCTTCCGGCGGCGGGCGTGGGGGGATGCGTCCAGCCAGCTGTCCTCCGCGGATCGCGCTGCGCCGCTCCCGCTGGACGATCTTGAGCACCTCGCCGTCGCCTCCTACCTTGCTGGCAGGGATGCTGACAGCGATGCGTTCTGGGCCCGCGCGCATCACGGGTCGCTGGGTGTCGCCGACTGGGGACGAGCGGCCCGGTGTGCCTTTTGGCTCGGCATCACGCTGATGAACCGCAGTGAGCCGGCCAAGGGTGGCGGCTGGCTCGCGCGTGCCCAGCGCGTGCTCGACGAGAGCCAGCACGACTGTGTCGAGCGGGGGTGGCTGCTCATACCGCTCGGGCTGCGCCTCTACGCCCACGGCGATTACGAGGGTTCGTACGAGGCGTTTCGTCGTGCCGGCACGATCGGCTTGGCCTTTGGCGATGCGGATCTGGTGCCCACGGCGTGGCAGGCCCAGGGCCGCGTGCTCATCCGGATGGGGGAGGCGGCCCAGGGGGTGGTGTTGCTCGACGAGGCCATGGTGGCTGTCACGGCGGGCGAGGTGTCGCCGATCCCGGCCGGGATCATCTACTGCAGCGTGATCGAGGCGTGTCAGGAGATCCTGGATGTGCGGCGGGCGCAGGAGTGGACGGCGGCGTTGAGCCAGTGGTGTGCGTCGCAACCGGATCTGGTTCCTTACCGGGGCCGGTGCATGGTGCACCGGTCGGAGATCATGCAGCTGCACGGCGCGTGGCCGGATGCCTTGGACGAGGCGCGGCGTGCCTGCGAGCGGCTGTCTGTGCCCCCGCAGCCGCAGGTCGGTGCGGCGTTCTACCAGCGGGCCGAGCTCCACCGGCTCCGGGGAGAGTTCGCCAAGGCCCAGGACGCCTATCACGAAGCCAACCAGCGAGGTCGGATGCCGGAGCCGGGACTGGCGCTGCTGCGACTGGCCCAGGGCCGGGTGGATGCCGCCGTTGCCGCGATCCGCCGCGCCGTCGACGAAGCGACTGGCGCGTCTGGATGTTCGACGCCCGAGGGGAGGCCGAGCCCATCGGGCAAGGACCGCGTGGCCCGCTCCAAAGTCCTTCCTGCGTGCGTGGAGATCATGCTTGCCGCCGGCGACGTCGCGGCTGCACGCGCCGCGGCCGAGGAGCTTTCGGGGATCACCGCCGAGGCGGACCTGCCGTTGCCGCGCGGGATCGCCGCCAGCGCGCAGGGGGCCGTGCTGCTCGCAGAAGGCGACGCGCGAGCCGCGCTGGACGCGCTGCGCGCCGCGCGCCGCGAGTTTGAGGAGCTGGAGGTGCCTTATGAGACCGCGCGCGCTCGGGTGCTGGTGGGACTGGCGTACCGGGCGCTGGGAGACGAGGACGGCGCGCGGATGGAGTTGGCGGTGGCGCGCCGGGTATTTGAGCGGCTCGGGGCGGCGCCGGACCTCGCCCGTCTGGATGCGCTGTCGGGAAAGCCCGCGCATGCCGCCGATGGGCTCACGGCTCGCGAGGTGCAGGTGCTGGCTCTGGTCGCCAAGGGGAAGTCCAACAAGGAGATCGCCGCGGAGCTGGTCATCAGCGACAGGACCGTTGCCCGCCACATGAGCAACATCTTCACCAAGCTCGGCGTCTCGACACGGACCGCGGCCAGCGCCTACGCCTTCCAG
>WNGB01030507.1_pt1 | contig 10533 bp, 8 predicted proteins | sample 5400681 | NCBI WGS metagenome assembly WNGB01 (sample SAMN13153367, study PRJNA577476) | soil metagenome | isolation source: 115 cm soil or saprolite under grassland replicate 2 | place: USA:California | collected 2016-06-15 | reverse complement strand
TCCAGGTCGCGAGCTCCCTGGAGCCCACCGACGACACCCTCTCCAGCCTGGTCGTGATCCTGTTCCTGGTCAGCGCCGGCGGCGTCGCGGCGGCGGCGGCGCTCGGGCCGGTGGTGGCGAGGACCGCGATGGCGCCCGCCGGAGAGGTCTCGGACGCGGCAGAGGAGGTTGCCCGGACCCACGACCTCACCCGCCGGATCGAGGTACGGGGCAGCGACGAGCTCGGCCGCCTGGCCGCGAGCTTCAACGAGATGATGGCGGCGCTGGAGCGCTCCGAGTCTGCCCAGCGCCGCCTGGTCGCCGATGCCTCACACGAGCTGCGGACGCCGCTGGCGACGCTGCGCACCAACATCGAGACGCTCGGGCGCCGGGACCAGATCGACCCAGCCGAGCGCGAGCAGCTGGTCGGCAACCTCACAGAGGAGCTCGAGGAGATGACCGAGCTGGTCGCCGACGTGGTCGAGCTCGCCCGCCTCCCCGGCCACGACGGGGACGCCGTTCGCGAAGACGTCGCCCTGGACGAGCTCGCTCGCGACGCCGTCGAGCGCTCGCGGCGGCGGGCCCGGGAGCTGCGCTTCGAGGAGCGGATCTCGCCCTCCCTCGTCGTCGGGGATCGCCAGAGGCTGGGGCGGGCGATCTCCAACATGCTCGACAACGCCTGCAAGTGGAGCAGCCCCGGGGAAACGGTTGAGATCGAGGTGGCCGACGGCCGGGTGGCGATCCGCGACCACGGCCCGGGATTCTCCGAGGAGGATCTGCCACGGGTCTTCGACCGCTTCTGGCGCTCGGACGAGACCCGCGGGAAGCCGGGCTCGGGGCTCGGTCTGGCGATCGTCCAGCGGGTGGCCGAGGAGCACGGGGGCGTCGCCCGTGCCGCGAACGCCAACGGCGGCGGCGGCGAGGTCAGCCTCGAGCTGCCCGCCGCCAGGCTGCCGGAGTCTCAAGACCCTTCTTAGGGCGATCTCAGGCCGCTCTCAGGCTCGCCTGGCTAGATCTGCGTCGAGCCCGGCGAGACCGGGGAGCGAAAACGAAGGAGTGGTGATGAAGAAGATGCGAAGCGGCGCCACCGTCAGGCGCCTCGGGCCGCTCGGCCTCTCGCTGGTCGCCGCGGGGATCACCGCCGCCGGCTTCGCGGCGATCTCGGTGGCCGCGAAGGACGACAAGGGCGGCGGGTTGAACGAGGCCGGCGTTCACATAGCGGGCCCGGGGCCGCTCGGCGACCCCCTCGAAGACCTGTCGGAGGAGGATCGTCAGAAGCTGGAGGACTTTCGCCAGTGCATGAGCGAGCAGGGCGCGGAGCCTCCGGAGCGGCTGAAGTTCGATCCCGACAACCCGCCGGAGCCGCCCTCGCGCGAGGAGATCGAGAGAATCCGGAAGGCCCACGAGGCCTGCAAGGACAAGCTGCCGGAGGGCCTGCAGGATATGCCCGGCCCGTCGATTCGCCTACATGGCTGCGGACCCGGCGGCCCACCGCCCGCTCGCAAGGAGAGCGGCGAAAACGAGGGCGGAAACCAGAGCCAGGGCTTCGTCGTCCCGGCCCCCGCCCCCTCGGGCACGAGCTAGAGCTCCTCCCCACACAAACGGCGCCGGCCGGATCCCGGCGCCCCATACCCCCCACGCGACGGGGCCCGACCGGGCCCCGTTCGTGGTGCGAGGGCGCTCCGCAGATGCGAGGGCGCTCCGAGGCAAAGCCGAGGAGCGACCCGTTTAGTTCTGGAGGAGCGACCCGTCTTAAGCCACGAGCCCGACCGCGGCAAGCGCGTCGGAGATCTCGGAGTAGGCGGTAACCCGGGCGAGCTTGCGGTCGCGCTGCTCGAAGACGTGAGCGAGGGGAACGTCGAGCTCGTCGCCCTCCTCGGCGCCCTTGAAGTGGAAGCGCCCGAGGACCACCCAGCGGTCCTTGCCGGCGAAGCGAAGGCCGACGGGCTGGAACCGGTCCTCCTCGAAGAGCTCGGCCATGTCCCGCCGCCAGTTCCTGAAGCCGCGCACCCCGCGATACGCCTTGTCATCGAGAAAGACCGTGTGCATGTGCAGCTCGAAGTCGGGATGGAGGAGGGCCGAGAGGCCCTCCGACCCGCGCTCGAGCTCGTTGTAGATCCGTTTCACAGCGTCCAGGGAGGAGCCGGTATCGGCCTCCTCCATGGCGGTGTTGAACTGCCGCTCGAGCGCCTCTACGTCCTGCTTCTCATACATCACGTTTCAGTATCTCCCCACTGGTGCCGATGACGCAAAGAAGCCGGTTGGGCAACTTATCGGAGCAATTGGGGAAGCAGCGTTGAGGGAGGAGAAGGTGGAGAGTCCGACGCCGGTCTACGACGTGTCCGAGCAGGACATTCAGCAGCGCCTTGCCTCGGTCAAGATCGGCGTCTGGCTGTCGGTGATCGTCAGCCTCGGCGGGGCGATCTACGCCCTGCTCACCTGGGACGGGCCGAATCGCGGCCTGATCCTGGCGCTGGTCACGGGCGGGCTGCTAACCGCTCCCCTGATCAGCTGGCTGCCGACCGAGCGGATCATCCGCAGCCGATGGCGGGAGGCGTTCTTCTTCAGTTGGTCGGCGGCGGACGTGCTCCTGATCGCCGTCTGCGCCGCCCTCGACGGCGGCTCGCGGAGCGCCTATGCGCTCCTCCTGATCCTGCCCTTCCTCTTCGGCTCGCTCTCCTACCCCCTGCGAATCACGGTCCTGATCGGGATCGTCGACATCGCCGCCTTCATCGCGATTGCCTTCGGCGTCGGTGGCGGTTTGCTCTACGGCGGCTTCGGAGCCTTCGCTCTGCTCTGCGCCGCCCTGCTCAGCTCCTGGGAGTCGCGGAACGAGTCGCGCCGCCGCGCCGACCTCGCCCAGACGGCGCGGGCGCTGCAGGACTCCGAGGCGACCAGCAGCATGCAAGCCCGCCAGCAGCTCGAGGTCGCCCGCTTCGGGCAGCTCGCGCTCGCCGGCGCCGCGACCGGCCGCCTCCAGAGCGAGGCGACAGAGCTGCTGCGCCGCGTCCTCGAGGTGGATATCGCGGGCGTCCTCAAGCTGCAGCCGGGGGATCAGGAGTTCCTGATCGTCGCCGGCGCCGGCCTCCGCGAGGAGCAGATCGGCGCCGCCACGGTGCCCGCGGGCTACGGGTCGCAGTCCGGATACACGCTCGCCACCGGGACGGCCGCGGTGGTCACCGACTGGCGCCACGAGACTCGCTTCGCCAAGTCACCGTTGGCCGACGAGTACGGCGCGCTCAGCGGAGCGACGGTGCTGATTCGCGCCAAGGGTGAGCCCTACGGCGTCCTCGGGGTCCAGGACGGCACCGTGCGCGAGTTCAGCCCCCAGGACGTCAGCTTCATGCAAGCGATTGCCAACGTCCTTGCGAACGCGATGGAGCGTCGCAGCTCTGAGGAGCGCACCCGCCATGAGGCCCTCCACGACCCGCTCACCGGGCTCCCCAACCGGAACCTCTTCCTCGACCGGCTCGAGCACGCCCTGGCCCAGGCCAGCCGGCACTCGGCCGAGGTGGCGGTGCTCTTCCTCGACCTCGACCAGTTCAAGCTCGTCAACGATGGGCTCGGCCACGCCGCCGGAGATGAGCTCCTCGCCGCCGTCGCCCCCCGGCTGGAGCAGGCCCTGCGCCCCGGTGACACGGTCGCCCGCTTCGGCGGCGACGAGTTCGCGATCCTCGCCGAGGACATCAGCAGCGAGCGAGACGCGACCCGGGTCGCGGAACGGATCGCGGAGTCGCTCACCAGGCCCTTCATCCTCCCCCAGCGCGAGCACTTCGTCAGCGCCAGCATCGGGATCTCGATCGGCAGCGGCCAGGAGGAGCCCGAGGCGCTGATCCGCGACGCGGACGCGGCCCTATACCGAGCGAAGGAGCGTGGCCGGGGCGGCTACGAGATCTTCGACGAGGTGATGCGCTCGCGGGTGATCGAGCACATGCAGACCGAGAACGACCTTCGCCGCGCTCTCCAGCGGGGAGAGCTGGAGCTGCACTATCAACCGCTGGTCGCCCTCGGCGACGGGTCGGTCTCCGCCCTCGAGGCGCTGCTGCGTTGGCGCCATCCCGATCGGGGCCTGGTCGGGCCGGCGGGCTTCATCCCGGCGACTCGGTGATGCGCGCAATCAATACCAGCGGGATCGATCCGGCGACCCTGCACCTGGAGCTCACCGAGAGCACTCTGCTCGAGGACATCGAGTCGGTCGAGCGCAGTCTGAACGCGCTCCGCGGGCTCGGCGTCCACCTCGTCCTCGACGACTTCGGGATCGGCTTTTCCTCGCTCGGCTACCTGAAACGGCTGCCGCTCTCCGGAATCAAGCTCGATCGCTCCTTCGTCGAGAACCTCGCCGACGCCCCCGACGATGCGGCGATCGTCCGCGCGGTCACCGAGATGGCCTCGACGCTGGGAATCGCAGTCGTCGCCGAGGGCGTCGAGACTCGCGACCAGCTCGTCGCCACCCGCGCGCTCGGCTGCGGCTTCGCCCAGGGCTTCTACTTCTCCGAGGCGATCCCGGCGGAAGAGGTCGAGGCGCTGCTGCGCGAGCCGATGCCCACGGTGGGCTGACCCTCCCCCACGGCGATCAGAGTTAAGATCCAGCGGCTCCTCACTCACCTGCAAGGGGAACGCGAACTTCGACCTGGGCACCGCTGGGGTGAGCAATCGAAGGGCGCCGTATGCAACAGGGTCCCACCGACACTCCCGTTTTTGAGATCGCCTCGGAGCGCGACCCCGACGGCGTCTTCATCGTCCGCGTCAGGGGCGAGCTGGACATCTCCCACGAGGAGGAATTGCGCACGGAGCTCAATCGCGGCGTCGCCGAGAACAACGGCGGGATCGTGGTCGACCTCACCGACTGCGAGTTCATCGATTCGAGCGGCGTGCGGGCGCTGCTCCTCGGTCGCGAGGCCCAGCGCGCGGACGCCGACGGTGAGACCAGGCTTGTGATCGCCTCGGGCAGCACCCAGATCGTCCGCATCCTCTCGGTGATGGGAGTGGACGAGGCGATCCCCGTCCGTCCTACCGTCGAAGAGGCGGTCGCCGAACTCGACGTTTAGCGGCGCCCGGCGGCCACGCTCCAGATGGTCCGACGCCGGCGCGTCGGCCGCGCCGGTCTGGCAGTCCTTATTTTTTTCCTTGACCTCTGCCTCGCGCAGTCATAGGGTTGCGGCCATTCCGCACAAAGGTCAGGCCGCGGGACGCGGCATGACCGCGACGGAGGGAGAGAGAATGGCACCCGAGGGCCTTTCTGACGTCGACCGGGCAAAGCGCGACGAGGCGCGGCTTGCCGAGCTCGGCTACAGGCAGGAGCTGAGCCGCGCCTGGAGCGGCTTCACCAACTTCGCGATCTCGTTCACGATCATCTCGGTCCTCGCCGGGACCTTCACCACCTTCGGGACCGCCTATAACAACGGCGGCCCGGTGGTGATCTCGATCGGCTGGCCGGTGATCTGCGCCCTCGTCCTGACGGTGGCGCTCTCGATGTCGGAGCTGACCTCCAGATACCCGACCGCCGGCGGCCCCTACTGGTGGGCCTATGACCTCGGCAATAAGACCTGGAGCTGGTTCACCGGCTGGTTCAACATCGTCGGCCTGGTCGGGATCGTCGCCTCGGTCGGCTACGGAGCGGCGACCTTCCTCAACGCCGTCCTGTTCGACTACGGGGTCGACATCTTCGGGATGAACTTCGGTGACGACGTCCACGTGCTCAGCGAGCAGTGGGTCCTCTTCTTCCTGATCATGGTCCTCTACACCCTGGTCAACATCTTCGGCGACCGGATCCTGGCGCTGGCCAACAACATCTCGGTCGGCTGGCACGTGCTGGGCGTGGCGGTGATCATCGCCCTGCTCGCGTTCGTCCCCGACGATCACCAGGACTTCAGCTACGTCTTCGGCGAGCGCCTCAACCTGACTGGCTTCGGCGACGGAGTAACGGGCGGCGCCACCTTCTGGTTCCTGGTGCTGCCGCTCGGCTTCCTCCTGACCATGTACACGCAGACGGGCTACGACGCATCGGCGCACACCGCCGAGGAGACCGTGGACGCCGCCCGGGGTGCGGCCAACGGCCTCTGGCGCGCCGTATTCTGGTCGGCGCTGATCGGCTGGCTCGTGCTGCTGGCATTCCTGTTCGCGGCGACCGACGAGGCTGCGATCGCCGACGCCGGCGGCTCCTCGATCTCGATCTTCGACAGCGCCCTCGACTCATGGGCGGCGAAGATGGTGCTGATCATCGCCACCGTCGGCCAGCTCTTCTGCGGGGCCGCGGGCCTGACCAGCGCCTCGCGCACCTGGTACGCCTTCTCGCGCGACCGGGCGATCCCGGGCTGGTGGTTGTTCCGCCGCCTCAACACGGACCTGGTTCCGCTCTACGCCGTGATCGCGATCTCGGTGTTCTCGCTGATCGTCGCGATCCCGGCCTTCTGGAGCACCGAGGCGGCGCCGACCTTCCCCTGGGCGTTCTTCGCGATCGTCGGGATCTGCACGGTGGGGCTCTACATCGCCTACATCATCCCGGTGTACCTGCGCTTCAGGGCCGGCAACAGCTGGCAGCCCGGCCCCTGGAACCTGGGGCGGCATTCGCGCTGGCTCAACCCGATCGCGATCGTCTGGGTGATCATCACGGTGATCATCTTCTTCCTCCCGTTTGGGCCGGCGGGCGTCCCATGGTTCGACGAGTGGGATGCCCCGGCGGCGAACTACACGCCGCTCGTGATCGTCGGCTTCCTATTCGGAGTGCTGTGGTGGAACCTCTCCGCCAAGAACAAGTACCAGGGCCCGGTGAAGACCCTGGAGGAGGACGAGGTCACCAGGGACTGAGCTGCGCGGCCGCCCCGTCCCGACCTACCGGGGACGGAGCTGCGGCCGCCGATGGCGTCCGGCGCCGCGCCTAACGCGGGCCGGGCGCCCCTGTCTCGGGTGCGGCGCTCCAAGCGAAGGGTAGGGTGAGTGGATGAGCGCGCTCGACCCGCTCGAGTTCCTTCCCTGGGAGACCGAGGTTCACGGGCACCGGGTGATTTACCGGATGGCGGGCAGCGGACCGCCGGTTGTCCTGATCCACGGGATGGTCAACTCCTCCCGCCACTGGGAGCCGGTGGCGCTGCGCCTCGCCGAGGAGCACACGGTGATCGCGCCGGACCTGATCGGGCACGGCGACTCGGCGGCGGTGCGGGGCGACTATTCGCTTGGCGCCCATGCCTCGAGCATCCGGGACCTGCTCGCGGTGCTCGGAGTGGAGCGAGCGACGATCGTCGGCCACTCGCTCGGCGGCGGGATCGCGATGCAGTTCTTCTACCAGTTCCCCCAGCGCACCGAGCGCCTGGCGCTGATCTCGAGCGGCGGGTTGGGGCGCGAGGTGAGCCCGATGCTTCGGGGCGCCGCGATGCCCGGTGCCTCGGCCGCCCTTTGGGCCGCCGCCCATCCCCGCCTCCTCGATGCGCTCTCTGGGCTCGGCGAGTGGATGCGCGAGCGGGGCCGCGGCCTTGGCGTCTACCTGCTGGCGATCACGCGGGCCCTAGGACCCTTGCGGCAGGCAGGCGCCCGCCGCGCCTTCCTCCAGACGCTGCGCTCGGTGATCGACTTTCGCGGCCAGCACGTCAGCGCTCGCGACCGGCTCTACCTCCTGGACGGGTTTCCGACCCTGATCGTCTGGGGTGAGCGCGACCACACGATCCCGCTCGCCCACGGTCGCCGGGCCCACGAGGCGATCCCGGGGAGCCACTTCGAGACCCTGCCCCGAGCCGCGCACTTCCCCCACATCGAGGATCCAGAGGGGCTCGCGGATGCGCTCCTCGAGTTCCTCCGGACCACCGAGCCGGGCCGGATCGACGACGGCGACTGGGGCGAGGTGATTCAGGCGCGCCCACCGCAGCGGCAGGCTAGCTCGGGTCCAGCGCCTCCGTCGTCCTGACGAAGTCCTTCCAGCGCTCGTGCTCGGCCAGGCGCGACTGGTCATCGCGCTCGGGCTCGACCCGCCGGTCGGCGGGAAGAAGCTCGGGGAGTTCCTCGAGTGAGTCGATCACCCCGCTGCCGACTGCGGCGAGGGCGGCCGAGCCGAGCACAGTGGCATCGGCGCCAGCGGCCTCGACCGGCACCCCGATCGAGTCCGCCTGAAGCTGGAGCACCAGCGGCTCGTTGGTGAGGCCGCCGTCGACCCGAAGGGTCTCGACCTCGATCGTCTCGCGGATCGCGGCGACCACATCGGCGACCCGCCAGGCGATTCCCTCGAGCGCCGCCCGGGCGACGTTGGCACCGGTGGTTCCGCCGTAGATCCCCGAGATCACCGCGCGCGCGTTGGGGCGCCACCACGGCGCCCCGATCCCGGCAAGTCCGGGAAGCACCCTGGCGCCCGCCGAGCTCTCGGCCTCGCGGGCTAACTTGCTGAGCGCCGGCGGGTCCTCGGCCATGCCCAGCTCCTTGCACATCCACTCGAGCATCGCCCCGGCGGCGAAGACGCCGCCGTCGAGCGCGTACTCCACCCGCCCATCGATGCTCCAGGCGACGGTCGGCAGCAACCCACCGGCCGGCTTCGGGATCTCGGTGCCGGCGTGAGCGAGGACGAAGACGCCGGTGCCGTAAGTCGCCTTCACCCGGCCGGGAACGACACAGGCGGCGCCGGCGAGGGCGGCCTGCTGGTCGACGACCTGGCCGCGCAGTGGCAGCTCGACCGGCCAGCTCTCGTGCTTGAGCGTGCCCAGGTCGCCGACGCTGTCCCGGACCTCGGGGAGGACCTCGGGCGGGACCCCGAAGATCTCGCAGAGGCGCTGGTCGAATCCCGGCGTTCCCAGCTTGTGGAGCTGGGTGCGGGAGGCGGTTGAGGCGTCGGTGGCGAAGCCGGCCCCAAGCCGGTCGCAGAGGAAGGAGTCGACCGTGCCCATCCGGAGCCTGCCGGCCTCCCGGGCCTCCTTGACCGCACTTTCATGCTCGAGTAGCCAGGCGAGCTTCGCGGCGGAGAAGTAGGGATCGAAAGGCAGGCCGCTCAGCTTCTGGACCTCGGGCTCCTGATCGGCGAGCCGGTCGAGGACCTCCTGGGAGCGCTTGTCCTGCCAAACAACGATCGGGGAGAGCGGCTTGCCCGTCTCCGCGTCCCAGGCGAGCACCGACTCGCCCTGGTGGTCGAGCCCGCAGGCGATCACCTCGCCCGGCGGGTCGGCGAGCAGCTCAGCGATCACTGCGCTGACCGCCTCCAGCACCTCGTCGGGGTCCTGCTCCACCCAGCCCTCTTTGGGATGCCTGTTGACCTTCTCGCGGCGGGCTTCGGCGACCGTTTCGAGCCGCTCGTTGAAGAGCGCCGCCTTGACCCCGGTGGTGCCCTCGTCGACTCCAAGCAGCAGGCGGTCGGCCATCGGTTGCTCCTATGTCAACCCCGCAGCGACTGCGGGGGTGGAGGTTGCGCGCAGTTTGCGGGTATCCGGGTCAAGGCTCTCTGAGTCTCGCAGGGCATTCCAAACCGCCCTCGCCAGATGTCGTTTGAGGCAACGGAGCGCCTCCATCCGACCCTTGCCCTCGGCCTGCTTTCGATCGAGAAACGCGCGGGCGGGCGGATGCACCCGACCTTGGGTGACGGCGATGCGGTGAAGGGCGCAGTTGAGCTGGCGGTTGCCGCCGCGGTCGAGGCGATGCCGAGACGTCCTGCCGGAGGAGGCCGGGATCGGGGCGACGCCGGCGAGCCGGGCGAGCTTGGCATCGGATGCAAAGCGAGTGGCGCCGGCGGTCTCGGCGACGATCTTGGCGGCGGTGAGCCCGGCGCAGCCGGGCAGCTCGAGCAGTTGTGGGGCGTAGTCGCCGACGAGCCCAGCGATCTGGCGCTGGAGCTCGGAAGCCCTGCGGGTGCGCCGGCGAATCTCCACCACCAGCTCGCGGGCGATCACGACGCGAGCTGACTGCTCTGCGCGGGCGAGCCGGCGAGCGACGCGATCGAGCCAGACGATCCGATCGAGGGCGCCGGCGGGGATCTCGTAGTCGGGCCAGAGGTCGTGCAAATGCCAGCGCAGCCGCTGCTGGTCGTCCGAGCGGGCGCGAACGAGGTCCTCGCGATGGTCGAGCCAGAGCTTGATCTGCAGGGCGTCTTGGTCGAGGTGGGCGCCGGGGAGGGTCTCGGGGCCCTGCTCGAGCGCCGCCCGGGCGATCGCCGCGGCGTCGATCGAATCCGACTTGCCGCGGGTGCGCTCCGGGCGGCGGCTTTGGCCCATCAGCTTCGGCGCGACCCGAACCACCCGCTCGCCATGGGCCACCAGGTAGCGCTCGAGGGAGCCGGAGACGTGGCGGCAATCCTCGATCGCCCAGATCCGCTCGGGGTCGATCCCCCGGGCCCAGTCGAGCAGCCGGGCGAACCCACCGGTGCGAGCCGGGGCGGTTGCCCCGCCGCGAAGCTCGCCGGTGGCCGAGTTTGCGGCCGCGGCGGTGTGGGTGTGCTTGTGGGTGTCCGTTCCGATCACGATCATCTGGCTCGTCCCTTCGTTTGGCTTGCCTGCGGATGGACCGCTGACCGACAAACCTCACTTGGGGCCGTTGCCAGGCTCCTATCAAGTCAGGTCGGCGATCCCGGGCGGCGGCGAGCGACACAAC
>WNGB01019928.1_pt1 | contig 10533 bp, 8 predicted proteins | sample 5400681 | NCBI WGS metagenome assembly WNGB01 (sample SAMN13153367, study PRJNA577476) | soil metagenome | isolation source: 115 cm soil or saprolite under grassland replicate 2 | place: USA:California | collected 2016-06-15 | reverse complement strand
GTTAGTTTTTCACTCTCGCCGCTCCGATCGATTTGAGTGTTGTCGGACAACAAATAATCATCCAGGTTGAGCCTGATAGTCCCGCCCGCGTCACTGAACATGTCGTCCAATCCGAGTTTGCGGCGGCGATAGCGCTTCCACTGAAAGAGCGAGAAGCCGACGGCGCCTCCTAAAAGGAGCGCGCTGAGTATTGCGATGCCCGTCCAGTAGAAGGAGCGAATCATAGTCTTGACTGTTCTAGTCATGTCCTCGACCGCGAGCGGATCGGGCGGGCGGAATTCGAGCGGAATGTCGGTGAACTTTCGCCCCGCCCAGTAAATCTTCTTTTGATACTTGATCTGGCCGACGATATTTTGCGCCGCGGGCATGTCTTGAACGTTCGACATCGCGATGACGTAATTGCCGACGCGTTTGAGTATCAGCCGGTCTTTCTCGGTTTGAGGAAGAGAGTTGAAATGATCCCGGATCCGCGCCTCCCCCTCCGCGGCCGATTGCGGCGCATAGTACTCCACGATGATCAAATTCATTTGCCCGCCGCCGCTGCGATAATCGGCCGTGGTCACTTCCGCCCCGACGCCAAAACCGATCGCGTCTTTCAGGCCGCTGAAATTTTTCAGCCTGGCCAAAGCCGCCGGGCCGGCGACGTATTTTTCGCTATCCGCGACTTTGTCCGCTTCGGGCAAATGCAGCGGCAACGGCGGAAGCTCTCCTTCGCCGCCTACCAGATCGGGCTTTATCGCTTCAAACATCTGTCGTTCGGAATCCTCATCGGCCGCGCGGCTGGAAACTCTGACGACATAGCGGTCCTGGCGCCATTCGCGGCTGTTCGGGGGAAGTTGTCCCCGGTTGAATGTGAACAACCCGTATGCGCCGGGTATTGTATTCAACTCGAAGACTTCGACCGACGATTCGACACGGCCGTCGGTGTAAACGCGACCGATGAATCTTTGCAGCCCGTACTCTCCAAGCACATCGGCGTCAGGCAGGCCCGAAAGTCGCTGCCCGTCGAGAACGCGCGCCGGACTGACCGCCCGCCATCTCTGGCCGAGGCGATCGGGCAACAACTCTTTATCGCCGCTTTGAGCTTGAACGCCCTGCGCGGTCAAAAGCAGAACACAGAACACGTGGAAGAGGGTCGATGATCGAGGATGGAGGATAGAGGATAGAAGATCGAGGATAGAAGACCGCGTCATTACGTGTAGGACAATCCTCGATCCTCGATCCTCGATCCTCGATCCTCGATCCCCTTCAGCGTTCTCATCTCGTCGTTCCAAAAGCATTACATCCATGTATTTCAGCATATTTCGGCGCCGCCTTCCTTCAATTCTGCAATTGGTCCATGATCATATCCGCGTATTTGCGAGGATCCCTGATGTTATTCAGCACCATTTTAGTGTCGAGCGCCGCGCTGTCAATCAGCACGTCTCCGATGCCTATCAAGCGTTCTTTCAGTGATTCACTGACTTCCACATTGTCTATATGACGAAGCGGGATATTTTTCGCGTCCTTCGAAAGTATTCCTGTTCGAATCTCAAGCTTCGTGGCGGTCAGCGTATAGACCGTGCGCCTCAGTCGTATATGTCGAAAAATTGGCCTTATGAAAAGTATCGCGGCGGCGATCAGCGCAATCCCTAAACTGCCGCGCGCATAGGCGACCCCCATCGTTACGATCAACGACAGCACGACCGCCAACAGGTAACTCGGCAGGACTTCGTAAAACGCCGGCGTTATGCTGAAGATCACCTGATCCGGATCGGCGAAGTCTTCGCGGTAACCTTTATCGCGGCTCTCCGGATAATCTTCTTCATACTCATCGAATGATTCCTGATCGGGAGTGGAGGGAACTACCGGCGCGCGGCGCGCTGGCCGCGGAGGCGCCGGCGCCTGGCGCCCGGCGCGCCACGTCCCGGCGCCCTTTGGGTTCGACGCCTTCGAGCCGCAGCGGTTACAGAAGAGACTTTCAGGCGCCAGGCTGTTTCCACAATGCTGACAGAACATACTCATTTGATCACCTCAGTGATTACTCTACCGCGCGCGGTTTTCATTTCCAAACCGAGGAGTCTCGCCACCGTCGGCGCGATGTCGATCAACCGCGCGTAGGGCATCTGCACGCCCGATTTGATTCCTTTTCCCGCGATGACGAACAGCGACCGCATCTCCACCCGCGAAGGCGCGTAGCCCCGCGCCGCGCGGTCAGCTCCCTTGGTCAAATTGGTTATGGGCGAGCCCGTCGTTTTGGCCGTCATCGCGTAAAACGGCGCCGCGTCTAGATAGAGCGCCACGTGAGGGTCGGCGCCGAGTTTGGTCGCCTCGCGTCTGGTGATGATTCGCCAGATGGGGCTGTCCGGCTTCTCGGACTGTTGAGTGAAGAACGTCTCGACTTCGTGGATGAAGTCCTCGTCTTTGGGGTCTTTGACGAAGACGGCTGCGGAACCGCCGAAGGACTGCGCGACGGCCCGCCATGACGTGATCCGCCCGTGGTCGTCCGTAGCGAGCCAGCCTTTTTTCGCCAACAGGACATTCGGGTTGAACTCCTTTTCGACCTTCGACGCGCCGGAATCGGAAACCAGGATGAAGGTCGTCTCTTCGGCTATTCGAGAATTTTCAGCCGCGTCAACGATCTTTTTGACCAGCCCGTCTATCGATCCCATCGCCCGGAGGGATTCGGCCGAGAGCGGCCCGTAGCGCCGCTGCGCCTCGTAGAACGAAGTGAAATTGACCAGCAATAGATTCGGGCGATGCTTCTCTATAATGTCGGCCGCCGACAACGCCTTGACGAAATCGTCGGTCGTGTCCGGCTGATTGAAAACAATCGCGGCGTCGGTGGTCAGAGGAAAGCCGACGGCCGCCACGACCAGCCCGGCGCGCCGCGCCGCGTCGAAGACGGTCTCTGTTTTGATCTCCCTGGCCGATTTGCGCGGATCCTTCGACTGCGAAGCGCCCTCCTGGTCGAAAGCATAATCGGAAGTGACGGTGTGGTCCGCCGGCGGCGATCCAGTAATCATACTCGCGTGAGCGGGAAGGGTCTGCGACGGAAATACGCTCTCGATTCCTACCGCATACGATCCCTGCGTCCGCAGCGCTTGAATGGTCGGAATGTTCAGGCGCTGCGATTCCGCGCCCGTGACCAAATCCGACCTCAGACCGCTGATCGTGATCAGGACGACGTGAGAGCTGATCGGCGGCGTTTTCGCCTTGCCCTCCTGTTCCCGAGGATTTTGCTGTTGCGCATGTCGCGTCGGGGCGGCGAGCAGACAGATGACCAAAATCAGAAGCAGTGAACGCGAAATACGCTGAAGAAGATCGAGGATAGAGGATAGAGGATAGAGGATAGAAGGTCGCCTTACGCGCGACGGCGCGATCTTCAATCCTCGATCCTCGATCTTCAATCTTCGATCCTCGATCTTCAATCTTCGATCCTCTGCGCGATGCGGATTGCTTCAACCATCTCTCGCACCGCGCGGTCGAGTCCGACCAGAGCGGCCCGCGCGATGATGTTGTGTCCGATGTTGAATTCTTCGACCTCGGGTATGCGGGCGACCGCGCCGACGTTGCGGTAGGTCAGCCCGTGCCCCGCCGAGACCTTCAATCCGGCCTTCGACGCCAAGCGCGCGGCGGCCCCGATGCGCGCCAGTTCTTTCTCGATCTCCCCGGTTCTGCGGACGGTCGCGTCTCCCGGGTGCTCGTTAAATTGCGCGTAACTGGCCGTGCATATTTCGATCTGATAAGCGCCGAGCTTCGCCGCCGCCTTGATCTGCTCGAAGTCGGGATCGATGAAGAGGCTGACGAATACGCCGGCGTCGTTCAATCTCTTGACGCCCTGGCGGATCGCCTTCTGGTTCGATACGACGTCGAGTCCGCCTTCGGTAGTGACTTCCTGCGGGCGCTCGGGCACCAGCGTCACGACGTCAGGTTTGATGCGCGTGGCGATCTCGACCATCTCGTCGGTCGCGGCCATCTCGACGTTGAGATGGGTGATGACGACCTGTTTGAGCGCGATCAGGTCGTAATCCTGAATGTGTCGCCGGTCGCTGCGAAGATGAGTCGTGATCCCGTCGGCGCCGGCCAGTTCGCAAATCACGGCGGCCGAGACCGGGTTCGGCTCGTTGGTCCGGCGGGCCTGACGGATTGTCGCTATGTGATCAATGTTGACGTTCAGTCTGCTCATCGTATTTGCCCAGGAGATTATTCCACCTGATGGTCGAGACTTCCATCAGCGCCTTGATCGGCGCGGTTACCGGGTTCAACTTCGAGCCTTCGACGTGGTTCCAACGGACGGGGGTCTCCAGCAGCCGCCAGCCCTGCTTTTTGGCGATGAAGAGTATTTCTGGGTCGAAACCGAAACCGTCAATCCGCTGCAACCTGAAGACCGATTGCGCCGCCTCCCGCCGAAAGGCTTTGAACCCGCACTGCGTGTCTTTGAATCTCAATCCGGTGAACGCGAACTGGACCCAGTTGGCGCCTCGCCCGACGGTCTCGCGGAAAAACGATTGATGCGTTCCGATCAGACTGCGATCAATCGCGCGCGACCCTAAGACGATGTCGTAGCGACCCTCGACTATTGGCCCGACAACTTTGACGATTTCGCTCGTCGGGGTCGACAGATCAGCGTCAAAAAAGAGAGCAATCTCGCCGTCAGCCTTGAGCATTCCGTTTCGCACGGAATAGCCTTTACCTCGATTACCCGGATTCTCGACCAACCGCAGCCTGCCGCCCGCTCGACTCTCGAATTCGCGAACCGCCTCGACAGTATGGTCTGTTGAACCGTCATTGACTACAATTACTTCGCTCGAATAATTCTGTCGGTCTAAATAATCGAAAGTTTCAGTAAGTGTCCGGCCGATGCGTTCTTCTTCGTTATACGCCGGAATGACTATTGATAAATGAGGCATAGCAAATCGTCCCGTCCGCCAAGCTGGCAACTATAACATGCGGTCTATGAGGACGAAATCGGACGCATCTACCGGCTAACAATTTTCCTTTGCGCCTTTGCGCCTTTGCGAGAACCAGGGATTCTTCCAGAGTCGGGCGATTTTGTGGCGCTGGTTCTCGCAAAGGCGCAAAGGCGCAAAGGCGCAAAATATGAGTGAATCCAGTTCTAAATTGCTCGCCGCGCTCTTCGCCGAGCGGCGCGTACTTACGGTCACCGAGGTGACCGAACAGATCAAGGACGCGCTGGAATCGGAATTTTTCGCGCTGCACGTGCAGGGCGAGGTCTCGAATTACAAGCGGCATCAATCGGGCCACTGGTATTTCACGCTGAAGGACTCGCATTCGCAATTGCGCGCAGTGTTCTACAGGCAATGGAACCGGCTGATGCGCTTCGAGCCTGAGAACGGGCTCGAAGTTCGGTTGCGGGGCCGTCTGACCGTTTATCAGCCTCGAGGCGAATATCAGATAGTCGTCGAGGTCATGGAGCCTCTGGGCGTCGGCGCGCTGCAACTCGCGTTCGAGCAGCAGGTCAGAAGGCTCGCCGCCGAGGGACTTTTCGACGAGGCTCGCAAGAGAAAGCTGCCGCTCCTGCCGCGACGCGTCGGCATCGTGACCTCGCCGGCCGGCGCCGCGCTGCGCGACATGCTCCACGTGCTCGAACGGCGCAACCGGGGGATCGACGTCATAATCACGCCCGTCAAGGTGCAGGGAACCGGCGCGGCGCGCGAAATCGTGGACGCGATTCGTCTGCTCAACAAACACGCGAAGAAGCCAGGCAATGAGATCGACGTGATCATCGTCGGGCGCGGCGGCGGTTCGATCGAAGACCTGTGGGCGTTCAATGAAGAGCCGGTCGCGCGCGCGATTTATGAATCCGAAATCCCGGTGGTCTCCGCTGTCGGCCACGAGACCGATTACACGATCGCGGACTTCGTAGCCGACTATCGCGCCCCGACGCCTTCGGCCGCCGCCGAAATAGTCGCGGCGGAATCGGGCGATCTGACGGCCCGGATTGAGTACCTGCAAAACTCGTTGGCGCGCGCGATGACTCACTCTCTGCTTGTGCGCAAATCGCGACTGCGCGATCTGATCGAGAGTCGCGGGTTCGCGGAGGCGGCGAAGACTGTCTTGTCGCTTTCGGCGAAATGCCGTGAACTTGAAAGGCGCGCCGCCGAAGCGCTCCGGGCGCGCGTGAGAAATTCCGGCTCGAAGCTTCAGGACACGAGACGACGCCTCGAAGCGACCGATCTCCGAGCCCTGATCGCGGTCAAATCCGGGCGGTTAGACGCGCTCGATCAGCGCTTGAGTCGCGCGGTTCAGCGGAGGCTGGAGGCCAAACGGCACAACATGGCCGTGGCCGCAAGCAAGCTCGACATGCTCTCGCCTCTGGCGGTCTTGGGGCGCGGATACGCTCTGGTGAAGGATGAGGCCGGCAATCTGATCCCGCGCGCGGCGATGGTCAAGACGGGACAGAAACTGGCGCTGCGTTTTGAAGACGGCGAAGTCAGCTGCCGGGCGGATTGATTTAGAGCGGCTTCACATGCGCAAACTGCTTTAAATCAGGCCGAGCGACATCGGAACGCCGGTACCGCTACCGCGCGCGTAGAGTGGGACAGACTTTAGTCTGTCCATAGCGAGTGGGACAGACTAAAGTCTGTCCATAGCGCCAATCGAGGGCGGACAGACTAAAGTCTGTCCCACTCTACGCGCGCGGTACTGTCCCAACCTTATGTGGCTCGATTTAACCAATAGCCGATTCGGAAAGAGTAAAACTTATGAACAAAAATAAAGAGCAGGAACAAAGCTTTGAATCCTCATTGGCTTCATTGGAGCGGATAGTCGCGCATCTCGAATCGGGCGACCTGCCGCTCGAACGCGCGCTTGAGCTTTTCGAAGAAGGCGTGGCGCTCGCCCGCCGCTGCCAGTCCCAATTGGGAGACGCCGAACGCAAAGTCGAGATGCTTTTGAGGGAGCGCGGCGAGATCAAAGTCACTCCTTTCGAACCCCCGAAAGACGCGACGGCCGCCGCCGAGACGCGCGAGGCCCTTTCTGCGGCCAACGCCGCATCGATCAACCCGCAAATCCAATCTGTAGAAACGCCCCGAGACGAAAACAAGACCGATGATTCAGTCCCCTTCTAAAGTGAACGTCACCGAATATTTCCAGCAAAAGACCGAGCGGGTCGATCAGTGGCTTGATCGTCTGCTCCCGTCCGAATCGGAGAGTCCTTCGCTCATTCACCAGGCGATGAGGTACAGCGTCTTCGCCGGCGGCAAGCGATTGCGCCCGATCCTGACCATCGCGACGGGCGAAGTCTTCGGCGCCGGCGAGCGGGAACTGTTGCCCGCCGCATGCTCGCTCGAAATGATTCACACATACTCGTTGATTCACGACGATCTGCCGGCGATGGACAACGACGATTTGCGCCGGGGGATGCCCACATGTCACGTCAAATTCGGCGAAGCGATGGCGATCCTCGCCGGAGACGCGCTGCTGACCCAGGCCTTCCTGACGCTCTCCGATTACGAAGCGCAAAGCCCCGAAACCAAAACGCGCGTGATTTCAGAAGTGGCCCACGCGTCCGCGACGACGGGGGCCTTGATCGGCGGCCAGGTGTTGGACATTCAATTTGAAGGCAAACACGTCACCGGCGCTCAACTTGAAGAGATTCATCGCGCCAAGACCGGGGCCTTGATTCGATGCGCGGTTCGCATCGGCGCGATCATCGGCGGCGCGAGCGAGGACGAATTGAACGCGATAACCGAATACGGAGAGAAGGCCGGATTGGCGTTTCAGGTCGCCGACGATTTGCTGGACGAAACAGCCACCAGTGAGGAACTGGGCAAGACCGCCGGCAAGGACGCCGCAAGTCAAAAGGCCACCTACACCGCGCTTTACGGAATCGACGGCGCCAGACAGATGGCCCATCGCCTCTGCCGCGAAGCCATCGGCGCGGCGCGACGAACGCATCGCGACACGTCAATGCTGGACTCGATAGCCCGTTTTATAATTGAAAGAAAGTCGTGAATTACTACAAAAAGCACAAAGCAGAACACAAAAGTCACAAAATAGATAGAAAAGAGAGCCTCAACCCTAAAGACTATTTGTGACTTTTGTGTTCTGCTTTGTCCTTTTTGTGGTCCTCTTCCTCTCAATCAATATATAACTCCGATGAGACAAAAGATCGGCAAGGAACGCCTGGACAAATTGCTCGTAACGCGCGGGCTGGCCGAGACCCGCGCGAAGGCGCAGGCGCTAATTCTTGCTGGTCAGGTTTTCAGCGGTCAACTGCGGTTGGACAAGGCCGGCCAATTGGTTCCGGTTGACATTGAGCTGACGATCCGCGAGCCGACGGCGCGCGTCGTCGCCATCGACGTCGGGCGCGGCCAGCTGGATTGGAGATTGCGACAGGACAGCCGCGTCGAATTGCGCGAGAACGTCAACGCGCGCTACCTCTCGCCGGACGATTTCTCCGACCGCTTCGACATCGCTACCGCCGACGTCTCATTCATTTCCCTGACCAAAATCCTTCCGGCCATCCCGCCGCTCCTTCAGGCGCCTGCCATTGTGATCACGCTCATCAAACCTCAGTTCGAGGTCGGGCGCGATGAGGTGGGGAAGGGCGGCATAGTGCGCGACGAAGCGGCGCAACGTCGCGTCGTTGAAGAGATCACATCGTTCGCCGCCGGCCTCGGGATGCGCCCGATGAACGTCATAGACTCTCCAATACTCGGAGCGGACGGCAACCGTGAATTCCTGGCCTGTTTCGAGATCGCTTAAGGAACTTCAGCCACGAATGAACACCAATGAACACGAATAGGAGCAAAGGGGAAGGCATGTGTATCATTAAGGTCGAGAAAAAGATTCGTGTTCATTCGTGTTCATTCGTGGCTGAAATTCCTTTTCTCGATCCCCATGATTCCCCTGCATCCGTAACGTAGAATTAAGACGCCGGCAGCGCCTCCGAACAGAACGGCGCCTTGTCATCCATCTTTGCGGCGATTATGCTTGCCTGCCGTAACGCATCATTGCGCAAACAACGCATTCAGCGTTCGCTAACCTCTTTTCCACTTCCACCGCCGCGCAACAGCGCCGCCGCGCCGCCAATGCGCCGTCCGCCGCGAAGCCGGTCCGCCTGGTCGTCGGCATAGTGATCGACCAGTTCCGCTATGATTACCTGACGCGCTTCCACGACCAGTTCGGCGAGGACGGGTTCAAACGATTGTTGAACGGCGGAGCGGTGTTTACGAACGCCAATTACATTCACGTGCCGACCTACACCGCCTGCGGACACGCCACGTTTATGAGCGGCGCGACTCCGTCGATGAATGGCATCATCGGCAACGAGTGGTTCGACCGCGAGTCGGGGAAGCGCGTTACGAGCGTCACTGACGACAAAGTCAAACTGGTTGGCGGACGTGACGGCGCCGCCGGTATGTCTCCTTCAAGAATGCTCGGCTCGACGATCGGGGACGAATTGAAATTGGCGACCGGCGGACAGGCCAAAGTCATCGGCATTTCGCTCAAAGACCGCTCGGCCATCCTGCCCTCGGGCAAACATCCGAACGGAGCTTACTGGTACGACATGAACACCGGCAATCTGGTTTCGAGTACGTACTACCGTTTCTTCGGCAAGCGGTGGGAAAAACTCCTGCCCGAATCGGCATATCAACGCTCGACCGCTGATGATATGCCTTACGAAAAATTCTCCGCCGGAAACAAATTTCCTTACTTGATCAACGGCGGCGAAGAAGTTCCGGGGCCGCGGTTCTACACCCAATTTCAATACACGCCGTTCGCCAACGATTATCTGGTCGATTTCGCCAAAGCTGCGATCGAGGGCGAACAACTCGGCGCGGACGACACGACCGATCTGCTGACCGTGAGTTTTTCGTCGAATGATCTGATTGGGCACAACTACGGCCCGTACAGCCAGGAAGTGCAGGACGTCACGCTTCGGACAGACCGCACGCTGGCCGAGTTTTTCAACTACCTCGATCGGAAGATCGGCCTCGACCGGGTCCTCATCGCGCTGACCGCCGATCACGGCGTCGCGCCCGTGCCGGCGCACGCTCAGCAGTTCGGCCTCGGTGGAATCGTCGAGCCGAAGTCGGTAACGGAAGCCGTTGAGAACGCGCTCAACAAAAGCTTCGGCGATGAGAAATGGATTCTGGATTTCTACAACGGCAACGTCTATCTCGATGAAGCCGCAATCGAGCGGCGCAAGCTCAACGTCGAAGAAGTCGAGCGCGTGGCGAGCCAGGCCGTCGTGAAGATCGAAGGCGTCGCCGAATGCTTCACGCGCTCGCAGATTCTTTCAGGCCGACTGCCGCAGACCAGGATAGCGCGCAGCGTGGCGAACGGCTTCTACTCCCACCGCAACGGCAACCTCGTCGTGGCGCCTCAACCATTCTTCTTCATCGCCGAAGGCGTTACGACCACACACGGCACGCCTTACACCTACGACACGCACGTGCCCGTGATCTTCTACGGCGCAGGAATCGCGCCCGGAACCTACTACTCCGACGCCAGCCCGGCGGACATCGCCCCGACCCTCGCGACGCTGCTCAAGATAGAAACTCCGAGCAACTGCGTCGGACG
>WNGB01035174.1_pt1 | contig 10534 bp, 8 predicted proteins | sample 5400681 | NCBI WGS metagenome assembly WNGB01 (sample SAMN13153367, study PRJNA577476) | soil metagenome | isolation source: 115 cm soil or saprolite under grassland replicate 2 | place: USA:California | collected 2016-06-15 | reverse complement strand
GATCAAGCGCGGCGGCATCTTGAAGGTTGGCATCCAGGTGCCGGCGGTCGATCACCCGGCGCGATTCTCGTGGGTGTTCGACTCGAACGAGTTTCGCCAGGTGTATGAGTACCTGACCGAGACCGGCGCCGACAACATCACCCGGCCGTACCTGCTCGAAAAGTGGGATGTCAACGACACGCTGGATGTCTGGACGCTGCACCTGCGCAAGGGCATCAAATGGTCGAACGGCGACGAGTTCAAATCCGAGGATGTGCTATTCAACTTCAAAGAATGGCTCAAGCCCGAGACCAAATCGTCGATCCTGGGCCTGTGGGAAGGCTTCTTGAAGATCGAGAACGTCAAGGCGGTGGACGACTACACCGTCGAGCTCAAGCTCGACGCGCCCAAGCTGGATGTGCCCGAGTCGTTGTTCCACTACCCGGCCCAGATCATGCATCGCAGCTTCAACGGCGACCTGACCTCGCTGAAGAACCCGGGCACCGGCCCAATGAAGCTGGACGAGTTCAAGGTCGGCGAGCGCGTGAAAGTCTCGAAGCGCGACGGCTACTGGCAGAACGGCGCCGATGGCAAGCCGTTGCCCTACCTCGACGGGATCGAGTATATCGACCTGGGCAACGACCAGACCGCCTACGTCTCGGCGCTGCTGGGCGGGCAGATCGACACGATCTACAGCCCAACCGTCGATAGCTTCCAGGCGCTGAAGGACAACCCCAAGGTCAAGGTCGAACCGCTGACGACCGCGCAGGTGCGCGTGCTGCGCGTGCGCGTGGATCAGGACCCCTGGAAGGACAACAAAGTTCGCCAGGCGCTCAAGCTCTCGCAGGATCGCGAGGCGATCTTCGACAAGGCCTACTTCAGCCAGGGTGCGATCGGCGGCGATTTCCATGTCGCGCCGGTACAGCCCGAGTATGCGCCGGTCGACCCGCCGAAGTACGACCCGGTGAAGGCCAAGCAGCTGCTGACCGATGCCGGCGTGCAGCTGCCGCTCAAAGTCAACATCTCGGTCGGCACCGGCTGGACCGACGTGGTGGCCTACATCGAGAACCTGAAGGAGACCGCCAAGGATGCCGGCTTCGACATCCAGCTGGACACGATGCCGAACAGCTCATACTGGGACAAATGGACCGAGACCACGGTGGGCGTGACGCCCTGGACGCACCGCCCTCTGGCCGTGATGTTGCTGCCGCTGGCCTATATCGCCGACAAGGATGGCAAGCCGGTGCCCTGGAACGAGAGCCGCTGGGTCGACGATGAGTTCAGCACGCTGCTGAAGAAGGCCCAGGGCACGCTGGATATCGAGGCGCGCAAAGCGATCATGAAGGACCTGGAGCGCATCCAGATGGAGCGCGGCTCGATCGCGATCGCCTGGTGGCAGGCGATTTGGAACATCTACAGCCCGGTGATTCAGGATATCCACGCCCACCCGACCGACTACCAGCTCTGGCGCGAGATCTGGCTCGACCCGGATAAGAAAGCGTAGGAAGGGGTTAGGGGTTAGGGGTTAGGATCAGTGAGATCAACGAAATCTGTGAATTCAATGATATCAGTGCTATTAACCCTTAACCCTTAACCCTTTATCGAGGATGTCATGGTTAAATTCCTGCTCCGCCGGATCGTTTTTCTGATCCTGACCCTGCTGATCGTCTCGATCGCGATCTTCGCGATCTCGGAGATCGCGCCGGGCAATATTGCGATCAACTCGCTCGGCAATACGATCACACCCGAGCAGGAGGCCTCGTTCAACGCGCAGAACGGGCTCGACCAGCCGGGCGTCACGCGCTACATCCGCTGGATCTTCGGCAGCGACTGGCAGGCGTCCGCGCTGATCGGCAGCCCGGTGCAGCGCTACTACGATGCGACCAACAATCGCTACAATTGGTGGGCGGTGAGCCCCGACGGCACGCTGTACCAAAACTTTACCGAGGACAGCGAGACCATGCAGCGGATCGAGGTGCAGCCCGACGGCACAACCCGCCAGGTCGCGCTGGGGGCGGAGGTGTGGAAGCCCGGCGAGCAAGGCCGCCTGATTTTCTGGGGCCTGGATCGCGAAGGCCATGCGGGCATGTGGGTCAAGGGCGAGCAGGTCGAGTCCTGGACGCCGCAGAAGGCCGGCTGGACCACCACGAAGGGCGCCCCGCGCGCCTATATCCCGCTGCAGTATGGCCTGCTGCGCGGCGACCCGGGCGTGTCGTTCTTTACGCGCCGGCCGGTGGCCGAGACACTGGTGCCGCGCATGATCAACACCGGCATCCTGGCCGGGATCGCGTTTGTGATCGTGATGCCACTGGCGCTGGCGCTGGGCCTGCTTGCCGGACTGAACGAGGGCAAGTGGATCGACCGCGTGCTCTCGATCAGCAGCCTGGTGGCCACCGCCACGCCCGAATTTGCCAGTGGCGTGTTCCTGATCCTGGTCTTTTCCAGCTGGCTAGGCTGGTTCCCTGGCGCGGTGGTGCTGAGCAGCGACACGTCGATCTTCGCGCAGCCGCAGATGCTGATCCTGCCGATCATCACCCTGACGCTGATCGAGCTGGGGTATGTCCTGCGGATCACGCGCTCGAGCATGGTCGAGGTAATGCGCACAAACTACATCCGCACCGCCACGCTCAAGGGCCTGCCGCGCTGGCGAATCGTCTTCCGCCATGCGCTGCGCAACTCACTGATGGCACCGATCACGGTGATCATTCTGCACGTCAACTGGCTGATCGGCGGCATTGTGGTTGTCGAGACGCTGTTCGGCTACCCTGGCCTGGGGCGCTACATCCTGGAGGCGGCGCTGTTCAAAGATATCTTCGCGATCGAGGCGGCCGCGATGATACTGGTGGTGATCGCGGTTGGTACGCAGCTGGTCGCCGACGTGATCTATACGTATATTAATCCGCGCATACGTTATGCTTAGGGGCTAGGGGCTAGGGGTTAGGGGTTAGGATCAAAGAAATCAATGAAAATCAGTGCACATCGGTGATTTTAACCCTTAACCCCTAACCCTTAATAAAGGTGAAGTTATGGCAGTAGCTGAACAAACCACACGACTGCCTATGCCGGCGCGGCCGAGTCGCTGGGAGAAGCTGCGCGCCGGTATTGCTGTCCTGACCCGCTCGAAGATCGCGCTGGTCGGGCTGGCGCTGGTGGGCTTCTGGGTGATTGTGGCGCTGTTCGCCGATAGCTGCCTGGTGTCACCGGCCTGCTGGGCGGGCGGGTCGGAATACAAGGCCACGCCCTTGCTGGCGCGCTATTCGCCGTTCGAGCAATTTCGCGGCGCCAGCCTCCAGGGGCCGTCGGCCGCGCACTGGCTGGGCACCGATCGGCTGGGGCGCGATCTGTGGGCGCGGCTGGCCCAAGGCGCGCGGATCATTCTGCTGCTGGCGCCGATCTCGGTGGGCATGGCGCTGCTGATCGGCGGGACGCTGGGGCTGCTGGCCGGCTACCACGGCGGCCTGGTCGACGAGGTGGTGATGCGGGTGCTGGATGCGCTGATGGCCTTCCCGCAGATCCTGCTGTACCTGGTAATCATCGCGGCGCTCGGGCCATCGGCAGTGAATGTAGTGCTGGCGATCACGATCGCCGGCGCGCCCGGCATCGCGCGCCTGGTGCGCAGCCTGACGCTCGACATCAAGACGCGCGATTATGTAGCGGCGGCGCAGACGCGCGGCGAGAGCTCGTGGTACATTATGTTCGTCGAGATTCTGCCGAATGCGCGCGGGCCGATTATGATCGACGCGATGCTGCGTGTGGGCTACGCGGTGTTTGCGATCGGCACGCTCGGCTTCCTGGGCCTGGGCCTGCCGCCGCCCTCGCCCGACTGGGGCAGCATCGTCAACGCCGGCCGCAAGTTCATTCAGGCCGGCCACCCCTGGGATGCGCTGTGGGCCTCGGCTGCCATTGCCATGCTGGTGGTTGGGCTGAACCTGATGGCGGATGGGCTGTCGGAAGAGCTTGGGCGCTATCGATAGTCCGTGGTCCATTGTCCATTGTTCGTAGCAGTGCGCTCTGAACAACGGACCACGGACCACGGACCACGGACAAAGCTATGATTCGTCCCCCCGGCAAAATGAGCCAGCCGGTCGTCAAGGTCGATCACCTGGCGATCGCATATGAGACGCACGCCGGCGATGTGCCGGCCGTGCGCGATGTCTCGTTCGAGATCTTTCGCGGCGAGACGCTCGGCCTGGTGGGCGAATCCGGCTGCGGCAAGAGTACGGTGGCCTATGGGCTGGTCAACTACCTCGGCCGCAACGGCAAGATCGCCAAAGGCGAGATCGTCTTCCAGGGCGATTCGCTGGTCGATCGCACGGCCGAGGAGCTGCGCAAGCTGCGCGGGGACCAGATCTCGATGGTCTATCAAGACCCGATGACCTCGCTCAACCCGGTGCTGCGGATCGGCGCGCAGATGCTGGAGGTGCTGACGGTGCATCGCGGCGCCAGCATTGAAGCGGCGCGCGCCCGCTGTATCGAGATGCTGCGCCGCGTGTACATGCCCGACCCTGAGAAGGTGCTGGAGCGCTACCCGCACCAGATCTCGGGCGGCCAGCAGCAGCGAATCGTGATCGCGATGGCGCTACTGAACAACCCGGCGCTGCTGATCATGGATGAGCCAACCACCGCGCTCGACGTGACGGTCGAGGCGGCGGTGCTGGATCTGATCGCCGACCTGCGGCGCGATTTCGACACCGCGATTCTGTTCATCAGCCACAACCTGGGCGTGATCGCGCGGGTTAGCGACCGTGTCGGCGTGATGTATGCCGGCGAGCTGGTCGAACTGGCCGCCACCAAAGAGATATTCGCGAATCCACGCCACCCCTACACCCAGGGGCTGCTGCGCTGCGTGCCGCGGCTGGGCATCGACAAGGCCGGTAGCATGCTGCACCCGATCCGCGGGCGCGTGCCAGCGCCGGATCGCCTGCCACCGGGCTGCGTGTTCGAGCCGCGCTGCGACTACGCGCGCGATGCCTGCCGCGAGGAGCGCCCGGCGCTGCGCCAGATCGGCCGGCAGCACCTGAGCCGCTGCCGCTTCGCCGAGGAGATCGACCCGCGGCGCTGGCAGCCGCCCGAGGGTATCATCCCGCTGGCGATGACGGCCACCGGACAGACTGAGAGTATTCTGAACGTCAGCGACCTGAAAACCTACTACCGCCACGCCGACTCATCGCCGCTCAGCATGATTGGGCTGGGCAAAAAAGAATATGTCAAAGCTGTGGACGGCGTGAGCTTCACGCTGCCGCGCGGCCAGACCCTGGGGGTGGTCGGCGAATCGGGCTGCGGCAAGAGCACGCTGATCAAAACGATCATCGGGCTGGAAGATATGAGCGGCGGCCAGGCCGAGTTCATCGGCTTCGATCTGCAACACCGCGCCAGCCGGCGCGACCTGTCGCTCATCCAAGAGCTACAGATGGTGTTCCAGAACCCCGACGCGACTATGAACCCGAGCTACAGCATCGGCACGCAGATCGAGCGCCCGCTGCGGCGCTTCAAGATCGTGCCGGCGAACGACGTGCGCGCCGAGGTCATCCGCCTGCTCCAGGCGGTCAAGCTGGATGAGCACTACTACGACCGCCGGCCGCGCCAGCTTAGCGGTGGCGAGAAGCAGCGTGTCGGCATCGCGCGCGCCTTCGCCGGCCGGCCCGACCTGGTGCTGTGCGATGAGCCGGTCTCGGCGCTGGATGTGTCGGTGCAGGCGGCGGTGCTTAATCTGCTGTTGGAGATCCAGCGCGAACATGGCACCACTATGATCTTCATCGCCCACGACCTGAGCGTGGTGCGCTTCTTCTCGGATTCGATCGCGGTGATGTACCTGGGCCAGATCGTCGAGATCGGCCCGGCCGAGGCGATCTACGTGCCGCCATACCACCGAATCGCTGCTGGCGGCGGTGCCAATACCCGACCCGAGCGTGGAACAGAAACATATTCGCCTGGAAGGAACGGTGCCCAGCCCGCTGCACCCGCCCAGCGGCTGCCGCTTCCATACGCGCTGCCCGCGCCGGGCCATGCTGCCCGATGGCGGCCGGATCTGCGAGACGACCGAGCCAGCCTGGCAGGATGCCGGCGACGGCCATCGCATTCTGTGCCATATCCCGCTGGAGACGCTGCGAGCGCTTGAGCCGGTGGTTCAATCGGGGGATGACGACATTGGGACGCGGACGAGCAGGACGAACGCGGACAGAACCTGACATACAACCGAAAACCGGGTGCCCGCTGGGCGAACCGAGAACCGCTTTTGCACATAGATAGGACGTACGCACCGCACGGATTTTCACCGATAGTCTACTCTTTTTCGCCCGGCCGGGCGAAAAAGAGTAGACAAAAAAGATAGAGTACCATGCTGCGCTGCCGCAGGCTAAAGGCACCTTTGCGTAAGTCCTAATAGAATGGCCCAGCGGCAATCCGCAATCTACAACGAGGCACGGCCCATGCTGGTTAAAGACTATATGACACGCCACCCGATCATGGTCGAGCCGAGCCGGCGCGTGGTCGAAGTCCAGAAGCTAATGCTCGAGAACAACATTCGTCATCTGCCGGTGATCGGCGACGGCAAGCGGCTGATCGGCCTGGTGACGCGCCAGCGGCTGGCGATTCGGCCCGAGCAGGTCGGCAGCATGGATGTCTGGGAGCTGACCAATTACATGTCGAATCTGACCGTCGGCAAGGTGATGATCTCCGGCGCGGATCTGCACACGATCGGCCCAAACGCCACGATCGAGGATGCCGCCGATATCATGATCTCGAACAAGATTAGCGGCGTGCCGGTGGTCGAGCAGGATAACATTGTCGTCGGCATTATCACCGAGACCGATCTGCTGATCGAGCTGCGCAACCTGCTGGGCGCGATCGATCCGGGCTGGCGAATTGTGATGCGCGTGCCCGATCGCGATGGCGAGTTCCGCAAGCTGATCCGCGTGATCGCGGATAACGGCTGGGGCATCATGGCGCTCGGCAGCGTTCGCACACCCAAGCGCGCCGACCGCTGGGATCTGATCGTCAAAATTCGCCACTGCGGGCGTGAGGAGTTGGTGGCGGCGCTCAGCAAGGTCGAAGGTCAGGAGCTGGTCGACCTGCGCGAGACAACCGCGCATATGCGGTAGTGCCTATCGACACGGATTTTTACTCTTTGCAGGTTATTTTTCGCCCTCCGGGGCGAAAAATAACCTGCAGAAAATGTTACTCTAATCTCCAAGGTGAGGGTAGCGAAACAGCAGCGAGCGCATCACAAACATCATCTGGTCGTTCGGCGTATTGCAGAGCATGACGCTCATCTGCTCGTCGAACACCCCGCCGGTGGTCACCGATTTCGCCATCAGAATGCAGTTGCTCTGCGCGTAGCTCTCCGGCCCAAGGTCGAACTTGACTGAGTACCAGTTGTAGACTTTGTTGAACGGGTCGGCGCTGCGGTAGACGGTGGTGCGGCGCATGGAGAAGTTCGGCGTATAGCGGGTGATTGTTTCATCGGCGATCCGGGTCGCGCCAGGGTACTCGGCCGCCTGGTAGACGCGATACAGCAGCGGCCCCAGCCCAGCGCAGGAGCACAGCGCCACCGTCAGGAACAGCGCGAGCGCAGCCATACGCCGGCGCCGGTATCGTCGGTCGGTCTGCATAATCGGCTGAAACTCCTGAACTGCTGGACGATGAAGTGTGCTGGCTCCATAATTGTTAGGATGTACATTGTATCACCTTAACATTCATCGTATACTTCAGGAGATCGCTGATGTTTGAACCTGACATTCTGACCTTTCAGGAGTTTATGATGAATGAGCCACTGCCGTTGGTCACGATCCATCAAGTGGTTCTTGAATTTTTGCGCGACCGTGATGATGTCGTCATGTTTGGCGCTCAGGCGGTCAATGCCTACGTCCCTGAGCCGCGCATGACACAGGATATAGATCTGCTTTCGACGCGCGCCGCGGAGTTCGTTCACGAATTGCGCGAGCACTTGAGTCAACGGTTTCATATTGCTGTGCGCGTGCGGCAGGTTGGCGAAGGGCGCGGGTATCGACTATTTCAGGTGCGGAAGTCCGGCAACCGCGATTTGGTCGATGTACGCTCGATCGAGAAGTTGCCGGCAACACAGCGTATTGCTCGGGTATTGGTTATGGCGCCGGCTGATTTGATTGCCAGTAAGGTGATTGCATACACTCAACGACGCGGCAACCCGAAGTCGGGCACCGACTGGCGCGATCTGGCAATGCTGTTACTTGCATTTCCTGAACTCAAGCACGAACAAGGTTCCGTGGTTGAGCGCCTGCAAGCGGCAGACGCTGATCAGGCCGTGCTGGCTACCTGGAAGGAGTTAGTAGCGCAGGAGATCCAGTCGGCTGATGAGGATGACGAATTCTGAATATTATGAACATCGACTCAATCGAAATTCGCCACTACCGTCTGCCGCTCGATCCGCCGTTCCACGCATCGTGGGATCCGCAGCCGCGCACAAGCCACACCAGCACGCTCGTGCGCGTGCGCGCCGGCGATTACGAGGGCGTCGGGTCGGGCGACGCGATGCTGGGCTTCGCCGGACACGAGCGCCTGTTCGTCGGCTACGACCCGTTCGCGATCGAGCGGCACGTCCGTATTCTCGATAATCTTCAGTTTCACTATGGGCGCATGTGGCCGCTGGAGGTGGCGCTGTGGGATCTCATGGGCCAGATCAGCGGCCAGCCGCTGTGGAAGCTGCTCGGCGGGCGCAGCCGCCAGGTGCGCATGTACGCCTCGTGCGGCGAGCGCCGGCCTGCCGCAGCGCGCGCCGACTCAGCGCGGCAGCTGCGCGAGCAGGGCTTCCCCGCGCTCAAGATTCGCTTCCATGCGGCCGACCCGCGCGATGACCTGGAAGTGGTGCGGGCGGTACGCGCGGCGATCGGGCCGGATATGCACATTCTGGTGGACGCCAACCAGGGCTGGCAGATGCCCTGGGATGCCGCCGCGCCATGGGATTTCAAGACCGCGCTGTGGATGGCCGACGCACTGGCCGAGCTGGATGCCTACTGGCTGGAGGAGCCGCTGCACCGCCACGACTACCGCGGACTGGCCGATCTGCGCCGGCGCGCGAAGCTGCGGATCGCCGGCGGCGAAGGCAACCGCGAGATCGGGGAGCTGCGCGAGTATCTGAAGCACGGCTCGCTGGACGTGTATCAGCCCGACGTGGTCTGGAGCACTGGGCTGCTGCGCGCGCGCCAGATCGCCGGCGAGGTGCAGGCGGCCGGCGCGATCTATTCCCCGCATACCTGGGGCGATGGCCTGGTGCTGCTAGCTAATCTGCACGTCAGCGCGGCGGTCTCGACCGCACCGTTTGTCGAACTGCCCTTCGATCCGCCGGGCTGGACGCCCGAGCGGCGCGACTTCATCCTGCCCACGCCGACCATGCCGGACGCCAATGCGACAATCCGCCTATCCGACACACCCGGCCTAGGCGTTACGATCGATTGGGACGCGCTGGAGCCGTTACGGATTCAGGAGGGAACAATGGAGTGAAGATGCGACCAACTGACGGCTTCCCAATCTGATGAGGTCATAAACACAAATCATCATAGGTGCGGCGTTATTAAGAGACGTATCTCGAGAGCAGACCATGGATGTTGAACTTACCAGCCCATCCTGCCTGCTGCTCGGTCTGGCGCAGCTCGACGGGCAGATCTGCCAGGTCGGCATCACGCTACAGTTCCCGCAGATCCAGCTGCTGGCGCGCGAATCGCCTGCCCTGGCGGTCTCGGGCGCGCGGGCCGACCTGGCATGGCGGCAGGCTGCGCACTTTTTCCAGCAGCAGCATCTGCCGCCGCGGGCCGAGATCGAGATCGAGCTGGCGATCCCACAGTTCATGGGCCTTGGCTCGGCGGCCATGCTTGGGCTGAGCGTCGCGCGGGCGCTATCCACACTGCACGCGCTGCCGGCCGATGATGCCGCGGAGCTGGCGCGGGCAATCGGGCTGGCGGATGACGAGGCGCTGGAGGCGCACGCCTTTGCGCAGGGCGGGCTGCTGGTAGTGGGCGAACATGGCGCGCTGCTGCGCCGGCATGCCATCGCACACCAGGGCGAAGCAAACGACTGGGTATTTGTGTTTGTGCTGCCACGGCCACCCGGCGCGACGCCCGAGACGCTTGAGATCGATCGCCGAGGTGCGCTGCGCGCGGCGGCGCGGCATCTCGGCGCGGAGATGTCGAGCGTCATCACGGCTGATCTGTGTCCGGCGGCCGAGCGCGACGATATCGACACATTCGCGCAGGCGCTGGCGCGCATACAGACGCTCAACCAGGCCGCGCTCGCCAGCGCCGGCCAGCCCGCAACACTCACACCACAGGAGCAGACGATCCTCGATATCATGCGCGATGCGGGCGCGCTGACTGCCGGCCGGACACTGGCCGGGCTGGGGCTATATGGCCTGATCAAAGGCGGCGGCCCCAGTCGCGAGCTGCGCCGGACGCTGACAGAGCGCCTGGGCTACTTCGGCGGCACGGTCATGGCATCGATCTGCGAGAACAATGGCGCGCGCTAGCAGATCACTCAATTACAGGACTTACGCAGTGCCGCACGCAAACGCCCTTTTGCCTGCCCC
>WNGB01031495.1_pt1 | contig 10534 bp, 13 predicted proteins | sample 5400681 | NCBI WGS metagenome assembly WNGB01 (sample SAMN13153367, study PRJNA577476) | soil metagenome | isolation source: 115 cm soil or saprolite under grassland replicate 2 | place: USA:California | collected 2016-06-15 | reverse complement strand
TCCTCACGCTGGCCGCGCGCAAGGGAGCCTCCGACGTGCGGATCGAACCCAAGGAGGACGCGGTCAACGTCCGCTACCGGATCGACGACTTCTTCTTCCGCGTCGACCCCATCCCGAAGAACTTCCAGGACGCGGTCACGCGCAAGCTCCTCGACTTCTTCGGCGTCTCTCCCGAAGACGCCCGCCGGCCCCTGACCCGCCGGGCCACCACCATCCTGGACGGCGTCGACTACGAGCTCATCGCCCAGACCCTGCCCACGCCCCACGGGATCAGCGCCACCATCAAGCTCGTCAACCGCGCGACGTTCCTCAAGGACCTGCCCTCCCTGGGCATGGAGCTGGAGGACCGCGTCCGGCTGCTGGGTCAGTTGCAGGCCTTCTCCGGCCTGGTGATCGTGAGCTCTCCCCTCTTCAATGGCGCGCACACCACGACCTATTCGCTGATGAGCTTCCTGGTCCGGGGTGGCCGCGACGTGCTTTCCCTGGAGTCGCCGCGGCAGTTCCCGATCGAAGGGGCGCGGCAGGTGGAGGTGGCGAGCGTCGAGCAGATGCGGGAGACGCTGCGCGACATGGTGGCGGTGCGGCCGGAAGCGCTGGTCCTGTTCTCGATGCCCGACGCGGCCACGGCCAGCATCGCCATCCAGCTCGCGACGAGCGTGCTCGTGATCGGCGTGGTGACCGCCCAGCGCGCCAGCCAGGCCCTCGTCAACCTGCTCCAGCTCGGCCTGCCCCGCTCGCGCCTGGCCGGTTCGCTGGCGGCGGTGACCTCGCAGCGCCTGGCCCGGCAGATCTGCCGCATCTGCCGCGAGCCCGCCGAGCCCCCGGGCGCGCAGACGCTCGCCCTTCACGGGATCGGACCCGAGCAGGCGCAGGCCCTGCGCTTCTTCCGCGGCCGCGGCTGCCCGAGCTGCAACAAGGTCGGCTACCGCGGGCGGCGGGCGATGTTCGAGGTGATGACCGCCTCCCCCGAGCTGAAGGATGCGATCGAAGGAGAGCTGGACGCGGAGGAGCTGGAGGGAGTCGCCATGGGCACGGGCATGCGCACGCTGCGCGAGACGTGCCTCAGCCTGGTGACGGACGGGACCACCACCTTCGACGAGTTCGTGCGGCTCAAGCTGTAGGCGGACGGTCGGGCAGGACGAAGGTCTGGCGCGCGCGATCCGACCACAGCGTCTCCTCGTGGTAGTAGCGCGCCTCCAGCACGGACGGCTTCCAGGCCAGGAGGTCGGGATTGCGCGCGGCGAAAGCGAGCCACTCTTCGGTGCCCGTCGCGGCCCGGCGCTCGTTGACGAGCAGCACGTAGGCCCAGGTGATCGTCTCGTGATACAGGCCGGGCTTGCCCGCGGCCGCGGCCAGGCGGCGCAGTCCCGCGCCGAAACGGGCCAGCACGTCGAGCACGGGATGCCGTTCGAGGAAGACCCAGGCCAGCCGTACGTGATGACGATGGTGGAACGATCCCGGCGGCAGCCCGTCGCCCTCGAACGCGGCGAGGAGGGCCTCGTCGGCGAGGTCGTCGAGGGGACTGGCCACGAGTCCGGCGGTGGCGGGTGTCGTCGACATGGTCAGGGCCTCCGCTTGCGCGTCCGGGGACTCGCCGCCTTGCCCTTCCCGCGGGCGGCGGTCGCGGCGGGCCGCTCCACCAGGCGATGGCTGTCCGCGGCCTCGAGGTCGAGCCCGTAGATCTTCTCGATCTCGCGGATGCGCCGCCGCGACTCCTCGCCGAAGGGCGGCTTCCCCTCGAAGGCGTGGAGGACGATGCCTTCCAGGAGGTCGCCCAGGGAGAGGTCGTAGAGCTCGGCCAGGGCCTTGAGCACCTTGAGCAGGCGCTTCTCCAGGCGCAGGCCCGTCTGCACGCGCTCGACGACCCGGGGGTCCCCAGTTGGTACCATGGTACATATGTACCATGATAGACCAGATCGGCGCAAACGGACGGAGACGGGCACGGGAAGGGTCGATCCCGTCTCCCTCTCCGTCCCCGTGCCCGTACGTTTGGGGATGGGTGGTCCTAGCGAAGTGCCTCGACCGCGGCCAGCATCCGGCGCACCACCTCCTCCAGGCCCAGCTCGGTGGTGTCGAGGGGGATGGCGTCGAGTGCCCGCGTGAGGGGCGACTCCGCGCGCGTCGAATCGGCGTGATCCCGCTCGCGGATCTCGCGCTCGATGGTGTCGAGGTCGGAGGGAAGGCCGCGCTGGACGAGCTCCTCGTGGCGCCGCATCGCCCGCTGGCGAGGGTGCGCGTCCACGTAGAACTTCACGTCCGCGTCCGGGAACACGGCGGTGCCGATGTCACGGCCGTCCATGACGACGCCGCCCGCCTGACCCATCTCGCGCTGGCGCGCCACCATGTGACGGCGCACGGAGGGGTGCACGGACACGCGTGAGGCGGCCGCTCCGACCTCCTGCGTCCGCAGGGCCGACGTCACGTCTCGGCCGTCGAGAATCACCGCGCCACCCGGCTGGAGGTCCAGGCGGACCCGCCCGGCCAGGGCGGCCACCGCCGCGGCATCGTCGAGGGGAATGCCTTCGCGCAGCGCGGCCAGCGCCAGCGCGCGATACATGGCGCCGGTGTCGAGGAAGACGTAGCCGAGGCGCTCCGCGACCGCCCGCCCGGCGGTGGACTTGCCCGCGCCCGAAGGCCCGTCGATCGCGACCACCAGGCCGCGCGGCCTCACGTCCGGCCCCGCTTCGGGCGACCTCGCGGTGGACGCCCTCGCGGTGGGCGAACGCCTTCCCGCGGCGGACGACGGCGCTTGTCGGCCGGCGGCGCGGCCGTATTCACGCGTCCGCCGGGCGGGGCGATCAGGCTCTTGACCTCCGACGGCGTGAGAGACCGGAATTCCCCGGGCTTGAGCCCGCGCGAGCTGAGACGGCCGATGCCCACGCGGCGAAGCTTGGACACGGGGTGCCCGACCGCCTCCAGCAACCGGCGCACCTCGTGCTTCTTCCCCTCGTGAAGGGTCAGCTCCAGCCAGGCGTTGTTCTCCGCCTCCAGGACGCGCACGCGATCCACGGTGAGCTGCTCGCCCTCGACGCGCACACCCCGGCGCAGCCGCTCCAGCGTCTCCGCGTCCGGGACCTTGTGCACCTTGGCGTGGTACACGCGCGGCACCTCGTAGCGCGGATGGGTGACGCGCTCGGCGAAGGCGCCGTCATTGGTGAGGAGGAGGAGGCCCTCCGTGGTGATGTCCAGGCGGCCGACGGGAAAGAGACCGGCCACCGCGGGCACCAGCTCCATCACGGTGGGCCGGCGCTGGGGATCCTGGCGGGTGCTGACGTACCCCTTCGGCTTGTTGAGGAGGAGGTACACGAGCGCCGCGGGCGCCTGCACCCGCGCCCCGTCCACGCGGATGTCGTCGCGGGCGGCGTCGGCCTTCGTGCCCAGCTCCGTCACCGTGTGGCCGTTCACGCTCACCCGGCCCTGGGTGATGGCGGTCTCGGCGGCGCGGCGCGAGGCGACTCCGGCGCGCGCGAGGATCTTCTGAAGCCGTTCTTCCATTCATGGGGATGATACCGCGCGCGCGGGGCACGTATCGGGGCGTCGCGTCCGCCCGCGGGTGCGGAGAGCCCGCCTGCTCAGTAATGCCGGAGGGTGAACGCGACGAGGACGTTGCTGCCGTCGACGATCTCGATCGTGACCGCGCTGTCGAGGACGAGGTCGTTCAGGAGCACCGACGTCGTGCCGTTGCGGGCGATCGCGCCTTCCGACGGCGCGAGCACGTCGCTGCTCGAGACGGAGAGGGAGACGGAGAGGGAGACGGAGAGGGAGACGGAGAGGGAGACGGAGAGGGAGACGGAGAGGGAGAGGGCGACGGAGATGAAGACGGGGATGGGCTCGGAGACGGAGAGGCACTCGGGCTCGGGCTCGGAGACGGGCTCGCGCTCGGAGACGGAGACGGGCCCGGCACCACCCTCACCTGGACCGTCGCCGTCGCCTGCGACGATCCCGCGCGCGCCACGAGGTTGAAGCTGGTCGTCCATGCGGGAGTGACCTGGCGCGTGCCCTTGGGCGTAACGGTACCGATGCCGTTGTCGATCTCGATGCTGTCCGCGCCGTCCACCTCCCAGGTCAGGGTGGCGGCCGCCCCCGAATTGATGTCCGCGGGCGTGGCGACGAACTTCTGGATGGCGAGCGTGGACGGCTCGGTGAACTCCTTCACGATCCCGCAGCCCAGCACGGCGATCCCCAGGAGCATGAGGAAGATCGGCCGGACGAATTGCCGCACGAGCCGGGTATCGGGCATAAGAACCCTTTTAAAGTAGGGGGTTATACCCGATATGTCAAGTGGTACTTTAGGTGTCTTCCTCGCCTCCCGGATCCCCGCCCTCGCCGTCCTCGAGCCCGAGAGGTAGCTCACCCTGGGCCGGGTCACCCTCGCCTTCGGTGAGCGGGACCTCGACGGGCCGGGGCGCTTCGATCGCCTTCTTGAGGCCGGCCACGTCCACCTCTTCGCCCAGCACTTCCGCGAACTCCTCGATCTTCGGCAGCTCGGCCAGGTCCTTGAGGCCGAAGTGGAGCAGGAACTGCTTGGTCGTCCCGTACAGCATCGGGCGGCCGACGACTTCCTTTCGCCCGGTGATCCGGATGAGGCGCTTCTCGAGCAGCGTCTTGAGCACGCCACCGGACTTCACGCCGCGCAGGTCGATGATCTCGGGCAGGGTCACCGGCTGCTTGTAGGCGATGACGGCGAGCGTCTCCAGCGCCTGGATGGACAGGCGCGTGGGCGTCCGCGGGTCGAGCAGCTCGCGGACCCAATCGTTGTATTCGGGACGCGTCGTGATCTGGTGGCCGCCGGCGACCTCGACCAGCTGCAGGCCGCGGCCGTCGCGCGCATAGTCCGCGCGGATCTCCGCGAGCGCGGCCTGCCACGCCTCCTTGGGCACGCCGCCCAGGACCTTGCCGATCTCGCGCGGTGTCAGCGGCTGGGGTGAAGCGAAGATCAGCGCCTCCAGCACCGCGCGGACCTCGTCGGGCGGAAGGACGGGCGCCTCGTCCGTGCCCGCTGCCGTCTCCGTCTCCGTTCCCGTCCGTTTGGCGATTCCGTTCCCGTCCGTGTCGTCTTGCATGTCCCTATGTCGTGGGAGCCGCGGCCACGTCGGGGCCGACGGGCCGGAACACCCGGATGGGTCCGAAGATCCCCCGTTGGTAGACCCGCACGCGCTTGAGGCGGATCAGCTCGAGCAGGGCCAGGAAGGTCACGATCATGTCCGCCTTGGTCTCCTGGGCCGCGAACAGCTCCAGGAAGTCCAGCGACTCGCCCTCGCGAAGGAGGGCGAGGAGCTCCTCGATGCGCTGCTCGATGCTCTTGCCGTCGGAGGCGACCTCGTGCGCCAGCAGTGTCCGACGCCGCTCCAGCAGCTCCTTGAACGCGCTGATGAGATCGAAGAGGCCGGCCTCGAGCATCTCCTCGCCCGCGTCGTCGAAGGCGGGCAATACGGTGTCCGGCCGCGTCCAGGTCGCGGCACGGATCTGCGCCTGCTGGTGCAGGATGCCCGCCGCCTCCTTGTAGCGTTGGAACTCGAGCAGCCGCTGCACGAGCGCCTCGCGGGGGTCTTCGTGCTCGTCGTCGCCTTGCGCTTCCGTGGGGTCGACGGGCACCAGCATCTTCGACTTGATGTGGATGAGGGTCGCCGCCATCACCATGAAATCGCCCGCCACGTCGAGGTTGAGTTCCTGCATGAGCTCCAGGTATTCCATGTAGGAGCGGGTGATGGGCGCGATGGGAATGTCGTGGATGTCGATCTTGTCGCGCTTGATGAGGTAGAGCAGGAGATCGAGCGGGCCGTCGAACTCCGCGACGTGGATCTGCGGCACGTCCTCGGGCAGCGTGGATTCCATCCCGAGGGGCAGCTCGAGCTGGACGGCCTTCTCCTCGGCCGGCGCCGCGGGGGGCGCCGGCGATTCCGGTTCCGGAGACGGATCCGGATCCGGATCCGTCGCGGACGCGGACTGGTCCCGCTCGTCGCTCATCGGATCGGGTACGCGATCTTCATCGCCGAACGCACCTCGTCCATGGTCGCACGTGCGACCTCGCGCGCGCGGTGCGATCCCGCCTGGAGGATGTCCCACACCGTGTCCGGCCGGGCCGCGAACTCGGGCCGCCGGGCATGGATCCCTTCCAGTCGCTGCAGCAGGTGATCGAGGAGCCGGCCCTTGCAGTCCAAGCAGCCGATGCCGGCCGTGCGGCAGCCCTGCGCGGCCCACTCCTGGCTCTCTTTCGACGAGAACGCCTTGTGGAGGTCGAAGACGGGGCAGATCTCCGGGTTTCCCGGATCGGTGCGGCGCTTGCGCGCGGGATCGGTGACCATCGGCTTGATCTTCTGGCGCACCACCTCGGGCGGATCCTTGAGGAACACCGCGTTGCCGTACGACTTCGACATCTTGCGGCCGTCCGTTCCGGGCACCCGCGGCACCTCGGTGAGCAGGGTCTTGGGCTGCGGGAACACCGGCCCGTAGAAGTGATTGAAGCGGCGCACGACCTCGCGCGTCAGCTCGATGTGCGGAGCCTGATCCTCGCCCACCGGGACCGCGTCCGCCTTGTAGATCATGATGTCCGCGCTCTGCAGGAGCGGGTAGCCGAGGAAGCCGTAGGTGGAGAGGTCCTTCTCCGTGAGCTGGGTCTGCTGCTCCTTGTAGCTCGGCACCCGCTCCAGCCACGGCACGGGCACGATCATCGAGAGCAGCAGGTGCAGCTCCGCGTGCTCGGGCACGAGGCTCTGGACGAAGAGGGTCGAGCGGGCCGGATCGAGGCCGGCGGCGAGCCAATCCGTGGCCACCTCGAGGACGTTCTCGCGGACGTCCTTGGGGTCGGCGTAGTCCGTGGTGAGCGCGTGCCAGTCCACGATGGCGAAGAAGCACTCGTAGGTGTCCATCAGGCGCACCCAGTTGTCGAGGGCGCCCGTGAGGTGTCCGATGTGCAGCGGCCCCGTGGGCCGCATCCCGGAGAGGATGCGGGGGCGCGTCATCGCAGGAGACCGTAGAGCAGCCCGACGATGAACTGCTGGACCGGATAGACGACGTAGGCGAAGGCCCCGGAGATGAGCAGCAGCATCAGGATCATGAAGCCGTACGGGCCGACGATGCGGTCATAGCGCTCGCCAAGGTCCCCGGGGAGCCCGAAGGACGCCACCTTGGATCCGTCGAGGGGCGGAATCGGAATCAGGTTGAACACGGCCAGCAGCACGTTCAGCTCGATGCCGAGGGTCATGAGGTGCAGCAGGAAGTCCTGCTCGCTGCCCACCAGCCCGAGCTTGATGGTCACGAGCAGGATCCCGGTGAAGAGGAGGGCGAGCAGGAAGTTCGAGACCGGACCCGCCGCGGCCACCAGCATGTGTCCCTTGCGCATGCTGACGTCGTGCCGGAAGTTGGCCGGGTTGTAGGGAGTCGGCTTGGCCCAGCCCAGCAGCGGCACGTTCGTGAAGATCTGGATGAGGGGGAACAGCAGCGTCCCGATCGGGTCGATGTGCACGATCGGGTTGAGGCTGACCCGGCCGAGGTTCTTGGCGGTGTCGTCCCCCAGCCTCCAGGCCATCCAGGCGTGCGCGGATTCGTGGAAGGACAGGCTGAAGAGGAGGACGACGTACGTGGTCAGGCCCAGTGCGATGTGTTGGGGAGTGAGATCGGACAACCGGCCTCCGGAGGAACCCCGGATGGTAGCACAGGGCCGCCGGCCGGCCGGTCGGGCTACGCCACTGGTCGCGCCATCTTCACTCGACGGTCGCCACGGCCACGCGCGCGCGCGGCGGCCAACTGACCTTGCTTTTCTTGACACGGAGCCACCCGTGTTGGATGAGACTGGTCAGGGCCTGGCGACAACGCCCGTCGAGGTCCGCGCCGGGCTCGCCGACTTCGAGCGTGACGGAGAACGTGAGGGCGCCCCGGCTGGAGACGAGGTCGAGGAACCGGCCGAGGTCGTGCGGCGCCGCCGCCGCGTCCCCGTCGCGCAGGGCTTCGAGCACTCCGCGCGGCGACGAGCCCTCGACTTCACGGCCGTCGAGGTACACGAACGAGAGACATCGGCTCATGAGACCTCCTCCGCGGGCTCGACCTTGCAACGGCCGTGCGCGCGGAGCCGCGCCGGCAACCCCTGGGGAATCAGTCGGGACGAGGCGGCGATGCGGCAGGCCTCCCGATCGATCGGGTGGGACTCCGCCCGATCCGCACGATGCGCTCAGGAGGCCAGGGTTGGTGCCGGAGGCGGGACTCGGTCTCTGAGCGGTATTGAACCCAGGTAAGTTACCGGATAACAAGAAACGCCAGAAACGCCAGACCATCCAAAATCCATATAAGACGCACGTATTGCACACGCGGCCCACGTCGGGTGCCCGCAGTTTTCCCACCACGTAGCCGAGAATACCCGACAACGAAACAACCGAGGGCCGGTATGCCAAAGGGGGCCCCAGATCCAGCGTTCACGAATCCTGAGCGAACGGGAGAGCCGACGGAGCGCTACGGCCCGAGCGGCTTCTTTCGCCTCCGCCGCTCACGCTCAAGCAACTCGCGGAGCAGCGCGGGCGACGCCCGGAACGTCGTCTTGTCGAGGCGATTCAGGGCATCAGCGAGGTCGATCAAGTCTCGGCCGGCGGCGTCGTTCAGGACGCCCAGCGTGCCCGTCGTCGCAATCCCGCGGCGGGCGGCCTCGCGACGGCCATCCCTGTCATCGATGATCAGGAGCACGTCGGGCCGGTTTCCCTCCGCGAGCACAATGGCCTCCGCCTCGCCGGAGTCGACGGCGTCCAGGCCGGCGTCTGCCGGTAAGTGGACGCTCCGCACTTCGAGCCACTCCGGAGGAGCGCTTGCCCAGGCCCGCACCGCCTCCGGCGACCGCGAATCCCTCAACTCGCTGGCAACTCCAGCGGGCACGACTACGCGGTCGTAGAGTTGATGGAGGATTTTCACGTGGCCGATGAGCACAAGGTAGTTGAGGGGAGACGTATCGGCGACGACGATCACGGCTTGACGAGGCGGCTGCTCTCGGTGTCGCGCTCAACATCGTCCAGCGTGTATTCGAGATAGACGCCATGCTGCTTCAAGAAAGCATCGCCCTCGACACGCGAGCCAAGACCCAGCAATCGCCGCAGCTGCGCGTGCGTCAGCGCGCCTGAGCGATAGCCTTCCAGCGCCAGGCTCTCAAGGGCCGCGCGCGGCAGATCGGCCCACTTGCTCGTGAGATCCTCGGCGATGTCTTGGGGAAGGTTGAGGACAATCTGCATCGGCCAACTCCCTGCTGATCATTGTAGCCTTTTCGAGAGCGGCGAGCGTGTTCCAGGACCTCGCGCACTACATCAGGCTCGATCGATGGCGAGCTGCGTCGCCGTGTCGCCGAGCCCTGCAAGAATGATCATGGCTCAAGGAAGGAGGGCGCATCCTTGAAGATCTTGTACGCGCCGGGAAAGCACCCCATTCGCGGGGCCAACCACAGCCACCCCGGCAAACACGACGGCGGCGTAGGCGCCGAAGATGAGTTAGCGCGGGTCGGTCAGGCAAGGATTGGAATTCCACCGCACCGTGGTCCACTCACGCTGTCGCTCCGCGGCTACGCAACCTCCTCGCCTGCCCCGTGGCGTCGCCCTGCGCCCTCGTCCTCGTCACCGAGCACCTTGCGGCGTAGCACGCGGCTTTTCCAATACGGCGGACCGCCGACCGGGCGAGCGTTGCGGCACCTCGGCCGCCTGCCCCACCGTGGCGAGGTACCTAGCGATGCTCGCCGGACTTTTGACCAGCGCGAGCAGCTTCATCCGCCCCTGGCAGGTGGGACAGGCGAGCACGTCCACCGCGAACGTGCGCGCCAGAAGCTCCGCCCACGGGCGGTAGCCCCCCGCGTAAGATCTTGCGATCGAAGGCGCGGTAGCCCGTGTGGTATTCGGAGAGCTTGCGCCTGAAGACGAGGTTCTGAAAGAAGGTCAGCGCACGGTTCACCACGTACTTGAGCCACGGCATGCCACCGGAACGTGCACGTCCGGGTGCAACATGACCACGACGTCTGCACCGCGAGAGAGCGCGGTCTGGTAGCAGGTCTTCTGGTTGCCACCGTACCCAAGGTTCTGCTTGTGTTGCCGCAGCTCCACGCTCAAACGCTGGGCGATCGCCACCGTGTCGTCGTGGCTGGTCGTCCACCAAGATGACGTCGTCGATGAACTCGCGTGGGATCTCACCGATGCATGCCTCCAGGGTCTTCGCCGCGTTGTACGCCGGAAGCACGACCGCGATGCGTTTGCCGTTGATCATGGTGTCGAAAGCCGTAGGTGGTTGGCGAGCTCCGGCCGGCGCCGGGAATCGCGGATCATCGGAGCGCAGGAGAAGCGAGGCGGGGGATCGAGCCGGTGGGGAGCTGCCGGTGGTCCGAGGGAAGCTGGATCCGCACCGAGTCCGAGCATGATACCTCCTGCGAGATCCGACTGGTAGCCCGCCTCGGCGCCGCCGATGACACGGGGCGCCGGCCGGGGTGGTCCTGGGTTGCATCTGCTGCAGCCATCGGCGGCAGGGCGAGCATCCACTCTGCGACAGTGCCAGCCTCGGGCCGCGAGCTGGCGTGCTT
>WNGB01026906.1_pt1 | contig 10534 bp, 6 predicted proteins | sample 5400681 | NCBI WGS metagenome assembly WNGB01 (sample SAMN13153367, study PRJNA577476) | soil metagenome | isolation source: 115 cm soil or saprolite under grassland replicate 2 | place: USA:California | collected 2016-06-15 | reverse complement strand
GCAGATGGGGCTCGGTGAGCTGCAGTGGCGAACGCATCTTCCCTGGGGCCTCGTCCTCGTTCACGTCCTCCTCGCTGCCACGGTCTGGACCGGGACCGTCGCGCTGGCCACCTTGTTCTGGCGGCCGAACGTAGACTTCGCCGATCGCTGACGAACTCCGAATTGCCAGCAAGCCGAGCCTTCACGAGCCGGTGCTCATCGCGGCCTTCCGCGGCTGGAACGACGGCGGCCAGGGCGCGTCACTCGCCGGCGGCTACCTCGCCAAGACCTGGGAGGCGGAGCGCTTCGCCGAAATCGAGCCGGAGGGATTCTTCGACTTCCAGACGACGCGACCGCACGTCTCGCTCGTCGAAGGGCCTACGCGACGCATCGAATGGCCCGAGAACGCCTTCTACCACTCGCCGATCCCGGGGGTCGACCGCGACGCGGTGCTCCTCCTCGGGATCGAGCCCAACCTCCGCTGGCAGACGTTCGCAGGGATGGTGGTGGGTCTCGCTCGTGAGCTTGGTGTAGAGCTGGTGATCACGCTCGGATCCTTGCTCGCGGACGTGCCGCACACGCGCCCCTCGCCGGTCACCGGCGGCGCCACGGATCCCGAGCTGATCGAGCGCCTCGGTCTCCAGCGCTCCCGCTACGAAGGTCCGACGGGAATCGTCGGGGTCCTGCACGACGCCTGTAGCAATGCGAGCGTCCCATCGGTGAGCCTGTGGGCAGCGGTTCCGCATTACGTCTCCCTCGCGCCCAGTCCGCGTGCGGCGCTCGCGCTGTGCCAGCGGCTCGGAGACATCCTCGGAACGTCGATCGACATTGCCGAGCTCGACGAGGCGGCGGAGCGGTACAGCGAGCAGGTCACGGACGCGGTCGCATCGGACGAGGAGACGGCCGCTTACGTGGCCGAGCTCGAGCAGCGGGCCGAGGAGCTCGATGCCGAGGAGGACCTGCCCTCGGGCGAGACGCTCGCCGCCGAGCTCACACGCTTCTTGCGCGAGCGGGAGCGTGGGAACGGCGGTCCCGACGAGGAGCGCGGTCCATCGGAGCAGCCTTAGCGCTAGCCGAACGTAAAGGCGTACGCCGATGTTTCCGGCGTGAACGACAGCTCGAGCAGGCCGTCGCGGGCCTTCTTCTGCGTGACGAGCGTGTAGAGCCGGTCACCGTCGACCCGGATCATCCCGCGCACTCGCCCGTTCAACGTTACGCCGACGGTGCCGTGCCCGCCGAGCACGAGGTACACCTTGCGCGCATGGAAGTGCAGCCGAAGGCGCGCATCCCTCCCTGCAACGATCCGCTCGCTCTCCACCGTCCAGACTCCCGAGTACGCGAAGTTGTCCCGGGCGAGAGTTCGCGGGAAGCGATACGTGGCGGAGCGGTCGGCCTGCAACGGCGAGCCGGCGTAGCCCTCGATACGGAAGTAGCCGAGATACGACTCGGGCGTACGCAGCTCCGTCGGCGTTCGATCGGGCCGGCGTGCCTCGGGTGGCAAGGCACCGCTTCCACCGGCCTCGAGTAGCAGCCGGATGTCGCGCTCGGTCTCGTCGTAGTCCCCCTCACCGACGTGGATGTCGCGGACGCGCCCGGCCTGATCGACGATGTAATCCGCCGGCCAGTACTTGTTCTCGTATGCGTCCCAGGTGTCGTAGTCGTTGTCGAGCGCGACCGGATACTTGATGCCGAGCCGCTCGACGGCGGTGCGAACATTGGCGAGATCGTGCTCGAACGCGAACTCTGGCGTGTGGACCCCGAGGATCACGAGCCCTTTGGCCCGGTAGCGCTCGTCCCAGCTCTCGATGTACGGGAGGGTGCGCAGGCAGTTGATGCAGGAGTAGGTCCAGAAGTCGACCAGTACGACCTTGCCGCGCAGTGACCTCATGCTCAGTCCGGAGCTGTTGATCCATGCGGAGATCCCGTGGAGATCGGGCGCGGCACCGTAGTCGTTGAGCGGGACTTTGATTCGCTGCGATGCGACGTGCAGCCGTGGCAGAGGCTTGACCCTGATGCCTCCACGACGCTGCTCGCTGCCCCGGAGGGAGGCGAGCTGACCCTCGGCGGTCCCGTTGCCTTCGATCCAGCCTTGAAGTCGGGAAGCGTATGCGGGGACCTTCGTCTGGAGCCGTTCCGCCCACTGCTTGTGAAACGGGTCGTAAATGACGAACGCGGAGGCCGTCAAGAATACGGCGGCGACGACGTGCACCGCGCGCGCGTGGCGCCTCAAGCTCTCGGCGACCCGTCTGCTGCCCTGCGCGATCAGGAGCATTGGCAGCGCCGCACCGAGGGCGTAAGCGAGCGCTGCCGCGAACGTCCAGCCGTTGACCGCATGTGACCCGACGTTTGCGGTCACAGCCGCGAGCACCGGTCCGCCGCAAGGGACGAAGACGAGGCCAAGACTGGCGCCGAGGAAGAATCCGCCGCCGAGTTCCCCGGCGCGGCGACGCGTGAGGAACAAGAACGGTCGCTCGAGAGTGCGGCCGATCTGGGGCACGATCAACGTCAACGCAACAACGAGCAGGAGAACAGCGCCGATCTTCAGTTGATACTTCTTGTCGACGCCGACCAGGCTCCAGATCCACGCCCCGGCGAGCACGAATGCGGTGAAGGTCGTCACCAGCCCGGCGACAATCGCGTATGGCCGGCGTGTCCCACCGGTGCCACCGCCCGCCAGCACGATTGGCAGGACCGGGAGGATGCAGGGCGTGAATGCCGTGATGATTCCCGCCGCGAAAGCGATCGGGACGAGGACGAGCATCCTCTCTAGACCCTAGCTAGGGCCCAGACGTTTCAGCCGCGGCGGGTTCTTTCTGCGAAGCCGGCTTTGGCTCGGGAGTCGGCTTGCCGTCGGGCTTCCCGTCCGCGCTCGGATCCACGGCTCGATCCTCCGCGCCGCGCCGCGCCTGAGGGCCTCTCTTGCGCTTCCGACGCTTGCGTCGTCGCGAACGCCCCGAGGTGAGCTTCGGCTGCGGGAGGTTCTCCGCGAGGGCGGCGGCGACCTCGGGCAGCGTGCCGAGCCGCTCGCGCGCGGCCTCGATCAGCTGCGTCGCCCGGGGGGTGTATCCCTCGGCAGACGCCAGCAGCGCCGCCCCGACCGGAAGCGGCAACTCGCGCGCCGCGTTCACGAGCTTCGCCGCGTTCTCCTCGTGCCGGTGACCACGTGAATTCGCGAGAGCCCCGAGGAGACGTTTTGCCTCGGGGAACTCAGAGCTTGCGCGTCGATCCTGGACCTTGCGCGAGGCGCGTGCGAGCCGCCACGTCCAGCGGTCGAGGATCTGATCCGGAGCATCGACCTTTCCCTCGGCGAGTGCCCGCAGGAGGATGCGAACGCCCCCCATTCGGTCCTTCTCCCATGTCGGCGCCTGGGTCACCAGTGTGACGAGGTCGTCGAAGTCGGCGCGCTCGACCATCATCGAGACGCGGTCTGAGAGCGCGATCATGCGTAGACGCCGGTTTGGGTTCTCGGCGGCGCAAGTGGCGAGGAATTGCTCGAGGCACGCCTTCGACGCGCCGCGCGCGGTCAGCTCCCGCGATCGTCGCCCAGTAACGCTGTTCGTCCTCGTCAAGGTACTTCGGGTCGATTCGCTGCCATTCGCGTGTGATCACCGAGAGCCGGCGGCGCACGTCCGGAGTGACCGGAACGAGCCACGGGGCCGGCGTCAGCTTGCGTCGCGCGCGCCGCTGAACGCGGCGGCGCGGCGCGGGCGTCACCCGCGCACCTTCGCGATAGAAGTCGGCGTCGAGCAGGGAGTGCAGAGAGACGACACGCTCGTTGTGCGTCGCGGCCTTGGGAACGAAGTCGACGACGATTCCGGCTTCCTTCCGTGGCTGAGTGCGCATGATCCGTCCGATGCGCTGCTGGTACACCCGGCGTGATGCGGTCGGCGCGAGGTGCATGCAGATGGTCGCGCGGGGTGAGTTCCACCCTTCCGCGAGCAGCATGGCATTGATGAGGACGTTGATCTCGCCGCGCTCGTATGCCGCAAGCGTTTCCGCGAGCCGCACCGGCGGCGTCCGTCCGGAGACCGCCTCGGCTTTCAGGCCCGCGGCCCGGAATTCCTGCGCGAGGTTGTACGCGTGCTCGACGCCGGCGGCGTACACGATTCCGGGCGTGTTGTCGAAACGCTCGCGGTAGAGACTCGCCGCGGCCTGGTTCAATGCCTGATGGTCAAGGGTCCTGGCCAGAACCTCCTGGTCGAAGTCGCCGCCGACGATCGGCACCGAGTTGATCGCCGCCACCGGCGGCACGCGCAGGCAGCGCAGTGGCGCGATCAGTCCGCGCCGCGCGGCGTCCTGCAGTGGGAGGTCGTCGACCGACGCCGGGAAGACGTCCGAAACCTGCTTCGCGATCAACTGCTCGGTCGCCGTCATCCCGATGTACAAGGGCTCCGGGAACGATCGGATTGCCTGGCTGGTCTTCTCCCCGAGTGCCGTGTGCGCCTCGTCGCAGATGACCAGCTGGTACGCCTCGCGAGAGAGCGTCGCCTGATGCCGGGCGAACCACGCGTAGGTCTGAATGGTTAGCGGGTTCCCGCCGCGCAGCGGTTCCTTACCGCCCTCGACCGGCGGCGAGAAACGGTCGCCGTAGCCCTCGTCTGTGAGATCGCGATGGAACTGCGAGACAAGGAGGCGACGGTGCGTGAGGATCAGGACGCCGAGCGTGCGCGCCGCTTCGACGAAGCCAGCGGCCGCGATCGTCTTTCCCGATGCGGTTGGATGACGGAACCGGTACCGGCGCACGGCACCGGGGTCGGGGGCCGTGTACTCGTGGTCAGGCTCTTCGTCGACGTCGAGCGCGTCTTCGGTGGAGTCCTCGACCGGCTCTTCCTCTTCCTCGATCGTCTCCTCCTGGACAACGCCGGCGCCGTTCCCGTTCTCGAGCTCGGCCTGCCGTTCGTGTGAGGCGATCAGCTCGGTGAGCATCCCGGCCAAGGCGTCGACCTGGTGTCGTCGGAGCTCGGTGCCGGAGGCGAGGTGTGGCCGCTCGTCGGCGAGCACGCGCTCGAGCCCGAGCATGAGGCCGTAGCTCACCTTCCACTGCGGTGACGGGTCACGGCGGCCCGCGTCGATCTCAGCCAGCGCGTCATCGAGCGCGCGGCGGCGCGAGGTCCCAGGCGCGAGCACCCGGGCTGGATCTTCGCCCTCCCGGAGGAAGGGCTCGCCTGCCCAGGCTTCGGCTCGGAGGGCGGCAGCCGATAGGCCGTCCGTTGCCTCCGACTCTGTGGTCGGCTGCTCTGTGATCTCCTGCATGAACGCAGCGCTTGCGGTGCGCTGCACGGGTGAAAAAAAGGGCGACCCCGCGAACCCCTGGGCGGGAGCCGCTCGACTAAGTATATCGGCCTTTCGACTGGCCGCCGAGACCCCCGTTCAGGCGCCGACTGGGCGGCGCCGCAGGGAGGACGAGCGGGCTCTGCCGCTCGTCCGTCTAAACCGCGCAGGGTTCGATTCCCATGTAATCACCCGCCGAGTCCGCCGAATACGGCAAATGGGTTCTGCGGCTGAACCTCGTAGACGAGCTCCCCGCCGGGCTCGACGTGGCCGCGGACGCGGCGAGCCAGCTCGATCGCCTGCTCTCTGCTCTCGGCCCCCACGATCACGTACGTGAAGGTCCGTGAGACGTCGTACCCCTCGGCGCGGAGCTGTTCAGCGAGGTCGTGAGCCTCGCGCAGGCTTTTGGAGTCAACCCGTACTTCCCAGGGCGCGTAGCCGCGCTCGATCAGATCCTCCTCGGCGTCGGGCTGCTCGGGCTCGTCGTCCCAGCGTTCTTCCTCGGCCAGCCAGCGCTCGGTGACGAAGCGCTTGGGCGTCACGCCCTCGTCCTCCAGCTCGCGCTCGACGATGCGGCCGGCCTGCTCGGCTTGCATTCCGCTCGCTGCGTAGACGAAGACGGTGTCGCCGTCCTGCGAGACAGCGAGCCGTTGTGTGCGCAACTCGTCGGCAAGGTCCTGCGCATCACTGCGCGCGAGGCCGAGGCGCTCCAGGAATCCGCGGGCGCCTTCCTCGTCGGGCAGTTCGATCCGGATCCGCCAGTCGTCGTACGCCATCTCGACAAGCCTACAAAGGGCGCCTGTGGATAGTTCGTCGGAGTCTCGTGGCCGTGCCTGGCACCGGACCTGTCTGCTTAGGCCAGGGCCGGGAGCGCCATGTCAGCGAAGGAGCGGCCGAAGAGGCGCTCCGACAATCCGATCTGGTCGAGGTGCTTCGTGATCCCGCCGAGGAAGAACGGCCAGCCCGCGCCGAGGAGCAGGCCCGTGTCGACGTCGGCGGCTTCCGCGACAACGCCCTCGTCCAGCAGTCGCTGGATCTCGTCGGCAACTGCTTCGAGGACGTCCTGGACGATCTGCTCGCGCCCGCGCGGCGCGTTCTCGATGACAACAGGCTCGCCGCCGCCGGCCAGCGCCGCCAAGGCCGGCGAGAGCGGGAAGCGGTCCGGAAACGCGTCATGCATCCGCTCGAGCACGTGATTCGCCACACGCGGTCCGATCATTTGCAGAAGCACCGAAGGCGCCATCGGCATCCCGAGCGACAGCACGGCCTCGTCCACGTCCTCGACAGGTGTGCCGTGCTCGACAGCATCCATGATCACTCGTGTCATCCGCGTCAGCACGCGGTTGACGACGAACCCGGGCGCGTCGTTGACGAGGATGGGCCGCTTGCCCAGCTTCTCGCCGGCATCCCAGACGGTCGCGAGCGCGACGTCATCCGTCTCCGCGGCACGCACGACCTCGAGCAGCGGCATCAGCGCGACGGGGTTGAAGAAATGCATGCCGGCGACTCGCTCCGGGCGGCGGAGCCCGGCCGCCATCTCGCTCACCGACAGCGCGGAGGTGTTCGTCGCGAGGACGCACGCATCGCCGACGACCGCCTCCAACTCCGCGAAGACCTGCTGCTTGATCTCGAGTTGCTCGAACACCGCCTCGAGCACGAGATCGCAGTCGGCAAAGCCGTCGTAATCCGTGGTGCCCGAGACGAGTGAGGCGAGGAAACGCCCTTTCCCCTCGTCGTAGCGTCCCTTCGCGACCTGGCTGTCGATCTCCGCCCGGATGTCGCCGAGCGCCTGTTCGACGATCTCTCCCTTCACGTCCCGGATCACGATCGGCACCTCGAGCCGGCGCAGGAAGAGCGTCGCGATCTGGCGGGCCATCAGCCCGGCACCCACGATCCCCACCTTGCCGACGCGTTGGGGTGCCGCCGTCGGGCGGGCGGGATGCTTCTTTGCGCGCTGCTCGACGAGTTGGAAGGCGTAGATCGAGGCCTGGGCCTGCGGTCCCGGTAGCAGTTCGCCGATCGCCTCCTCCTCCCTCCGATAACCCTCCTCGAGGGTCCATTCACCTGCGCCCTCGATCAGGTCGAGCGCCGTGTAGGGCGCCGGCGCCGCCCCGTGCACTGCATCGTCGACCGCCGTGCGCGCGCGCCGGAAGAACGTCTCCGCGTTCGACCAGTCCGGCTCGACGCGTTCCAGCGGCTGTTCGGCCAACGCGCGTGCGAACGCGAGCGACTCGTCAACGAACTCGGCCGGTTCGAGCAGACGGTCCGCAATGCCGAGCTCCGCGACCTCTGCGGCGCGAAGCATCCGGTTCTGGCGCAGCGGATTCGACACGATGACCTTGATCGCCGTCTCTGGCCCGACGAGCTGCGGCAGGAGCTGCGTTCCGCCCCACGCCGGGAAGAGGCCGAGGAAGACTTCCGGGAACGCGACGTGGCGCACCGCCGTGGACAGCGTGCGGGCCGTGCAGTGGAGAGCTAGCTCGAGACCCCCGCCCAGGCAGGCGCCGTTGATCGCCGCCACCGTGGGAAACGGAAGCGTCCGCAACCGTCCGAACAGCTCGTGCCCTGCGCGGCTGCCTGCGACAGCGCGCTCCGGCGTGATGTCGGGAAACTCGGTGATGTCGGCGCCGACCGCGAAGAGGAACGGCTTGCCGGTGAGCACCGCCACGCTGAAGTCGCCGTGCTCGAGCTCGCCGAGCAGGCGGTCGAGCGATTCGAGCGCGGCCGCGCCGAAGAAGGTCGGCTTAGTCCAATCCTCGCCGTTGTCGATCGTGACGAGCGCGACGTCGCCGGCGCGCGCGAGCTTGAACTCAGTGATCGGCATCGTTGTCTCTCGTCGGGGGAACCTCCCGGTTCCCCCGAACCCCCTCCACCGGTCCGCTAGCGCGGACGGGCGGCTTCACCGCCTCCCAGAGAACTGCCGCCCCCATGCCCATACCGATGCAGAGTGCCGTCAAGCCGTAGCGCACGTTGGGCCGCTCGCGAAAGCCGTACGCGAGCTGCGCCATCAACCGCACGCCCGTCGCGGCGAGCGGATGCCCGCACGCGATCGCACCACCGTAGGGGTTCAGACGCTCGTCCGCGGGATCGACGCCCAACCCGTCGCACCAGGTCAACACCTGCACGGCGAACGGCTCGTTGAGCTCAAAGAGTCCGACGTCGTCAAGTGACAGGTCTGCCTGTTCGAGCACGCGCATTGTCGCGGGGATCGGCCCGATGCCCATCAGCTCGGGCTCGACTCCGGCGAATGCGAATCCGACGAGGCGCATCTTCGGCTCGAGCCCAAGCTCGGCCGCTGTCTCCTCTGCGGCGAGGAAGCACGCGGTCGCACCGTCCGTCAAGCCCGCGGAGTTGCCGGCCGTAACGCGGCCGCCCGGGCGGAACGGAGTGCGCAGGTGCGCTAGCGCTTCCATCGACGTGTCCGGCCGGAGGAACTCGTCTCGATCGGCCGGCTTCCAGCCTTCGTCGGTGAACACCGTCATCGGGACGACGGTCTTGCCCATCACACCGTTCTCCCACGCGGCGGTTGCCCGCTGTTGCGAGCGGACCGCGAACGCGTCGGCGTCCTCCTTCGTGATCTGCGGAAAACGGTCGTGGAGATTCTCGGCGGTAGCGCCCATCGTCACGGCGGACGGGTCGACGAGGCGCTCGGCGACGAACCGAGGATTGAAGTCAACGTCGTCGCCCATCGGGTGGTGTCCCATGTGCTCGACGCCTCCGGCGAGCACCAGGTCGCATGCACCGAGCGCGATCTCGCCCGCGCCGGCCGTCACGGCGGTGAGGGCGCCTGCGCACATGCGATCGACCGCGAAGCCGGGGACCGACTGCGGTAGACCCGCGAGCAGGGCTACATCACGGCCCAGCGTCAGGCCCTGATCTCCAACCTGCGCCGTCGCCGCGAAGATGACGTCGCCGATCCGCTCCGGCGCGAGTGCCGGATTGCGGCGCAACAGCTCGCGCACGACCTTGACGGCCATGTCGTCCGCGCGGGTCTTCCAGAAGATCCCCTCCGGTCCCGCGCGGCCGAACGCCGTCCGCACGCCGTCGATGAATACGACCTCCCGGCGTTCCACGGGCGCAGTCTAAGCTCCGCCGGTGGCCGACTGGCGCGCGCACGTCGAGCGGGAAGAAGGCCGCTATCGCGACGGCGAGGCGCGGTTGCCGGAGGCGGAGGATGGCGACGTGCGCCAACGCCAGCTGACTCGGATGGGAAATGCCGCGGCGGGAGCGGGGCTCGCCCACATGATGGACGGTGCCGGCGACGATGCTCGCGAGTGGTTCGACCGAGCTGTCGGGCGGTATCGCGAGAGCTACGAGTTGGCGCCGCCCGGAAGCTGGGGCCGTCCGATCGGGATGATGAAGGCGCGCATCCTCGCCGGTGACTGGGATGGCGCGGAAGTGGACTCGCGCTGGACGCTGGAGCAGCATCCTGCCGAGGCAGGGTCGCCAATCGGTCGGTACGCGGCGTGCCTCGCCCTGCTCGTTCTCGGCCGCGATGAGGAGACGCGCCCGCTCGCGGACGGGCTACGCACGCACGCCGACTTCCCGTCCTCGGTCGGCGATGCGCTGGCGTTCATCGCCGCGAAGGATCCGGTTGGTTATATCGAGGCGATCGAGTCGGTGTTGGAGTCCTTCGAGAGTCGTGACGAGTACCTGGAGGACATTCCGGTCGCGGATACCGTCCTCGTCCTGCAGGCGCTCGCGGCGCGCCGCGACATGGCCGCGGAACTCAGCTCAAGTCTCCTGCCGCAGGCGCCTTAGCCACTCCGAATTATCGAGACCCCCAGGCGCCGGAGGTTAAGCGAGCGAAGCCGCTTAATCGTAGGCCGAACTCACGCGTGCAGCGACCGCGCAGCGCCGCTGCGCGCGGACCACACCCGTTCGCCAAGCGGTGGCCCCGTAGGAGTGCGCGGGCTCGGCCCGCGCACGTTCCCCGCGAAGCGGCGTACCCAACTCCGGGCGAAAGCGCGCTTTCGCCCGGCTAGCCCTGGGCAGGCGGGTGCGCGAACATCGTCAACACGACCTTGTCCGCCTTCTCGTCCTCGAGATCGCGCGCCGCGGTCAGGAAGGCTGCCATCAGCTCGGTCGCTCGCTCCATCGTCAGCTTGACCTCGAGCTGCGCGCCGCGGAAGACACCCTCCGTCGAGTAGAGCGCATGCGCGCGCTGCACCTGGTCGATCATCGCTGCCTGGATGTCGCTCGCGCCCCCGGCGGCGAGCAACTCGGGCGCGACGCGGAAGACCTTGGCGACGGCGCGGTACGGCTTTTCGCGCCCGCGGCCGTC
>WNGB01020723.1_pt1 | contig 10534 bp, 8 predicted proteins | sample 5400681 | NCBI WGS metagenome assembly WNGB01 (sample SAMN13153367, study PRJNA577476) | soil metagenome | isolation source: 115 cm soil or saprolite under grassland replicate 2 | place: USA:California | collected 2016-06-15 | reverse complement strand
CCGGCGAGGTCAAGACCGGTAACGGCACCAGCAACGTGACCGGCGCGATCCTGGCGCAGAATGCCGACATCGGCGACCAGACCAGCTTTTCAGGCACGCCGGTGGTGTCGTACTCCAAGTGCGCCCTGGACTACGTGCTGAACCTGTCGGCTCAGGGCCGTCCACTCGCCGGAAGGTCGTGGGCCCAGCTGTTCTGAGCGCCTGGGCCGGGGAGGACCGAGACAGCCGGATCGCGCCCGATCCGGCTGTTTTCACGTCGGGCGGCCGGCTCCGGGATGGGCCATGCATTGCGAGAAACCGGTGGCGAAAGAGGAGGTAGCCGGCGCGCGAACGCTCCCGGATCGGGCCAGGAGGAGGTCGCTAACTCCTTCCAGGGCAGAATGTTCCTCTCGGGACCCTAGGGCGGCACACGGGTTGCACCCCCGGGTGCAAGCCAGCGCCACAGTCACGCGACGGCGCTCAGGTTTCGGATAGCGCCTCCCGCGACTAGCAGGGCGGCGGCTCCAGCAACCGAGCCGAGAACCGGCGGATGGCGGTCGCGTAAATAATGATGCGGCTTGCGTTTGAATGAGTTGGTCCGGGTGCTTCAGATAACTGACAATCCCGGAATGTGGTGGTAGCGTAGGCACCTCAACCCCAACAACAATCGGGCACCTCATGGCACTGTTTGGTCGCAACTCGACCACCGTGGGCCTCGATATCGGCAGCGGGCTGATCAAGCTCGTCGCCATGTCGCACCGCTCCGGCGAGCCCGTCCTCACGAAAGTCGCCTTCGCCTCGGTGGTGAGCGACGCAATCGTCGAGGGCGAGGTCATGGACCCCGCGCTCGTCGCCGATGCCATCAAGGGCCTCCTCGCGACTGCCGGGATCAAGACGAAGCAGGTCGTGACGGCGGTGGGCGGTCGCGACGTGATCATCAAGAAGATCGCGATGGACCGCATGCGCGAGGCGGAGGCCCGTGAGGTGATCCGCTGGGAGGCCGAACAGCACGTTCCCTTCGACATGGAGAACGTCGAGCTCGACTTCCAGATCCTCGACCCCGAAGGTGAGGGGCTCCAGATGACCGTGCTCCTGGTCGCGGCCAAGCGCGAGCTGATCGAGACCAAGCTCGCGCTCCTCTCCGAGGTCGGGCTCGAGCCGAGCATCATCGACGTGGATGCCTTCGCGCTGCACAACGCCTTCGAGGTCAACTATCCGGAAGCGATGCACGGCGTGGTCGGCCTGGTGAACATCGGAAACGAAGCCACCAACATCAACATCCTCGACGACGGGATCCCGGTCCTCACTCGCGACATTTCGATCGGCACCCGCCGCTTCCGGGAGGATCTCCAGCGGGAGCGGGGCGTCTCGGCCGACGACGCCGACCGCATCCTCCAGGGCCATCAGTCGAGCGACATGCTCGCGCCCTTCCTGGAGTCCCGCGGCGAGGAGCTGTCTGTCGGTATCGAGCGCGCCGCCGCGTTCCTCCAGAGCGCCAGCCGCTCGGCCGGCGGCTTGTCGCGGCTCTACACGACCGGTGGCGGCTCCCGGATTCCGGGGCTCGGCAAGGTTCTCGGCGACCGGCTCCGGCTGCCGGTGCAGGCGGCCAACCCCCTCGAGCGGCTCCAGGTTGCGGACGGGGTCTTCAGCACGATGAGCGTGGATGAAGTCGCGCCGCTGTTGATGCTCCCGGTTGGCCTCGCGCTCCGCGCGGCCGCGTGATCACCTCCATCGGACGCGCCTCATGATGATCACGGTCAATCTCCGGCCCGGCCTCAAGCGCAAGCGTGGGGGCTCACTGCTTGCTGGGGTCCTCGCCGGCGCGAAGGCTTTCGGCACCAGGGTCAAGGATCCGGCGCTGCTCGTCGCCGTGGTGGCCTGGGTGGGGGTGGCCGGCTGGCTCGGCTTCACCTGGCTCCGCAACGCCACCGAGCTCCGGGCGCTGGAGCCCCAGCTCGAGCAGACCCGGGCCGAGCACAAACGCTTCAAGACCTTCCTGGATCAGAAGCACAAGCAGGAGCAGATCCGCGACTCTCTGCTGTCGCAGATCACCACGATCCAGAGCGTGGACGGCGACCGCTACGTGTGGCCGCACGTGCTCGATGAGGTCACCCGGGCGCTCCCCGCGTACACCTGGCTGGTGGACATGTCGCCGGCGGCCGCGCCGGCGCCGCCGCCGCCTCCGCCGGGTCAGGCGAAGGACGCGAAGAAGCAGCCGGTCGACACGGTCCGGCCGGGGCTCAACTTCCAGGTCAATGGACGCACCGTCGACATCCAGGCGTATACCCGGTTCCTCCGGAACCTCGAAGCATCGCCCTGGATCAGTGAGGTCATACCCGTGTCGGCGCAAACGATCGTCGAGCACGAGCGTGCGGTGACCGCGTTCACCATCCGGGCCCGGTTCAAGCAGGCCGATTCGGCCTACATCCGGACGGTCCCGCTCAGCCAGTCGGTGAGGTAACCATGTCCTCCAAGACGACTCCGATCTTCCTGATCCTGCTCGCGGGGATCGTGGGCTACATCGGCTACCAGGGGCTCGAGATGGCCGGCGTGCCCGGCCTCGTGCTGCAGAAGGCGAAGGTGGTCGCGATCCAGGACACCATCGCGAAGCTCGAAACCGAGACCGCCAAGGCGAAGAAGGAGCTCGCCAAGGGCACGGTCGAGGACCTTCGCAAGAAGCTCGAGACCTACCGGTCGAGTCTGGCCCTGCTCCGCAGGCTCGTGCCCGAGCGCAACGAGGTCCCCAACCTGCTCGACGACATCTCGACCCGCAGCAAGATCCGGGGCGTGACGCTCTCGCAGGTGGTGCCGCAGCCGGTCGAAGCCGGTCCGGCGCCCTTCGACACCTACAAGTACACCCTGTCGGTGATCGGGCGTTACGACCAAATCGGCGAGTGGCTGGCCGACGTCGCCAGCCTGCAGCGGATTATCGTGCCGCAGGATGTTTCGATGGCGGCTGCGAATCAGGCCGCGGCTAAGGCCCTGGGGGACACCTCGGGAGCCTTGTTGGAGGCTAAGCTGCAGATCCGCACCTTCGTCAAGTCCGGCTCAGGCGCGCCGGAAGGAGAGAGCAGTGGCACCTAGACTCGGGACCGCGCTCGTCGTCGTGGCCTGGCTCGGGGCAGCCGGACCCGCGGCCGCGCAGCAGTCGGCCGTGGACGTGGGAGCCGTGGCGACCGGGGGGGATAGCGGGAAGAAGCTCGCGGTTGCCGCCCCGCCGGGCGACTCGATTTCCCCCACCGATCCGACCGAGTCGGCGGTCTTTCGCGAGAGCTTCGCGTATGGCGGCGCCTCCCGCGATCCGTTCGTCTCGCTGATTACAAGCGCGAACGTCGGTCCTGAGATCTCGGACCTCCAGCTGGTGGGGATCTACCTGGACCTGCGGTACTCGGGGAACAGCATCGCGGTGCTGCGGGACAAGAAGACCAGCAAGCGGTACAAGCTGCGCAGGGACGAACAGTTGGGTCGGCTCCGGGTCGCGCAGATCCGGCCCAAGGATGTGGTGTTCACGATTCAGGATTTCGGTTACGAACGGCAGGAAACTCTCTCGCTGCGCAAGCAGGAGGACGTTACCCAATGACGCGAATACACCGTTTGCTGCTAGCCGCCGCGCTGCTCGGCCCGGTTTCCCCGGCGCTCGCCGAGGACGGCCCCGCGAGCGGGGAGGTGACGGGTGTTAGCGTCCTCCCTGCGCCCGGTAAGGCTGATGTCGTCATCAACGTGCGCGGCGCCGTACAGGTCCGCGACTTCATGCTGCACGCGCCCGACCGCCTGGTGGTCGACGTCGTCGGGGCCCGGCTTTCTGCCACGAGCGCGCTGTACGACGGGGTGAACCGCGGTGGCGTGGTCAACCTGCGCTACTCCCAGTTCCGGCCCGACGTCGTGCGCATCGTTCTGGATCTCGAAGGCGTCAAGGACTACAAGTTGGCCCGCTCGGACGCCGAGGTGCGGGTGAGCTTCGGCAGCGAGCAGGAGTTCGCGGCCTGGTCTTCGGCCTCCACGTCCGGTGCGGCTCTCGCCGCGGTGGTAGACGAGCCGGTGGCGCGCGACATGACCGCCGTGACTGCCGCGCCCGCATCCGTGCGAGAGCCCGAGGTGCAGGTCTCCCAGATTCAGGGGCGGAGCAGGCCCCTGTTCCGCACCGAGGAGCCGCGGATCACGGTCACCTGGGATCGCGCCAGCATCGCCGACGTCGTCGCGGGCTTCGCCGCGTTCAGCGGGCGCACGATCATCCTCGGCAAGGACATCAAGGGCGAGGTCTCGGCCGAGATCAAGAACCAGCCCTGGGACCGGGCGTTCCAGGCCATCCTGGCCACCCAGGGGCTTGCGGCGACGGAGATGAAGGGTGGCATTATCCGGGTGGACGCGCCGGCCGCACTCGCAGCGCTCGATTCGCTCGAGCCGCTGGAGTCGCGCCAGGTCCCGATCAACTACACGCCGCTGGGGCAGATCACCAAGTCGGTCGAGACCCTGCTCACCAAGAATCGCGGCCGGGTTATCGCCGATTCCGCGTCCAGCAGCCTGATCGTGACGGACACGCGGAGCCGGGTGGACGACGTGAGCCGCTTCGTGGCGAATCTCGACCGCAAGACGCCGCAGATCCTCATCAAGGCGAAGATCATCTTCGTGGACCGGACCGATCTCGAGCGGTTGGGCTTGCGCTACGATCTGGGGTCGGTCAACCAGGCCTACCAGACGGTCATCACTCGGCCGCGTGGTCCGACCTCGACTCCGTTCCCCTCGCCCCTGGGCGAAAACGCGTTCGGCTTCGTGGATCTGGGCGGCAACTCGCTGTCGCTCATCGGCAATGCCAACGGCCGGGTGCAGGACGCTGCGCTGAGCTTGGTCTTCTCGACCATCCTGGGCGGCAGCACGCTCACCTCCTTCCTGAGCGCGCTGCAGTCCCAGCAGCTGGCCGATATTCAGGCCGAGCCGACCATCAGCACGCTGGATAACCGGAAGGCCGACATCCTGGTCGGCGAAGAGACCCCGGTGCCGGGTGCGCCGCCGGCTCAGGGCTCGGCGGTCGCCGTGCAGCAGACCCAGTTCAAGGAGACCGGTATCCGCCTGACGGTGACGCCGCACGTCACCAACAGCGGCCAGATTCTCATGTCGCTCCGCACCGAGCGGTCTGCGGTGCAGAATCTCCCGGCCTCGCAGTTCGGCTTCAACTTCACGAAGCAGACGACGGAGAACCAGCTGCTGGTGAACGACGGCGAGACTGCGGTTATCGGCGGCCTCACGATCACCGAGGTCAACCGCACCCGGTCGGGCATCCCGCTGCTCTCGCAGCTTCCCCTCGTGGGCGGGCTGTTCAGCACCACGGAACATCAGGAGCGGCGGCGGGACCTGATGATCCTGGTAACCCCCCGGGTGGTGGACGACGCTGCCAGCCTGAACTGACCCAGGTCTTGGCCGGGCGCCGCCCGGGAGGGTAGAATCGAGCCCGACCATACGTGTCGGGCTCGTTTCGCTTGGGTAAGAGGTGAGAGGTAAGAGGTAAGAGGGGTTGTCCCTCTTACCTCTCACCTCTCACCTCTCACCCGACTAGGAGTTCAGGGTGCACCTGAAATTCACCACCGCCGGCGAGTCGCACGGGAAAGCCCTCATCGCCATCGTCGAGGGCCTGCCCGCCGGCCTGCCGGTCTCGGCCGAATGGGTGGACCGCGACCTGGCTCGCCGGATGATGGGCTACGGGCGCGGCGCCCGTATGAAGATCGAGCGGGACCGGGTCGAGTTTCTGTCCGGGGTACGCGCCGGCGAGACCCTCGGCACCCCGGTCGCCATGCTCATCCGGAACCGAGACTGGGAAAACTGGGAAGACGTGATGAGCGCCGAGGGCGCGCCCGGCGAGCTCCGGCGCCGGCGGGTCACCCGGCCGCGTCCCGGCCACGCTGATCTGGTCGGCGTCCTCAAGTACGACCGGCTCGATGCCCGCGACATCCTCGAGCGGGCCAGCGCCCGGGAGACCGTGGCCCGGGTGGCTGCCGGCGCCCTCGCCCGCCGGCTGCTGGACGAGTTCGGCGTCGACATCGGCAGCCATGTCGTGTCTCTCGGCGGCCTGCGGGCAGAGCCGCCGGCCGAGCTTCCCCGTCCGCTCAACCAGGCGGCCGATCGCTCGGAGATCCGCGTCCTCGATCCGAATGTCGAGGCGGAGATCATTGCCCGTATCGACGCCGCGAAGAAGGACGGCGACACCCTGGGTGGAGAGGTCGAGGTGGTGGCTCGCGGGCTCATGGTTGGGCTCGGAAGCCACGTGAGCTGGGATCGCAAGCTCGACGGCCGGCTCGCGGGCATGCTGATGTCGATTCCCGCCGTCAAGGGCGTGGAGATCGGGCTGGGGTTCGAGGCCGCCCGCCGGCTCGGCTCCGCCGTCCACGATCCTATAGAGGCGGACGGGCGGGCAGGCGGGCAGGCGGGTGGTGGCCCTCCGGTCCCCGGAGACCCACGCGCAGGGTTCGCCAGGCGCAGCAACAATGCCGGCGGAGTGGAAGGCGGGATGACCACGGGCGAGCCGCTGGTGGTGCGCGCGGCGATGAAGCCGATCTCGACCCTGATGTCACCGCTCCCGACGGTGGACCTCGCCTCGGGCGCGCCCGCCAATGCGCAGAGCGAGCGGTCCGACGTGACCGCCGTCCCGGCCATGGGCGTCATTGCCGAGGCCCTGGTCGCGCTGGTGCTCGCCGACGCGATGCTGGAGAAGTTCGGCGGCGACAGCCTGGCCGAGATGCGGCGGAACGTTGCGGCGTACGTCGCGGCGCTGGGCGCCCGGTGGACCGAGCTCCGGTCCCCGGGCGTGGAGGCCCGATGATGCGCCGACACCTGCTCTTTGTCGGACTGCCAGGCTCCGGCAAGACCACGATTGGGCGACTGGTGTCGGAAAGCCTGAAGGCACCGCTGATCGACGTCGACAACCTGCTGGTGCGCCAGATGGGCATGCCGATCGCCCAGATCTTCGGCATGGTGGGAGAGCCAGAGTTCCGCCGGATGGAGCGGGACGCGGTCCGCACAGCCTGTGCGCGAGAACCGGTCGTGCTGGTACCCGGCGGCGGCTGGGCCGCGCAGGAGGCCGAGTTCGAGGCTGCCCGGGAGTCCAGCTGCATCATCTATCTCAAGTGCCAGCCGAGCACGGCGGCCAAGCGGGCCGACCGGGGAGAAGTGCGCCCGCTGCTCACCGCGGAAGATCCGGTGGCGCGGATGCGCACCCTGCTCCAGGAACGCGAGCCATACTATGCTCGCGCCGAGCACCAGGTGGTTACCGACAACAAGAGCGCGGATGCGGTCGCGGCCGAGGTCGCCCGGATTGCCCGCGAATGTGCCGGGTGGTCGTAAGCCGTTTACCCACAGCAGCTTGCAAAATTCATCCTTGCTATCCGGGAACCGTGCGCGTTTCTTAACCGGGCCTGAGTTGACCCCGAGATGAGCTGGAGGCGATACCCTGAAGCGTATGGCGACGACTAAGACACCCAGAACCAAGCCCAAGACCAAGACCAAGCGGCCGCGGGTCGCGAAGTCTGCCAAGGCGGCCGTCAACGGCGATGGCAAGCGACGGTCACGCCGGGCGGGCGAGGCGCTGGTCATCGTCGAATCCCCCACCAAGGCCAAGACGATCGGCCGATATCTCGGCTCGGGCTACGCGGTGAAGGCCACCATCGGCCACGTCCGCGACCTCCCGACGAGAAAGCTTGGCGTCGAGATCGAGGACGGCCGGTTTACGCCCGAGTACGTGACCATCAAGGGCAAAAATCAGACGCTGAGCGACATCAAGAAGGCTGCGAAGGGCGCAAGCGAGGTGTTCCTCGCGACCGACCCCGACCGCGAGGGGGAGGCGATCGCCTGGCACGTCGCCAGCCAGTTGGATCGCGCCGTGCCCACCCGCCGGGTCCTGTTCCATGAGATCACCAAGGACGCGATCCAGGAGGCCATGCGGAAGCCGGGCGATATCGACGAGCAGAAGGTGAATGCGCAGCAGGCCAGGCGGATTCTCGACCGGCTGGTCGGTTACAAAGCCAGCCCGCTTCTGTGGAAGGCGATCAAGACCGGCCTGTCTGCCGGCCGGGTGCAGACGGTCGCGCTCCGGCTCATCGTCGAGCGCGAGCGGGACATTCGCGCCTTCACGCCCCAGGAGTACTGGACCATCGAGGCGGAATGCGCCAAGGACGGCCAGAGCTTCGAGGCTTCGCTGCACAAGGTTGACGGGCACAAGCCGCAGCTCCACTCGGAGGCCGACGCCCGGAGCGTGGTCGATGCGGTGCGCGAACTCCCGTTCGTCGTCAGCCGAGTCGAGCGGAAGCAGCTCGTCTCGCCGGACCATGCGGGCCGCGCAGGATCTCTACGAAGGTGTGGACGTGGGCGAAGACGGCCCGGTGGGCCTGATCACGTACATGCGAACCGACTCGGTGCGGGTTTCCGATGCGGCGATCGCGGCCGTGCGCGCATTCATCAAGCGCAACTACGCCAAGGGATACCTGCCGGACGCTCCCAACGCCTATGCCACCAAGAAGAACGTGCGAGCCCAGGAAGCGCATGAGGCAATTCGGCCGACCGACGTGAGCCGCCGACCCGAAGCCATCCAGCGCTATCTCGAGCCCGACCAGTTCCGGCTCTACCAGCTGATCTGGCAGCGGTTCGTGGCGTCCCAGATGACGCCGGCGGTGTACGACGTGACGGTGGTGGACTTCGACCTTGGGCGGTACCTGTTCCGGGCCACCGGCTCGGTCATGGTCTTCGACGGCTATCACACCCTTTATATGGAAGGGCACGAGCCGGGCGAGGCCAAGACGATGGACGATCTCGCCCCCATTCCGCCCCTGGAGCAGGGAGACCGGGTCGACGTCCGCCAGATCGTGCCCAGCCAGCACTTCACCGAGCCGCCGCCGCGCTTCTCCGAGGCGAGCCTCGTCAAGGAGCTGGAGCGGCTCGGGATCGGCCGGCCATCTACCTACAGTGCGATCATCTCCACCCTGGCCGCGCGGGAGTATGTCCGGCTCGAGACCCGCCGGTTTTTCCCCACCCCCCTCGGCGAGACGGTCGAGCAGGTCATGGTGAGCAAGTTCCCCGACATCTTCAACGTGGGGTTCACGGCGGAGATGGAGGAGGAGCTCGACAAAATCGAGGAGGGGGAGCTCGGCTGGCAGCGGGTCCTCCAGGACTTCTACGGGCCGTTCATCCGCGCGCTGGAAGCCGTGGACATCAATGCCTTGGTCGCCGACGCGCACGGGCTTTCGCCCGAGAAGCTCTCCGCCGAGCGGTGTCCCAAGTGTGGATCGCGGATCGAGCTCCGCACCGGGCGCTTCGGGCCGTACCTGGCGTGCGTGAACTACAAGGAGACCTGCGACTACGCGAAGTCGCTCAAGAAGGACCGGGTCCCCGACCGGCCGACCGACGAGAAGTGCCAGCTCTGCGGCGCCCCGATGGTCATCCGCACCGGCCGTTTCGGCGAGTTCCTCGCATGCACCCGCTACCCGGAGTGCAAGGGCCGGCGGTCGATCTCGCTGGGGATCAAGTGCCCCAAGTGTCTCGAGGGCGAGCTGGCGGAGCGGCGCACCAAACGGGGGAAGTCGTTCTGGGGATGCATGCGCTATCCGGCCTGCGACTTCTCGACTTGGAACCGGCCAGTGGCCGAGGAGTGCCCCAACTGTGGCTGGGTCGGGCTGGAGCGTAAGATCAGCAAGGCCGAAGGCGAGTCGAAGATCTGCCTCAAGTGCGGGCATCGCATGGTGACGGTCGAGCCGGAGGAGATGGCGCTGACGTGAAGATGACCGTCGTCGGCGGTGGGCTCGCCGGCTGCGAGGCAGCTTGGGCCCTGGCCGAGCGCGGCGTGGAAGTAACGCTTTGCGAGATGCGGCCGGTGGTGACCACGCCGGCCCACCGTACCGATCGCCTGGCCGAGCTGGTCTGCAGCAACACGTTCAAGTCGGTCGAGCTGTCCAATGCCCATGGGCTCCTCAAGGCGGAGTTGCGCCGCCTGGGGAGCCTCTTGCTTTGCTGCGCCGACGAAGCTCGCGTCCCGGGCGGCTCCGCGCTTGCGGTGGATCGCGAGCTGTTCTCCCGCGCGGTCCACGATCGGGTCGCCGGGCATCCGCGCATCAGGCTGGCTCGGGAGGAGATCGGGGAGATTCCCTCGCCCGCCGTTATCGCGACCGGCCCGCTCACGTCCGACCGGCTGGCCCGTGCGTTGGCCGAGCGGCTGGGCACCGGGGCGCTCGCGTTTTACGATGCAATCGCGCCGGTCGTGGCCGACGAGTCGCTCGACAGGTCCTGTCTGTATCCCTTGTCGCGCTATGGGAAGGGCGGCGGTGACGATTACCTCAATGCGCCCATGGACCGGGCGGGGTACGACGGGTTCGTCGAAGCGCTGGTCGCGGCCGATCAGTTTCAGGCTCACGAGTTCGATCAGGTGCCATACTTCGAGGGCTGCCTCCCGGTCGAGGAGATGGCCCGGCGCGGGCCCGAGACGCTCCGGTTCGGCCCGCTCAAGCCGGTCGGACTGCCCGACCCCCGCACCGGCCGCGAGCCGCATGCGGTGGTGCAGCTCCGACGGGAGGACCGGGCG
>WNGB01014454.1_pt1 | contig 10534 bp, 9 predicted proteins | sample 5400681 | NCBI WGS metagenome assembly WNGB01 (sample SAMN13153367, study PRJNA577476) | soil metagenome | isolation source: 115 cm soil or saprolite under grassland replicate 2 | place: USA:California | collected 2016-06-15 | reverse complement strand
TGCCGCGCAAGGCCTCGGTCAGACTGCATGTGGGGGCTCAATGCACCAAAAAGAACGCGACCGTGGGAGCGACCCGAGCACGTTCCAACGCTACCTACGCGGACGAGATTTTTCATCTGGAACGGTCGCGGCGCGCCGCGGGGACGACTGCTGTGAAATTGTCTCGCCGCCGAGTTGGCCCTTGAGTAGAAACGGCGCAGAAACCTACGCTAACGCGTCCAGTTTTGTAGACAAGCGTTGTGATGTCAGGCATCCTGCGGCATCCCGACGATCCGCGAGCCTGCACTGTTTACAGCGAACTGTCATTTCCGAAGCAGGTCTACGAGGACATCCAGGAGTTCTACCAAGAGCGCGCCGCCGCCTCGACGTGAACGATAGGCGTGATACCCGCGTGTCGACGGCTCCAAGCAGGCCAGACGTGCCCAGCGCGGCGGTGAGGTCGGCACATTTATTGAGTATGTCCGGTTTGCTCAGCTGTCCAGCGGTTCCTGATCAACTGGTTCCGACAACCCCGTCAACGCCCGCGATAATGCCACTCGGCCGTTGCGATGACGCGGCCGAGAACGTTTGCGAGCAAGTTGACAGTAGGGCGTGACGGCGAAGTGCAGCGTCAACAGGTCGGCAGCGATGCCAGCCGCCACAGGCGCAGTCGCTTCTGCTTTCGCCGTAATTCCGAAATGAGCCTGCGTTGATACACTGATGGTTTGACGCACAATCCTTTGACGTGGGACCAAAGGAGGCGCATATGACCGTTGAACCATCCAGCCAAGCCATTTCGCGTCGTGAGCTTCTGGCCAGGGCCGGCGCCCTCGGACTCCTCGCCGCGGGCGCCGGGACTCTGTCGGCGCTCAGCTCGGCCTGTGCGCCCGGCTTTGGCGGCAGCACCTCGGAAGAGGTCAATCTGACGCACTTCATCTGGGTCGGCGGCGGCCAGGGCGTCGTCCCGCGCGAGGTGGTCCCGGCCTATGAGCAAGCCCACCCGAAAGTGAAAGTCGAGCTGTACGAGGGCACGAACGCGGTCACCTATCCAAAGATGGTCGCGGCGAAGGAAGCGGATCCCAACAAACCTCTCATTAACTTCGGCTTCTACAACGTCGACGCGACGGTGAAGGGCACGAAGGACGACATGTGGGTGAGTCTGGACGAATCGAAGATCCCGAACATGAAGGGTATCTTCCCCGGATTCAAACGTCCCGAGAACAAGGGCATCGGCTGGGGAATGAGCGCGATCGGCCTCATCTACAACAAGAACATGGTCAAGCAGCCGCCGACGTCGTGGCTCGACCTGCTGGATCCGACATACAAGGGCAGGGTGGTCGCGTTCGACTACGGGTTCAACCTCCTGCTGCTTCCGATCGCGTATGCGATGGGTGGCAGCGCGAAAGTGGACGAGGAAGCCTGGAAGGCAATCACTAAGGCGGCGCAGGACAAGCAGTTCCTGGCGTTCGGCGGCTCGAATGAGGACGTGAAGAATCCGATCGTCCGCGGCGACGCCTGGATCGCGCCATGGTTCAGCTCGCAGCAGCGCGTTTGGGAGAAGGAAGAGGGAGCACCCGTCGGATACACAATCCCCAAGGAGGGGCAGGAGGCATTCCCGCTGTACTTCCAGATCGTCAAGGGGTCGACGCAGCGTCAGATCGACGTCGCCTCCGACATCATCAATCAGTACCTGGACGCTACGACCCTGGGCCGCTACTGCGACCTCACCAAGTCGATTCCCGCGCGCGGAGACGTGAAGTTGTCAGCCGACTTGCAGGCTGACCCGGCGTTCGAGCCCAAGGCCATCGAGAACGCAATCCAGGTAGACTGGGACACCGCGGCCGATCGCGACGCGGAGTGGCGCAGGCGCTGGGACCGGGACGTCAAGGCGGTCATGTAGACGCTGCGACCGTGAGGCGATGACTTGCGATCTGAGGCACGCATCGCGCACAGAGCGACGTCGCCTCATGGCTCGCAACGACCTGATGCCATCGAGCACGACGACGTACTTCGTCCGATCACGTACCGACGCGTCAGGCCGACGCCGACGCCAACGTCGTCTCGCCACGCTTGCGGCGCTGCTCACGCCGACGGTCCTGCTGCTCCTGCTGGCGTTCGTGCTGCCGATCGTGTTTCTGTTTTCTTTCAGCGCCTTTTTCTTTGACGGTGCGCGCATCATTTACAACCTGACCTTTGACGCATATGGACGGTTCTTCAGCGATCCGTTCTACTGGGATGTCGTTGGCAGATCCTTGCAGCTCGCCACTGTGGTGACACTGCTCGCCGTTGTGATCGGCTACCCCACGGCGTACGGCATCACGCGGATCAAGCAGCCAGGTATCACGGTGCTCCTGTACATCCTCATCTTTTCGCCCCTCCTGACGAGTGTGGTCATACGTGCGTTTGGCTGGGTCGTGCTACTCGGCGATTCGGGCTTTGCGAACTACGTTCTGATGGGGCTGCACATCGTCGAGCAGCCTGTCCGTTTGATCTACAACGTTGAAGGCGTAACGATTGCGCTCGTGCACGTGCTGCTGCCGTTCGCGGTCTTCCCGATGATCAGTGTCCTGAACCAGATGGATCCGACACTGAAAGAGGCAGCTAATGACCTCGGCGCGAGCCGCTGGCAGACGTTCCGCCGCGTGACCTGGCCGCTGTCGCTGCCCGGCGTCCTCGCGGGCGGTCAGACGACCTTCGTCCTCGCCGTGAGTGCGTTCGCGACCCCCGCCATCCTTGGCGGAGGTCGGGTGCTGGTGCTCCCGCGCGCGATCTACGAGGGAATCGTGAGCCGCGATTGGCCGCTCGCGGCGGTTATGGGCATCGTTCTTCTGGCGATGACGTTGCTCATGATCTTCCTGTCCAACCAGTTGTTCCGCCTTGTTTATCGCGCGCCGCAGGAGCAGGAATCGTGAGAAGGCACGCGCTCGATCCGCTGAACGTCGTGTTCGCCGTCGGACTGGCGCTCGTCGGCCTGTACATGCTCGCGCCAATCATCTTCGTCGTTGTGAATTCGTTCAACAGCGCCTCGTACAACGTGTTCCCGCCGCAGGGATTCTCGCTTCGCTGGTACGAGAACGCGCTGTCCGTTCCGCGTTTTCGCGGCGCGTTCGCCAACTCGGTACTGGTGGGACTCGGCGCGATGGCGCTTGCACTGGTGCTCGGCACGATGTCCGCGCGCGTCCTCATCCGTTGGCGCTTCACTGGTCAGAGTTTCCTCCGCTCATTCTTTTTCGCCCCGGTGCTGGTGCCGCGGATCGCGCTTGGGGCGGCCTTGTTCCTCCTCTATATTCGCGTTGGACTGTACGGTGGTGTTCTCGGACTCATCATCGCGCACTCCTTGCTCGGGCTGCCCTTCGTCATCTCGATCATGACCGCTGTCATGTACAACATCGATCGGTCACAGGAAGAAGCGGCACAGGATCTTGGTTGCAGTCCAATCGAGAGCTTTTTTCGTGTAACGCTGCCTCAGCTCCGGACGGGGCTTGTCGTGTCAGCCGTATTCGCGTTCATGATGTCGTTCGATGAGCTCGAGACCTCGTTGTTCCTCGTGCGACCGGCGAACAACACATTGCCAATCGAGATGTTCCTGTACGTCCAGGAGCAGCAGAACCCGACGCTTGCAGCGCTCTCGACGTTATTGATCGCGCTGACGGTCGTGTTGGTCCTCGTGCTGGTGCCGATTCTGAAGACGCAGGAAGCGCGGCGGATGCTGGCGCGCAGGTGACAGACCGCGAGCTGGCGAGCCGCGCGCCGGCGGTCGAGCTGCGCAATGTGACAAAGCGCTTCGGCCATCATGTCGCCGTCGACAGCGTCTCGCTCAGTATCGAGCAAGGCGAGTTCTTCTCTCTCCTCGGCCCGAGCGGATGCGGCAAGACTACGACGCTGCGAATGGTCGCGGGGTTTGCGTACCCGGACGAGGGTGACATCCGTATCGCTGGGCGCGTGGTGAATGACATGCCCGCTTACCGCCGCGACACCAATCTCGTCTTCCAGCAACTCGCGCTGTTCCCGCACCTGGACGTCTTCGACAACGTCGCCTTCGGTCTCCGAGTCAAGCGTAAGTTGGGCAGGTCGGAGATCAACGATCGCGTCCGAGCGGTGCTGCAGCTCGTCGAGCTTGGCGGGTTCGAGAACCGGCGCATCAGGCAGTTGAGTGGCGGGCAGCAGCAGCGCGTCGCGATCGCTCGCGCGCTGATCAACGAGCCGTCAGTCCTGCTGCTGGACGAGCCGCTCGGCTCGCTGGACCTCAAGCTGCGCCTGCAAATGCAACTGGAGCTCAAGGCGATCCAGCAGCGCGTTGGCATCACCTTCCTGTATGTGACGCACGATCAGAGTGAAGCGCTCACAATGTCGGATCGCATCGCGGTGATGAACCAGGGACGCCTTGAGCAGGTCGCTTCGAGCGAGGAGATCTACTCGCGTCCGGTGACGCGTTTCGTCGCGACCTTCATTGGCGATACGAATCTGCTCGACAGCACGTTGCTTGGCGTGGACGGCGCCGACACGACGGTCGACTGGCAAGGGCTGCGACTCCGGGTCGCGGGGATCGCCCGATCGCCAGACAGCTCCGTCGCGATCTCCGTCCGCCCGGAGAACATTTACCTTGGCGGTCCGGTGCCCGAGACCGGCCAGGACAACCTGTTCGACGCACGTATTGCGCGTACGACGTTTACTGGCTCTTTCCTGCGGTACGACCTGGTGTTGCCTAACAGCCAGCGACTCATCGCGCAGGCCCCAAACGTGTCCGGCCGCCGCTGGTCCGAAGGCGACGCCGTACAGGTGCACTGGTCGAAGGAGAGCTGCGTCGTGCTGCACGATCAGCAGGCGAGCTAACAGACATGGACTTCCAGCAGGTGGTCGCGAGGCGCCGGATGGTCCGCAGCTTCGAGGATCGCCCGATTCCGCCTCATGCTGTCGACCGCATGCTCAGGAACGCGGTGCGAGCGCCGTCCGCTAGTAATATCGAAGGGTGGGCTTTCCTCGTCCTCGAGGGCAAGGACGAGACCGCACGCTTCTTCGACCTCACGCGCCGTGAGACCTACGGCTTGCCCGAACTGTTTCGGGCACCGCTGGTGATCGTCTGCCTCTCTTCCAAGGATGCCTATCTCGACCGATACGCGCAGCCGGACAAGGACTGGACCGATCGCGACGAGTCGCGCTGGCCGGTGCCGTACTGGGATATTGACGCGGGCATGGCGGCAATGCTGATCCTGCTGACGGCCGAGGATGAGGGCCTGGGCGCGCTCTTTTTCGGCGTTGGTGGTCCCGGCAGCGCGCTCCGAGGCGCCACGGACCTGTCAGCCTTCCGCGCGGCCTACGGCATCCCGGACAGCCACCAGCCAATTGGCGCTATCGCCGTGGGCTACAAGGCCACGCCAACAGGGGAAACCTCGCGCCGCCCGCGGAAGCGCCGGTCGTACGAGGCCGTGGTCCACCGCGGACGCTGGTAACTGCTCGTCAGCGGAGCCAGACGGTGGCCAGCACGCGCATAACGTTGCCACCGATCACCTTCTGAATATCCCCGTCCGAATAGTCGTGGGTGACGAACCAGCGAACGATGTTTGGGAAAGACTCCGCGGGGTTCTCGATTCCGTCGACGTACTCGATCTTTTGGAACTCGAGACCGCCACGCGCCGCTGCAACCGAGAACTGCTTGGCGAAGACGTCGTGCATACCAACGTGATCGCCGAAGAAGATATCGGGGCCGAACGCGACGTTGTCGATTCCGACGAGCTCGGCGCAGTAGACGAAGTGTTCCATGACCGATTCGAGCGAGTGCCGCCGCTCCGTATACGTGATCGTCGTGTTGGCCGCCGCCGAGATGCCGACAATGCCGCCCCGCTCCGCGCACGCGCGCAGGACAGTGTCCGGCTTCATGCGCTTGGTATTCCACAGCGCGCGGGCGCCCGCGTGGGTGACGAACACTGGCCGGTCGCTTGCGGCAATGATGTCGAGGCACGTCTGGTCGCTCGCATGCGATAGATCGATTGCGATCCCGAGCTTGTTCATGCGACGCACGGCCTGCCGGCCGAGATCCGTCAGACCACCGTCACCGCGGTCGCGCAGGCCGCTGCCGAGCACGTTCGATTCGCTGTACACGATCCCCGAGCAGCGGAGTCCAAAGCCGTAGAGCACGTCGAGCCGGTCGATCTCGTTCTCGATCATCGTCGCGGCCTCGAGGGACGGAATGAAGGCGACCTTCCCACTGCGCTTCGCTTCCTGGATTTCGGCAATCGTCCCGGCGCGCACCAGCATGTCCTGGTGCGCGATGTCGGACAGGCGCATACCGATGTCGAAGATGACGTCGTCCCACTTCCAGCCGGCAGCGGATGTGATGGTGGCGGTGCCGCCCATGAAGGCGTCGAACACCGCGTCGAGGCCTGAGACGCTCAGTCCTTCGTAGCCAGTCCATTCGCGCCCCTGCTGGCGGTATTCGTGCACCAAGCTGAGGTCCGCTGGGGCGACATGGACGTGATCGTGGAGCGAGACAACCAGCGTCTCCTCGAGCAGCCGCTGCACGCGTTGCTCCTGCGCGTCGGACACCTCGACGCGCCTCGACGGAACACGTCCGATCTGCTTCGCAAGCTCGAACTCGCGATAGTCAATGCCGGGCTCGAGATACTGGAACGACGTGTAGCCGTCGTATGCCTTGCGTTTCATGATAGTGAGTCTGCGCCTGCTGGAGGGCGATACTATCGAACCACATGGAACTCAGTGGCCGCATCGCGATGCTCACGGGTGCTGGTCGTCTCGGTGGGGCGATCGCGGCAGAGCTTGCGCGCGCAGGCGCGCAGGTTGGCATCGTCGACGTGAACGTCGATGCCGCGGCGAAGGTCGCGGAACTCGCGCGCAGCGAGGGCGCGCCCAAGGCGGCGCACGCCCGCGCGGACGTCTCGAACTCTGCTGCGGTCGAGCAGGCCATCGAGACGCTCGAACAAGATCTTGGCGCGATCGACATTCTGGTCAACGCTCATGGGATCTTCCCCAACTGTCCGCTCCTGGAGATGGACGAGGACGAGTGGGATCGCGTGTTCGCCGTAAACACGCGCGGCACGATGTTGACGTGCCGCGCGGTGGCGCGCCGATTGGTGGATCGCGGTGTGCCTGGTGCCATTGTGAACATCTCCTCGGGCGCCGCCACGTCGGCACGTGCGGGCGGCTCGCACTACACCGGCAGCAAGGCCGCGGTGAACATGCTGACTCACGTACTGGCCATCGAGCTGGGCCCCCATCGCATCCGCGTCAACGCCATCGCACCGGGCCTGATCCTGGACGATGTGCTGAACGAGGGCGACTCGCATGGCTCGAAGTACGCCGAGATGATGCTGGCGATGACACCCCTGCGCCGCACCGGCGCGCCCGAGGATATCGCACCGGCCGTCGTGTTCCTGGCAAGCGATCGCTCGCCCTGGACGACCGGGTCCATCCTCGAGATAACGGGCGGGAGCCATGCTGGCCGCACCCACGTCCCGCTGAGCCGCGACCTCCGCTAACAGCTAGGCGGGTGCCGCCCTTCGCTGGACTTCGTCGAGATTCTGCCATGCGAATCCTCTCCGCCCTGTCTCCATCTCGGTGATCAACTCGTATACGGCGCGGTTGCGGGGCACCGGGACGCCTGCTCGCTCGGCCGCGGCGATCAGCCCACCGAGCTGTGGCCCGGCTTCTGTCTTTCGTTTGCGCACGGCGAGGTCGATCCAGATGCCCGTGCGCGGCTGCGCGCCATTCAGCCAGTACTGGCGCATGACGTCGATTAGGCCAGCCGACGAAGAGGCGGACCGCTCACCGAAGCGCACGGTGCGCGGGTCGAATCCGTGCAGGTCGTTCAGTGAGACGCCGCTCGCCTCGGCGACGGCAACCGTCTCGGCGATGAGGTCGATGATCAGCGGCTGGTAGCGTGGCTCGGCGAGGATGTCCGCGACGTCTGCATCCACGAGCGCTGTCGCGAAGAACGAGCTCGCCAGTGCCATCTTCGTCCAGATGCAGCCGAGGATGTTGTCGGTGGCCTCGCAGTCTTGGACAGCGGCGAGAGCATCCCGCAGCGTGCGCAGGCGAGTCGTCATCTGGCCGTCCAGCTCGCCCACGGCGAAGCCGCCCGTGGTGCCGTGCAGGATCTGGCCGGGACCTTCGTAATGACCGCCGAAGTTGAAGCATGCCGCAAGCGTGCGCTGGGGGCCGAGGACAGCCGCCACATCGTTGAAGGCAAGTCCGTTCTGCATCGACACCGCGTACTCATCCGTGGCGAGCAGCGGGGCGACGGGGGCGAGCGCTGGCGCGGTATGCAGCGTTTTCACCGCGCACAGCACCGTCCCCAGCGGTGCCTGCAGCTGATTCGGCTCGACCGCCGAGGCCACGCGTTGCGTCAGGTCGGAGCGGCCCTCGAGAGTGATGCCATGTTCGCGAATGGTGGCCAGGTGGTCCGTGACCGTATCCACGAGCGTGACGTCGTGGCCTGCGCGCGCGAGATACGCCCCCGTGATCCCCCCAATTGCACCCGCGCCGATGATTGTGAATTTCATAGGACAGGATCACACGCGCCGACCCTTCGCTACCGTCACGTCAAGCCCAGATCAGGTCCGCGAGCGAAACCGCGAGCGCGCCACGCCGAGCAATTTGCTGGAGCTCGAACTCAGGCAGGCGAGTAGCGCCGTCGGGCAAGTCAAGTCGCTCAACAGGTGTTCGCGCGGCCAGCGAGTCGTTCCAGCGAAACTGACCGCGGCCGGCCGTCGGGAGGCTCCGCGCGCACTGATGACCAGTACGGGCAGCGGACAGACGAGGTCGGCGATCAGCTCGATCGAGTCAGCGCCGGCGCGCGATCCACCGAGGTCGTCGAGTAGCGATCACTGTTGCCGTAGTCGCCCTGCTGGCCAGGGACATGGCCAGGTACGTCGCGCCGCCGATGGCCAGTACAGCCAGGCTCCAGAGCATGGATGAGACAGGCATGAGCCCATTCTTGTGTGCCAGCCATCTTCGTTTACTGGACGCGGTGCAGGGACCTGGGCCATGCCAGGGGAGGATGCGGCGCCCGAAACGAGCGGTCGCCGGCGGCCGTTGAACGCGAGCACCGTCGCCCGCGGGCCTGTCGCCGCTGGGGAGGTGAACCAGCCGCTCAGCCTCAGGCCGTCGGCCGTCACAAGAGGCGGCCTGTTCGGCGCCGGGGAGAAGAGTGTCGACGGGTGGGACCTCCTGGGACAGCGGAAAGTAGATAAGGCGGCGCTGAAAGAGCCAGATCGCCACCAGGACAGCACCAGCCGTAGCCACGAGCATCTCCACGGCTGTCAGCACGTGTTGCTGGCCCCGCTGTGATTATTTCCCGCCCTATGAACGTTCGTCCCATCCTGGCCATCGGTTGCCTGAATCCACATGTAATCGAAACGACCGAGACAGACACGACTGTCGGCCACTGCATGCTCGCTCCTTGCTCTGGCGGAGTGCAGTGTCCGCGCAGGCGAACAATATTCCGTCCTCGGTCGCACCGCGGGCCCGAACAGCGTTGCAGCCGAATTGCTACAAGATCGGTCCTGGCAGCGGTTCCTGCCAGCTGAGGTGGCCATCGCGTGTCACTCTGGCAACCGTGAGTCTCCCACCTCCATATCCACACCCGGCCGGAGTCGCCCTCACGAGCGGCTCCGGCCCGTCCTCGACCAGCTCCAGAACGAGCTGCCCATCGACGACTTCGAGGCCACGTGCCGTGAGCTCCTGCCTGCGCCGGCTCACGCGAATCGAGATCCGCGGCCAGCCCAACGCTGGCGGACTGGTCATTGCCAGCGACCAGGAACACGCTCGGCGTATTGCCGAGCTGCTGAGATGGGAGTTGCGGGTCGCTGCAACTGTGGTCACCTCGGACGACCCCGGCGCATCGGAGCGCATCGCGTCGTTTGCCGCCGGCACCAGCGAATGGCTGGTGGCCGTACGCATGGTGTCCGAAGGCGTCGATATCCCGCGTCTGCGGGTAAGGGTCTGTCAACGATTGCTGCATTTTCGACCCATCTGTGACGCGCTCCGTCGTGAGGTTGAGGGAGGCGATTCAGTCTTCTGCAGCAGCGGTAGTCGTGAACTGATCGGGCCCGTCCGCGCGACGCTCGGGGCGTGCGGCAATTCCCCTGATCGTCATCTGCCAGTGTGCGGTGGCGCGGCGGGTAGTTGCACCGTGACGCAGAGCCCCCCAGCGGCCCGGGGGGTGAGGGTGAGGGTTCCGTCGTGTGCTTGGGTGATGCTTTTGACGATTGCCAGGCCGAGGCCGATACCCGCGTGGTCGGTGCGTATGCGTTCGGTGCCGCGAACAAACGGCTCGCCAAGCGTGGCAACTAGCTGTGGGGTGAGCTTCTCGCCGGTGTTCTCGACAGTGAGCACCACACTCTTGGGGTGAACGCCGGTCGTGACCCACACGGTGCCCTGTTCAGGCAGGTTGTGGACGATCGCGTTATGCACGAGGTTCGTACTCAACTGGAGCAGGAGCGCGTGTGAGCCGATGGTGGGGGTCACGTCGCCGGAGGTCTCGATGGTGACGCCATGCTTTTCTGCGAAGGGGAGGAGCGTTTCAGTGGCTTCTTCCGCT
>WNGB01036468.1_pt1 | contig 10535 bp, 11 predicted proteins | sample 5400681 | NCBI WGS metagenome assembly WNGB01 (sample SAMN13153367, study PRJNA577476) | soil metagenome | isolation source: 115 cm soil or saprolite under grassland replicate 2 | place: USA:California | collected 2016-06-15 | reverse complement strand
TACCCCTCGGCATCCAAAAATCCTTGGTCCCCCGTCCTGAACCACCCATGGGTAAAGGCATTTTCGTTGGCCGTTGGATTGTTCTCGTAGCCCTGGGTGACGTTCGCACCACGGATGACAATCTCGCCCGTTTGCCCCGGTGGCAGCACGTGGCCCATGTCGTCCATCATGGCAATCTCCGGACCCGCCGCCACGCCCACTGAACCCGCCTTACGCTCCCGGGGGGGGAGTGGATTACTGGTTATCTGCAGGGAAGCCTCCGTCATCCCGTAGGACTCTATCACAGGTGCCTGGAACACCCGTTCCAACTCCGCCATAACCTGTGGGGGCAATGAAGCGGAAGATGAGCGGATGAAGCGGAGTGGACAGCGCGCGATGATCTCACGGTTGCGCTCAGCCCGGGTCAAGATGGCTTGATGCATGGTGGGCACCGCGGTGTACCAGGTCGGGTGAAATGCTTCCATCCACTCGAAGAATGTGGTCACATCAAAACCTGGGGGGCACACCACACTGGCACCAGCCACTAGCGGCAAAAGCGTCGCACCAATGAGGCCGTGGATATGAAAGAGGGGCATCACATTCAGGCAGCGATCCGCCGCAGTCAGTGCAAGGGCCATTTGCATGTTGTGAGCGGAGGTGCAAAGGTTCGTGTGGGTGAGGGGCACAAGTTTCGGCCGTGCAGTGGTCCCTGACGTATGGAGCACCAACGCCACCTCGTCGGGCTGGGCGAAACCGGGGAGCAGCGTACGGCCGTTCGCCCCCGCCAGGCGCGAACGTTTATCGTCTCTCAGGGTGAAGAGGCCCGCCTCTGCTTCGAAGACGGGCGCACATTCGAGGATAGGAATGCCACGCTTGTGGGCCACGGCGCGAGCGGGGGAATCGATCCCTGACTGGATCAGCAGGGCCTTGGCATGCAGATCGGAGAGATAGAAGTCAAATTCATTGGCTTGATAGGCCGGATTAAGGGGGGCGCTGGTCGCACCAGCGGCGATGGCGAGAAAGGCTACGGCCATTTCCGGGCCATGAGGGAGCACAAGAGCGATGCGGTCATTGCGGCCCAATCCCATGGCGTTAAGCGTCTGCACCACATGGCCCATGTGGCTGCATAAGCGGCCATAGGTGAGGGAGGTACGCCTAGGGGCGGCAATGGCAATAGCATCAGGGGTACGTTTGGCTTGGGTCGCAAGCACATCGTGGATGCTCAAACCCTGGTCGTAGGTGGTTGATTGGCCAGCAGAATAACCGTAAGCCATAGTTATACTCGATCTGTTGTGGCATTGTGAAACGTCGGAGCAAGCAGCACTGTGAGCGCTAACACCTGGAGCATCTGATTTGGCCAGACTCTTAAGTTGGGACCGGTGCGATGACTCCTCAGCCATGCGCACGCTAAGCAACCGTCAGTACACCCTTAGAGAGACACCGTAAGGCCCTCCTGGCCAAAAAAAAGCGCAAGCGAATCGTCTCTGCCCGGGGCATGCAGACGGCCCGTTTGCGCTTTCCACCAGGAACGCGGTATACTAGGGGACGCCATGAAGACCCACTTCTTGGCTAGCTGGAGGTGGCGACCGCGGCCCTCGGAAGCTTCGTATCGCCACCTCCACAGATTTTGTCTTGCCTGTGCACGCACGCCTTAAGACGTTCGCCCCTCCTGTCTGCAGAGGCGTAACACAAAAGGTGCACATAATCTCTTCCTCATGCAGGAAAATGATCTATCCGCACCTTCAGCGTACCGTGCTGCTACCGGACAATCGCTCAGTACAACTCCCTATAAAGGAAACCATAAATAGCAGCATATGATAGTAGATTGAATGATACACTTAATGCAATTACCTTTTTTTGCCATGGTCAAAAAGGGAGCAGATTTGGCCAGCATCATACCAGTACCGATAGCATTCTCACGCCACGAAAAAAAAGTGATCATGATATCTTTCACGTGAGCTCCCGCGCTTGCAACCCTCGTCGCATGGCCTCTCGGCGGTATCCAACCGCTGCGCCCCGCCTGTCATGCCGTGTTATTGCGATGCCTCTGCCCGCTGCAACTGCAGGCGGGTCCCGGTAGGGTGCCTGCCGGGCTGCTCTTCCCCTGAAGAATCACGCAAAGCCCTGGCTCAGCGCATGCAGGAGGAGTTGCTGGGCGACGCCAGCGGCAGCACCCCAGTGCCCCGTCAGCTCACGCACGTCGGTTTCAGAGGGCAGGTTGCCGTTACAATAGGCCGCACCGATGGCTTTACGGACACCCAGGTCACCGGCCACAACCCGTGGACGACCCAGAGCGCGAGCGAGAAACCACTCTGCAGTCCACCGTCCGAGGCCGCGACACGCCGTCAGGCAGGCGATCACTTCGGCGTCTGGCTGGTCACGGAGCCCTGCTAAATCCAGCGTCCCGGTGGCCACGGCAGTGGCCAGCGCGATGATGTATTCCGCCTTACGAGTGGTCAGTTGCAAGACACGCAGGGACGCCACCTCGACGGCGGCAAGGCGTGCGGCGGTGAGGCTGAAGACCTGGTGGGAGCCGAGCGTGTGCTGACACCCAAACGCTTCGGCGAGCCGCCGTCGGGTGGTTGTGGCCCATTGTAAGTTGACTTGCTGGGCGCTGATCGCGCGGATGAGGGCAGTGAGGAAGTCCGATTGCAGGACGGGACGGAGCCCGGGGTAGTGCATCTCAAGGCGGGCGATGACCGGGTCAATGGCAATGAGCGCGGCGAGCGCTTCAGGCGCCGTCACAAACATCGTCTGTACAGCACGCTCTACGGCTGCGGCATGGGTGGCATGCGCCACGGTGACTTCCAGGGCAGGCGCATCTACCGTCCCAATCACGGTGCCGATGAACGGGACCACAGTGTCGTCAACGCGTGTCGTCCGCACCAGGACGCGGCCATCCCAGCGATCAATACCGTCATCCCCGGCACGTCGGAAGATTTCCAGCGATGCCGGGATATCAAGTGGGGCCGGAAACTGCACCATAAATGTATACGCCTGAAGGCGCTGCTGTCTCATATATGTCGCCTGCAAGGAGGACGGGTGTCGACCTCCCCCGCCAAACTGGCAATTGCCGTGCGCAGCACTGCAGGGCGCAGCACTTAGCGCCCGGCGTGGCCGGCCCGGAGGCCTAACGTCTCCAACAAGGTGTCGGGGTCATCGGCAATCGTGAGTAGGCACCGATGCTTTGCCCCGATAAAACCCTCAGCAATGGCCTGGTCAACCAGCACTTTGAGCGCCTGAAAATACCCTGCCACGTTGAGCACACCAATAGGTTTGCGGTGTATACCGAGCTGGGCCCAGGTGATCACTTCAAACAGTTCCTCGAAGGTGCCATAACCGCCGGGGAGCGCAATGAACGCCTCCGCCAACTCAGCCATACGGGCTTTACGCTCGTGCATGCCTGGGACTACCTCGAGCTGGGTCACCCCGGTGTGGGCGAGTTCGCGGGCCACCATGGACGCCGGGATGACCCCGATGACCTCACCCCCACTCGCCAGCACCGCATCGGCGATGACGCCCATGAGCCCGACATGCCCACCGCCATACACCAGGCCATAGCCATGGCGGACCAGCAGCTGCCCCAGGGCAGTGGCAGCCTGCCGGTAGAGGCCATTGGTACCAACCTGTGAGCCGCAAAAGACACAGATGCGTTGCATAGTTTTTAGCTCTCGTTAAAACCTCTCCCGGAGGGAGATGGCATGAAGGAGTCAAGCAAGTGGGCGGCGGTCTCCAGGTCCGCCCTATCCGCATAGGCCACGATGACCTCATCGAAACCCGCGGCTTCCAGCGTGGCCACGCGCTCCTCAAGAGCTGCTAAGGAGGTGAGTGGACGCGAAAAAAAGTCGGCGCGCGTCTGCGCAAAAGGCAAGAGAATCGCGGTGGGGAGGGAACGCTGAGCCATCGCCCGCCGACGTGTCTCGATGACCGTATCGTTCCAGACCGTGGCGATACCGTCGGCGATGCGCCGCGCCGTTTCCCAACCGGACGGGCCAATCGCCGCCAGGAAGATGGGGACAGGCGTGGCTGGAGGACGAGTCCGCAAGAGCATCGCGTCAATCTGAAAAGCGCTACCGCTGACACTCGTCCTCTCTCCAGCCAGTAAGCCCCGCACCGCGGTAACGCATTCCTCGACCGCAGTGGCGTGCTGCACGATCCCTGCCTTCTCAAGAAAACGCCCGTTGCCCTTGCCAATGGAGAGGGTCAGGCGTCCACCACTGGCGTTTTGCATGGTGGCAGCCATCTGGGCCATGACTACCGGGTGACGGGTATAGGGATTGGTCACCCCCAGACCGACCCGCACACGCGAGGTTGTCTGCATCACCAGACTCGCTGCCAGCCACGCCTCCCAGGGCGAGACCACCGTGTCAGGCACCCAGACCCGGTAAAACCCGCCTGACTCCAGGGCTGCGGCATGCGCAGTAATATCCTCTAGCGGGCAGATGTGCGACAATTCCGCGCTTATGCGGATAGGCATCACTGTTGCTCCAAGGGCTTGATTCAGTGGTTCCGTTTTTCGATATTCCGTCGTGCTGTGAGCATCGCCTCCACCCGGGTAAACTTGACCCGCGGCTGCCCCCCAGCGCGTCCCTTGGCCACTTCCAGCGCATTGAGACGGCGCCAATCAGCGTAGGAAAAGTACATCGGTTGGCGTTCCTGGATGCGCTTTTCAGCCGCGGTGGCTTGGGGTTCAGCAGGATGAAGAATGGCGCCTTGCGCCAGATCTTCTACCATACACCGTACCGTTTCTAAGGCGTCCGGCTTGTTGGTGCCAATGACTCCCGTCGGCCCGCGTTTGATCCAACCAGCCGTATATTCTCCGACGCGAGGCTGCCTCAAATTGATCAGTAGGGCTGGGCCGTAGTGTGCCGGCTTCGGTAGCGTACAGGACGTTTTTCACTAACCGTACAGCAGCAACCTGACCGTCCGCGTTGCCAAGGAGTTCCACCGGCGAGACCAGGAAGCGTATGATAAGCTGGCGCGGTTTGGTTGTCGCCTTCTGGGCCGCATACCTCTGCAAAAGTTCCAACTTTCTGTAGGTGGCCCGATCCTGACTCTTTTCCAGGGCAACTCGACTGAGGTCGTCGAGCGCCACTTCCTCCGGCAGCACGCTGACATCCGCTCCAGCCAACTCGCCCAGTTCTTTGAGCTCAGGGTTGGTAAAGACGGCCTGCGCGGGCCCACGCCGCCCGAGCATGTGCACTTCCTTGACGCGACTGTGACGTAAGGCTTCCAGGGCATAGTCAGCGATATCCGTAGTGGCAAGTTCCTCAGGGGTGCGACACAAGATGCGGGCCACATCAACGGCGACGTTTCCCACCCCGACGACCGCCACACGCTCGTGCGAAAAATCGAACTGGTAGTCGCAGAAATCAGGATGACCATTATACCAGGCCACGAAGGCGGTCGCTGGCCAGCTCCCGTGCAAATCTTCACCGGGGATGCCTAGGTGCTGATCGGTCTGCGCCCCGGTGGTGTAGACAATCTGGTGGTACATCTCCCGCAAATCGTGCAGGGTGAGATCCTTGCCGAATTCCACATAGCCATAAAAGTGGAACCTGGGATGCGCCGCGATTTTGTCGTAGGTGGCGGTGACCGCCTTGATCTTTTGATGATCAGGAGCTACTCCCCCGCGCACGAGACCGTAAGGCGTTGGTAAGCGGTCGAGCATGTCAATCTCAACGACGAGACCCTGCTGGCGCAAGAGATGTTCCGCCACATAAAATCCGCTCGGGCCAGCACCAATAATCGCAACGCGCAGTGGGTTCGTGTCAGTCCCCGGTTGTCCCATCTCATGTTCCTTGCCACTCGTACTGCAGCACGTTCAAATGTCGCCGGCCAGCAGCTGTGTCTGTAACGTATCCACTTCGCCGTGATAGTGATCTCGTTGCGCCTTGACAACATCGCCAATGGACACAATACCGACCAATCTTCCCTGGTCCACAACCGGCAAATGACGAATACGCATTTCGGTCATGGTATTGGCCACTGACATCAAGTCATCCTGTGGTACCGCGGTGATGATATCTCTGGTCATCACCGCACTCACAGGTTGGGAAAATATCGCTTCGTTCATGGGTGCCGCCCGAATGATGTCGCGTTCAGCGAGGAGCCCGATCAGTTGTCCAGCGTCATCCAGGACAACCAGAGCACCGATATTGTGCCTGATAAACAAGACGAGTGCCTCACGAATGGCTTGTTCAGGACGGATCGTAATCACGTGGGCACCCTTAGTGGCTAAGATGGTCTGGATATTCATATACTCTCTCCCATCTCACCGACACATTGCACACCTCACCCGCGTAGCAGGTTGCGCGCAATGACCATGCGTTGCACTTCCGAGGGACCCTCCCCAATGCGCCGTACCCGTGCTTCGCGGTACCAGCGCTCCAGCGGCACCTCCTTGGCCACGCCATAGCCGCCGTGAATCTGCACCGCGCGGTCCACGACGCGCCCTAATACTTCACTCGAATAGAGCTTGGCAATAGATGCCTCATGGCGGTGGTCTTCACCACGATCGACCTTCCAGGCACCTTCCCAGGTCAACCAGCGCGCGGCGCGAATTTCCACTTCCGAATCCGCCAGCATCCATTGGATCGCCTGCCGCTGGCTGAGCAACTGCCCGAACGTCGAGCGCTGCTTGGCATAGGCGATCGCCATGCGCAGGGCCGCTACCGCCACGCCAATGTTCGAGGCTGAGTAGGTAAAACGATTCTTGGTGAGCAGGCGCAGCGCCAAATCTAACCCCTCGCCTTCACCACCGAGGAGATTGGCATGCGGTATAAGACAATCTTTGAACACCACTTCGGAGGGGTAGTAGGGGCGAATGACCGGGATCAGGCGCGCCGAGAACCCTGGGGTGTCACGATCCACAAAGAAGCACGAGATGCCCTTGCGGCCTTTACCGGGGTCAGTACGCACGAAGACAATCCCCCACTCCGCCTCAATGCCACCCGAGATCCAGGTCTTCGTGCCATTGATCACCCAGTGGTCGCCATCGCGCACGCCACGGGTTTGAATCGCGCCAGCAGGATCGGCCCCGCCACTGGGCTCGGTAATGGCAAAAAACGCTTTTTTGGCGTCTCGAATGGTAGGAATGACATACTTTTGGATCTGCTCCGGTGAGCCAGCGTAGCAGACATTGGGGGGATAGCGCCCAAAGGTGGCATAGCCTGGATTGTACAGGCCATTGCGATGCTGCGACAACTCTTCCAGCACCACGCAGTAAGCGAACGTGCTGAGTCCGCTCCCCCCATACTCCTTGGGGGCCCCCATGGCCCACAGGCCAGCGTTCTGGCTCAGAGTGGCTAAGCGCTGCCAATTGGCGTCGTCCAGCTCGGTGGCTTCCGGATCCATCGTACGCTCCAGGGGCACGATCTCTTCCTGGACAATGCGCCGCACCGTCCGCTGCAGTAATTGCAGCTCTTCGGGAAGCTGGTAACCTGGGAAATCCATGCCTCTCCTTTCCTCCGGAGCCCGCGAGGTCACACGGCAATGGGAAATTTTATAAATGGATGGTGCACGTAGTCAGATAAGCGAATGTCCTCAAACGTCAGGTCAAACAAAGGTTTAGGGGCAATGGTGAGGCGTGGGAGGGGGTACGGTGTGCGTTGTAACTGGCAGGTGAGGCCCTCGATATGATTCAGGTAGATATGGGCGTCACCGAGGGTATGGATAAAGCAACCCGGCTGCAACGCGCACTCCTGCGCGACCATCATGAGCAACAACGCATAGCTCGCGGTGTTAAATGGCACCCCGAGCGCCAGGTCGGCAGAACGCTGGTAGACCTGCAGGTCAAGACGGTTGTCGATGACGTAGAACTGCATCAAGAGATGACAGGGTGGTAGGGCCATCTGGTCGAGATCAGCGACATTCCAGGCACTGACAATGAGACGACGCGAATGGGGATCGCGTTTGATGGAGTCGATAACCTGTTGGAGCTGATCGATGTGCCCTTGGCTGTACTGTCCTGTGCGTTCATCCAGGGTATACCGGGGCCACTGGCGCCATTGATAGCCATAAATCGGCCCCAACTCTCCCTGTGCATCCGCCCAGGGATTCCAGATGGGTGTGTACTGAGTGAGGCCATCGTGGATATTGGTCGAGCCACGCAGAAACCACAGCAGTTCGCGCACCACCGCGTCGAACAATACTTTTTTGGTCGTCAGTAAGGGGAAACCCTTCCGCAAGTCATACCGGGTTTGCAGGCCGAACAGCGACAACGTGCCTGTCCCAGTGCGATCGGTCTTTTTCGCGCCGTTTTCCAGCACATAGCGCACTAACTCCAGGTACTCTTGCACCGTGCCCCCCTTGAAAAATGCCTCCCCCACGCTGCAGCTGCACAGGAGTGCCAGGGTTGCCAGGCATCTCGTGTATCCCATAGCCTGGCTGTGTAGTATAACGGATAGGAAATGCAAACGCTATTTTGCCACAGTGCCCTCGGGAGTGTACTCCCCGGCAGCAGCCCGGCGTGCGGTCGCCTGGCTGAGGCAGAGGCGCTCCAGAGCAATTCAACCACGCTGGACGGAGATCCTCGTGGACTCGTTCTCGGAGCATTTTCCCAAGCTGGCGTATGACGGCAAACAGGAGGTCAGAGAAGCCAACATCATTGACATCGACATCTTTTGAGTTGGCTTCAAAATAGAGGCACTGGCAATGGAATGCTGTTACGCGTGCGTAGGAGAGGTGGGAGTGATGCGGGTTACTTGAATTCAGCCACGTCGGTACACACTTCAATCCCTAATCGCAGCGCCACTTCCTTGGCGCGCTCATCCGCATAAGGAGCGACAACCACCTTACGGTCCACCTGGTGGCCGGTTTGCCGCGTATAAAACTCCACTTTGCGGCTGAAAAGGTACGTATTTGCCCGATCCAGAGCGGATTTGATTTCCACCACGATCACCTTGCCGTTCTGCACGACCACGTCCAGTTCGACTTGCTCTGGATGGCCAAAGACTTCCCCACTGGTGTCCCAGGTGAGAAAACGCTCGGCGGTGAACCCGACTTCGTTGAGAATCGTCCGTATCCCATGCCGGAAGGCTTCCTCGGTTTGCAGCCCCCAGCGCGCCCCAAGGCCACCAACTTGCGACTGAAAAGTCCGACGAAACAGCGTCAGTTCGTCCTGCGTGCGCTTCTGCGCTTCGGCTAACGCCTCGACTGCGCCCGTTAATCTGTCCAGGCGCACCTCGGTCCGGGCCTGGGCCGCCGCCAGTTCCTCCAGCCGAGTTTCCGTCCGGGCCTGGGCCGCCGCCAGTTCCTCCAGCCGGGTTTCCGTCCGGACCTGGGCCGCCGCCAGTTCCTGTATTGTGCCCCTCAGTTCGTTAAAGTCGGCTCGCTTGACATCGAACTCCGCCTTGAGTGCATCGACCAGACGCGCAACTGCTAACCGCAGCTCTGGCGGAAACGACTCAAAAACTTCCACATACGGCATAAGACATCCCTCTTTCTCTCCCGGATAGTGCTCCCCGGTCATCAGGGCAACAGATGCTCATTGGAGGCACACTGAACGAAACATACCACAGTGCTGGCGCTTTTGCACCCGCCCTCTCTCCCAAAGAACGCGGCATGTTGACAACGTGCCTCAGGTGCTCTTCCGACAGCGCGTGAGAGACGATCTGAGGATGAGAGAGTCTCAGTGTAGTATGGTCTTGGGGCAGGGACAATGCTGGGCGAGGAGGGTGGAATGCTTGACAGTGCGCCACTGGCAAAGCTAGCATGTAGTCCCCCAACGCTATGCAACCAGAGCGCAGACGAGACAGCAACTCAAGACAGAAGGGGCCGGGCCTACCGGGTGTCGGAAAATGGCATCACTCGTTCGCGATCTTCGCGGGCTCCGCTTACCGCTACGATACGCTCACATCGCCTGCCGCCCTGGCATGCTATGCACTCACGCCTGAACTCGCACAGCGGAAGCCAAGGACGACTCGGCGGTTGCCGGGGGCGCGCCAGAGGCGGCTGGCCGCCCGCACGAGCCGCGCGGCGAGGCTCCAACTGCCGCCCCGGAGGACACGATCGGCGCCAGCTTCTAGCGGCCCCACGGGATCGACTACCTCTCCGCGGTCGTACGTCCGCAGAGCGTCGTGACACCACTCCCACACATTCCCCAACATATCGTACAATCCCCAGGCACTCGGACGCTTCTGACCGACCTCGTGCGTTTCATTGTTGCTTGTTGGAGCTATACCAGGCAATGGCGTCTATCCTTGCTGCATAGCGAGCAGTCTGCGTGCCAGCCCGGCACGTGTACTCCCACTGCGCTTCGGTCGGCAAAACAAGGGGCAGCTCGGGGAACTGCTGATTGAACATTACCAGGAACTGCTGGCATTCGTCCCAACTCACGCGCTCTACCGGGCGCTGCTCGCCCTTGAATGTACTTGGATTCGCACCCATAGGAGCTGCAGCGATGTATGCATTGTTGGCATCCCTGGCCACTCCTCCCGCTTGCCCCAGACCGCCTGTCCCGCGGCCTTCCCCCCGTGGGACACTTGTCAACCTTCCCCTCCCCCGTCCGGTGGCGCGTGCCCAACCCCAGGGTTGCCGCATGGCGCCGCTCCAGG
>WNGB01014450.1_pt1 | contig 10535 bp, 8 predicted proteins | sample 5400681 | NCBI WGS metagenome assembly WNGB01 (sample SAMN13153367, study PRJNA577476) | soil metagenome | isolation source: 115 cm soil or saprolite under grassland replicate 2 | place: USA:California | collected 2016-06-15 | reverse complement strand
GTTGGGTCCGCCGCGGATGGACGCCAGCGAGCCGAGGTTCACGATGACCCCGCCGCCCGCGCGGCGCATCGACGGGAGCACCGCCTTCGTGCCCAGGAACGACCCGGTCAGAATCGTGCCGACGATCAAGTCCCACATCTCCTCGGTCTGGTCGTCGAACGAGACGCGGATATTCGCGCCCGCGTTGTTGCACAGGATGCCGATCGGCCCGAGGGCGCTCTCGGTCGCCTCGACCGCCGCGCTCCAGTCCGCGCTGCTGCGCACGTCCAGTTGCACCCCGATTGCCTTCGCTCCGCTGGCCGAGACGCGCTGCGCAACCTGTTCCGCCTTCTCCGCGTAGAGGTCGGCCACGCACACCGCGGCGCCCTCGAGGGCGAACAGTTCCACTTGCGCACCCCCGATGGCGCCTCCGCCACCAGTCACCAGCGCGACCCGGCCGTCAAGCTTCACGGTGTGCGTGCCTCTTCGAGCATCAGGACGTAGTCGAGATCAGGCGTCTCGACGCCCTGTGACGACAGCCACGACAACACTTGCGAGCGGTGCTGCGCCGAATGCGTGAGCACCTGCAGAAGGCCATCACGCACCGTGACCGGGAAATCGAACCACGGAATGCGCATGTCGCGCTGCAGATCTTCGGACGTCGCTCGCGCGAGCATCTGCAGGAAGCCCGCGCCGACGTCCTGCACGTGCTGGCGGAACCACGCCAGGTCGTGCGCCAGGTAGCGCTCGCGCTCCTCGGGCTCACGCTGCTCCATCATCGCCAGGTAGGCGTGCTCGACCCTGGCCAGATGGGTCAGCGTGTCGGTGACCGAGCCGCGGGTACCCGCGGCATCGGCTTCGAGCTGTTGCGCGTCGCGCGCCAGCGCCACGTCGAACACCTTGGCGTTGGCCCACGCGTTGTGCCTGTAGAGGTCGACCAGGTCCTGCATCCCTCCTCTTTTAAAGCACCCGCGCTCGATCCCAGCGCGCCCCAACCGCTGGGCGCCGGATTTGCCGATTTGTCATCCCGAGGAGGTACGACGAGGGATCTCTGTGTCGAGCCGAGATCCCTCGCAAGCTCGGGATGACATCCTGCGGCGGAGCGCCCGCCAGCAGCTATGGGCCGTGCACCAGATCGTCGAAGTTCGTGTCCCAGTTGTTCGAGCTGGTCAGCGTCACGTTGCTACACGTGCCCGTCCAGTTGGTTGTGATCGTCACGACCGCGCCGCGAGCTACCGTCTGCGTCACCGTCGGCTGGCCAGCGCACGAAACCGTGACCGTGCTCGAGCCGCTGCCCCCGTTGAAGGCCCGCAGGCTGATCAGCCGCCGCGGAGTGATGAAGGTGAACGTCGCGCTGGTCACGCTCGGGCCACTGAAGCCCATGTTCTTGGTGGTGAAGAGGCCCCACGGCGCGGAGTGGTACCACTGGCCGCTTGTGCCCCAATCGATCACACCCGTCGGGTATTGCCCGGTCATGACCTGATCCTGGCCCGCCCGGTCATCGAACGTCACTGTCGAAGTCGCAGCAGCGGCCGTGGTCGTGAACGTAAAGTCACCAGAAGTCGCGAGATTCAAGGCGCCGTCGCGGCTCTTGACGCGGTAGTGGTACAGCGTGCTCGGCTGCAGCCCCGAGAGCGCCATCGAGTGACTGGTCACCAGCACCCCATTCAGCGTGCTAGATGACCCGTAGCTCACAGAAGTCCCGTACTCGACCTGCGTATCCGAGGCCTCGTTCGTGGTCCACGTGATCGTCGCCCCGCCGCTAGTAACTCCTCCAGACCCCACCGCACTGATGACCGGCGGCGTGGTATCCGGCGGCGGCGGAGTCCCAGCCACGTCGTACGTCAGATCGTCGAAGTTGGTGTCCCAACCATTCGAGCTCCCCAGCGTGAAGGTGGTGCACGTGCCCGTCCAGCTCGTGGTCACCGTCGCCACCTGATTCGCCGGCACCGACAAGGACCGTGTCGTCTGCCCTGGGCAGCTCACGCTGACCGTGGTCGCAGCGGTGCCGCCGTTGAACGCCCGCACGCTGAGCAGCCGCCGCGGGTACAGGAACGTCGCGCTGGCGCTGGTCGGCCCCGACCCGTTGAAGCTGACGCTCTTGGTGGTGAAGAGTCGCCACGGTGAGGAGTGCCACCACAGGTTGGCGCCCCAGTTGATGACACCGGTGGGATACTCACCGCTCAGCACCTGGTCCTGCCCAGCGCGGTCGTCGAAGGTGACCACCTGCGGTGTGCCGCCGCTGAACGTGGCCGTGAGCGCCACATTGCTGGTCCCGACGGTGATGTTGTGCTGCGCCGCGCCACCGTCGGACCACGAGCCAAACGTCGCCCCGAATTGCGGCGTCGGCGCGGTGACGGTGTGCGTCGAGCCGACGATCGTAGTCCTGGACAGTGGCGCCACGGCGGTCGTGCCGTCGTAGACCACCTGCAGCCCAGTGGGTGCGCTGGCCAGCGTGACCTGCACGGTCTGCGGCAGCACGCTGACGGACGCCGAGCCGGTCAAACCGCCGCTATCCGTCGCGGTGAAATTGAGCTCGAAGAAGCTGTCATCGCCGTGGTCGGGGACCGTGAACGAGCCGCTGGAGCCGGTAGTGTTGAGCAGCACGTGCGTGTGGCACACGCCGCCCGGGCAGTGCTGAATCGTGATCTGCCAGCTCAGCCGCGCAGCGGGGATGGCGCCGTCCTCGGGATCGGTCGCCGAGCCGGCGAAGTTGATGACGTCGCCGACCTTGTAGCGCAGCGTCGAGGCTGGCGCGCTGATCGTCGCGGTCGGTCCGCGATTGCCAACGGTGATCGGCACGGTATCGCTGGCCGAGCCGCCGCGATTGTCGGCGACAGTAAGCCGCGCCGTAAACGAGCCGTTGGCGGAGTAGCTGTGCAGCGGATTCGCCTGGGTGGAGGTCGCGCTACCGTCACCGAAGTCCCAGGTGGTGGTGATCGGGTCGCCGTCCGGATCGCTCGAGCCAGCGCTCGAGAACTGCACGCCGAGTGGCGCGAGGCCCGACGTCGGGTTGCCCGACGCGTTGGCGATCGGCGGCGTGTTGCCGTTGTTGAATCGCAATCGGACCAGCTCACCCGTGCTGATGGCGAGGTAGTACAGGCTGCCGTCGGGTCCCATCTCGATGTCGACGGGGTTGTTGAACGAAGTGCCGAACGTCGCCACGCTGCCGTTGACCAGGTTGTCGCTGGCGTCGACTCGCAGGCTGTTCAACCAGTTCATCGCGTAGTCGCCCCAGAAGTAGGCGCCCTGGTACTGCGCCGGGTAGCTCGAGCCGGTGTAGAACGTGCCGCCAATCGACGCCGCGCTGACCCCGCCATGGTCCCACGAGTACAGCGGCATCCTGACCGCGCCAGTACCCTGGCCATACAGCGTCTGGCATACGGATTTGGGCTCGTAGCCGCCCTGTCGGAAGCTGCCCTCGTAGCACGGCCAGCCCAGGTTCGCGCCCCGCGCGCCGACATTGACCTCTTCCCACGTGTTCCAGCCCACGTCGCCGAGATACGGCACGCTGGTGCCCGGCCGCAGGTTGAAGCGGAAGCTGTTGCGCAGTCCGTACGCCCACACCTTCGACCGATTGGCGTTGGCGTTGCCGTTCCAAAACGGGTTGGTCGAGATGCCCTGCCCGGTGCGCGTGATGTGCAGCAGCTTGCCCGACATCAGGTCGAGGTTCTGCGAGCGCAGCGCGTTGTCGTCCACGAAATTGAAGTGGGCGCCGTCGCCGGTCGTGACGTACATGGTCGCGTCGGGTGCGAACTTGATGTTGCCGACCGAGTGGGAGGGTGAATCGGACGGGATGCAGTCGGCGCCTGCGGCGAAGTTGTTGCACGAGGTGCCGACTTGCGTGCCCAGGATCACCAGCTCCGTGCCGACCGCTGCTGCGTCGCCGCTGGCCGTGTAGCGAGCGAGTCGCGCGGTCTTGGTGCCGTCGAACTGATTGGGGTCGTTCTCGTAAGTGAAGAGCAGGTAAATGAAGCCGTTGGTCGCGAAACTCGGGTCAGCCGCGATGCCGAGCAGGCCGTGGTCCCAGTAGGCGTTGACGCGACTGCGGATGTCGATGAACGGCGTCGGCTGCAGCACCCCGTTCTTGACCAGCCGGACCAGGCCGGCCTTCTCAGTGATCAGGATGCGGCCATCGGGCAGGAACGTGAATGCCGTCGGCTCGCTCAGGCCAGAAGCGATCAGATCCTCGGTGAAGCCGCCGGGTAGCGTCGCCGCGAGCGGGGCCGCGGCGATAGAGGGCAGCGCGGAGCTCAGCACTGCTGCCGGCTGACCGTCGAGCGGCGCGGCTCCCTGGCTGGGTTGCCACAAACACCCGCTCGCGGCGCTCTGCGCCTGGTTCTGCTTGGCCTCCACCGCGGCCTGCCGTGTGCCGCGACCGTCACCGCGGGCGACACCCGCCGCCGTCAGCTCTTCGGCCAGGGAGCGGCCATCGCGGGTACTGGCGTGGTACATTCGTCGGCCGCGCTCGTCGAAGACCAGGGCCGGATCGTCTTCGAGGTGCAGGCCGCCTTTGGTCAGACCCCACAGCTTGGCGGTGGCGGCGCGGCCGCACGGGGTGTTGGCCTTGGGTGTCTCGACTCCTACGAGGCCGATGCCCACGCGCTTGCCATCGATCCACGTCTCCATGGTGTCGCCGTCGATGACGCGGATGGGCGCGGTGACGTCGATCGGCCCCGAGCCCGCGGCCGGCGCGCCGCCCGGGCCCACGCGCTGCGCCGAAAGTGGGCCGGGCACCAGCGCCACGAACGCCATCAGACCAATGACCGCTACCCGAACCCAGCCGCGTTTCGAAGCCATGCTGCAGTACTTCCCCGCCCTTCTTCGGCGGCCAAGGCTACTGCCAGGACAGCCTCAGGACCTGGACGGTCGCGTTGTGAATCGGTTTGATTTGTCGATCGTGGCGCCTACGAGAAGAAGCCTGGTCATGTATCCCGAAGGGATGGAGACTGGTCCTGCGTCCGCCAAAGGCGAAGGAGACCCGGTCCTGCGTCCGCCAAAGGGGAAGGAAACCGGTCCTGCGTCCCCCAAAGGGAAGGAGACCGGTCGATATCCCCGAAGGCTGGCAGACCGGTCCTTGGTGTAGCTGCCGAGCGAGCCGTGGCTATACTGCGCGGGCAGCAATCTCGCACAACAGCGCGTGCGCGTCCTACGATGCAGGTAGTGACACAGGGGAGCCCTCTCAACATGACCAGCCAACAGACGAGGCCGATGACGATCTCGGAAGCAGCCGATCAGTACGAAGACGAACTGATGCAGCAGCTCGAAAAGACCGTGCCGGCCAGATCGCCGATCTATGTGAGCGGCGAGATCGATCCGCGGGAAGGCATCGTCCGTCCTCCGCTCGAGCCCGGGCAGCACATGCTGATGCGCGATGATCCGCGGCTGGTCAAGATGCCGGAAGCGCCGACTATTGTGGACTTCTTCCGCGCGCGGTTTCGCAAGGGTGGCGTCCAGCACCTGCTGCAGAGCGCCAATCTGGCCAAGAAGAACGGCCACAACGAGAAGGTGATCACCGCGTGTCTGCTGCACGACATCGGCGTCGTGGGCTTCATCCAGGCCGACCACGGCTACTGGGGCGCGCAGCTGCTCGAGCCCTATGTCGACGAGGAAGTCAGCTGGGCGATCCGCGCCCACCAGGCGCTGCGGTTCTACCCCGATGAGTCGGTCGGCTACCCCTATCCAGAGCAGTACGTGCGCTTCTTCGGCCGCGAGTACACGCCCGAGCCATACATCGAAGAGGCTTACCGCGAAGCGCTGAAGAACAAGTGGTACATGACGGGTCGGCTGATCACAGTCAACGACCTGTACTCGTTCGACCCCAACGTGTCGGTCCAGCTGGAAGATTTCGAGGACATCCTGGCCCGCAACTTCAAACAACCCGAGGAAGGTCTGGGCTTCGACAACAGTCCCGTCGCGCACATGTGGCGGACGATCATCTGGCCGACGCGCTTCCTGTGACGGTTCCGCTGACGCTTCATCCCGGTCAACTCGCCAAAATGTGACGCTCGCGGGCGAAACCTGACGGTTCGCGTGACGCTTCAGCGTCCTGCTGTGACGGTTCGCGTGACGCTTGGCCATTACGCTCTAGCTGAAAAGGAAGCGCGGGCGGGCAGCGGCGAGGGCGGACAGCAAACAGCGGTAGCGAGGCGGCGAGCAGCGGTAGCCAGAGCAGCGAGCGAAGCAGTCGCGATCGAGCGCCGGGCGGCGCGGACGTTCGTGCGGCACGGCGCACGCTACGTGGCCACCCCCCGGGGTGACGCCGCCGCAGCGAGCGAGGCGGCAGCGATCGAGAGACACGGCCGGCTGGGCGCCTTCGCGCAGGGCGCGCGGCTTATTCGCGGCAGCGAGCGAAACTCAGCGCGAGAGACGGGGCTGCGATGCAGAGACTCGGCCGGCCGGTGTGACGCGGCGGCCGGCCTGGTGACTTCGCGGTAGCCGCGCTAGGGCGTCATACTAGGCATTGCGATGCCGAGCTCCCTCGGGCCGCTGCAGCTCCCTGAGCCGGGCGGCAAGCGCGCGGACTTTTTCACCTTCGATGATCCCGAGTTGGGCGCCTACCGCTGGCCCTACTTCGCGGTGGTCGGGCCCGAGCCGGGGCTGAAGTTCCTGCTCACCGCGGGCATCCACGCCGCCGAGTACACGGGCACGCTTGCCGCGATCCGGCTCGGCCAGGGTCTCGACCCGCGCCACGTGCGCGGCACCATCGTCGTGCTGCCGCTGCTCAATGTGCCCGGGTTCTTCGAGCGCAGCGTGTACGTCAACCCGGTCGATGGCCAGAACCTCAACCGCGCGTTCCCCGGCCGCGCCGACGGTACCTGGAGCGAGCGCTTCGCCCACCACCTCCTGAACGACCTGGTCGTGCACTTCGACCGTGACATGGACCTGCACGCAGGCGACATGATCGAGGACCTCGAGCCGTTCGTCGGCTTCCGCGAAACCGGCAACGCCGACGTCGACCGCGAATCGCGGCGCATGCTCGACGCGTATCCCGGCGTGCGCTGGGCATCGCGCGCCGTGGCCAGCGGCGATCGCGCGGGCATGCTGTACGCCGCGGCCGCCGAGCGCGGCGTGGCGGCGATGCTGGCCGAGTCGGGCCGCAACGGCCTGGTCGAGGAGGAGGCGGTCCAGCGCCACGTGGACGGGGTGCGAAACGTCTGGCGCACGCTCGGCCTGCTGGTCGATCAGCCGCCCCAGGCGAATGAGCCGCCGCGGCTGCTGAAACGGAATGAATGGCTGCGGTCCCAGGACGAGGGCATCTTCCTGTGCCGGGTCCGCCCGGGCGATGCGGTGACCGCGAGCCAGGTTCTCGGACAGTTGGTCGATCTGCTCGGCGAGCCGCTGGCCGAGGTGCGCTCACCCGATGACGGGGTGATTCTGTTCACGGTGACCAGTCCGGCGATCAAGCGCGGCGGGCTGTTGCTCGCGGTGGGGGTGCCGTAGTGGGCGACTGGCGCGGCCTGCTGACCCTGGCTGGCTCACTGCTCCTCGGCGCGGCAATCGCGCGCGAGCTGCAGCGGCCGCCAGCCGAGCGCACCTGGTCGGGCGAGCTGTTCGGCTGGGTGCCGTACGACTTGCGGGTCCCGACACTGCCGCGGCTGGCGCACTCACTGTGGAACCCCGAGGACCAGCGAGTGCTGGTGCCGACGGTGTTCGGCGTGGGCTGGAGCATCAACGGCGCGGCGGTGCTGCGGCTGGTAAGCAGCTCGCGCTGAGGGCTCGCACGGCTCGCGGGGCCGCACGGGGCTCACGAGGCCATACGGGGACTCATGCGGTCGAAAAGCTCACGCGTTTCAGCCCTCGTTCGAGGCCTTCGCCAAACAACGTGCCGATCTCCTGGCAGTCCTGGACCCCCTGCCGCCCGAAGGCTGGTCACGCACCGCGACAATAACCGGTGCGGGCGCCGTCCTCGAGCGCACCGTCCTCGTGTATGCCCGTTGGCTCGCCGGCCACGAACGCCCACACGTCAAGCAGGTCGAACGCATCGCCCGCGCCGTGATCTGAGATCGATTAGCTAGTCGAGGCTAGGAAGCTCGTGCAACAGCGTCCGGGTGAGGATGGCGATCGCAATGTCGGCCGCGGGTTGAGAACCTGGAACGGCCTGGAACTGATCGAACGTGGCGAAGTGAGTGAGGGCGAGCAAGATCGCGGTCGCGTCGGCGGGGGTGATGCCTGGCCGCAGGCGGCCTGACTCGTCGAGCCGCGCGATGAGTTGTGAGACAAAGTTACGCCGACCCACTTCGCGCATGGCCATCAGCTCTGCCACGTCCGGGTCGCCGGCTGCCACGCCGTACAGCTGTCGGAAGAGCTGCGGGTCGCTGGCGTAGACGCCGTAACCGGCGCGGAAACACGCAAACAGTGACTCGACAGGGTCTTCGATGGTCAGGGCTTCAAGGAGCTGCTCGTATCCGCCACGGCGATCGAGATCTCGGGTCACCGCATCAATCAGCCTGAGCTTGGACCCGAACTGCTGATAGACGGTTGGCCGACTGACACCGGCCGCCCGTGCGACCTCCGACAGGGTGGTGCGATGAAGCCCCCGCTCGGCGATGACGCGACGGGCGGCCTCGATACAGCGTTGGCGGGTGTGGGCGACAGATTGGGCTCGCTGTTTGAGCTGATATGGGCCTCTGCGCACGGCTCGCACGAATGAGTTTACGCAATGTAAGATGATTCGATCAGGGACCGACCTGGGGAAGGGAGGCCGAAGTGATCACACTCGAATTGGAGCGCGTCATCCGTTGTCCGGTGCAGGCCGTATGGGACTTCTTTTCCGACTTTGAAGCCATGCCCAGCTGGCAACCCGAGTTCCGCGAACTCGTGCAGCAGACACCGGGCCCCGTCGGCGTCGGGACGGTGTTCCGCTACCGCCGAAAGGTGCCGTTCGGCGAACAGCGGGGCACCATGGAGATCACCGAGTGGGACCCTCCGCGGCGGCTTGGCTTCAGCGCGGAGCCAGGGCCGGTGCTACCGCGAGGGTCCTGGACCTTTACCAGCGACGATGCAACGACTCGCGTGGTGGACCACCTCGATGCCGAATTGCAGGGGCCACTCCGTCTGCTGTCGCCGATCCTGCGACGCCAGTTCGCGCAGGAGGGAAGCCGGCATCTCGACGAGGCCGTGCGACGGCTCGAAGCAGCGTCGGCCGCGGCCAAAGATACGTAGGGCTAAACCCCGAGCGCAGCCTACTCTCAGCTGGGTGGCTTCGCCTGCACTCGATCGAAGTCGGTCCCAGTCGCCGCCTGGCCGTCGAAGCGAGCGCTCACGGCGTGCCGAACTGCAGATTCCAGGTGACGGTCATCGTAATCGTTGGGCTGTCATCGGGATCGCTCGGCGGCACGTTGGGGTGCAGCCACGGCTGCAGCACCTGAACCTCCATCGCTGGGGACTGGCCCGGGATGGCCGGGATGCGGATGGTGCCGCCCTGCTCACCCGGCCGGGCGGGGATCAGCTCACCCAATACGTTGAACAGGAACGTCAGCGTGCGACTGCCGGAAATCGTCTCACTGTACGGATCGGCCAGCTGGTCGGCAAGCGCGCCACGCCACGGCGGGCCAGGCAGCAGCATCTCCTGACTGGGAATCGGCGGTCCCGGCGCACCGCAGTTGGTGCCGGAGACCGTGCCCTTCAGTGTTGTGGTCATGCTGCCCTTTTCCTGAGGCCCGGCGAAGATCAGTGTCAGCAGACCGTCGGCATTGCTGCGCTTGCGCAACGACGACGCACCCGTGCCGTTGGACACGGTATTCATCTCCGACGAGCTGAGCAACCTGCAGCTGGCGAACGAGCTGACCGTCTCCGTGACGTCGCTGATGTGCCCGTTGGCGCTGCCCTGGGCCTGTTCCTTCTTGTTCGGGAGCTCGATGCTGAACTCGCGGCTGCCGAGGGTGCGCTGCGTCTGGCCGATCGAGACGCCTGACTGCCCCGCCTGGTCGCTCGTTGAGCCCTGCATGGATTCGGTGATGGTGAGGGTGCCGTGCCAACCGTACTCGCAGTTGAACCAGTGCTGCTGGTAGATGGGATCGTCGTCCAGCAGCCCTAGCTGGCGCGTCAGCATCGCCAGATCCGACGCGTTGGGGTCGCCGTCGTCCAGCACGCACATCTGATAGATCTGGTTGTGGCAGTTCCTCAGGATCGTGGTCATGAGGTCCTGCACGACGCTCCACTGCCCGGCGAGCGGGCCGAGCGGCTCGCTGGCACCCGTGATCTGGACATCGCGCGCCCAGACACCCGCGTGCGCAAGCGGCTCCTCGGCGAAGAAGCAGTCGTCCACCACCGACGTGAGTCCGGGCAGGATCTGCTCTTCGTACTGCCGCTTCAGCAAATCGATCGCGCCAGAGATCACGGTCACCTGGTCCATACCCAGCTCTTGCTGTTGGCGTTCGAGGCCCGCGACGTCGACGAGGGTCTCGCGCAGCTGCTGGATGGTGTACTCCTGCGGAACGCTGGCTTCCTGCGCGGCGGCGCGAGCGGCTGGCTGAAGCAACAGCGGCACGACGAGCAGCAAGCTGCTGCCGCGGCGTATCCACGAACCCATCATGATTGAAAGGGCCCTCCCC
>WNGB01014448.1_pt1 | contig 10536 bp, 10 predicted proteins | sample 5400681 | NCBI WGS metagenome assembly WNGB01 (sample SAMN13153367, study PRJNA577476) | soil metagenome | isolation source: 115 cm soil or saprolite under grassland replicate 2 | place: USA:California | collected 2016-06-15 | reverse complement strand
AGCCGCGCAGGCGCAGGCCGGAGGACGACGCGGCGACCTTGCGGATCGCGCTCGTCTTGCCCACACCCGGTCGTCCCGTGATGAGACAGATGCGGGCCCCCGCGCCACCGCGCATGGTCACGAGTCGCGAAACCTGCTGCTCTTGTCCGGCAGCGACCTGCCTTCCGCCGCCCGACGATCGCCCTGCGTCAAGCGTTCACGAGTTCCCGCAGCCCCTTGCCGACCTTGAAGAACGGCACCTTCTTGCCGGGAACGCTCACGCTGGCCCCGGTCTTCGGGTTCCGGCCGACGCGGGCCCGCCGCTGGCGAATCTTGAAGCTGCCGAAGCCGCGGATCTCGACCTTGTCGCCCCGCCCGAGGGCGTCCGTGATGGCCTCGAAGACCGTGTCCACGACGGCCTCGCTGTCCTGCTTCGTCAGATTGGCCGCCTTGGCGAGCTCGTCGACCAGATCCGCCCTCGTCATGACCGAGAGTCTCCCGGGATGATCATCAGCGCCCTCCTTGGCTCGACCCGAGCCCGTTCCACTCTAGCACTGAGGGCGCAATCGCAGCATGCTGAAAAAGCCGGCGCGCTGCTCGACAAACCACCGAATGCGAGACAGCGGCGACCGAGGCGGTCCGCTCCGCAGCCGGGCCTTGTTCAGCGCCCTGCGCGCCAGGAATCGTGCACCGTATAGCCCCGGGCTTCGAGCGCCCTGATCGCGGGGCCGGGGTCGATGGTCGTCACCCGGATCACGGCCTCCCTCATTCCCGTCACGGGACTCCTGAGCGTCATGATGCTGGAGATCACCGCCCCCGACGCCTCCACGGCCTGGACCACGCGGTCCAGCGCGTGAGCCTCGTCTCCGAGCGCCACGTCGAGCCGGCTGGACGGCTCCGTGACGCCCATGGCCCTGACGAAGAGGTCGAGCACGTCGGTCTCGGTGACGATGCCGACCAGGCGGCCGTCCTCGGTGACCGGCAGCGCGCTGATCTTCTTCGTCACCATGATCCGCGCCGCCTCCTCGACGGGGAACATCGGGGCGATGGTGACCACCGCGCGCATCATGACGTCGGCCGCGGTGAGGCGGTCCAGCGCCGCCCAGGTCTCCGTGTCGTTCCGGCTCATGACGGCCGAGAGCATGGCCGCCTTGAGATCGCGGTCCGAGATGATCCCGACGAGCTTGCCCTGGTCCAGTACCGGCAGATGGCGGAACCCGCGCCGCTGGAGCAGACGCACCACCTCGGAGAGCCTCGTCTCGGGGGTCACGACCACCACTCCGCGCTGCATGACATCCTGGACGAGCATCAGCGTCCCCCGTCGAGGCAGGCGTCGAGTCGGGTCGGAGACTCCCCGAGCGCCTCGGCGACGCCTGGATGGACGATCCGGCCGCGCCACACGTTGACGCCCCTGGCCAGCTCCGGGTTGCCGCGCACGGCGGCGGCGGGGCCCCGATCGGCGAGCTCGACCGCATAGGGCAGCGTGGCGTTGGCGAGGGCGAAGGTGGAGGTGCGCGGCACCAGCGCGGGCATGTTGGCGACCCCGTAGTGGACGACATCGGCGACGCGGTAGATGGGCTCGTCGAGCGTCGTCGGATGGATGGTGGCGATGCAGCCGCCTTGATCCACCGCCACGTCCACGATGACGGCGCCGGGCTTCATGCGCTCCACCATGGCCTGCGTCACGAGGACGGGAGCCCGGGCTCCCGCGATCAGGACGGCGCCGATGAGGAGGTCGGCGCGCTGAGCGACCTGGCCGATATTGAAGCTGTTGGAGGCGAGGGTCACCACGCGGCTCCCGAAGAGATCGTCCAGATGGCGAAGCCGGTCCAGGCTGACGTCGAGGACCGAGACGTCGGCCCCGGATCCCACCGCCGCCTTGGTCGCGTTGAGCCCCACGGTGCCGGCGCCGATGATGACCACGTTGCCTCGAGGCACGCCGGGCACGCCGGACAGGAGGATCCCGCGGCCGCCGTGGGCCCGCCCGAGGTAGTAGGCGCCCTCCTGGACGGCCAGCCGCCCGGCGACCTCGCTCATCGGCGTGAGGAGCGGCAGGCTCCCGTCGGAGCGCTGGACGGTCTCGTAGCCGATGGCGATGACGTCGGCCTTCGCGAGCTGGCGAGCGAGATCCGGCGCGGCGGCCAGGTGCAGATAGGTGAAGACGAGCTGGCCGGCGCGGAGCCTCGGGTACTCGGGCGGCAGCGGCTCCTTCACCTTGATGATCATCTCGGCCTCGGCCCAGACGCGCTCCGGCGACTCGAGGACGGCGCCGGCGGCGGCGTACTCCTCGTCGCGGATCCCGCTGCCGAGGCCGGCCCCCTGCTCGACCAGCACGCGGTGCCCGCGCTCGCCGAGCGCGCGGACGCCGGCGGGCGTGAGCGCGACCCGCTGCTCACCGGTCTTGATCTCTCGCGGCACGCCGACGATCATCGACTGCCTCCTGGCCCCGCGGCCGTCCACACCCGGCTCACCGGCTCCGCCTCTTGCTCTGCGCCTTCCGCTCCCGGGCGGAACGAGAGCTCCGCGCCCAATCGAGGAGCTTCTCGATCGGCCACGCATTGATCACCTGGGCCGGGCCGATCCAGGCTCGCCGGGCCGTCGCGACCCCGAGCTCGATGCTCTCGAGGTGGGCCAGCTGATGCGTGTCCGTGTTGATGGCGATCAGCACCCCCAGCTCGGCGGCCCGCCTGGCCTGGACATCGTTCAGGTCGGCCCGCTGCGGGGAGGCGTTGATCTCGATCGCCTTGCCATGGCGCCTGGCCGCCTGGAAGACCTGCTCGAGGTCCACCTCGTACGGATCGCGCTCGCCGACGAGCCGCCCCGTCGGGTGGGCCAGGATGTTCACGTAGGGGTTCGCCAGGGCCGCGCAGATCCGCCGCGTCATCTCGGCCTTCGGCTGCTTGAGGCGCGAGTGGACGGCGCCGATGACGACGTCGAGCTCGGCGAGGAGGTCGTCGGGGTAGTCCATGGACCCGTCGGGCAGGATATCGCACTCGCTGCCGGCCAGGATCCTGATCCGCGGATGGTCTTTCTGGACGGCGCGGATCTTCTGGACCTGGGCTCGCAGCTCGTCGGCGGAGAGCCCGCCCGCGACGGTGGAGGAGCGGCTGTGATCGGACACGACGATGTACTGGTATCCGCGCGCGCGGGCCGCCTCCACGAGCGCCTCGATGCTGTGATGGCCGTCGGACGCATCGGTGTGGACGTGGAGGTCGCCGTGGATATCGCTCGCTTCGACCAGCCGGGGGAGCTTCCCTTCGAGCGCGGCCTCGATCTCGCCCGTGTCCTCCCGCAGTTCGGGGGGGATCCACGGGAGCCCGATCGCCGCGTACACCTCGTCCTCGGTCTTGCCGGCCACGCGCTCGCCACTGGCATCACTGAAGACACCGTACTCGGAGATCTTGAGCTTCTTCTTCACGGCCATCTCGCGGATGCGGATATTGTGCTGCTTGGAGCCGGTGAAGTAGACGAGGGCGGCGCCGAAAGTCTCGGGCTCGACCACGCGCAGGTCGACCTGGAGCCCTTCGCGAAGACGCGCCGACGCCTTGGTGCCGCCCCGCTCCAGCACCTCGGCGATCTGGGGCAGGCCCGCGAACGCGGCCATGATCTTGTCGGGCTTCGAGGAGGTGACCAGGATGTCGACGTCCCCGATCGTTTCCTTCCGGCGGCGGATCGACCCGGCGAGACTGATCTGCTTGATCTCCGGCACGCGCTCGAGCGCCCGGTAGAGCTCTTCGGCCATGGGCAACGCGCGGCCGAGCGGCATGCGCTCCTGGCCCTTCTTGATCACGGCGATGCCCTTGAGGATGTTGGCCTCGGTCTTGGCCTGGATGCCCGGCAGTCCGCGGAGCTGTCCCGCCTTGGCCAGCGCCTCCAGCTTGGCGACGTCGCGGACGCCCGCCTTCTCGTAGAGCAGCTTCGCCGTCCTGGGGCCCAGGCCGGGGACATTCATCAGCTCGACCACGCCGTGCGGGATTTCCTTGTGGAGGGCGTCCACGTCCTTCATCCGGCCCGTCCGCAGGTACTCCCCGATCTTGTCGGCGAGATCCTTGCCGATGCCGGGGATCTCGCCCAGCCGCTCCTCCTTCGCCACCACCTCGATGTCCTCGCCGAGGCCCTCGAGACTCTGGCTGGCGCGACGGTAGGCGCGGATGCGGAAGGGATTGTCCCCGCGGATCTCCAGGAGATCGGCCATCAGATCGAAGAGACGGGCGACCTCGACGTTCTTCATGCCCGGCTCAGCGAGCGCGCCACCACATCACGGCGGCCACGACGAGCACCACCACGCCGGCGGCGATCAGCCAGTGGTCGTGCACTGCCTCGACCATGGATCCCTCCTCTCGGACCGCGATCGCCCAGGGAGCCGGCGTCGCCTGATCCGTGGACCGTCGATGAGCCCGAAGCGGCGGATGCCCTCCTCGGTGATGGACGCCACGCCTCCTCGGACGAGTCCGTGACCAGTCTGCGCCCGGCGTCGATCGGTGCGATGCTGCCCTCCGCGCTCAGCCGGTCGCCAACGGAGTCCGTCACCGGCCGCCAGAGCCCGCGGCCCATGAGCACCGGCGGGTCAACGGCTCGTCCCTGCCATCTTACCCGGCGCAAGGCGAGAGTGCTCGCACCGGACGCATCGCGGGGGGAAGGCAGCGAAGCCGGGGCAGTTCCCGCTCGACCGCCCCGGCTACCCTGGACTACTCACATCCCTCATCGGGAAGAGCGGAGACGCGCGGTGACGCCCGACGCGCGCCGGTCGGACGTCTCCGCCGTGCCCCGGGCGGCGCTGAGCATACTCGCCACGGGCGCTGCCGCCCGCACGAATTGGCCTGCTCGGTCAACCGCGCGCGCAGATCCGTGAGCCGTCCCGGACCCTCACCGCGCACGCCCCGGCTTGATCAGCATCACCGCCGTCCCGGCCTTCCTCATGACCTGCTCGGCGTGGCTGCCGAACACCGCGCGGGTCAGCCCGCCCCGCCCGGTCGCGCACACCGCGATCAGGTCGGCGCCGAAGGTCTCGGCCTCGCGCAGGATCTCGCTCACGGGGTCGCCGAATCGCACCACGCACTCCACGGGGGTCTCGACGAACTGCACCTCGACCGCCCGCAGATAATCGAGCGCCTCCGCCTGCAGCCGGTCCATCTCCTGGTCCGCGTACGCAATGACCCGGTCCTCTTCGTCGATCCGATTGTCCGGCACCGGGGCGACGTGGAGCAGGCAGACGGTCGCCTGACCGCCCCGGGCGGCATCCGCCACGATCGGCACCACCGTCTCCGCCACCTCCGACTGATCGAGCGGCACGAGAATTCGCTTGGCCATGGTTCGCCCCTCCTATTTCGTTCTCTTCGGTTTCCCGGGCTTCGCGCCCGGCTCTGCTTCGAGCAGCCGCTTGGCGACGAAGTATTTCTTCGGGTGGCGGCGGCCGTCACGGTCGCGCTCCCGGTAGCGCTCGAGCTGCCGCTCGAGCGTGTGGATGGCGCCGTCGAAGGCCACGCGCGGCGTCACCGCCGTCTGCTCGACCCGCACCGAGGGCCGGTACGGCACGCGCACGGTGAGGGCGCAGCGGGTGGCCAGCCCGCCCTTGGGGCCGTTGTCGTCGAAGAAGCTCACCTGCGCCGCGACGGGCTTCACCCGGAGCGGCTCGAGCGCGGCGGCCATCAGTCTGGACACGCGCGCGCGTAAGGCGGTGTCTCGCTCGATCCCTCTGATCTCGATGGTCATGGTCGCTCCCCGGCTAAGAGACCTCCCTCGTTGGAAGGAGCAATGTCGATGCCAAGGCGTGATCTCAATCATTCCGGGCTGTTTTTCGGGCTGGGGGCGAGGCGTTGACGGTCGCGCTGGGGCAAGATCGCCCCAGTCACTTGACCGCTCCCCAGCTCTTGTGCACCTCCATGACCACCACCGGCCAGAGGACGCCGACTGCGAGCACCACCCAGTCTCCCGTCGCCAGCGGCACGGTTCCCAGGAGCCGCGCCAGCGATGGCAGCGAGATGGAGAGCCACTGGATCCCGACCAGCGCCAGCAGGGCGGCCCAGGTGAAGCCATTGGGCGGGAGCCGCCACCAGCCGCCCCGCTCCGAACGGCAGTTGATCGCCTGGAACGGATGGATGAGGACCAGGGCCATGAAGGCCATGGTGGTGGCACGACTGCCGGGGCCGGCTTGCCAGACCACCCAGAGGTAGGCGCTCAAGACGCCCGCGGCGAGCAGCGCGCCCTCGGCCAGCATGCGCCCGCCGAAGCGCCAGGTCACGAGCGCCTCGCTCGGATCACGCGGCGGACGGCGCATCACGTCGGGCTCGGCCGGGTCACGGATCAGGGCCATCGCGGGGAGGATGTCCGTCACCAGGTTGACCCAGAGGATCTGGAGCGGGAGCAGCGGCGTCGGCAACCCGAGCAGGATGGCGATGAAGATGGTGAGGATCTCGGAGAGGTTGCAGGAGAAGAGAAAGTGGACCACCTTCCTCAGGTTCGCGTAGATCACCCGCCCTTCCTCCACGGCGCTCACGATGGTGGCGAAGTTGTCGTCGGTGAGGACGAGGTCGGCCGATTCCCGGGCCACATCGGTGCCGTGACGACCCATGGCCACCCCGATATCGGCGCGGGCCAGGGCGGGGGCGTCATTGACCCCATCGCCCGTCATGGCGACCACCTGCCCCTGGGCCTGCAACTCCTCGATCAGCTCGAGCTTGCCCTCGGGAGTCATGCGGCTGCGGATCGCCTCGGGCCCGAGCCCGAGCTCACGCCCCACCGCGAGCGCGGTCGACTGCTGATCGCCGGTCAGCATGACGGTCCGGATCCCGGCCCCGGCGGACGCGGCGATCGCCTCCTTGACCCCCGCTCTCACCGGATCGGCGAGTCCGATCAGACCGAGAAAGGTCAGATCCTCCACGCGCGAGTCCTCGATCGAATCGAGCGCGCGCCAGGCCACCGCCAGCACCCGGAGCCCCTGGCCGGCGAGCGCGCGATTGTCCTCGAGGAGCCTCGCGCGCTCCCCGTCACCGAGCTCGGGCGCACCCGCGGCGGTGTGCCGCCGGCGACAGAGCTCGAGGACGGCGCCCGGAGCGCCCTTCACGAGGAGCACGGGACCGCGCTCCGGGCTCAGATGGAAGGTCGCCATCATGCGCCGGGCGGGATCGAACGGGATCTCGCGCCGCCGCGGCCAGGCTCGGCCGAGCGCCGCCGGATCGAGCCCGGCCTTGAGCGCGGCAACGAGCAGGGCGGCTTCGGTGGGATCGCCGTGGAGCTGGAGCCCTTGCGGCTCCGGGATGACGCCGGCGTCGTTGACGAGCGCACTCACCGTCAGGAGGAGCCTCAGGTGCGGATCGCTGGCGGCAGCCACCACCGCGCCGTCCTCCTCGAAGCTTCCCACGGCCGAGCGGGCGCCCCCGGTCACCCCGATGCTGCGCCCGTCCAGCGCGAGCCGCGTCACCGTCATCTGGTTCTCGGTCATGGTGCCCGTCTTGTCGGCGCAGATGACCGTCGTGGAGCCCAGCGTCTCCACGGCGGGCAATCGGCGCACCAGCGCGCCCCTCCGCGCGAGCCGCCACAGCCCTGCCGCGAGCGCCACCGAGGTCACGGCCGGCAGGCCTTCCGGGATCGCGGCGACCGCGAGACTGATGGCCGTCTCGAGCATGAGGCCGATGGGCTCGCCGTGGAGGATACCCGCCAGCCCCACGACGGCGCAGATGCCGAGCGCGAGCGCCATGAGGCGCCGGCCGAGCGCTTCCACTTGACGCTCGAGCGGCGTGGTCCGCTCGCCCGCGAGCGCGACGAGCTGGCCGATCCGACCCAGCTCCGTGGCGGGGCCGGTCGCCGTCACCACGGCGAGCCCGCTCCCGGCGAGCACCGTCGTCCCCAGATAGACCATGGAGCGGCGGTCGGCGAGCGGCGCGTCCGCGTCGACCTGCGCGCCGGCGTCCTTGTCCACGGCATCGCTCTCTCCCGTGAGCGACGCCTCGGAGACGCGGAGTGCGGCGCTCCGGATCAGGCGGGCGTCGGCCGGCACCTTGGCGCCCGCTTCGAGGACGACGAGGTCGCCGGGCACCAGGCGCGCGCTCTCGAGGCGAAGGACACTGCCCCCGCGCCTGACGAGCGCCGACGGCACGGCGAGGGAGCGCAGCTTGGCGAGCGAGGTCCGCGCGCGCCACTCGGAGCCGAAGCCGATGGCGGCGTTGAGCAGGAGCGCCACCAGGATGGCCAGCGCCTCCGCGCGCTCGCGCAGGGCCCACGCGACCACCGCCGCCGCGAGCAAGAGCAGGACGACCAGGCTCCTGAACTGGTCGAGCGCCAGGCGCCAGAGCGGCGTCTCCCGCTGATCGGCCACGCGGTTGGGGCCAACCCGCGCGAGCCGGCGTCGCGCGTCCTCGGGCGCAAGGCCGAGGTCGGCGTCAGTGCCCAGACGAGCGAGCACCTCCGCCGCCTTCAGGGCGTGCCAGGCCGTCCCGGGTGTCTTCATCGCAAGACCGGCGAGCCGATTACAGCCCCTCTCCCCCGCCGCGCGGAGAGGGGAGGGTGCTCCGGCGACGCGGAGCGTGCCTTCGTGAAGAGAGCTGACTAGAATGGAGGAACCCATGCGGGAGTCGCTCAGGATGCCCCCGCGGGTACTGGGCCAATTTGCTTCGCGACATCTTTCGAGCCATGTCACCGCTCGCCTTGCCTTCGGCTGCGGCTCGCACGGCCACGTTACTCGGCCGCCGGCGACGCTCAACGTACGGGAAGTACGCCGGGCAAAGCGGGCTCCCTCGCGCCTCGTCTCGCTCGCGACCTGACCCAGTACCGAGGCCGAATTGACCCTCGACCCGCCCGCGCCGTACCCGAAAGAGCTGGAACGCGACCTGGTCCTCCGGGACGGCGCGCGATTGCGGCTCCGTCCCATCCGGCCTGACGACGAGCCGCGCCTCGTCGACCTTTACGACCGGCTGAGCCGTCACACCGCCTACCAGCGCTTCTTCAGCGTGATGAGGCGCCTGCCTCCCGACTGGGCCCACTTCCTGGCCAACGTGGACTATCGCCGGCGGCTGGCGCTGGTCGTGGAGCACCCCCCGGCCGGCGAGCTGATCGCGGTGGCGCGCTACGAGCCCACGGAGCGGGAGCACACGGCCGAGATCGCCTTCGTGATCCAGGACGGCTGGCAGGACCGGGGACTCGGCACGGTCCTCCTCGGTGAGCTGCTCGCGGCGGCCGAGGCGCGCGGCATCCGGCGGTTCCGCGCCTACGTGCTCGCCGACAACACGCGCATGGTCGACCTCCTGGTGCGCTTCATGGAGGTCCTCGAGCGCAAGACCGAGTCCGGCGTCACGACCTTCCTCTGCGCCCGCCGGCCCGCCGCCGTCCGATCGCCTCACGGATAGGAGACGATGATCTCCGCGCACCCGGGCGAGCACGCCGCGTCCGCCCGGCAGATCTGGCGGAGCAGGTCGGTCTCGGTGATGATCCCGACCACGCGTCCGTGCTCGACCACCGGCAGCGACCCGACCTTCTCCTCGAGCATGAACCGGGCGGCGTCCATCAGTTCGTCTTCCAGCGCGGCGGTGATCACCTCGGTCGACATGATCTCGGCGACCGGCACCGCCTTCAGGAGGATGTCCAGCGGGACGGCCCCGAGGTCCTTGTACACGTGCGGCGAGAAGAGATGGTGTCGGAGATCGCGGTCGGTCACGATGCCCACCAGCATGCCTTCGCGGTTCACCACCGGAAGATGCCGGACCCTGGCCTGATGCATCCGCGCCACCGCATCCAGACACGAGTCCGATGTTCCGATGGTCACCACCTGCCGGCTCATCAGGTCCTTGACTCGCATGGCTCCCCTCCCCGGTGAGAATTGCTTGGCCCGCGCATGGCGAGCCAGGCCATTGAGGTGCATCCTCGATGCCACGATCGACCGACGCGAATTCGGTGTCTTGGCGAACGGGGCTTGCGTGCCCATGGGGCGTCTCCGCCTCAACCGGGGCGTCTCTGCCCTGGGCGCTGTGCTATGCTGCCGCCGATGCCCTCGAAGGATGCCTCGGCCTTCCTCAAGACGAGTCCGGTGTTCGCCGTGCTCCCCGCTCGAGAGATCGAGGCCCTGGGCGCGGTCACCGTCGAGGAGACCCACCGCCCGCGCGAGTACATCTTCATGGAGGGCGATCCGGCGCGCTGGTTCTGCGTGGTCAAGTCCGGCCACGTGAAGATCCTCCGACACTCGCGAGCGGGCAAGGACGTGGTGCTCGAGCTGCTGGGTCCGGGCGAGGTCTTCGGCGGCGTCGCGGTGATCGAGCGGCGGCCGTATCCCGCCGCCGCCCAGGCCACCGACTCGGCGGTGGTCCTGAAGATCCCGGCCGAGACCATGATCGCCGTGTCCGAGCGCCATCCCTCCCTGATCAGGGAACTGGCGCTGCTGATCGGCCGGCGGCTGCGCGCCGCGCACGACTCGGTGACGTCGCTGGCGGTGGATCCGGTGGAAGCGCGCCTGGCGGCGGCGCTGCTCCGCCTGGCCGACCGCGAGGGAACCCGGAGCAAGCAGGGGCTCGCGCTGCCCTTTCATCTCACCCGCCAGAGCCTGGCCGACATGACCGGCACCACGGTGGA
>WNGB01020229.1_pt1 | contig 10537 bp, 9 predicted proteins | sample 5400681 | NCBI WGS metagenome assembly WNGB01 (sample SAMN13153367, study PRJNA577476) | soil metagenome | isolation source: 115 cm soil or saprolite under grassland replicate 2 | place: USA:California | collected 2016-06-15 | reverse complement strand
AGACCAACAGGCCATCGCCATGGATCGGAGCACCGACCCGTATCGTCTTCGAGCGCATTGTCGAGGGAGAGATTCCGGTAGAGGAATTCGAGCCGCTAATCGCGGAGATTCGGCGGACGTTCGGCGACAACGGGCTTCCGAGTGTGCTTGGGAAGTCGCTTGCCTGGAGCTCGGGGATCGGAGGGCGACGTCGCGCCTCTGGTCGTCACGTCGACGTGAGCATCGTGACCAGGGGAGGAATTACGACCATCCGCGTCGAGGAAGAGCTGCGAAATGTTGCCGGTGCATTATTCGGGGCAATCGTGGGAGGCGGGGGCGGAGGGACAACTGGAATCAGCATGGCAATTGGCTTGGGTGTGTTCCACTCTGCTCCCGTTGCGGCTCTTCTATGGGTCACAGTTGCCGGGGGAATGTATACGCTGGCACGGACTATCTTCGGCCGAATGTCCTGGGGGCGGGAACGGCAGCTGCGCGAGCTCATCGGGCGGCTTGAGGACGAGGTGCAGGTGGCGGCTGCGACGCCTCGAGTCGGACCAGGCCAACCTGCTCCACAGATCTCTGATCCGGTCAAATCAGTCTAGCCCGTGATTCCCCATCGCGGATTCTCATGACCCTCATTCTCGAGCAGCGCACGTTTTCGATCGAGCCCTAGGCCATATCCGCCGATGGAGCCGTCGCTGCTGACGACGCGATGGCACGGGATGACGACCGCAACCGGATTGGCACCACACGCCTGAGCCACAGCGCGGTATGCCGTCGGATGATTGATGCGCCGGGCGATCTCGCCGTACGATCGAGTCACGCCCGAAGGAATCCGCAGCAGCTCGGCCCAGACTTTTTTCTGGAATGCTGTTCCCTGAAGGTCGAGGGGAAGTGACCTCGCACCGGCCTTACCATCGACGAGGCGCGCGACAGCCGCGACATGTTTCTTCATTGCAGTGTCGTTGCGGACGACGTCTGCTTTGGGAAATTGATCGTGGATCTTTCGCTCGAGAGCGCGATCGGAGTCTCCCGCCGACACCATGCAGATACCTCTGGCGGTCGCCGCGACGAGGAGCCGGCCGAGTGGCGAGCCGGAGATTGCGTAAGTGATTTGCGTGGGAGTCGAATCTTTCACTGGCTGTGATTGTCGATAGCTTCCAGCGGCACAATGCTGACAAATTCTGAGTGATCGCAGAAAAAGATAGCTCGTCACCGGCTCGGAGCGGCAGATCTCCGGCGGCTCGGCGGAAGCAGCCCACCGCAACATTCCGCTGCCTGACACTCGCGGCGGTCGTTCTCATGGTCACGCCCGCGATTGTTTTCGCGCACGCGCGACTCCTGCGAAGCACGCCGCAGGCAGGCGCTCGCCTCAAGTCTTCGCCATCCAGGATTCGACTCGTTTTTTCCGAGACTCCAATGACCGCGGTGAGTCGGATCGTGCTGCTCGGCTCGCGCGCGGACACCATCCCGTTGAGCGCGGTGGCGAGGGATACCAACGCTCACGCGATCGTTGCCGCCGTACCCGCGACGCTCCAGCCTGGCACATACACGGTCGCCTGGTCGACTGCAGCCGCCGACGGACATGGTGCCCGCGGAAGCTTCACGTTCACGATCGAGTCGGACGCGAGTGTCTTGTCGCCGAAGGAGAGTACGGCATCGACTCGGGCGTCTGAGAAGAAACCGGTGAGACGGATCAACGAAGCGGTACAGCTCGCCCTCGGCGCTCCGATGTGGATGGCGCGGTGGCTGGGGTTCATCGCGCTGTTCTTCCTTATCGGCGCGGTCAGCTTTCGATTCGTGATTCTCGGGAGGATTCCAGCTCCGGCGCTCGAGGCCGATGAAGCGTTTCGCCAGATCGCAACTACCGGCGCCGCCACTGCGGGAATGATCGCCGCGGTCGTAATCACAGTCGGTTCGGTGTTGAAGCTTTATGGCGAAACGGTCGCAATGCAAAACGTCCCGGCGCGCACCATTCTATTTGCGACAAGTTGGGGATGGGCGTGGCTTGCGGAGATTGCGGCATGTGTGGTCGCCGTCGTTGCCTTCGCAATCGCGCATCGGACAGGCACAAGCCGGGGGACCTCACTTTTCGCGGTTCCACTCGATGTGCTCCACGTGCTCGCGGGCTCATCATGGCTCGGCACACTCGCGGTGATCTTGTTCGTGGGTCTGGGTGCGGCTGCGAAAGCGCCGGGGTCGATCTCAACCGGGCCGAGGCTGGCAAGCCTGATAAATGCATTTTCTCCGCTCGCTTTGATGTGCGGAGGGGCGGTCGTCGCGACGGGAGTTGCAACGTCCCTGCTTCATCTGGAGCCCATCTCGCGGCTTTGGACGAGTACGTACGGAATGACGCTGATCGTCAAGCTCGCCCTGGTTTCGCTACTGTTCTCGCTCGGGGTCTGGAACTGGCGCCGCGTCAAGCCGAACCTGGGCGGGGAGAAAGGCGTGCTGGCGCTTCGATTCTCGGCGAAGATGGAGCTCTTCGCGTCGGCATTGGTTCTGGCGGTGACCGCATTCCTCGTGGCGCTGCCACTGCCGGACTGAGCGCTTTGTAAGGGAAGCGACCACGAAGAACACGAAGAACTATGCTCTCCGTGTTCTTCGTGGTCGCTTCCTCCGAAGTGTCACTTGCGCATGCGGTATCCAGGCCCACGCAGAGCACGCCCGGGAAGTGCCGCAGTCACCTGGCCTCCATCCACCACCGGCACGCCGTTGACGATCACGTAGCTCACTCCCGTCGCAAGTTGTTGCGGCTGCTCGTAGGTCGAGTTGTCGATGATCGTCGCTGGATCGAAGACGGTGATGTCCGCGAACATTCCGGGCTTGAGGAGCCCGCGATCACTGATGCCGACGCGCTGCGCGGCGAGCGACGTCATTTTTCGAATCGCGAACTCGAGCGTAATCACGGAGTCCTGTCTTGCGTATCGTCCGAGGATTCGAGGGAACGTGCCGAAGCCGCGCGGATGTCCGCGCTCGCCCCATTTGCCCGTAGAATCGGGACTCACCGCGCCGGCGTCCTGTCCCACCGACACCCATGGCTGCTTCATCACATACCGCAGCGCGTCCTCATTGAAGGAGAAATAAATGGCGCTCGTCCGCCCGCGATCGGCGATGAGGATGTCGAATGCCGCGTCGTAGGCGTCGCCTGTGCCACGGATCGCGGCGATCTCCGTCAATCGCTTGCCTTGATACTTCTTGAGAGAGTCGGTGCCGACGCTATTCACCATCGTCCGCTCGGCAGTGCGAATCCCCGTAGCGCTGTCCTGCGCAAGCTCGGTCTTCAATCGGGCACGAATGGCAGGGTCTTTCAACCGGGCGACGAGAGAGTCACTTCCTCCCTCCTGTACCCAGGTGTTCAGCATCGCGGCAAGCCCCGTCCCACTCGCGGTGTACGGGTATTGGTCGGCGGTGATGTCTATCCCGGCGCGTCGCGCTGAATCGATGATTGCGACCGCCTGCTGCATCTGCTCGAGTGACCGGGACTTTATATGCCTTATCTCTGCCCATGTCCCGGCCTCGGCGGCAATTCGGACCGTCTCGCGGATCGCCGTCAGCAATCCCGCCCCCTCGCTCCGGATATGTGCCGCATACCCACCGCGATAGGGAACCGCGAACTTCGTCAGAGCAATGAGCTCTTCGGTCGAGAAGAAGGTACTCGGCAGGTAGATCAATCCCGTGCCAACGCCCACTGCCCCGTCGCGCATGGCCGAGTCTATGAGAACACCCATTTGTGCCATCTCTGCGGGAGTGGGATGGCGTGTGACGTTGCCCATCACCGCCTCGCGCACCGAGCTTGTCCCGACATAGGTACCGAGATTGATTGCTGTCCCGCGACGCTCGAGCTCGTGGAAGTATCCGTCGAGCGAGCTCCACGGCTGGCGCGGATTTGGTGCTTGGCCAAGCGCGAGATTCGGCCATGCCGAGCTTACTTCGCCGGTGATCTCGCTGGTGATTCCCTGAGTGATCTTGGAGACTGCGTGCGGTCCGCGGAGGATCGACATCTCCGAATGGCCGAGCATGTCGATGAATCCGGGGGCAACGATCTGCTCCTTCGCGTCTATGACCCGGCGCGCGGAAAGTCCGGGAAGCGAGGGACCAACATACGCGATACGGTCCCCAACAGTGGCGACGGTGCCGCGATACCACGGATTGCCTGTTCCGTCAACGATCCGCGCGTTTGTTATCAGCAGGTCGTATTGTCGCCCGACGGGGGTGGGTGCCGTTTGCGGAGCCGGTGCACACGCGGCAGCCGCGACGAGAACGAGAAAGGTCCACGCAGAGCGCATCATGAATTGTTGTAGAGGTGGAGTACTACGATACCTTCCGCGTCTTCTTCCGCAGGAAGTCCATCAGGATGAATTGGCCCAGAGTCATTGTGTTGGTGAAGTAGGCCTTGCCCCGACTGATCTCCGACACGCGCTTCACGAAGTCGACGAGCGCGCGGTCGCGCGCGAGCATGAACGTGTTGATCATGATTCCCGACCGACGGCAGTTCGCGACCTCCTTCAGCGTCTCGCCGACAACGGCCATGTCGAGCCCCATCGAATTCTTGTAGATGTGACCGTTTGGCATCGTGAGCGCGCTCGGCTTTCCGTCCGTGATCATCACGATCTGGCGCATGTCCTTTTTCTGGGCGAGAAGAATACGCCGTGACAGCTTGAGTCCCTCGGCCGTGTTGGTGTGATAGGGACCCACCTGCGCCTGGGGCAGCATCGCCAGCGGAATCTCCTCCGCAGAATCGTGAAAGAGCACCACGCGGAGAGTGTCCCCCGGGAACTGTGTGCGGATCAGATGGGTCAATGCCAGAGCGACCTTCTTCGCGGGAGTGAAGCGGTCCTCGCCGTAAAGAATCATCGAGTGCGACGTATCCAGCATCAGCACAGTCGCGCATGACGAGCGGTACTCCGACTGGCGCACCATCAAATCGCTGTAGTCGAGGTCTAATGGGATGTCCAGTGACCCGGTACGGGCCAGGGAATTCTTGAGCGTCTCGTTGACATCGAGATTCAACACGTCGCCGAACTCGTAAGTCTTGCTCCAGCCGTCGGCCTCGATGCCGGTTGCGAGATAAGGCGTGTCGTGGCTGCCAAAGCTGGATTTGCCAAGCGAGCTCAGAATCGACCGCAGCGACTTGTACCCGAGGAAATCGATCGCCTTGTCCGTGAGGTTGAACTGGACCGATTTCGACGCGGCATGGGCGAGGCCGCCGGGCCCCGTGACGGACTGGTGACCAGCAGGCATCTGGGGCGGGGCTTCGAGATTGAGGTAGCCCTGCTCGCCCAGGCGCTTGACGAGATCATCGAGTAGCTTGGCGAGCTGGTCCTCGTCGTCCTCGTCGCCTTCGCCGCGAAGCGCCTCGAGCAGCTCGGGTGTGAACTGACCGCTCTCGATCAGCGCATCGAGAATCGCCTGCTTCAGCGCCTCGAGTGACCGGTCGGCCTCTTCGTTGAAATCGCCCCACGGATCGAACTGGCTGCCGCCGGCGAAGCCCGACTGCAGCAGGAAGTCGGCGAGCTTTCCCAGCAGCGCCTGTAGATCGACGGCATCGGCCATCTCGGCGCTCAAGCGTGAGTATGTGTGCGACCGCATGCCGAATAATACAGTCCGTGAAGAGGGTGTGTATAATCCCACCGATGCTGGAAAAGGCGCAGTCCCTGAATCCCTTCCGGGTGCTCCAGGTGCACCGGAATTTCCGCCTCTTCTGGATTGGCCAGACCGTATCGCTGATCGGAACGTGGATGCAGCAGGTTGGTCAGGGATGGCTCGCGCTGCAACTCTCGAACAGCGCGTTCATAGTCGGTCTGGTCAGCGCTGCCGGAAGTCTGCCGATTCTCGTCTTTTCGCTTTACGCCGGCGTGATCGTCGATCGTCGCGACAAGCTGCGGCTGGTGACTCTCGCACAGGTTCTGCTATCACTCGAGGCAGCGGCTCTGTGGTGGCTCGTGTGGTCTGGGCGAATCACGATTCCGCTCCTCGTGATTCTGGCGGCGAGCAACGGACTCATCAGCGCCGTCGAGATTCCGGCCCGCCAATCGCTGATCGTCGACCTCGTGGGACGCGAGGACGTCCTCGACGCGATCGCTCTGAATTCGGGCGGATTCAATCTGGCGCGGATCGTCGGTCCGTCCATTGCGGCTGCCGTCATTGCCGGCGCCGGCCTTTCGTGGTGCTTCGGCATCAACGCGGTCAGCTACATCGCGGTGATCGCGTGCCTGGTGGCCATTCGGCTTCCCCGGTTTGTTCCGGCCGAGACGATTGTTGCAGCGCGCGAGGGTTTCAGAGAGGGCGTTGCGTACATAAGGTCGCGGCGGGAGGTGACCGGAATCATGGGTCTGATCGCCGTTTATTCGATCTTTGGATTCCAGTACATCACGATGATGCCGGTGATCGCGCGCGATGTACTTCGCACCGGAGCGGGCGGGTACGGACTGCTTGTCACTCTTGTGGGGGTGGGCGCACTGAGCGGTGCCCTGACGCTGGCGGCGCTGAGCTCGCGGATACGGCGCGGGAGGCTGTTCATGGCGTCAGCGTACTCCTTTGCTGCGCTACTCCTCGTGTTTTCCATCGTTCGCGTTATCACGGTCGCGGGAGTGCTGCTCGTACTCATCGGCCTCGTGATGATGGTAAACGGTGCACTGGCGAACGGGACTCTGCAGTCCATCGTGCCGGACGCGTTGCGGGGGCGGGTCATGGCAGCGTACGTCTTTGTGTACGTTGGGTTCACGCCGATCGGGTCGCTGATCGCTGGCGCTGTGGCCCACGTGCTCAACGTTCAATGGGCGATTGGCGGCGGTGCGGCGATCATGCTCGCTTACTCCGCGTGGGCCTTCTGGAAATTTCCGGAGATGAAGCGTGTGTAGGTGCGGGAGCGGAAGCGACTACACTCCTTATGAGCTGCGCGGAGCCGCTGGAGTCCCGCGGACGAATGCGATGTAATCTGTTGAAGCAGGAGTATCCCCACCGGCTCTCACTGCCGCCGCGATCTGGCCACGATGATACGCACCGTGGAGGGCGACGTGGATCAGAATGTCCCGCAGAGTCGAAGTGAACTGGACGCCGGCGCTGTTGAGATAGGTGATTCCGCTCTCGAGGGCCGTCTCGTCGACCGATTCCAGAAGATCGAGGAACTCATTGGCATTTCGCCTGGCGAGATCCGCACACTGTGATAGTGAGAGCGCCGGCCAGACTGCGACCTCAGGCTTCTCGCCCCGAATGCGCGATAGCCACACGTGCTCGGCGCCAATGACATGCGCGAAGAGATCCAGTGTGTGAGCAGGCGGATTGACCGCGGCGACGAGGCTTGCGTGGACTGCTTCGTCGGCCCATTTGAGGTACTCGAACAGCTGAGGCAGAGTTTCGGTCATACTTGACTCCTTGCGCGAATCCAGGACGCGACATTCGCTGCGGCGTGAATCGTGTCGCCAACCTCGAAGAAAGTCACAATTCAATCAACAAAAACGTGCTCCAACCTGTTATATTGATAGGAGATGGGCAAAGCGCTCCGCCGGCCACGGCCGCGGAGCGCTCGGATTATCGGGCCCCGAACCTTCAAGGGTGAACGCTAGATGAAGACACGCACAAAGACGCCTCAGGCGATCTACCAGCAGGAGAAGAAACGCTCGGAAAAGGAGCGGCGCGCGGCTCACAACGATCTGTTGAGGGATGCAAAGAAGGCATTCGATCAGATGATCGAGGACGGCCGGGCAGCACGCAAGGGTGGACGGCCCAAGGGTAGCAAAACGAGAAAGGACTGACGAAAAAAGGCGGCCTGTTGGGCCGCCTTTTTTTGGCCTTAAAGACTGCGCAAGACCCCTCGCTGACCCCGCCGAAGAATTCATTTGTTTCCAAGTTTGACCGTCGCTCACAACCGGCAAACAAGCGACTTCTTGACCCCTTGTGGACTGCACCGATGCGATGCACATTGCCCACCCCGCTGAATGAATGACAACCGTGCAGTCGCGTGCGACTCACATCGGACTCGACGCTTCTCTGCGCTCAGTGGGCTCACCCAGGGGAGATGCAAATGAAAGGTTCTACCTTCCTGAAAGCCGCGGTTGCCGCGGTGGCATTGACGGTTGGATCGGTAATGCTCGTAAGCTCAGCGCAGGCAGCTCCGGCAAATGGCGCAATCGTGACCAGACAGGAGAATGGCTGTTCGATCTCGGTGGACATCTGGTTCGTCATTGGTGATCTCCGCGACACGCAGACGCCAAGTGGAAACGAGAGCTTCACCTGCACGGGTCAGGTGGCCGCCGGCACGGAGCCGAGTAAAGCCGTTGTCGTTCAAGGCACCTGCAGTGGCTTCAGTGGTTCCGGCACGGCCGACATTCGGATTACTCCGAGCGGCAACGCGATTGCGACCTGTCAGATACGACCGTAGTCAGGCGGATCTGGAGGAACACTCCGAAGGAGTTTGCGTAACGCCCTCGCCGATCGGTTGTTTGCAACGCCCGATCATTTGAGGCCGTCAGTTTACCTCGAATGATCGTGCGGCAGCGCCCGATCGATACGAGGGCGAGCGCAGCGGAGAAGATTTAGTGGGGGGCTCCTGTGGGAGCCCCCTGCTTGTTACATGGCTCGACGTCCAGGAGGAATTATGAAACTGGTGGGGCACGGTCGCTGGTCGCTCATTCATCGACGTCGCCTATCTGCGTTGCTAATGGTCCCGGCCACGCTCGCTATTTTCGTTGTCGGGGGCAGTCTGCTTGCGCAGCCGCCTGCCGGTGGGCAAAAGCGCGACTCCGCGCGCACTGGCACCGACACTACCGCGTCTCCTGTTCCCCCCAGTCGTCCAGTCGACGTCTCTCAAATTACGACCGACACGATCTCGACCGGCGAGCTGCTACGCGTCTTTCTCGACTGTCAGCTTTCCGCATGCGACTTCGATCATATTCGGCGCGAGATTCCATTCGTCAACTATGTCCGCGACCGCGAGGATGCCGACTTGCATGTTCTTGTCACCAGCCAGCGCGCTGCGGCGGGGACACAATACACGATTCACCTGCTTGGCCGAAAACAATTCCTGGGCAGTGACGACACACTCCAGTTTGCAGCAAGTGAGACCACCACGCGGCAAGCCGAGCGTGAGACACTGACTCAGACCCTTCAGCTAGGGCTGATACGCTACGTCGCAAAAACGCCCGCCGCTGCCCGCCTGCGGATCACCTACCTGCAACCGGCCGCTCTCGCACGGCCGACGCCGCCAGATCCCTGGAATCTCTGGGTCTTTCGCGTCGCCTTGAGCGGCTCCGCCGACGGTGAGGAATCGGCCCAGTCGTACAGCATCTCCGGCGATGCCTCCGCCAGACGAACATCCGAAACCTGGAAGTTGACCCTTGCCGGCGTCGTGGATTACCGCCGAAGCTCTTTCGATCTGGGCGAGCCCGAGCGCTTTGTGAGTATTTCGCGGAGCGTTCGTGCGAGGGCTCTAATGGTCAGAGCCATCGCCGCGCGCTGGTCTACCGGAGCGCGAACATCCGTTACGACGTCGAGCTACCAGAACGAAGACATGACAGTGCGCGTTGCGCCCGCGGTGGAGTACAGTGTCTTTCCATATTCCGAGTCAACCAGTCGCCAGCTCCGCTTTCAATACTACGCCGGCCCCAACTTCTTCCGCTACGAGGAAGAGACGATCTTCGGAAAAACAAGGGAAGTGATTTACAGCGAAGGCGCTTCGGCCGACTTGCTCATGACGCAACCGTGGGGCAGCGCCAATTTCACGCTGGAGGGCGCACACTACTTGCCCGACCTCACTCATCACCACGTCAGCTTGTCGGGCTCGACCGACATCAGAGTGTTCCGCGGTCTCGGCATCACTCTCTACGGGAGCGCGGCACGGATCGCGGATCAGCTGGGTCTTCGGCGCGGAGGCGCCACCGATGAGGAGATACTTCTGAGACGTCGCGAGCTGCCAACGTCTTTTCGCTATTTCGTCTCACTTGGCTTCAGCTATACCTTCGGATCGACCTACACCAACATCGTAAATCCACGCATGGGCCAATAACGCATCCGGCTCTGCGTCCGATCGAATATCGCGCATCGGCCCATGCCCTCTCGTCTATGAACCCTCCTGCCATTCGCCGCCCGAGGACGGCCATTCGCCAGGAAAATTTGTCGTGACGCCGAGTCATGGTGTAGCTCGCCGCACCGCGGCACGGCCCTCGCGCTAGACCTCGGCGGGTGCCGCAGATTCAGGGCAGCGAAAGGAGCGGGCATTGAGATCTCTGGTGATTCTGATCAGTGGAATAGCAGCCGGAGTGGTGGCGACCTGGATCATGACCCGGGTCACGACGTTGATGTACGAGCATGAGAACAGGGCCGCGAGGCAACGGGAAGATGCAGCACGTGGAAAGAAGACGGCATATGAGGTCGCCGCCGACAAGGCAGCGGCGATCATCGGCAGGAAACTCAGCGATCGGCAGCGCGGGCGGTGGGGGCAGGCCATTCACTGGTCCCTCGGACTTGGAGCAGCGGTCGTCTATACAGCGATTCGCACGCAGCTTGAATCGCCGGATCTCCGCCATGGACTCCTGTTCGGATTCATTTTCTGGGCGGT
>WNGB01016936.1_pt1 | contig 10537 bp, 6 predicted proteins | sample 5400681 | NCBI WGS metagenome assembly WNGB01 (sample SAMN13153367, study PRJNA577476) | soil metagenome | isolation source: 115 cm soil or saprolite under grassland replicate 2 | place: USA:California | collected 2016-06-15 | reverse complement strand
TTTCTCCCTCGCCTCGGCCGAAAGTTTTCGACGCTTTTGTGGCGCCGCCGCTTCCACGGCGAGGCTTGCAGACGGCCGACCGATCATCGCCGCCAGTTGTGTGTGCATCGCCTGCAGTTCGGCAATCTGCGCGTCGAGTCCTGTGATGGCAAGACGAAGTAACTCCGCAGGATCATCTTTTTTGGTTTTGGGCATTAGCTAAAACTTGCTCATATGCCAAAGCCAAATGAGATGTCGAATAGAAGCGGTCTTGAAGCGCGGTCTTACGACGAAGTCAGGAGTATTTTTGAACAAAATGAGATATTGAAGTCTTGCTGGCAAGGCTTCGGTAAACATCTCATCCGAAGATCGCGGGAAGGGAGTGATTTTTTCTGGTCGGGAGAAAGCGCCGCCGAATCATTTGGCGAATCGGCTATCATCGGCCCCCGCTTGAATCTCACTTTGTGTCAAGCCTTGCCCGGCATCATCACCGGGATCGGATTGCTTTTCACCTTTGTCGCGATTCTGATCGCATTGTTGGATGTCAGGCTGGTTAATAATCGCGTACAGGGCATCGAACTTCTGATTCAGGGGCTTTCTGGCAAGTTTGTCTCCTCAATCGCCGCTCTTTTTCTGGCCACCATTCATCTCTTTATCGAGAAATCAGCCTTTCACCGACTGCGGAACAATTGTCAACAACTGGTGAAGACGTTAGACGGCCTGTTCCCGCGCCTTACTCTCGCTCATTTATTCGCAGAGGTTCGGGCCCAGGTGGCCGAACAAACTAACGCCATTCGCAGTTTCAACAGCAATCTCGCTCCCGCCCTAAAGGCGAGCATTACCGAAGGCGTGGGGCCGACGCTTGGACGTATGGTCGAGTCGATAGAAGGCCTGAACCAACTACTGCGACAGAACGAAGCGCAGAAACAGGAATCAATCACCGGTTCGATCGAAAAGTTGCTCAAGGACCTGTCCGTGTCGCTGACCGTGTCAATTGAAAGAATGAGTGACAGCTTTAACCTGGTCGGTAGCGCGCAAACACAATTTTCCGAAATGCGCAGTTCGCTTTCGAGTACGGCGGAATTGCTCAATGGGATGAACAATCAGTTCGAGGGACTGACTTCAAAACTTGAAAATATGATGGCGCAGATGAGTCAGCGACTGGAATCGAACGCGGAAGTCACAACCGGCGCGGCAAAAGAAATACTCAAGCAGGCAGGCGACTGGTCGGACCGAAGCGCCACTCAAATCGAAGAGATGCTCAAGCAGCATCAGCAACAAGTCGCGAGTGTCGAAAAACTTCGCGACGCTTTCACCTCCGCTCTCAACAACTTCACTCTGGCCATCGAAAGACACTCCGGGATGATACGCGGATTGGGAGAGACTGCGGATCGAATAACGAAGACAGTAGCGGCGGCCAATCAAACCATGCTCGGAACACAGGCGGCGCAAAAAGCCCTTGAGCAGGTTGCGACGCAAACCAGAATTCAGGCCGAGCATCTGGCAAAGGCGAATGAGCGTCAGGAAGAGATATGGAGAACCCTCCAGTCCAATCTGACCAGGTATACCGAGGCGTTTTCTCTCGTGGAAAAGACCGCGAAGGCGCTACTCAGCGAGATCAACGACCACCTGAATAACTACACGCGGACGACCCACAACGGTTTTCAGCAACTGGTAGAAATGGCGGACAACCATTTCAGCAACGCCACGAATAGACTCGGAGCTTCCGTAGAAGAGTTGGATGAAGTGCTCAATGATTTGGCTGACACGCTGGCTAAAACCCGCTACAACGGGACGAGGTGAATGGTATGGAGAATGGCAATTCCTCTCTCTCCTCTTCAATGACGGATTTGATGACCTCACTGGCCGTTATCTTTATTCTGCTCCTGGTAGCCTCACTTAACAACGCGCAACAGGAAGGCGAAAACACGCGAAACAGCATACTGCAAAAGCTGTTGGAACGATTACAAACAGAAGTCGACCTATACAAAGGGCAAGGATTTGAAATCAAGAACGACCCGAAAGACCCTCTCGGGCTGATCATCGTCGTGCCAGAGGGACTGCTCAACTTCGAAGTCGATAGCTCCGACATCCCTCCTGCTGGGAAGGAGTTTCTGCAAAAGATCATTCCAAAGATGGCCACTACACTCTGCTCCAATGAGTTTCAGAAGGAGATGGAATCAATCGTCATTGAAGGGCACACCGACAGCACGGGCGACGATGAACACAATCTGAAGCTCAGTCAGGATCGCTCTCTGAAAGTGGTGCAGGAAAGCTTACGGGTTCTGGCGGCGGAGAATAAAGACTGTTTCCTGACATTGCTCTCGGCCACAGGTCGCGGTGAAAAAGATCTGATACTTATAAAGGATCAAAACGGGGAGGAGAAGGAGGATTTTAACCGCAGCCGCCGAGTGATCTTTAAAATCCGCGTTCGTTCGCTCGAGCGACGCGTCGTAACCGAGGTTATAGGTAATGGAAACTCCTCAGGCGCCGGCAAATGAATTCGACTTGCGCTCATCACTCTCAGAGCTGAAGCAGTCTCTTGACCGTCTGAGGGCAAACGTCAGAGCCATCAGTGAGCGCCAGCCGCCAAAACTCGAACGACTGGAAAAGATCGTGGCGAAATTGGGCGAGGACAAGATCGCAAAACGGGTCCTCTGCCCGGGCGAGTATCTGCAACAATGGAAAGACTACTTAAATAGAGAGCGGACGACACTGGATTGGCGTGTGGTGCGAGGTTTATGTTGGGAGCCGGAAGTCGTGATCGACATTCGTTTCCATCACTTTCTTGATCAAAACTGGCCGGATTTAAAGGCGCGCTCGCTTCAAGGAATGGTTCGCGGTTGTCACATGCGATGGACGCCGGAACTTGCCAACGGCGCCTCGGTCGGGGAGGTGCGGCGACGACTGGAAAAATATCGAGGTCTTAACAGGTTGCTTAATCGCTGGCGTGGCGCATCCGCGATGTTGCTGGGGCTGAACGGCGCGCAGACATTCGCCCAGGAGATCATCCGGCGACAATCATCAATCCCTGACGCGTGCAAAGATTGGAAACTAGACGAGCAGACCGGTTACGTTGCGACAGCCGCGGAGGAAGCAGCCAACTTGTTTTTGTCGGCGAAAATGACCGAAACTGACGCCAATCAACGTCTGATCGGATTATTGCGATGGAACCATTGGGCGCCTAATAAGTTGAAGCGCATTGTCGGCAAAACAATTCTTCACCCCCTCGCCAAAAGTAGCGAAGGATGGCGCGGCGAATTAATCAAATTCACCCTAAATCATCGACAGCTTGGAGACCCCAGACTGGATTCCACGCGGTGGGCCGGCGTGCAGGAGGAGGCGCGAAAACGGTTCGTCCAATGGCTGTCAAAGGCGGACATCGTTTTCTTCTTCGATCACGTGCTTCGTGGCAATGACCGGCACGGCCGTCGGAAATTCTGGCTGAAATATGTCAGCAGTCTGATTCAATCGCGGCCTTTACTGCGGAATGAGGACGAGATACGGCTCTCCACCGAAATCAGGCGGAGTCAGGGAGTCATAGCGAGTTACGGGCAAGTCACAGGAGTGGCGAGTTCCTTTCTATTGGATTTCGGCTCGATTGTCGCGGTCGAGTTTAGCGATTCAGGCGCGATCCACTTTTACGATAAAGACACTTTCAACCAAATCGTCCCTAATCTATGGCAAAGAGGGCGTTTTTATGAATCCAGACTCAAACAGAGGATCCGCGCACGCGGGTGGGTTGCGCACAGGCAGGACTGGGAGTATGAAGCGGGTTCAATTCTGGCGCAGTACGGCGTCCGTCCTGGACACTGACCACAAGCATCATTATTCGAAAGCTATCAATGTATGACGTGGAAGTTACCTGATCCGATCAACGGCGTTGGCCTTACGATTGAACCTGACGGCCTGTGGCTGCGAAAGTCGGGCGGAGATATTTCAGACCTGAGCGCGTTGCGCAACGAACAGGCGAATAACCGGCTCGGTCGCCTGTTGCCCTCGTTGATCCCTCAACTTATCGAACTTGGCTTTGCCCTCCACGAAGACGGCGCCCTCAGAATCCCTCATCAACAATTCGTACAACTCGAAGAAAAAGAAATAGATGCTTTCATAGACCTTGTTCCCCGGTCCCCATTTACGATTGAGATCGAATCGAGCGGCGCGCTGGGGATGGAAGATTTTCAATATCGATATTGTTTTTATTACGGACAGCAGCCAGTTTACCCTGAAAGGCTCGGGGCCTTTGTTCGGCGTGGAGATGTCATTTATCAGTTGGACGAACAAACATTCGCGTTAATTGAAGCGATCGAGCAGTTCAATTCCACTCCGGCTCACTCAAAGCAGGACGCCGGCGCCTACATCGGCTTCGCCGAGATCAAGGGACTGGCCGAAGGAGTGGGCGCGGAGATTGACGAGTATATCGCCCAGCAGCGTGTGCTCGCGCCTTCACAGCTTGGGCTTGACGTTATCGATGATGGCGCCGGACGCGTTTCGTTCGCGCCTCGCGTGGACGGCGCGCCGCCTGAGGCGATGTGGCGCGCGTTCATCGGGCGCAATGGGGTTGACGAGGTCTATGCGCTCGACCACGGCGCCGGAGGCAATGTCCACGTCGTGTTGAACGAGACACAGCGCGAGTTGTTGCGCAGGATGCAGAGGGCGCGGCGACCGGGCGGGGCAGAAAAGACTGAATTGTTGCGAAATCCCCATTCCCTCTTTGACGGGCTGTTGGAGGCCGTTGACCTGTCCGATTTCGGGCCGCGCGTGAAAGGAATAGGCGATTTCCCGTTTGTCGCTCAACCTTACTACAAAGCGGGCACTGGCGTCTTTGACGACATTGAACGCGCCCATCCGGAGCGCGACAAGGATTTCTCCGCCGGGATTCAATGCCGATACGCCGACGGATCGGTAGAGGACGTGGAGTTCGATTCGCGTGAAGAGATCTTCGATTTTCACCGCCGAGCGCAACAGGCATACAGAGACGGCAAGGGCATGATCGAATTTCAAGGCAAATCAATTTTGGTCGACCGTCAGTTCGTCAACGCTCTTGATGAACTCGTTGAACAAGTAAGTTCCAAAGGAGAGGGAAAGAAGAAAGACGAGAAGCAGCGGCGTTACCTGCTCATTTATAACAACGACGAAAGTCTCGAGCACATAGAGAAGGACGATCTTCCCCAGGTCGAGCCCGACCTGATGCCTCGCCCCGAACTGCCAAAGTCGCTCAATCCCGATGTACGGTTGAAACCACATCAGGAGGAGGGTGTGGCCTGGCTCCAACGCAACTACCTGCTCGGCAGCAGTGGGCGACGCGGCTGTCTGCTCGCGGACGATATGGGATGCGGCAAGACGTTTCAGGTTCTAACTTTCCTCGCCTGGCTGATCGAACGCGGAGATATTTCCGAAACCTCGAACCCTGAACTACCTCCCTGGAAGCCGATCTTGATCGTTGCGCCGTTGATCCTGATCGAAAACGAAACATGGATTCAGGATATGAGGCGGTTCTTTTCCGGCGACGGCGCGGTCTTTCTGCCATACCTTGTTCTTCGTGACAAATCGCTGAAAGAATTGCGAAACGCCGAAGGAAGGGAGATAGAGCTTGGTCAGCCGACACTTGACCTCGATCGCCTGTGTCAATATCGCATAGTGCTGACTAATTACGAGACCATAATCAATTACCAATATTCATTCGCTCGCATGCAGGATCGGTGGTCGGTGGTCGTGACTGATGAAGCGCAGGAATACAAAACGACCAACACTAAGATTTCCCATGCGCTGAAGAGTCTTGATCCGCGATTTCGCATTGCCTGCACCGGCACGCCTGTCGAAACGCGGTTGGGCGACATATGGAATATCTTTGACTTCTTACAACCCGGCTCGCTGCTCGGCGCCGCGACCGAGTTTCGCCGCGAATACGAAGCCAAAATGCAGGAACCAAAGGGCGCCGGCGCCGCGCTGAAACAACTCAAAACAAGGCTACGGTTCGGTCGTCCTGATGCTTTCCTGCTCAGGCGCGAAAAGAGAACCAGTTTGCCTGGCCTGCCGAATAAACACGAGCATCGAATCGAATGCCTGCTTTCGCCAGAACAGCGTCAGGCGCATCTCGACTTGATTGGCCGCGTGCGCAGCGGCGGTAAGGAAAATCACCCATTCAGCATTATCTCACGTTTGCAGAAACTCTATCAGCACCCGGCGTTGCTTCCGCGATACGAGGGTACGAGCGCGGAAGAAGCTCTTAGGCGTTGTCCGAAACTGAGAGCCGTTATCGAATGTTTACGGGAAATTCGTTCGCGTCGGGAGAAGGCGTTGATCTTCACACGCACGTTGGACATGCAGCAGATGTTGGTCAATGTGATGAACGAGGTCTTCCGCTTGGATGTGGATATCATCAACGGAGAGACGCGACGAGCGGGCGGCGAAAACCAGGGCGCAAAGCGCGCGCGGCAGGGCATTCTCAACCGATTTCGGGAAAGCGACGGCTTTAACGCGCTGATCCTTTCACCCGAAGTGGCCGGGATTGGGTTGACGATAGTCGAGGCTAATCACGTAATTCATTACGGGCGGTGGTGGAATCCGGCTAAAGAGTCGCAGGCGACAGACCGTGTCTATCGCATTGGACAGGATCGTGACGTTCACGTTTACCATCCGGTCGCCAAAGATCCTCAGGGCGAATTCGAAACATTTGATGAAAAGTTAGATCAACTGATTCGTAGAAGGGTCCGTTTGGCGGAGGACTTCCTTGCGCCTATGCCCCATGAGGAGGAGATCGGGCGAGAACTCTTTGATAGTTTGCTCAGCGGCACCGAGAGTTCTTAATTGCCGAGCGCCCCCGAACCACTAACGATAGAAGAAGTGAGACGGCTTACCGGTTATGATTTTGAAGCTTTTGTCGCCGCAATCGAGAAGCGGTCAGGGAAAAGCCCAATCCTGACTCCGCTGATCGGGGATGGTGGAGTAGACGTTATTTCCATCGCCGAACGGGAATTGCGTCTCATTCAGTGCAAGTACACACAATGGGGTGGTATGGTCGATGTGGATACCGTAGGGGACATAGTTACCGCGTTTGACGGATACAGAGCAAAGCATTTGCGCAGATTCAATCACCACGTTATACGCCCCGCATTGGTCACAAACGGCTCTTTTACCAAGGCTGCGGAAAAGCAGGCCAAGGAACGGGGCGTCGAGACGATAGATCAGTCTGGGTTGTTAAAGATGCTCCAGAATGCGCCTGTGACAATGTGGGATGTTGAAGAAGTGAAAAACGATCGCTGTATTTCAATGCGTATTTGCAGGACGCAATTTCAATTCGTATAAGGACCTAGTAAAGCCATTGTGGCTAGCGCTGTGCTGGTTGAATTGTGGTCTTGCGACCGCAGTCGGCCATCAAAGCCCATCTCTATTATTCGGTTGTCGCCTCCAATGAAGGGATGGGAAAGACATGGCAGAGACTAGCGTGAGCCGCCGTAGCAGCGCGACTTGTTTTAGCTGAATGAGCGGTTAGAGGCGGTGAGTAGCTGACGCCCACAAAGAAAAGACGCCTACGCACCGCAGAACATATCGATCCTGACCGCCGGCTCGCACTTGAAGCTACCCGCAAATTGACTAACGTGATCCGATGCGATCGGAACTACCAGGCTCTTCCGGCCCCTATAATCAATGCGCCGGTCACGGCTAAAGAAGAGATAGACTTTGAGATTATGGCTCGGAAATTCTTTCAGCACTCCATATATGAGTTGGAGGCGGTGTTCAAAGAGCAGAATGATAACGTCACACTCCTTCGGACATTAGGAGAGGAATTAACGCATCGAAAAACTGAGCGCGCGGCAAAGTTACGCAGTAAGGTCGCAGAGCGTCTCAGATCGTTGAGCGATGCGACATCGTCACGAGCGCAGACTTCACAATCACACCCGCGCTCTACATCGACCGAACATCCATCAGCTTCTCCCTCGTCTAATGAGCGGCAATCGCATCGTCCTCAGTCCAAAGCTCCTACCACGAGCGGAACCTCGTATGTAGGGGCGACGGCCGCGCCGCCGCCACCTTTGCCGCCAATTACCGACCAACCAGAACACATCCTCGCGGCATGGACGGCATTGGAAGTTCTTTCGCCGCCAACTTACGTGCGACCAGAGGATTTGGCCGGAGGTGACAGAACGCGCGTTGCCACGCTGAGCGAGTCATCGCTTCCATGGGAACGAGGCGAGAAGTCACGACCGAATCTACGTCTTTACTATCAAGTCGTTCTTGGCTCGATCAAGATGGAGCCGGCAGTGGAGAGGCTTATTGAGCGGTACGGTGACAATCGCCCAGAGAGGCCCAGCGCGCGTGGAAAGGCGGTTCTGGCCGTAGTTGTGGTTGACCGCCAAGGACGGCTCGTTGAGTCGCCTGCGGTCGGGATTTCCAGTTTCGGGTGGGGGGTGGTTACCGCATTGAATGGCGAGCTGGCGGACTTAGCGATGTGGCCATTTATTGAACCACAGCTGGTAGAACAAATCGAGAAGCTGCTTGTCAGAGTGGCGACAGGAAATGAGCATGAAGATGAACTCAGAGAGCGCCCTCTCACGCGATCCGCCTTGTTCGCCGCCTATCAGAGTCTTGTCAGCGAGCTTAGGTTACCGAATGATTGGATTGAGGAGCCAGAGTTAGCGATCCGCTCATACGCCTATTTCAAAGACCCGAATCCGCCAGAACCGCTACTCCTCAACAGCTTCTTTCTCGCGGACCTCGCCCTCGCTCGAAACCTATTTTCCGAGGGTAAGGCGCCGCAGAATCTCAAGCGGTATCTTGGCGTCGAGCGTCCACGGTCGGGTGGGGATTTACTGCGCGATATTGCCGCTCTAGAAGAGGCCGTGAGCCCCAACCTTACCCATTTGTCGCGCTGGCCAGGCCAAGGCCGACACCCCCTCGTCTTACTTCAGCAAACAGCCGTCAATTTGGCATTCAGAGAAACGAAGGCTGGCGGGTTGCTAGGCGTCAACGGGCCGCCCGGGACCGGCAAGACGACATTGCTTCGAGACCTGGTTGCTGGAGTAGTTACAGAGAGAGCGGAGGCAATGGCGAGGTTCGACGATCCGGAGAAGGCATTCGAACATTCAGGGCAAAAGCTCAAAGCTGGCGCAGGTTGGCTTCACCTATACCGGCTGAATCCGGCCCTGCTCGGTTTCGAGATGATAGTGGCGTCATCAAACAATAAGGCTGTCGAAAACGTAAGCGCCGAACTTCCGGGCCTCGGCGCTATCGCAGATGACGCCCCAGACCTGCGCTACTTCAAGACGCTGTCTGACGCGCTCCATAAGTCAGAGACCTGGGGGACAATTGCCGCCGTTCTGGGCAACGCGCAGAATCGCGGCAGGTTCAAGCAGTCATTCTGGTGGGATGACGATAACGGATTTAACAGCTACCTATTGTCTGCCGCAGGCACGGTGCGGGAAGTGGAAATTGTCGACTCGCAAACTGGGATCGTTCAACGGCGAACACCGCGCATCGTCGAAGCGGAAAAGCCCCCATCCACCAGTCAGGATGCTCTTGAACGATGGAGGCGAGCACGGAGACGATTTTTGGATGCGATGGATAAGAGCCGCCAGTATCAGAAAAGTTTGGTGAGTTTGCGCGACGAGTTGGCGCGACTGCCAATCCTGACTCAGGCAGAAGCCGATGCCACAACCCGGCGTGACGCTGTTGTCGCAACCGTTCACCGGCTCGAAGCGCTGGCGGCGCCGGCGCAGCAGACAGAGGCCGAAGCCGCGCGCAAGTTGCAACTTGCCGACCAACAATTGCACACGCATGGTTTGGCGAAGCCAAGATTCTGGGAACGGCTGTTCAGAACGCGCGCCGCACGCGAATGGTCGGACAAGTTAATGACTCTTCGAGCCAATAAACGCGAAGCGAAGGCGCAGCATACCAAAGCAACGGCGGAACGCCAGCACATTGAAGACGAACTCCGGCAGGCGTTGATGGAACGGCAAAACGCTGAAGCCGCATGGCACGCAGCTTGCGCGCAGCATCAACAGGCGAAGCAACGACTCGCTGACGCCCAACAGAAGGACGGGATCGTTCTTGCGGACGCGGCGTTCTTCGAGTTAGTGCACGGCAAACGGCACCAGATGACGCCGTGGTTTCCTCCGGCGGCCCAACGCCTGCGTGACGAGGTTTTTATCTCTGCAATGGCCCTGCACCGCGCCTTCATTGACTCAGCCGCAAAACCTCTTCGTCACAACCTTGGCGCCTTGATGAACGTCTTCACGACACAGACACTGCCTGACGCCGAGAAGCAGGCTCTGCTGCCGGACCTGTGGGCTTCACTCTTCCTCGTAGTGCCGTTGATTTCGACGACCTTTGCATCCGTCAACCGAATGCTCGGCAGGCTGCCCCTCGAAAGCCTCGGCTGGCTGCTTGTGGATGAGGCTGGGCAGGCGTTGCCGCAGGTGGTTTTGACAACCTGTAATGTGCCGCGTCACATTACAGGTTTAATGTGACGCTCACCGTCATGTGGAGTGATTGCCCAGGAGCCTTTGTTTGTAGCGTGAGGCGAGGCAACGACTCCACATAACGATCGGCCCCTAAA
>WNGB01014447.1_pt1 | contig 10537 bp, 6 predicted proteins | sample 5400681 | NCBI WGS metagenome assembly WNGB01 (sample SAMN13153367, study PRJNA577476) | soil metagenome | isolation source: 115 cm soil or saprolite under grassland replicate 2 | place: USA:California | collected 2016-06-15 | reverse complement strand
AGCTCACACGATTTGGGGTTCCCAACGCGTTGGCTAATCCAGCATTGGACCTACACAACAACACCGGGGCTTTAATTGCTTCTAATAACAACTGGCAGACAACGGTAATCGACGGGATTGTCACCAGCGACCAGGTCAGTGCGATCCAAAACAGCGAGCACGCTCCGACTCAGCCAAGCGAATCTGCGATCATCGCCACGCTGCAACCGGGTAATTACACTGCGATCGTGCGCGGTGTGAGCAACACTGTTGGCGTTGCTCTGGTGGAAGTGTACGATCTGCAATAGTATTGCCATTCAAAAACTGAATTCTGATCGCCCGCAGCATGGAATTTTGTCCATGCCGAGTGGGCACCATAACTGATGCATTCCAGTGCCGCACAACTTGGTGGCAATGACACCAAAAAAGGTACGCGGGAGACGCTGCAGGCCATAGGCCCAAATGTCACGACGTTTTAGATCCTAACGCGGATGGAGCGCCGTTTTTCTCCAGCGCTACGGCCAGTACTTCGTCAACATTCTCAACCGGAACGAATCTAAGTTTTTGTTTCGCTTCCTCGGGAACATCGACGAGATCTTTCTCGTTTAGCTTTGGGATGATGACCGTGGAAATCCCCGCGCGCATCGCCGCGAGGCTTTTTTCCTTTAGACCGCCAATTGGCAGAACCAGGCCGCGCAGGGTGATTTCGCCGGTCATGGCGACATCCGGTCGCACCGGAGTATTGCTGAACAACGATGCCAGCGCGGTAAACATGGCAACTCCGGCAGAAGGACCATCTTTAGGCACGGCGCCAGCTGGCACATGCACGTGCACGTCGATGCTGCGGAAATCTTCCGCTTTGGCGCCGATTTCGCTGTTGCGGCTGCGCACAAGACTCAATGCGGCCTGGACCGATTCTTTCATCACTTCGCCAATGTGTCCGGTGAGCGTGACGTTGCCTTTGCCCGGATAACGGGTCGCTTCGATGTGCAGCACTTCGCCACCGGCAGGCGTGTAAGCCAGACCGGTGACAACGCCCGGCTTGCTCGTTTTCAGTTTGGTTTCGCGCACATATTTCGCTGGGCCCAGCATTTCGGCGACCAGCTCGGGCGTGACCGTGGCGTGCTCGGTTTTTCCCCGCGCCACCTGGGACGCAATCCCACGACAAACAGAGGCGATTTGACGCTCAAGTTCACGGACGCCTGCTTCGTGTGTGTAATCGTTAATAATCCGGCGGAGCGCTTCGTCCTGCCATTCAATCTGCTCGGGCTTGAGTCCGTTTTCTTCCAACTGCCGTCTGACAAGATATCGCTTGGCGATCTCGAGCTTTTCGCGCTCGGTGTAACCGGGTAGCGAAATCACTTCGATTCGATCGCGCAACGGTTCGGGCACGCCATCGATATAATTCGCCGTGCCGATGAAAATCACCTGGGATAGATCGAACGGCACATCGAGATAACGATCGACAAACGCATTGTTTTGTCGCGGATCGAGCACTTCGAGCAACGCGCTGGCTGGATCACCACGAAAATCGGCGCCGATCTTGTCGATTTCATCGAGCATGAAAACAGGATTGCTGGTGCCGCAACGGCGTAGTTCCTGGATGATACGACCCGGCATCGAGCCGATGTACGTGCGGCGATGTCCGCGGATTTCTGCTTCGTCACGCATACCGCCAAGACTGATACGCACAAATTTTCGGCCCAGCGCGTCGGCGATTGATTGGCCGAGACTGGTTTTGCCCACGCCAGGCGGCCCCAGAAAACAGAGGATCGCGCCGTGCCCCTGTGGATTGAGTTTGCGCACCGCGAGGTATTCGATCAGCCGTTTTTTTACTTTTTCCAGATCGTAGTGATCGCGGTCGAGAATCTTCTGCGCCTGATCGAGATCGAGATTGTCCTGGCTAAATTTGTTCCAGGGCAGATCGGCGATGATCTCGATGTAGCTGACAATGACCGAGAATTCCGGGCTGGCCGGAGGAATGAAATCGAGGCGCTTCAATTCGCGCTCGGCCTGTTTCATCACTTCCTCTGGCGGCTTGGCTTCCTCTAGCCGGGCACGTAATTGCTGGGCCTGCTCCTCGCCGCCGCCTTCAGCTTCGCCCAGCTCGCGCTGGATCGCCTTGATTTGCGAACGCAAATAGGCGCGTCGTTGCGCATCGGAAAATTGCGAGGCCACATCTTTTTGCAGTTTTTGCTGGATCTCAGCGATCTCCAACTGCGCAGATATCTGTTTCTGTACTGCCTGTATGCGCTTTTCGACATCCAACTCTTCGAGCAGCGCCTGCTTTTGCGCGACATCCACATTTAGATTGGGCGCGAGAAAATCCGCAAGTTGCTCAGGACTTTCGATGTTCAAAGTCATTATGCGCGCCTGTTCCGGCGCGTCCGGCGCCAGTTCGAACAATCTCGCGGCCGAATCGCGCAAGTTTCGGAATGTGGCCTCCCACTCCTTGCTTGCCGCCGGCATAATCGATTCGGGCAAATCAACCTCGGCACGCAGAAAGGGCGACGTCGCGACGATTTTGCGGAGTGAAAAGCGCCGTAACCCCTGCACGATGACGAGCACATTATCCTCCGCCTGGCGCAAAAGTTTGAGCACCAGCGCAGCCGTGCCGACCGTGTAGAGGTCTTGTGGCGTCGGATCTTCCTTCTCCTCATCGCGCTGCGTCAGCAGCCCGATTACTTTTGTTCGCGGCAAAGTATCATCGAGCAGTTTAAGCGACGCGGCACGCTGGATGTTCAGCGGAATGATCGTCCCCGGAAAAATCACAAGCCCACGCACCGGCAGGATCGATAACTCCTCCGGGATATGTGGCATCTGGCTTTCGCCAGTTCCGGCGGCGATTGTGCTTTCCGTTCCCGGTTTCGATTCGACGCCGGCTCGAAACGTGCTGAGTTCTTTCGCGCTCATGACTCTTTCAAGGGCAGTGAAATCCAAAGCAATCCATTGCGCTGCTCTGCGTGCGCTTGTTCGATTTCCACGTCGGCTGGCAACGGCACTTCACGTATGAACGGGCCGTAATCGATTTCCATGGCCAACAATTGCAGGGCGCATCCCTCGTCGCCGGTCGGCTCCGGCAGCTCGCGCGTGCCGTGAATCACCAGGCGTCGCGGTTCGACGGTGAGATCGATGAGCGCGCGATCGACCCCCGCCAGATCGACGCAAATGCGAATGGATTTTTCGCAGCGATACGCATTGATTGCCGGCTCCCATGCGTGCGCCGCAAACCTGGAAAATTGCAAACGGGATAGTTCAGAGGTCACATCGTGCAATACGCCATGCAGCCAACGCAACTTAATGTTTTTAATTGGGTCCATTGATGCCTCGATCGAACGTTAAAATTCGCTGCTTTACGCTCCCTTTGCAATGAGAGCGCGATTGCTTGTGCTATTTTATTTTTCCCGGACCCCACAAGGCCCGGCCGGGCTTCGCGCCGGTGTGCTCGCCATCTTTGAGCACTTGCACGCCATTCACAAAAACGTCCTTTACGCCCACCGCGTATTGATGCGGTTTCTCAAACGTGGCGCGGTCGGCAATCGTCGCCGGATCGAACACGACAACGTCGGCAAACATGCCTTTCTTCAGAAAACCGCGATGATCGAGCCCCAGATTTGTGGCGGGCAGTCCGCTCAACCGTCGAATGGCTTCCTTCATTGGAATTACTTTTTCCTCACGCACATATTTGCCCAGCACTCGTGCGAAATTTCCATAGGCGCGCGGATGCGGATTGGATTTCAAAAATACGCCCTCGGGCGCCTGTGAAGCTTCATCGGAGCCGAATGAGATCCACGGCTTCGCGACCTCCTTCTTTACGTTGTCTTCTGAGATGATGAAATAAAGTGTGCCGATGCGCGATTCGTCTTCGGCGATCAAATCCATCGCCGTGTCGATGGGATTTTTCCCGCGCATCCTGGCCACTTCAGCAAGTGTTTTCCCGGTAAGCGGCTTCAGTTTTTCCGATCTGAACTCCGCCAGCAGAATGTGCTCCGGTCCTCCGGCGTCCAAATACAGGTTTTCCCATGCGCCCGTAGGCTTTTGGACCTCTGCCTTGATCTTCTCGCGTGTCGCCGGATCGCGCAGTCGCTTGAATAATGCAGGATAACCGCCGTCTTCTGTCCACGGCGGAAGCGATGCATCCAGGCCGGTTCCTCCTGCGGTGTAAGTGTACATATCTGCCGTGATTTTCAGTCCTTCCTTCTGCACAGCCTCGATTCGCGAAAGTAGATCGTCGATCTTCGGCCAGTTTTGCTGGCCTGATGCTTTGATGTGGTAAAGTTCCGCCGGAATCTTCGCCTCGCGGCTGATGCGAATTAGTTCATCAAGCGCTTCAAGCAGTCGGCCGCCCTCGCTGCGCATATGCGAGATGTATTTGCCCTGATATTTCGCGGCCACCTTGCACAGCTCGATTAGTTCCTCGGTCTTCGCGTAAAACGCTGGCGGATAAATCAGAGAAGTACCAATCCCCAGCGCGCCCGCTTCCATTTCCTTGCGCACCAGCTCGCGCATCTGGTCGACTTGTTCCGGCGTCGGCTGTTTATCTTCGAACCCGATCACGTACTCACGAATCGTCGTCGCACCGATGAACGACGCCACATTGCACGACACGCCACGCTTTTCGAGATACTGCAAATACTCCGCGAGCGTGTTCCATTTGATGTCGTACTTGATGTCAATCTGCTCACGAATCATGTGCTCACGCACGCGATCGTTTACTGGGCCCATCGATTCGCCTTCGCCCATGATCTCAGTCGTCACGCCTTGCCGAATTTCACTCTGTGAACGGCCGTCCTGGATCAACGACACAGTGGACCAGGAAAGCATGTTGATAAACCCGGGCGCGACGGCGAGTCCCTTCGCGTCGATAACTGTTTTTGCCTTCGCCGCTTTGAAATCGCCGATGCCAACGATGCGATCGCTACGAATCGCGACGTCGGCTTGTTTCGGCTCGACGCCGGTGCCGTCGTAAACCGTGCCGTCTTTGATGATAACGTCAAAATCCGCCGGTGCTGGTGATGAGGATCGGTCCTGGCCGAACATCGTGGGCGCCATTGTAAGGAACGCGCCGAACCAAAAGAACTTTTGCTTCATTATGTGGGCTTGAAAGTATCGAACCTCGATGCCGGTGCAAAGGCAACGCAAGACTTGGCGAGGAGCTCGCCCTCTGCAAAAAAAGCGACGCGAGAACACGTGCGCACTCCGAAAGCGTCCGCGAAAACGTGAACAGCGTTTGGGATGGATTTTGCACGTAGTGCTTTGGAGTGCGGTGCGTCCTAACGCCGCTTTGTGCCACCCCGCCAACTACGGCCAACAGAGCGATGCGACTCGATTCTTATTACGAGGCCTGTTGCCTTCGAATTGGGCAAACAAATCGAAGCAGGCCGCGTGATAAGCGCAGCCGATTAAGCCCAAAAAGGCTTCGGGCTCGAAGGGAAATCAGAATTCAATGAAAGGGGAACATCTGATGAAAACGATAACAAAATCCAAATCCATGCGCCGCAGTCGAGCATTCTTGCTGTCGGTTCTCTGTGCAGGCGTCATTGCAACTTTCATAGGCGGATGCGCGGAGAGTCCTTACGTAACAGCGTATGATGGCGGTTATTATTATCCGACCGCATATTACACGCCCGGTTACGACTATTACAGCAACCCGTATTCCTACTATGAATACGGACCGCGGTATAGTCGCACGGTGGTGCGGTCAGGAGTCCGTTACTACGACAGCTATGGTCCCCGCTATTACGGGTATTAATTGACGACGCGCGCTTGGATGACGCATCGGCGCCATCCGCCAGTGGCGGATGCGCCGATGCATTCAAGCGTGTAACAAAGGCGCTCATATCCCCCCAGCATGCTGTGGCCACGGCGCAGCGCGCCGTTATCGAGGAAGCGGCTTGAAATCAAACGCCTTACAGAAGCGGCGCCGAAAATTTATTTCAATTTAGCTTTGTTTGTTTGCGCCGTTGTCATTAAATGCGCAAATGAAGACATCGGTGACAGGGATCACGAAAACATCTCGCGCAATATCATCAGTGTTCCCGCTCTTATGCGCAGCACTCCTTGCGCTTTCGCTCAGCGGATGTGCTGACACATACTCCTATTCAGCACCTGAGGCCCGATATAATACTTACCACGCCCCGTATTATTATCCGTACTATCCATGGTACAGTTACTATGGTGGCGCGTACTACTACGGAGATTGAGCCGGCTGATTACCCGCGGTCAACTCAGAAAGCTTTCGGGGTAGGTACAAGAATCAGCTATTTGTTTACGACCACTTGCGGCGCCGGTTTGCTCAACTCAAGCTGGGCGCTCACTTTTTGAATTTGCGCGGCCTGTTCTCTAAGCTGGGCCGTGAGAACCTCCATCTCCTTCGCCTGCTGCGCTACAGTGGTTTCCAATACCTGCACGTTGCGGTGTTCCTTGAGAAACTCGTTGAGCAACATGATGTTAATCTGCTGGTAGTGTACGCCTTCGATTTCACCTTTGGCGTTGCGCAGTGCGAGGTCTGGATTGAGCTTGGCGACGTCTTCGGCAATTAAACCATAGCCGACCGAACCGGTGGGATCGATTTCCTTCTTATAGTGGTAAGTAACTGGTTCCAAGGCGAAGAGCATTTCGCTAACTTTGTCCATTGGTTTGATATTCTCCTTATAACGACGCGAGGAAACGTCGTGGCCAAGTCTGCCGTCGGACAAACGTACGGTGACAAGATCAACACTTCCGCTAACAGGCTGCGCGAGCGTGTTCACATTGCGAATCCAGGTGGTATCGGTTGCGCCGGCAACACCGAGGGCACCTTCGCCGATACAGACATTGCCACTGCCTGTGATATTGAAGCCAGCTGACCGGCCAATGGCTGTGTTGTCGCTTCCAGTCGAATTGCCCTCGAGCGCACCAACGCCGATAGCTGTATTACTGTTGCCGGAAGTGTTGAAAAAGAGCGCGGCACGACCGTTGGCCGTGTTTTGGACGCCGTTAATGTTGTTAGTGAGCGCAGCAGTACCGCTGGCCGTGTTACTGTGACCGGTGGTGCTGCTCGCGAGCGCGCTACTACCGGTTGCCGTGTTGGCAGTGCCGCTGGTGTTGCTCGAAAGCGCGTTAGTACCAGTGGCTGTATTGTCGTCGCCGATGTCGTTATTAAACAGCGCTCGATCGCCAACGGCCGTGTTTCCGGCCCCGGCAGTGTTGCTAAAGAGCGCGAATGCTCCGTTGGCCGTGTTGTTGGGGCCGGTGGTGTTGCTGAAAAGCGCGCCAGCACCAGTGCCCGTATTTTCACCTGCTGTGTTGGCAAGAAGCGTCCCGGCGCCGACACCTGTGCAGAAGTTGCCATCGGTGAGACTCAGCAGCGAGAATATACCAACTCCTGTGTTGTATGCGCCGGTGGTAAGGCTCAAAAGCGCGTTTTGTCCTTCGGCCGTATTGCCTCCCGGATAGCCTCCGTCCGGCGGCGGATTTACGGCCTGCGAGTTTGGCAAAGACGTGGAGCATGCTAACGCGATGGTAATGAAAGCCGCGCGCAGCAACGAGCGTTTAATCGACGTGTTGATCAACACAATTGTAGTTTTCATATTCTTATTCCCAATCGTTGTTTTAAGGGTTATTGAGGACGATATGCGGCACAGGTTTTGTCGAATCAAGGTTAGTACTTACTCTTTGGATCTGCGCTGCCTGCTCTTTCAGCCCTGCTGTGAGAACATCCATTGCAGACTTTAACTGCGTAATGGTTGCCTTTGATTCGGCGATCGCTACTTCTTGTTCTCGAATCTTGGCCTCCTGCTCCCTTGTTCTGCGACCTTGCTCTTCCACCTTGCGATGCTCCTTGAGAAACTCGTTAAGCAACATCGCGTTGACCGCATCGTAGCGCACAGTGAAAGGTTTGTCGTCGGGGTCGAGCACCACCAGGTCGGGATTTACCTCGGCTACATCTTCCGCAATCAAACCAAATTGGGGCGTGTTTTCGGCCTTTTTGGTGTCTAGGTTCTTGTAATGAAACGTGACCGGTTTAAGCGACAGGATGGCTTCGCTCGTTTGATCCATGGGTTTAATGTCTTTCTTAAAGCGGCGCGAGGAGTTACTCGTGCCGAGCTGGCCGTTGGAGTCTACGATGACATTTATGCCGTCGCCGTTTCCCACTGTCGCGCCCCGAATGTGGCCGATATAGCACCTGTTGCTCACGTTGTCACCTAACGCGCCGATACAAATAACGTTATCGGCGCTGGTGACGTTGAAGCCGGCTCCCGCGCCCAAAGCAATGTTGTTGCTGCCGGTGCTGCTAGAGAGCGCAAGAAAGCCAATGGCGACGTTGCTATCGCCAGTGGTGTTGTCAAAGAGCGCAGATTGGCCAATGGCTGTATTGGAGCTGCCGTTGGTGTTGCTAAAAAGCGCGCTGTGACCGGTAGCGGTGTTGAAGCCTGCTTCTGTGTTGCTAAAGAGCGCGTTATCACCGACGGCCGTGTTCTGGTTACCTTCGGTGTTGCTAAACAAGGCAAACGTTCCGTTGGCCGTGTTTTCCTCGCCGGTGGTGTTGCTAAAAAGCGCTCCAGCGCCAGTGGCCGTATTTTGGTCTGCTGTGTTGGCAAGAAGCGTCCCGGCGCCGATACCTGTGCAGAAGTTGCCATCGCTGAGACTCAGCACCGAGAATATACCAATTCCGGTATTGTATTGACCGGTGGTAAGGCTCAAAAGGGCGTTTTGTCCTTCGGCCGTATTGCCTCCCGGATAGCCTCCATCCGGTGCTGGAACAACGCCAAAAGCCTTCGGAGATGAAAACCCAAAGCAGGCAAGCGCAAGCAAAAGAGTTGTGAATATGATGTTTCGATTTTTCATGATTTAATTTTCCTTTCGTTCTTTGGCTTTCTCTGATTTCCCCTTGGTGCGCAGCCGGTCGCCGCGGCGACTGAAGGCAACATCCATTGGGGAACTCATAGTTGGCCGTCACGCATTCCTTCCGAAAATTTTGGACGGCGTTGCAAAAAAAGTTTGGGAGCGTCGCGTTTTTGACCGCGGATTACGAAAGGAGGCTCGGAGACCAACCACTAATGAACACGAATCAACGCAAATTATCTTGGAGCAGAGATGAATTGCCCGGATTCGTGTTTATTCGTGTCCACTCGTGGTCAGTTACGTTTCGGTGCAAGCGAGGCGAGCCGCCTTTGGCGAGACTGCGGCGCGGTTAGAAAACGGATAGACTCTCTTGGAACAAGGGAATTAACGATTTTTTTGAAGCGCGGATCGCTGGGCAACGCACCCTCAACCACAGGAGCAGCTTCAATTCGCCACTTGGAAACCGCGGTTCTTCACGGCTGCTTATCCTTGCAAAGTTCTTGAAATCGCGGATCGCCGCGGAGCGGGTCGAACATTGGATCGAGACGAAGCAGTGCAGGAGTGAGCGGAACATTTGCAGTTAGCTGGCCTTCATACGGTATCGAGAGCAATTTCTGTAAAGCGGCAACAGCACGATCGGGCTCTCCCGTCTGCGCCGCTACCCGAGCTAGAATTTCGATCGGCATGGGGCCGGTTACCGCGTCTTTTTCGATCGGATTTACGGCTATCGCCTGCTCGGCCAGAGCTAGCGCGGCGGCTTTGTCACCAAGGCCCATATTGGTTAGAGCGAGATCTCCAATGAGCCTCTCATTCTCTGGCTGTTCTTTGACTAGCTGTTCCAGTTCGCTGCGCGCCTGTCGCAAACTGTCCTGCGCAGCGGCATGATCGCCGCCGACTTCTTGTGCCCAGCCCAGCCAAAAGCGGAGTTCGCCATTAATGTAACCCAACGCTGGATCAGGCTTGGCCAATATTTCCTTTAGCCGAGGGATAATTGGTGCAGGCCGGCGTTCCAAAATCGCCTGGTAAACTTGTGTTTCCAAAGCTTGGTTGAGATTGGCGCCGGGGTGAAGCGGAGCGAGGATCGCCGACGCGCGTTGTAGGTCGCCTTGAGCCTGCGTGATAGCCGCTTTTTCCGCGAGGGTATCAATGTCGTCCGGCGTAATGTTCAAAACCTGATCATACTTTCGGAGCGCTTCAGGGAAACGGCGGAGCACGGTGTAGGAAAGAGCATGCTGGGCGAATAGGTTAGGGTTGCGCGGGTCAAGTCGCTCGGCCTCGTTGAAATAGGCTTCGTTCTTGTCCCACCTGCCCTGCCTCCGAGTAACATGGGCCAGCGATTCCGGAACCCGGCTGCTATTTGGCAGGAACTGACGTGCTTGCTCAAAATAACGCACGGCAGTGTCGTAATTCTTCAGACAACCATAGTGGTAGTAACCCATGGCTAATATGGCCTCGCCGAGATTGGGCTGAAGAGTCAGCGCGGTTTCAGCTGCCTGTCGTGCCTCCTCACGAAGGGCCACAGTGGGTTGAAGAGCCTGCGTGACGTAGGCGCGCGCTTCCACATTTGATAGCAAGGCCCAAGCAAGAGCAAACTTTGGGTCCAACTGCACCGCTTGCCTGAGATATTTCTGTGTCTCTAAGGCGTTGGCAGGTGTGATTGCACCTCTTAGGGTATAAGCCAGCCCACGCAGATAAGCGTCGTAAGCGCTGGTATTGTTTGTAGGTTTGGCGG
>WNGB01014445.1_pt1 | contig 10538 bp, 11 predicted proteins | sample 5400681 | NCBI WGS metagenome assembly WNGB01 (sample SAMN13153367, study PRJNA577476) | soil metagenome | isolation source: 115 cm soil or saprolite under grassland replicate 2 | place: USA:California | collected 2016-06-15 | reverse complement strand
ACTTATGTTCCGGAGAATGGTCAATGGCTTTGAAGTGCTAGAAATAGGGATACATAATCATCCACATAAAAAAATGCTTAACGATCAAACATTTACAAGAAGCGAACCTGAATACCCATCGAAGAAAGTATGTCGGAAAAATCCCATTTAACATATCAGTTATTGCGACGCCTGATGGCATCATAAGGCATCATAAGGTCTGACAAAGCCTCACCAGGTTTGGCACCATTTCCTATCAAGATCTTTTCAGGTCAGTATATCAATTGATAATTCACGTACAAATTCTGATCAGTGCTTACCGCCTTGTATGACCCCATCAGCATTGGCACTGGAGGTCATCAGGTGCAGATCAGGTGCTGTATGGTGTAGTCAGCTTTGGTAGGAAAGCATACATGACCCGTGTCAGGTGAATATATTGTCTGGTCAGCTGTGATATGGTGTAGGCAGTTGAACTTATCAGTTGCATGTAAGATTCTATACAATGTGATCAGTTTTGATGGATGGGCATACACAGTCCATATCAGCCAAAAATAATGTGTATCACGTCATTTATCTTGTCACCAGAGTACAACACATTCTCTAGTTTCCTGCTCGTAAATACATGTCACCGTCAATGGTGTCTATAAAATAATACAATGACTTGTTTCCAGAGCCGAACGCAGGCGCCAACAGCGTGCCCCGAACCACTTCATCCAGAAACAAAAAGGTTGAAATTTTATCTTCTTTGAGTACCTTACATCTGTCCCAGAGAGTTTTTGGCTTCCACTTTGCATGTGAGGTAAATTTGTGAACTAGAGCAATATCGAGAAGTCGTCCAGATGGTAATTTGCAACGTAGAAGAGCTTTCAACTGTGAAAACTGCAATTCCGAGCTGCTGCATTCCGAAAGAAGACAGTCATATTGTTCCTGGCCATGAAACTGGGGGTTGCATCGAAGGATATCACGACATTCTGTCCAATCTTCGACTGATTGGTACTTGACATTGACACATTTACATAACTGGATCTAGAAGTGCCGAAAATGAGAGGTAAGTAGCAATTGTCTGTAATGCGTATCGAGACTCACTAAAATTGGGTCTTCATATCGAATTGCCTCGTCTGGAAGGCACATGGAAAGGAAATCCCTTAACCATTCATCAAATTCCTTGAACGATGGATTACTCTGAGCACACATATCCACCTCGAGTGTGTGGGAGTTGATTGGTTTCTCGGGGGAGCCAAATTTCCAATGAGGAGAGTGTCCATTGACGTTGTCTGGAGCTGCCCAAAGGCCCCAGACAGACATGTGAACTGTCTCAGTATCTACCTCTGATTCGGCGTTGATTCTAGCACAAGCCGCAACATCAGTATCAACTGCCATTCGAATTTTGGCGATAGCTTCCTGTTTCTCGTCAATCTGGGCCATCTAGGCAATATTTAAAAAATGAAATAAAACATGAAACTTCATGTAAATAGACTTGCCTGAGCTTCAGCATTTTTTCCATTTGTTTGGTCATAAGCTTGAGAAGCTTCTTGCTGGAATCCTTCACCGACACGAGTTCCATAATTGTCAGTCGTCCCCTTCGTACGTATCTCGGAAATAATGTGGTTGACCGCATGTTGCTTCGGAAAGTTTGGATTTTTATCATAGACATTGCACAATTTCTATTGTATAAACTTGTATGAGTACATCTCCAATGAATTAACACAAAGATGAACAGACCACGAAAGCATCTTTATAACTTTCAATTATTTTTGAAAGACGCTGAAGGCGTCGCTCAGACATACAATTCAAACCAATCATCAAGCGGTAACGCTGATATGCCCGAATACATTTGATAAAAATTGAGTTTTTCGGCAGAAGTTGCACAATGCAGGGGAGAATACACTGTGAAAATGGAATAAATCGCGCTTGTTTCAATGATGAACATGGAAATTTACCTTCAGAATGTCATAAAATGCTTGTCCATCACCAAATGTCGTGGTTGACACATTGCCGAAGTGCTTGAGATTGCTCCAGCGTGGAAATTGTACCATGCTTTTGCAGCAATTCAATCAGATTTTGAAACTGAGAGGCGATCACAATACTCACTTCCGAGTAAGCTCACCCTTTTTGCCAGAATCTCCTAGAACAGCTAGCAGGAGCTCCCACATATGCTTCCCCCATTTTCCTAAGTCATCCGAATGAAGGGTGTCATAGCAGCTGGCAGCATATGGGTCAGAAAATCGAAATTCCCAGAAAGAATGCTACAATAAATGTTTTTAAAAGCAAAGACAACTCGACACTTTGAATATACCTGGATATCGTGCAGGCCAAATGCTTGCAGAATCTTTTCTTTATCTGTCTTGGTCTCAGCCTGAGATGCACGCCGAATGACTGCGCGCATAGATTCAGACGTCCGAGGCTCGAAAGTTCCAGTTATGTCATGCAGCTGATATTTGTGGACAAGGCATTTTGGGCACGGGTAGTTTGCTTGGCCAGATGCCCGACACGTGCAAAAGCAGTTAGCCTCCTCCCCATCTTGCGACTCAATGATGATGCCTGGATGCAAGACACGATTTACCCCATCTCCACATTCCATAGCCTCACCACTATGCGAGCGTTGCCGAAGTGAGGAGAATACCCGGCTCGCAACTTTGTGGTATACAACCCGCTTGAAATGGGCAAATTCAAGCGACTCCTTGCTGTTTCGTTCATCAGGATCACCAGGGTCTAAAACCTAATGGTAATAACAACAATTCAGACTTACTACCAACCGCCCAGCAGCAGGAAAAAAATTCTTACAATTGGCATGTATCCCAGTAACATCCCACCGCCGTTTCCGGATGCATTTCGAATCTTCCACGGCAGCCAAGCCGCTCGAATGACCATTGGATATTTTTTGACATGCCGTGTTACCATACCCTTGTCTAACCAGAAGTGGAGCGGTACATAGCAATGCGGGTATGGATCTGCCTCAGGAAGTTCGGACTAGGCAAAAAAAAGGACATTAGTCTTGTTGTCTCCTGAGATAAAAGAATAGGAACAGACGTCAACATTCCACCATGTCTCCGCAGTGTTTGGTTCGTCGAAAAGTTGCTCTTCGAAAATACCCTCACAATAATATTTCTTAACAGAATTCCACATATGGACTGACATGAGGGATTCGTCGCTGATGAGACAGGAGATGTATTCCCAAGGATCTCGATATTGAAACGGAAAAGTATAGATTTCTCCATTAAATTCTGCAGAGACTTCTTCGTGCTTGAACTGACAATAAATTCAGATAGGTAAATCGAATCCCTGTAGTCCGGAACATACCTGAACAACATATTTTCGTGCCTTGTACAAAACCGCGTCCAAATCAGAGTACTTCTTGAGAGTAACTGGGCTTGTTCCGTTTGACCACTTGCCTGTCACCCCAGCAAGTAATTTTGCGATACCCGTCTTTGGCATGAGAGATGTTATAGCGAGTTCGGTCAGTTCAAAGTCCTCCAAGGTACGAAAGGGAGCCCAAGGTCGATTCTCGGGTTGAGGGACATAAGGTGCTGCACTCTCTCCTGCCAGAGAATTTCCGATGAGTGGGATGATCGATGACATCTGGTTTGCGCTCTTTGGATGAGGAACAATCTTAAGAAATGCTTCAGGTAGATGAGGCCCATAATGTACTATAGGGTCATGGTCCTCCAGCAAGGGTTGCTCAGTATTGTCATCTAGAGGATTTATCAATATGAATGACCAGAGTCTGAACAGAGAGATCTACCTCCAACAATATCCATCGATGGATTTTCAATTTCTGACAAGGGTTCTTCATCGATCTAAATAGTGTGAGTCAATACATGGGAACTGAGATAACTAACTCATATTTACCATTTCAGCCAAAGTCTTATTCCCGTGTCCTTTGTCGTTCCCAATGGTTCTATTCACACCGCGAGCTTCATGGTCCATTTGCCATATTCTTTTACAAGCTTTCTGATGTTTAGCAAAGGTTCGCACTACTCTATGCACCTGGCAGTATATGCAAAGCTTATGCGAAGGAGGAGGAGGCGGGCGATTGTGAGATGCTTTCTTTTTGCCGCGAGCCATTGACGCAACATTGACGACGAAATCGAGAATTGCACGGCCCGATTTCCCAAGATGCGTTAAGCTCCACTTGAACCATTGGAGCCGTTGCGAAGGACCAAGAACTTAAAAGGATGCCCAACATTCCCATTTCAACCACCAACCGATATTCCAACCATGTCCAATGGTTCAACGCCAAATGCTAGCGACAATGAAGACACCCCTCTGTTCGACGAGAATACCACTCCACGATCTCTTCGCCGGGTATGTACAAGTTTCCTTTCTCTGGTCATGGTTTAATGTCCCTCAGGCTGCTCGAGAATTGCAGGCCCGCTTCAACACTCAGCGGACCCTGTCTCAAAATCTGCAACGCAAATTTGACGACATCAGCAACACACCTCAAGGCGGCGGCGATGACTCCACATCACCTGCCAAGAAACGACGTCGTACGCGAGCTAGATCAGAGGATAACCTTGACCCTGATGATCAGCCAAGTATTGAGGAAGCAGAGGCAGATGAGGTCAAGCGTCTTGGGCGTTGATTTGTAATCCTGCATGGACTGTGGCTCAGACAGAAGGAACTCATATTTCAAGTCGAGTTAGATGAAGGCTATGATGAAAAGGAGCGATTCAAAGATACCAACACCATGGTTCAAGGTCAGCTACGTGAGATAAGAGGTCTCCTCCCAGAGAAGTATCATGGAGATGCTTTCACGAAGAAGTGGCTCTCGAAATCTGTGAGTAATGTACGTTTCCTGTATGCCAGTGAATGTACTAATCATTCAATTAGTTCATTGAGGGAATGGACTCACAATGATCCAACACTGCTACACGCCTCAGGAAACTAGCCGCCGCCATATTTGGTGTTAACACACTGGATATGAGTCCGTCGACAACCAGGCTAGAGAAATTCCGTAGTATGATTGGCTGGACTACGAATCAACACGGCCGAGGATCTTATTCAGCATTGAAGGTCGAGATCCTTCACAGGGATTACAGCGGTGTGTATGACCGACAGAAGATATTTCTGAATTCAAGGTTAATGGCGGTGTGTATTTAATACCAAATTTATTCAAATTTCCATCGACGATCGCTTACTTTATTCCCAGCTTTTTGTAGCTCTTATCCGTGGGCCAAACGCAGCGATCGAGATGATTAAAGGAAATTTTGGGATATGGCCTATGACCGAGACTATGGAAATCATTCATGGGATCCGCAACATCACTCCTGGTGCAATTGCCACGACGGCAACACTTGTAAGTGTTTTCTCTATAATCTACCTCTGATTACTCATGATCATAGGCAATCTGGTGTCTTTCTGGGGATGATACCCTTCAACAACGTGGGGCGACCACGGGCATCGACTACATAGCCCTCTACGAAGATTACCTCAAGCTGATTATGAGTGGCATACATCGAAACAAGGCCGAATTTATCAATATCATCCAGCAATGGGACGAGGTTGTTTTCCCAGGAACGGAGACGAGTATTATCGGTCGCAAGAGCTCAAGTGGTGACATCGAGAACGAAATAGACAGGGAGATCGAGAGGATGGAGGACGAAGACAATGAGCATTGAGCTATAGTTAGAGTGTACCCCATGTACAATAACACGAATTCTTATTTTTTTGTACAGTAACATTGCGCCTTTAAATTCCCTGACTAAACAAAGCTAAATAGTGTCCGACGTCAGTCAGTAACTTGCCACCATGGCAGAACGTATCATCCTACCCTTGCTAAGCTCTCAACGCCATGTGAAACTCCCTCCTGAACCCACCAATCCCCCTGGTCCAAGGGATATCACGAATGCCCTTCGGCTAACTAATGATCTTGTGAATGCTCGTAGTGAGCATCTTCTGTCCTTCTTGAAGTATATGTATCTGCTCATATATCCATTGTAGGACGAAATGAGGTGACAGATGGTGATGTCTGTAATGGAGCTTTGTACCAGCACAAGCTTATCTCAGTGACGGCTGCACAAGGTCAGTGACCTCTTCTTTGCGAAACTCGCTCTGACCCTAGCCCACAACAGAAGGAGATGTCCACGCAGGGTTTGTTCAGGCCTTGCAGCAAGCTTTGGATCCCATCGACAAGAAGATAGATAAGCTCACGAACGACATGCAAAAGCTTACAAATGACATTCAGACCGTCAAGAATGATGTGAACGGTCTCAAGGATGACATGCAAAGTATGAAGAACACGCAGCAACATATTAGACGAATCAGTGCGATTGTGAGTTGCGAAGCTGCTCTACCACGACTTTTTAAAACGTAACACACTCAGCTTTACAATCGTTCGCAAGGTAGTGGAGATGACACGGTTCTTGAGGTTGTGCCATTTGAAAATGGTGATGATCCAACAAAACCACCTGTGCGATGTGCTTTTTTATTTGACAATGGTGCTTGTATTGACCCACGCTTATTAGTACAACCTACCACCTCTGACCACCGTCAAAGCAGTGACTGGACTTAACCCAGCTCAGAGGGATGCATACCACAAAGGATACCACGGAAACCAAAATCCCCGCACTCCTTCTGCTCAACGCGTACCAGGAATATTCATGGCGATTGGCGCCAATAGATACTAGCCTGAGGTAATTCATTTATCCTCACATAGTCGAGTCTCGACGGCTAATGCTCAGTTCTTGCCATTATTAGGACGTGCAAGTGACCAAGCCACAAAGTGGAAAATTCAATGCATGGGAATTGAGATGCATTGGCTAAGGCGGAATGTAATCACTACTAAACGTACGCAACTGTTTCTGTCAGCAACAACGAACACAACAACAAAATGTCACATTTACCTTCCGGTCTCCAGTCTAATAACAACAGTGTTTCCCTAATTTGAAGTCGAACACATTTCTTCAACAATTTGTAACAGCAAGGTGCATGAAACCGACGTGAACTAGTAAGTCATTCAAGATTGGTCGTGGCCTTGATAGCCTTGGCGTCTCCACGGGAGACGTCTTCAATGTCTATGTATATGCACAGGCCAGGTATGCAAATCTGCGAATCCCACATATTCTCCAAACTGACTTGTTTTAGCAGCTTCAAGGCTTTCGACAAACTCAGAGCAGCCGGACGTGCTCTTGATGCCCGTCTGCGTAAGAAGGACGATGTTGCCTTGATATTGTACATGGGTTGGAGTACTGCCTGCCACAACCTGAACCTCAGACGGAAGCGTCAAGCCCCTTGGACAGAAGATTGCAGGCAAGGTTGTATTTAGGTCCAAGACTCTGACAACTGCCGTGCAGTGTGGCCACTGTGAGTTGTATGGCCACCTCTTTTCTTATCTTGAGCACTCAACGTACGTTGAAGGTGGAATGAAATGAAGATCATCAAATCACTCAAGCCAGAGCAACACCCGTCTATCATAGTCTTTCAATCGTTCATCATCACGCTGTCACTTGTTCTTATTACTAATTTGGAAGAAGCTGCTGGCCCAATCCATCCACATTGTTTTATTTCGGTCATACCACCCAGCATTATTAGTTCCTGTAGAGGTTGAAGAATCAAAAGCCTGCAAGTGGATCCACTTCCTCCTCTCCGCTGTCGAATTTGAATTCTTGCACGCACGCAGCGTCGTTCATAATAACATCAAGTGAGTAACGAGTTCATCCCTGTATCTATCCCTTTAATTGTGCTTATTAATAACATAATCAGACCTGCCAACATACTCATCTCCCACAAATTCCCATTCTTGTTGACTTTGGCTTTGCTGAGAAGTATGACGTGTCATCGGATACCGCGTTCTACAGCAGTCTATCCTATGGGACACCTGAAGTGCGGTTTGCCTTTGTATCAGAGGTGCTTTTCTCACATGTTCCCTCAGTATCTCTCCCCAGAACGCGCACGCGGTCTACCTCACGACACTCGCAAATCTGATGTTTGGTCTCTTGTTTGAGATCCTTAAGTTACTGCAATGCATGATGTTGCCCAATGTTGATATGCAGTGCATGGCAAAGCAAGCCATGGTTGATTCGTATTGGCAGACGCACAACAAAGACCTTTCTCACAGTATGCAATCTCAGTTGTGTCCATTGGTTGATCAAGGAAAACTAAAACCTAGTCACAGAATGTGCATCGAGTTGCGCATCATCCAGTATTCCCTTCGAAAAAGATTTAAACAAGTTAATTCACCTGACCTCTCCATCCTGGAAAGCTCCCAAGGATAGCAGCAAGAGCAATAATCTGCAATCGCTGCCATGCCTAGATGTCTTCAAGGTCTCGCGACACGGTGTTCCCGCTGCTGACTCTCGGACTCTGTTCAAGTCAAAATCTCAACCATGCGTTGCCAATATATTGAAAAGTACTCATTTCTGATCTCCATACGACTACTTGTGTACTCACAATACTTTCCTGTAGCACAACACAGCAGGAAGCATGCTCCTCCCATTGCGGACCTTTCCCCTATCAAGGCCTCGCCCACCCCGTCACCTGTGCATTCGCCTCCAAACCTGCTTCTGAATACACTGACAAGGACCTCTGCATCAACCAAGGCAAAAGAGAATATCTCCAATTTCAACAAACTAGCCGCATCTGTCGTTGCTGCCAGTCCTAATGCGAAGAGAAGGTTTCTTTTCCAGCATATTTTGGCTCCACACCATCTTGGTAACAGATGGAGTCTAGAGATGACTCGCTTGGGGTGTCGGTACGTATGCAATGGCGCATTTATGTAAATAAAGAATTTAACTTTCAACATCAGCTGCACTTGTAAATTGTGTCGAAACTGGCATTCTCTTATTCCTCACCGATCTGACCTATGACACCTGATTCAGACACAAGAAGGAACTATCTTTCTAACGCAAAGAGAGAGTTTCTTTTCCACATAGTTTGGCTCCACATCGTGCTGGTAACGGACAGAGGTGACTTGGAGCGGTCCTGGAATAGCGTACTCCACTTTGCCCTAATCAACCGTTGCGCAGTAACCTCCAACAGCATATAAGGAGGCAGTTCGAGCAATTTCTAGCATGGATCTTCGCCGCCCCATCCCACTGTACCCTCATCCACCCCCCACTACTCAATCATCCCATGAAGATGCGGAATTTTCAGATTTTCCACCCATCCGCGTAGGCGACAGCACGGCCGACCCTCCTAATACCCAATCTGTAACACGCCGTTCTCGGTATCACTCCTCCACTGTCCAGAACCATTCCGAACATCCTTCTTCAGAATCTTCAGATTTTCTGCCCATCCGCATCCGCGACAGCACACCTGACCCTCCTAATACCCAATCTGTAACAAACCATTCTCGGTATCATTCCTCCACTGTCCAGAACCATTCCGAACATCCTTCTTCGCCAAGCCAATCACCGGGCCCTCAATTGTTGCGATCTTCTCGTCGACTACCAAAGAAACCAGTTCTTGGACACAAAAACATTGTCAATACGGTCGAAGTTATGGTTCAGCACACTGATGTAAGTCTTCATTCCTTTTCACAAACGGTTCTACTACTTAATAATGTTCTCCAGAAAGCTACGAAGTCCTCATCCAAGCGTCGTTTGGAACCTCTCGACAGCGTCGACAATAATCACCGTTTGAAGAGGCAGTGCCTCGATCTTCAAGATGACGTGAATTGGATGAAGGTAGAGATTGCTGATATCAAGGCGTACATGAGAGACATCAAGATGTGTATGAGGGAGACTGCAGAGCACCTTCGGGGAGATGTGGATTACAAGTTGGAAGAGATTATTGATCGTCTGCGACAACTTGAATTGTCTTCTACTCTCTGTGTACCGTAACCGATCTTGTTTTGTTAAATTGTAATATTGTATTAAATTGTAACGAATGTCACATCATTATTGTCACCCTGTGAATAATAAATATTATCAAATATCAAATAAATTCTAGAATTAGCAGGCGAGATTACCTGGCCTGACTTTTGCTGATCAGCGGTATCACTAACACTTATCTGGAGATGTCAGTAGTGAGAAAGCTTGTCAGAAACAGCTACGTCGCTTATTATTCTTCTCTCAATATATATGCACACCCCCACTGCTCTACTGGTCCTGATACAGTCCACAAGGACAGATATTGAACAGTAAATAAATTGATAAAGTCCTGATACAGACCACAAGGACAGTCCTGAATGGATAATAAATGGTAGAAACACTGGCAAGGTATATCACTGATAAATATATTGACCAAGTCCATCATGCCCTACAGTTCCTGATACAGTCTATAGAGTCTATGTACAGTACAGATGCTATTGGGCCCCATCAAAGATTATAAACATTGATTGAAACAGATAGAGTGACCTTTCACCTGATGACCTTATCGTGCCTGACATGATCCTTCATCACGATGTCAGACTGGATATGATTTTTGGGATTTTTCAGACATAGTAGTACGCTTAAAAAGCTTGAGGTTAATGTTATTAGATGGGCAAGCGGCTACATTATATATTCTGTAACCTCTATCTATTTGTGACGTCAAAATCCACTCACCATGGGATCCTGACCAGAATACAGTACCTGATTCGTCTCATTTCTGATTCAGAATTATTTAAATCCAAAAACAGC
>WNGB01014444.1_pt1 | contig 10538 bp, 7 predicted proteins | sample 5400681 | NCBI WGS metagenome assembly WNGB01 (sample SAMN13153367, study PRJNA577476) | soil metagenome | isolation source: 115 cm soil or saprolite under grassland replicate 2 | place: USA:California | collected 2016-06-15 | reverse complement strand
ATAGGCGCCGCGGCGTTACCTCCAGCTATGACGGCACTGGGAGTGCCCGCGGGGCATTGTGATGCGGGGCAGACCGGATTTAGGGATACTTGTATCTGTCCTCCAGGATTTCCGGTGTTCGTCAGAGCGTTTAGGATCGTAGAATTAATGATACGACCGTAGTAGATGCCATAGCCGCCGCGCAAACTGGTTTTGCCATCGCCTGATACATCATAGGCAAAGCCGAACCGCGGACCGAAGTTGTCCCGGTCATCCGGCATCCTGGTGGTTTGTGGGAAAGGACCCGGCAGAAAAGGTTCGGGTAGTCTCTGATATTCCCAACGCAGGCCGAGATTTAATGTCAAACGAGGAGAAACGCGCCAGTCGTCCTGGACAAAGTAGGCGAGATCCGTCGTCGGAAACTCGAACGCCGTTGGTCCAAAACCCTGATTGTAATTGCTGGTATAGCATTTCCCCGCCAGCCGGGTATTTGCGGCTGGTGTCGCGGGCGTGAAGCATTGCTTACCTGCCGCTCTCAATGCCCCACCAGACGTGAAGTTCACGTAATCAACGATGAAATCATTGATGTTTCCGTAGCTGTAAGCGCCGCCTTCCTGGAAGAGATTAATCTGCAGGTCCTTAACATAATTGATGTCGCCGCCCCACTTCAAAGTGTGATTACCAACCGTGAATGTGACGGTATCGGCAAACTGCCAGCGTCTTTCATCAGGAAAGGCAGTACGCTCAAGAAAAGTCGGTTTGCCGAATTCGATACCGTTGGTCAGGAAAACGTCCGGCGATCTGCCGCCGATTCCGGTAGTTGGCTCGCCGGGCAACGGTGGCTGGCTGTTCTGAAACTCGTTATCGCGAGCCCACTGAAAGCGAGCTTCGTTAAGCAGGGTCGCCGAGAGTGTCGATGCCAAACGCACATTAAGGGCATCAATCTGAACGAAGTCATCCCCAAAGCTGGCGCGACCTCGCGTGTTAGTCGCCTGTGTCTGAATACCTGCAGGAGAGACCCATCGAACACGGTTATAACTTCCCGTAAGCGTATGGTTCTGCGAGATATTCCAGTCGATCTTGGGAAAGAAAATCTTCTGATCGCCGCGACGCGGAACCGTACCGGTCAAGCTGTTGAGAAAATTCAAAGTCGAATCAATCTGCGCATTGGTCAAGCCTCTGGAGGTGGACGTCAACGTGGTGCGATTGACCGTGGTAAGGTAATTCGGCGTGCTGAAAATGCCGAGGCCCGGGAAGTTACGTTTTTGCTGATCGTAATTGAAGAAGAAGAAGGCCTTATCCTTAACAATCGGACCGCCAATATTGCCGCCAAACTGATGGCGCACATCTACTGGCTTAATGCCTATGCGATCCTGAACTCCATTCACGATCACTGACTGGAATGCCAGCGGGTTGCGCGCGCCCCATTTGTTATTCCGTTGATAGTAGAACAACTGACCGTGAAATTCATTCGTTCCACTCTTAGTCACGGTGTTCACGACGCCACCGGCGGCCCGTCCATATTCTGCTGAATAATTGGAAGTGTTGACTTGAAATTCACGTACTGCGGCCTGGCTGGTCGAATAGCTAAGGCGCGTGCGGCCTCTCTCTTCGGAGAAGAAAGCCTGGTTGTTATCACCGCCATCAACTGTGCTGTTATTAAGCAACCCGGAAATGCCACGAAAACTAATAAGGCCAAAGTTGCCGTCTGGTACTGTGCCGGGCGAGAGAAGAGCAAAATTAGACCAGCGGCGGCCGTTGATTGGCAGTTCGTTAATTGAGGTTTGATTGATGTTGCTCGAAAAGTCCTGTTGCGAAGTATTAATGACCGGCGCCTCCGAGGTCACTTCCACGGTGCCGCCAGAAACGGGGCCAATGGAGAGCGCCGCATTAATGGTTGTTTCACGGCCGATCTCAACCGTCACCTGTTCCTGGGTGTAGGGGCTGAATCCGGCGCCATTAATAGTTACCGAGTAATTGCCCGGTTGAAGTCCCGCAACCTTGAACCGCCCCTGATCGTCGGTTGTGGCGTTATCTTCCTTGTTCGTTTCGGTGTTGCGCACCGTCACAGCTGCGTTTGGAACAACTTCTTTATTCGGGTTAGTCACGACGCCGCCAATGGCGCCAGTCACTGTTGACTGTCCAAAAGCGATTGCGCTCATCCCAAGAATAAGCGAGAGCACAAAAGAGAGCTTTACAAATTTCGACATACTGGGGAACTCCTTAGGAATGAGATAACGTTGAAAGAGTCTGCGCCACGATTAGGCGCAGGTTGCGACGTTCGAACCGAGAACAAATTGAAATTTATGCCAATCAAGAAGGAAGTGACTGTCAAGCGAATGTAGACGCGAACTTCTACCACGCTTGCCAACGTCTGCGCAAGCGTAATACGTGTTAAGTCTTAGTAAAATCCATGTTGCTGCGCTGATTCTGGAAAGCCAAATGAAACGAAGACATCAGACTTTATTTTTCGCAAGAGGCATGCCGAATAAGTATCAAAGTGGGCTGCTGGATTTAGTGCCCAATTTTCAACATTTCTCGAATGGTTAGACTTCTTTCAGGACAAATCTTAGCCGAGAATTTGGATAAAATCGGAAAATTAGGAAATCGACGACGACCGCGCCTGGGTGACAACTTGGGCAGTCGTTGATTGGTTACTTGTCCCAACGCTTTCTCGAAGGCTCCCCCTGGTTCAGACTCGTTCCACTATCATTGCAATCCCCTGTCCGCCGCCGATACATGCAGTGGCCAACCCATAATGGCCTGCTCGCCGACGTAATTCATGCAAAATGGTGAGAACCAGGCGCGTCCCGGTCGCGCCAAGTGGATGACCCAAAGCGATCGCCCCTCCGTTTACATTCGTGCGAGCGCGGTCCAATCCTAACTCTCTCTCAACCGCAAGATATTGGGCGGCAAACGCTTCATTAACTTCGATGAGATCGATTTCTGAGAGTTTAAGGCTTGCCTTGTCCAATGCCTGGCGCGTCGCCGGCACTGGTCCGATTCCCATGATTTCCGGTTCGACGCCTGCGTAGGCCCAGCTGACAATCCGGCCCATCGGTTTCGCATTCCGTTTCTTCAAGTATTCTTCGCCGCAGATAACGAGCGCCGCAGCGCCATCCACGATTCCGGATGCATTCCCTGCTGTGACAAAACCATCCTGCGCGAAAGCTGGTCTTAGCTTTGCCAGACCTTCCAGTGTGGTCTCAGGCCGCAGGTGATCGTCAGCATCAAAGGCAATGGCGCGTTTGCGTGACTTGATTTCCACCGGAACGATCTCTTCAGAAAAGTATCCGGCATCGGTAGCGCGCTTGGCTTGCTGTTGCGAACGAAGTGCGTATTCATCCTGTTCAGCCCGCGCAATCTCAAACTTGCGCGCAAGATTCTCGGCCGTGCCCGCCATCGGCGTGTTGCAGTAAGTGTCGAGCAATGCCACCATCAAGCTATCTTCCAGTTTGCCTCCGCCGAGCGGGAACCCTAAACGCGCACCCCTGATGACGTGCGGGGCCTGTGACATGGATTCCATGCCACCGACCAATGCGGTTTGAGCTTCGCCAAGCTGAATCATTTGTGCGCCTGAAACGATTGATTGAATGCCACTACCGCAGAGGCGATTGACAGTCAACGCCGGCCGATCAAATGGCACACCGGCCTTGAGGGCAACATGCCGCGCACCGTAGATGGCATCACCCGAAGTTTGCAGCGCATTGCCGATGACGGTGTGATCGATTTCTTCGGGCGCAACGCCGGTAGCGTCCAGAGCCCCTTTGGCGGCAATCGCTCCCAGGTCAATTGCTGAAGTGTCTTTCAAAGCGCCGACATACTCGCCCATCGCTGTCCGCTTGCCACCTAAAATGAAAACACCCTTCGACATTTTTTACTTGCGCTCCCTTGACTGAACTTTGCTCATGTTAACAAAAGAAAAAGCCTAACAGACGCAAAAGACTCGGTCAATTTAGGCCGCCGTCAAAGTCAAAAGCAAGCTAACTGCAAGAAGGTCAGTCCACGAAGCGATGGCGAGCTCGATAGCGGTGTAGCAGTTCTTCCAGGAATCCTTCGTAGGTAAAAGTTGACGGATCATAGGTGGGACGAAGCTTGTACATTATTGGCAGCGACACCCGCCAGGCCATCCACTGTCGCGCCATGTCTGCCAGATCCCAGCGGCGGCGCAAAAAAGTTTCCACCACCTCAATTTCGGATTCGGTCAAGACATTCAACTCGGCGACGAAATCTACCGGCTTGAACGATCTTCTTAACGCGGGATCACTTACCGGCGACGCAAACACCTGGGCGAACGCCGGCGCTTCCGCCTCACGTTCGCGCACAACCACAGTGCCGGCAACCATGTCGCCTATGCGCTGGTCAGACAAACTAATAAAAACTGAGATCAAGCCAAGGGAATAAAACGGGAAAGGCATCATGTCGACCGTCCGCAGCAAATTTCTTACCGCCGCTTCCCAAAAAGTAATGGGACGTCCGTCTTCACGAATAACGCGCAGCTTAAGCCAACGCTTGCCGGGAGTTTGCCCTTTCCAAACCCACTCGAAAAAAGCGAAATAGCCGGAGAGAATAAGAAACACGATGAGGATCAAAACAGCTTTGACCCATTTGGGAGCATTGGAAAATTGATCACCCAGGCTTGAATAGTTAGCGACCACAGTTAAGGCGATTGCCATCCCGATGACAGTCAGTGCTTGCAACCCGTGATCTATCGCACAAGCGATGAAACGATTGCCAATCGATGCCAGCGCAAAGTGAAGTGGAACGCGCTCCGGCGTTTCAATGACGAGTATGTCTTCAGTTGCGAGTGCGGCTGACATTGGTGGTTTCTATTCTTTGACCTCTTTACTCTCTCCGAACTGCTCGTAATAACTTGGACCAACACCGCCACGCAAGCGGAAGAAACGCCTTTTTCCTACCTGCACCAAGACAGGAATCTCTGTCAGCGAAATTTCGAAATTAGTATCAGTGATACGTTGTCCATTTATTCGAACTGCTCCTTGCTGAATCAACCTACGAGCCTCCGCCATGGAGCTGGCAAGAGGAGCGGATTCAAGGAACAGATCCTCTTTCAGGGGCTTGGCAAGGGAAGGAACTTCCACCAGTAGTCTGGGGAGTTTGTACTGCCCATAAGGTACCCACCACTCTCTGATTTCGTCAGGTGCTTGCTTCTGGCGAAAGATGCGATCGAATTCTTCTTCAGCGGCGCGCGCCTCAGCGGTGGAGTGGAAATCGGCGATGATCAGCTTTGCGAGTTTGACCTTCAAATCTCGCGGATGGCTCTCGCCACTCTCAGCCTGCGCGCGAAGTTGTTGAATCTCGTCGAGCCCAAGGTCTGTCAACAATTCATAGTAACGCCACATCAGCTCGTCGGAAATCGACATCACCTTGCCAAAAATTTCGGATGGCGGTTCGTTGATGCCGATATAATTGCCGAGACTCTTTGACATCTTCTGCAAGCCATCGGTTCCTTCGAGTAGCGGCGTGATGACGGCGATTTGCGCTTCCTGTTGATACTCACGCTGCAGATTCCGGCCCATCAGCAGATTGAACTTCTGATCGGTGCCGCCAAGCTCGATGTCTGCTTGCAGCGCGACAGAATCGTAAGCCTGGGTTAGTGGATAGAGCAGCTCGTGTAGGGCAATGGGCTTCCCTTCCGATAGTCGTTTGGCAAAGTCGTCGCGTTCCAAAATCTGCCTGACGGTAACGTGCGATGCGAGACGCACAAAACCATCCGAACCAAGTTTCGCCATCCATTCAGAGTTGAAGCGTATTTCAGTCTTGTCCGGATCGAGCAGTTTGAAGATTTGTCGTTTGTAAGTTTCGGCGTTTGCGTCAATTTCTTCGCGAGTAAGCTGGGGACGGGTCGCAGACTTTCCTGAAGGGTCTCCGATCAGGCCGGTGAAGTCCCCGATCAAAAAAATGGCAGTGTGGCCCAGCTCCTGAAACGCCCTCAGTTTGCGAATGACGACCGTATGCCCCAGATGAATATCAGGTGCGGTTGGATCTGCGCCGAGCTTTACCCGCAGCGGTTTGCCCGTCCTGGCGAATCTTTCCAACTTGGCGCGCAGCTCATCTTCACGAATAATCTCCGTGGTCCCCTGGCGCAGGCAGGCGAGTTGTTCGTCTATGGTCATCTCGTCATCGTTAATGGTGAATGGCGAATCGTAAATAGATGAAGCGCCTCTGCTTTGATGGTTCACAATTTACGGTCAAGGCGAGAGAGTAGCGCATCTTTAACTGCCTGCGCTATGCTCAAGACTAAAGACCGACATCCTGCGCCAAAAAGCGTGGACGAAAATATGCCAGAACCTGAAGAAGAGAGACAAAGTCAAAATCCCAACCCGCTGGAGGGCGCGCGACTCGCTTTTATCGGCTGTGGTGTGATGGCTGAAGCCATCATGGCCGGCTTGTTGAGAAAAGAACTCGTAACCGCTGAGCAAATCGTCGGCAGTCATCCGCGAGCGGCGCGGCGCGAAGAACTTTTTGAGAAGTATTCGGTGCGGATGTTTGAAAGCAATCGGGAAGCGGCGCTCGCAGCACACCCCAAAGAGGAATCAATTGAGGTTGGGCGTGCCGGGTCGCTGGTCATTCTCGCAGTTAAACCACAACGTCTGAACAAGGTATTGCAGGAACTGAAGGGCGCGATTCATCCTGATCAACTGGTCGTTTCTATCGTCGCCGGCGCCCGTTCTGAAACTATCGCCTCTCAGTTGGTTCATCCGGCAGTTGTTCGCACGATGCCAAACACTCCGGCGCAGATTGGGCAAGGTATGACAGCGTGGACTACGACGCCTGAGGTTAGCGAAGCGCAAGAACGCGAGGTTGTCGCTATGCTCGAAGCGCTCGGTAAAGCATCCCGCGTAGAAAACGAGAGACAGATTGATATGGCCACCGCGCTGAGTGCGACCGGTCCTACTTATATTTTTCTTGTGATGGAAGCGCTGGTTGATGCGGGTGTCCACATGGGATTCTCCCGGCATGTTGCCCAGGATCTGGTGCAGCAGATGATGCTCGGTTCGGTACTCTTCGCCAGGGAATCAAAAAAGCATCCTGCGGAGCTTCGCAATATGGTTACATCGCCAGGCGGTACGTCGGCCGAGGCCATCTACCAGATGGAAAAGGGTAGCCTGCGCACAGTGCTTTCGAAGGCCGTTTGGGCTGCGTATCAGCGGGCTGAGGCGTTGGGCGGAAAGAAAAAAGATGAAGGATGAAGGTGGAAGGACAAGGATGAGGGATGAAGGATGATAGCTCTTGGCAAACTCACTTCTTAGAGTGGGCTCGCTTTAGGTCAGGAATGTGACTTGATTCATCCTTCCGCCTTCATCCTCCATCCTTCATCTTCCTATCACGCGTCGTCCCTCAATCTCATATTTTCCACTAACAACCAAAGCCAGCGCTTCGGCGTATAACTGATGTTCTTGTTCAAGTATGCGTGCGGCAAGAGTTTCCTCGGTGTCGTTATCCAACACCGGAACCACGCGTTGCGCGATGATTGGGCCACCGTCGAGAGTTTCATCAACAAAGTGAACAGTACAGCCGGTCCACTTGACACCGTGTTCCAGTACCTGTCGCTGTGCGTCGAGTCCGGGAAACGCGGGCAACAGACTCGGATGAATATTCAAAATGCAATTGCGATACGTTTCGATGAAGAACGGGGAGAGCAGTCGCATATATCCCGCAAGGCAAACAATCTCTACTCCATAAGCCTTTAGTACTGCGACAATCTCACGATCATGTTCATCTCGACTGCGGCCCTGACGTTGGATGACGGTTGTGTTAAGGCCCCGCTTCTTTGCCGCGTCCAGTCCAGCTGCGGTTGGCTGATCGCTAACCACCACGGAGATTACGGCCCCGGGAATGCGACCTTCATCTACGGCGCTTGCGAGCGCGAGCATGTTTGACCCGCGTCCTGAGATTAAGATGCCAACACGAGTCATGAGTGTAGGGGTGTCCCTGCCCGTTTTCTCCCGTTAGCAAAGCGGACCGGGACTTAACTGATTGAGACTTCCTGCTTGCCGTCGGTCACTCGCCCGATTTCGAAAACTTCAGTGCCTTGTTGTTGAAGATGAGACTCGACCGCGGCCTTGTCTTGCGGCGAGGTCACCACCACCATGCCCACACCCATATTGAATGCTCGATACATCTCGGCTTCGGAAACGTTTCCGATCTCCTGCATTAGTTTGAAGACTGGCAGCACGGGCCAGCTGCCCTTTTTAATCTCTACAGCCGAACCCTCGGGTAGAATCCGCGGGATATTATCTGTCAATCCGCCGCCAGTGATATGCGCAAGTCCCCTTACCTTTTCGGAATCAAGCAATCCCTGCAACGGTTTGAGGTAACTGACGTGCGGCTGCAGCAGAGCCTCGCCTACTGTCATGCCTAACTGGTCAAGGTAAGTATCTACATCGTAGCCACCGACTTCGAAAAATAACTTGCGCGCCAGCGAATAACCATTGGTGTGAAGTCCGACTGAAGGGAGCGCCAGGAGAATGTCGCCGGGCATGATACCTTTACCGTCGATAACCTTCTTCCGATCCGCGACGCCAACGATGAAGCCGGCGATGTCATACTCTCCCGCTGAGTAAAAATCCGGCATCTCCGCCGTCTCACCGCCGAGCAGCACGCAGCCGTTTTCGCGGCAACCATTAGCGACGCCCTCGACAATGCTGGCTACAACTTCGGGCAGAAGTTTTCCAGTCGCGATGTAATCGAGAAAAAAGAGCGGGCGCGCGCCCTGAACCAGGATGTCATTTACACAATGGTTCACAAGATCGCGGCCGACCGTGTTGTGGACTCCAGTCCTGAACGCGATCTTCAGCTTCGTGCCAACACCGTCCGCAGATGCAACCAACACCGGTTGCTGCAAATCAGGGAATGCACCGTCAAACATTCCGCCAAAGCTGCCTATCTCGGAGAGCGTGCGATCATTGAACGTGCGTCGCGCCAACTCCTTGATTTTGTCTGTCGCTCGGGTTGCCGCATCGATGTCGACACCGGCGTCGCTGTAGGTGACGGGTTTTGTCATGAGTAAATGGTAAATCGTAAATAGTAAATTGTGGAAATCAGTGCGATCTACTATTCACGATTTACGATTCACTATTTACTGCCTTTCTTTGGAGGCGGCCCAAAGTCGCCGTAGGCGATGAAGCCTGACCGGGATGAATCGTCCTTTTGCGCCAGGCGTCCAGCCCACAAATCACTCGTCGCTTCTTTTCCCGTCTTGATGATGTAATCACCTTCTTTGCCTCTGGTCGTGATTGTGATTTCACCCTGCAAGTCTGTGCGGTAGAGTTTTACATTCGCCGCCCGCAGTCGCTCCAGTACGACTTGTGCCGGATGACCATAACGATTCCACTCTCCACAGGAAATGATCGCTACTTCCGGCTTCACGCGATCTACCAAGTCCTGCGACGATGCATACTTCGAGCCGTGGTGGGCTACTTTAACTATCTTCGCCTTGAGATTGATGTCCTTGGTAAGCATCCGATGCTCCGTCTGTTCTTCGGCATCACCCGGCAATAACATTGAAAAGTCGCCATAGTCGAGTCGCGCTACAACAGAGTTTGCGTTGGCTGGATTCCCGCCGGTTTTCGTCTGCTCTTTGGTGAAATAAGGTTCGCTCGGCGCCAGTATCGTGAGCCTGGCGCCGCCACCGATGTCATACTTCGCCCCCGGCTGAGCCTTCTCGTAGTGCGCGCCACTCTTACTCACGGCATCTTTGTAATCGTCATAGAACTTCGCGATGGTTGCCGTCTTGTCGAGCTTTTTGCCGGCCGGCTTGGTCTTGGCAGGCTTTTTCCCGGCCACGGCATCGGGAGCTTTTGTTTGCGAAGCTAACGAGTCCGGCAGGTCTGGCCCGAGGCCATTATCAATTACATTCAAAACTTTGGTCGCCTTGATGACCTCGTCAGCGCCACCAATGTGATCTGGATGCGGATGAGTGGCAATAAAATAATCCAGCTGCGCAACGTTGTAGCGCTTCAACGCATCAAGCACAACCTTCCCTTTGCCTGTGTCGCCCGCGTCGAGCAAAACCGTCTGTCCAGTCGGCGAGATAATGAGAATTGAATCGCCATTGATCGGTCCGACATCGAGTACGTGAACCTGAAGTTCCCCTCCCGATGGCGGCGGAGGCTTTGTCTTCCACCACGGCAATACATACTTCCAGCCAACATAGCTTGCGGCGCCAAGCACAACTACCAAAACAGCAATTGCGCAGCCGCAACCCCTTAGCGATCGCTTCGCCAAAACTTTGTCCTCGTAGCTGCAATTGACAAGTAACCGGGAAGTTATATTTCGTCAACCTATCCATCCGCGCCAACAGCCTCATGATCGCGCTCCCACATTGTTTCCGCTTCGCTGGTAATGCGCGTCGGATACTTCTCGTTCCAGCAGGCAACGCAGGAAGATTCCGAAGGAATGCCAATCGCCTCGATCATTCCCTCGAGCGAGAGATAACCCAGCGAGTCGGCTTCGATAAACTTGCAAATTTCCTCAATCGACATCTGCGCGGCAATCAAGTCGGCTTTGTTCGGTGTGTCTATTCCGTAATAGCA
>WNGB01015690.1_pt1 | contig 10539 bp, 9 predicted proteins | sample 5400681 | NCBI WGS metagenome assembly WNGB01 (sample SAMN13153367, study PRJNA577476) | soil metagenome | isolation source: 115 cm soil or saprolite under grassland replicate 2 | place: USA:California | collected 2016-06-15 | reverse complement strand
GCCCGCTGGCGTGCGGTGAGCCGCTGCAGGGCCACCACAAACGCCAACGCCACCGAGTCGCGCTGCTCCGCAACCGCGGCCGGGTCGGGGCCGTCGGCCGGCAGGTGGTCCAGCAGCCGATCCGGATAGGGCTCCAAGTGCGACACGTCGGAGCCGTCCGCACCGGGTTCCGCGCGGCGATGCCGTCTTGCCTGGATCGCCTTCAGGCAGGTGGTGGTGGCGATCCGGTACAGCCACGCCCGCAGCGGCGCTCGCCTCTGGAAGGTGTGCAGGAACCGCCAGGCGCGCAGCAGCGTCTCCTGGGTGGCGTCCTCGGCGTCATGGAACGATCCCAGCATCCGGTAACAGTGCACGTGGATCTCACGCACGTGGGGCTCCACGAGCAGGCGGAAGCTGGCCTCGTCGCCGGCGAGCGCGGCCTCGAATAGCCCGTCCGGGCCGGGCGTCGTCACGATCGGAGCAGCCATGGCGCAACGATAGCCCGACGAGGTGACGGCCGGGGCCGATGAGTTCCGGCGACCTGCCGGATCGTACTGGGTGTGGCTGCACGATCATCGACCCGGGGGAGAGCTGATGGACCCACGTGAGATCGCCAACCAGTACTACGACGCCTGGATCAACCACCGCGGAGACATGAGCAGGGTGCCGCTGGCCGACGACATGGCCTTCGTCGGACCGGTCGCCAGCTTCGACTCGGCCGACGGCTACCGGGCCATGGCCCGCCAGGCGGGAGCTGCTGTCACCAGCTTCCGCGTCCGCCACCAGTTCAGCGACGGGAACCTGGTGTGCTCGGTCGTGGACTGGACCATGGCGTCGGTCCCCGGGATGCTGACCGCCGCGGAGGTGCTGGAGATCCGCGACGGCAAGATCGCCCGCGGCGAGCTCATCTACGACGCCGAAGCGCTGCGCAAGGCGATGGGCTAGCGCAGGCCCGAATCTCAGGTGGCGGCGAGGACGCGCCGCACGCCCTGCGTTGCCAGCCGGCGGAAGATCGAGTGGAGCTCCTCAGCCGAGTACGGGACGTGGTCGTTGTCGAGCCACCAGGTGAGGAGGCCCATGCAGGCTGTCGATCCTCGTCGACGTCTTCCCCCGCCAGGAGCGGGTCAAGGCCATCGGGATCTGGACCGGGGTCGCCAGCCTCGGCATCCCCCTGGGGCCCATCGCCGGCGGATGGCTGCCGGAGCAGTTCTGGTGGGGTTCGGTGTTCCTGCTGAACGTGCCGATCGTCGTCGTCGCCCTGGCGGCGGGGTGGATCCTGGTGCCAGAAAGCCGCCACCCGGCGCCGCCCCGCCCGGACCTGCCGGGACTGGCACTCTCGGTGGCGGCCCTGACCACGCTGGTCTACGGGATCATCGAGGCCCCCGCCAGCGGCTGGGCCAGCCTGGCGGTGATCGGCTCGCTGGCGGTGGCGCTCATCACCGGCGCCGCCTTCGTCCTGCACGAGGGACGGGCCCCAGCGCCGATGCTCGACCTGCGGCTGTTCCGCAACCCCCGCCTGAGGTGGGGGACGGTCGCGATGACCCTGGCAGGATTCGCCATCGGCGGACTGGCGTTCGAGCTCACCCAGTACCTCCAGTTCGTCCAGGGGTACACGCCACTCCAGGCCGGCCTGCGGTTCCTGCCGATCGCGATCGGTTTCGGGGTCGCGGGCCCGCTGACCCAACGACTGGTCCCCAGGATCGGCACCGCCCGGACCGTGGCCACCGCCCTGGGCGGCGCCGCTCTGCTCTTCGCCTCCCTGTCCTTCGTCGAGCCAGAGACTTCGTACTGGCTGGTGGGGGCTGCCCTGCTCCTGATCGGGCTGGGCATCGGCGCCGCATTTGTCCCGTCCACCGATGCCGTCATGGCCGCCGTGCCCGAGGCGAACGCGGGCCTGGGGTCGGCGGTCAACGATTCCGGCCGCCAGGTCGGCGCAGCACTCGGCATCGGGATCTTGGGGGCGCTCGCCAACGCCGGGTACAGGTCCGGGATCGGTGGGGCCTTCTCATCGCTGAGCCCGGACCTGGCTGCCGCCGCCAAGCGATCGGTGGGTGCGGCGCTGGAGATTGCGGGCGTGATGGGCGGACCCGCCGGAGAGGCCCTCCGCCGGGCGGCGAACGCCGCGTTTATGGACGGCTTCGGCCTGGCGATGCTCGCGGGCGCGGTCCTCGTGGCGGCGGGCGCCGTCGCCGTGCTGTGGCGGCTCCCGTCCCACGACGTCCCAGCCCAACCCGGAGAGGCTGCCCGTTGACCCGCGGGACCAGACGTTGTTCGGGCAAAGGCCCTCGCCGTCGCCCACCGCGACCAGGCGAGCGGCAGCCCGGGGATTCTCGCCCTTGGCGAGCGCGGCCTCGAAGACAGTCCGTGCCTGCGTGAGGACTGTCGGCTGACAGCGATCTGTGCGCCGTCTGGCAGCCGGCCAGGGCACCGTGACCGACGTCACCACGAAGGGAGGCAATGCCATGCGTTACGCGTTCCAGGCCGAGGGCCTGGTCAAACGATTCGGGAAGACCACCGCGCTGGGCGGGATCGACCTGGCCGCCCGGCCGGGCACGGTCCTGGGGGTGCTCGGGCCCAACGGTGCGGGCAAGACGACGGCGATCCGCATCCTGGCCACGCTCCTGCGACCCGACCAGGGCACGGCCGCGGTGGCCGGGCTCGACGTCGTCCGCCACGCCGCCCGGGTGCGCCAGACGATCGGCCTCACCGGACAGTACGCGTCGGTCGACGAGGACCTCACCGGCGCCGAGAACCTCGTTCTCATCGGGCGGTTGCTGGACCTGCGCCGGGCCCAGGCGAAGGCCCGGGCCACCCAGTTGCTGGAGCAGTTCGGGCTCACCGAGGTGGCCGGGCGTCCGGCCTCGACGTACTCCGGTGGTATGCGCCGCCGCCTCGACCTGGCCGCCAGCCTGGTCGGCCGCCCCAGCGTCATCTTCCTCGACGAGCCGACGACCGGGCTGGACCCGGGCAAACGCGAGGACGTGTGGCGCATCATCCGCTCGATGATCCACGACGGCGGCACCGTCCTGCTCACCACGCAGTACCTGGAGGAGGCCGACGCCCTCGCCGACGAGATCACGGTCATCGACCATGGCCAGGTCATCGCCAACGGCACACCGGCTGAGCTCAAGCGGATCGTGGGCGGCCAGACCATCGCCGTCCGCCCCAAGGACCCAGACCGGCTCGACGACGCCGCCGCGATCATCGGCGCGGTGGCCGGTCGCGAGCCCAAGCCAGCCGGCCGCGGCCTGCTGACCGTGCCAGTCGACGGCGACACCGCCTTCACCGAAGCCGTCCGCCGCCTGGACGCGGCCAGGATCGGCGTCACCGAGCTCTCACTACGGCTGCCCAGTCTCGACGAGGTCTTCTTCTCCCTGACCGGCCATCACACCGACGAGCACGACAAGGAGCAGGCAGCATGACCGACACTGTCGCGGCAAGCCACACCAGCCAGCCGCTGCGGACGCGCGAGTCGCCCAAGCGGCCCTACGGGCTGATCCGGCACAGTCTGGCGCTGGCCGAGCGCAGCCTGATCAAGGTCAGGCGCAGTCCCGGCATCATCGGCGACGCGGTCGTGATGCCGGTCATCTTCCTGGTCTTGTTCGTCTACCTGTTCGGCGGGGCGGTCTCCGGGTCCACCCGGGACTACCTGCAATACATCTTCCCGGGAATCCTGGTCATGTCGACAATGCTTGCGGGGATGCTGGCCACCGGCCTCAACCTCAACCTCGACATCAAGCGGGGCGTCTTCGACCGGTTCCGCAGCCTCCCGATCGGGCGCTCCGCACCCCTGATCGGCTCGGTCGCAAGCGACACGATCCGCTACGTCGTCGCGCTCGCCGTGCTGTTCGCGGTCGGCTACCTGCTGGGGTTCCGGATCCGGACCGACCCGCTGGCCACGCTGGCCGCGTCCGCGCTGGCGATCGCGTTCAGCTTCAGCCTGAGCTGGGTCAACGTCCTGGTCGGCGTGCTCATCCGAGAAACCGTCATCGTGCAGAGCGTCGCCTTCCTGGGGATCTTCCCGCTGGCGTTCGGCACCAGCATGGTCGCGCCCACCCAGACGCTGCCGGGCTGGCTGCAGGCATGGGTCAACGTCAACCCCGTGACCCACGCCGTGGAGGCCACCCGCGGCCTGCTGCTCGGCGGACCGGTCGCGGACCCGGTGGCCAAGACCCTGCTGTGGTCCGCCGCCATCCTCGCCGTGTTCGCGCCGCTGGCGGTGCGCGCCTACCGGCGCCGCACCTGAGCGTGCAGCTGGGCGAGCGCGCCCGCGCGGTCCAACCCGCTGCCACGGGCATAGGCCGCCTGGTAGGCGCGCTCGCCCAACTCCGCACCCAGCTGCTGGGCCAGCCGCGTGACGTCAGGGTTGAATTCGTCGGCCGCGCCGCGCAGCGCGTGGGCGGCGCCGAGCACCTCCGCCGCACCGCTGGCGTCCCCATATCCCAGACATAGCCGCGCCACCCCGACACCGACGACGGCCACCAGCGGCATGTCCGGCGCCTCGATGGCCAGGGCGAGGGCCTGTTCGAGACGCCGCCGCGCCGTACCCAGCTCACCTGCGGCCACCGCCAGATGCCCCATCGCGCACAGCAGCATCGCACCGAACAACGAGGCGTGGACCGGTGCGCGATCCAGCTCCTGCGAGGCAGCGTCATACTGCCGCGCGGCCTCCTCCAGGTCACCGTCGTACCGGGCCAGGTCTCCAAGGGCGATCCGGGCGAAGACCAGGTAACGGACCGACGACCTCCCGCCGGTCGGCGCGACCATCTCGAGCAGTTCCGCCCGCGCCCCACCGACGTCGCCCTTGTCAGCGCGAGCCTGCGCGAGCCACACCCGCTGAAGGACCGCCTCGTCGGCGGCGTCGAGCTCGCGCAGGAGCCGTATCGACTCCCGCAGCGCCACGATGGCGCCGTCGAAGTCGCCGATCATGATCTGCGTATACGCCAGATAGGACTGTGCCGTCGCCAGGCCCCACCGTTCACCGGCCTCTCGGAACGCCTCGACCGCGGCTGCCAGATCCCCGCGCATGCCGTCCATGTCCCCGTCGTTGCCGTGCAGGAAGGACCGCATCAGCCACAGCATCGCCCGTGTCCACGGGTCCGGATGGGACAGCCGTCGATCGATCGCCCCAAGGCCCTGGGCGGCGTCGTCGATGATCAACGCCAGCGCGGCATCCACCAGCGCGGCAGCGGGATGCCCCCCGGCCAGGCCCGCAGTGTGCACTTGTGCCCACATCTCCTCGACCGCCACCTCCGCGTGCACGCCTCCGCCAGCGAGCACGCTGTTGAACAGGTAGAAGGTTGTGGCGACCGTCCTGGCCGCCTCCGGCGCCTCGCCGGGGACATCCAGCACGCGTCGCAGCAGGCTCGCGGCCTCGGCGTGGTTGCCTCGAATCGTCCAGAACAGGCCGAGCGCCGCCCCCAGCCGCACGGCGGTCTCGGCATCGCCCGTGTCGCGGGCGAAGTGCAGGGCCGCCAGCAGATCGTCGCGTTCGGCGGCGAGCCGCGCGATCCAGGGAACCTGGCCCGGTCCCCGCAGATGCGGCTCGGCCGTCTCCGCAAGGCGTAGGAAGTAGACGGCGTGGACGGCTCTGACGTCGGCGATCTCCCCAGCCTCCGCCAGCCGCTCCAGGCCATACTCCCGGATCGTCTCCAGCATGCGATAGCGCGGCCCTGACTCCTCCATCTGGAGCAGCGATTTGTCGACCAGGGCGGCGAGCGTGTCCAGGGTGGCCGCGCCGCCACCGCACACCTGCCCGGCGGCCTCGGGGGTGACCGCGGCGGGGAACACCGCCAGCCGCTCCGCGACCCGGCGCTCGTCGTCGTCGAGCAGGTCCCAGCTCCAGGCGACGACCGCCCGCAGCGTCCGATGCCGCGGAAGCGCCGTCCGGATGCCACCGGTGAGCAGCCAAAACCGGTCACTGAGCCGCGCGGCCAACTCCTCGAGCGGCAAGGACCGCAGCCTGGCGGCGGCAAGCTCGATCGCCAACGGCAGCCCGTCAAGCCGACGGCAGAGCTCGACGACGATGGCGACATTGTCGTCGGTGACCGTGAAGCCCGGCCGTACCGCGGCCACACGGTCGGCGAACAGTCGTAGCGCCGGGTACGTCATGGCCTCGCCCGCGGAGACGCCCGGGTCGGGCAGGCCGAGCGGGCTGACTGGGCAGAGCGCCTCCCCGAGCACGCCGAGTGGCTCGCGGCTGGTGGCGAGTACCCGGAGCCGGGGACACTGGCCGAGCAGGTCGTCGACCAGTCGCGCGGCCGCGTCGATCAGGTGCTCGCAGCTGTCGAGGACAATCAGCATCTCGGTGGCCGAGAGCGCTTCGACCAGGCGGCTCATCGGATCACGCGGCGTTGTGGATGCGTCGAGCGGGCCCACCTCGCGCAGGCCGAGCGCGCCGATCACCGCTCGGGGCACGTCGCCAGGATCGGTCACCGACGCGAGCTCCACCATGCAGACCCCACCAGGGACCTCGTCGGCGGTCCCGGCGGCGAATGCGGTCGCGAGCCGGGTCTTTCCCACACCGCCCGGGCCGACGAGCGTGACCAGCCGCCCTTCCTCGAGCTGCTTGCCGATCCGTGCCTGCTCCTCCGCGCGGCCGACGAAACTGGTCAGTGCCGCGCGCAGGTTGCCGCGCGGCCTCGCGGCGCTGGGCCTCCCCACGACCCGCTCACCCCGCAGGACGGCCAGGTGCGCGTCCTGCAGCTCCGGCCCGGGATCGGCGCCGAGCTTGTCGGCGAGCAGCCCGCGGAAGTCCTCGTAGGCGCTGAGCGCCTCGGACGGCCGCCCGTTTGCGTGCAGCGCTCTGACGAGCAGGACGCGCAGCCGCTCCCGCAGGGGATGCATGGCCGTGAGCTCCTCCAGCTCAGCAACCAGGTGGGCATGCTCGGACGCGGCCTGGAGCTCGGCTTCCACGCGGTCCTCGACAGCGGTGAGCCGCAGCTCCTCGAGCCGGACGGCGGCGGCGGCCGCGAACGGGACCTCCGCGACGTCGGCCAGCGCCTCGCCGCGCCACAGCCCCAGCGCCTCCCGCAGCCGCCGCGCGGCGATCTGTGTCTCTCCGTCTCGCAGTGCGCGCCGACCCTCGCGAGCCAGCCGCTCGAACCGGAGGGCGTCCACAGCCTCCTGCGGAAGATCGAGGCGGTAGCCTCCGGGCACCGACCGTAATGCCGGTTCCTCCGGCAGGACCCGCCTCAGCCGTGACACCAGCGACTGCAGCGCGTTGGCCCGATCACTGGGCCCATCGTCTGGCCACAGCGCAGACGACAGCGACTCCACCGTGACCAGGCGGCCCGCACTGAGCGCCAGCCGGATCAGGAGCGCCCGTAGCCGAGCACCCCCGATCTGGACGATCTCACCGTCGTCGGCCACCACCTCGAGCAGCCCCAGGATCCCCACGCGCATAGCGCCACTCTGCCACTCGCAGTTGTGGCGCCGCAGCCGCTCCCGCGCGACAGGCCACGTCGCGGACTGGGCTGTCGGCCACGTACCCGGCCTGGCGGAGCGGCCCCGCTACCACCGTCCGAGGGTCCGGCCCCGACCTGGGCCACAGCGCCCTGTCGTTTACCTGCGACACCTACTGCCATCTGACCGGCAAGACGGGCCGGCAGGCCGCGGACAAGACCGCGGCGCTGGTCCTCCGCAGCCGCACCTGTGCCGGGCTGGACCCTAGCATTTGCCTGGCATGCGGCCGGCCACAGCTCGCCGAATTCGACCACGGAGCGGAGAAACCGCAGGTCAGGTAGGGTGCACCCAGCGGGACACAATACGAACCCAAACCCGCTGGTCACGGGTCGCCGACACCGCCCAAGCCGCTTGATCCCGCTGCGATCCGGGTGTTGGCACGCGTGCGCGCCAACACCCGGAGGCGCTGTAGAGGTCAGGGCGTCGCTTGCCAGGGTTGGCTCAGGGCTGCTGGCCGAGCCTGTCGACCCAGCCGGATTCGACCAGGGTGATCGACAGGATCGGGGTGCCTGGCGGCACCCTGACGCCCGAGCGCGCGGGGTTGCTGGGGACGTACTGCTGCGCGAGCAGGTCGGCCGTCGCCTCATCCACGATATAGACGCGGTCGGCGTCTGGGCTCTCGCGGAAGGCCACGCCCGTGCCGGTCCGGCCCATGGGGTCGGTGACCGCTCCCATCAGCTTGGCGCCGTGCACGCCGGCCATGACCCTGAATGCGGCCGCGCGCACCGCGGGATCCACCGGCAGGCCGAGCACGTCGGCGGCCGCGGCGAACAGCAGCTCCTCGACGCTGAGGGGCTGGAACCCAGGCTCGGGCTTGGCGCCTGCCGGGGGCCGCTTGTCCAGCGCCGGCTGGATCGCGGCGCGCAGCCACGCGGTCAGCCGCGCCGTGTCCGCCGGGAGCCGTCTGACCTGCGCAAGGGTGAGTTCCTGGTAGCCCACCACGAACCTGACGGCCACCACCGTGTCCTCTTCGACCGACGGGTTGGACGGCATCTCCTTCTTCACGCCCGGTGCCGTGCCGAACCGGAGCGCAGGCGCGCCGGCCTTGCGCCAGTTGGCACGGTCCCGCTCGGTCAGGAAGCGTGGCTCCTCGAAGGTCGTGACCGACCGCCAGCGGGAGGCACCCACCCAGGACCTGGTCGTCTGGGACAGCTCGACGGTGTAGGCGGGTCCTCGGCCCATCTTGCCGCCGGTGCCGAAGGTGCTGACCGTGCTGGACCGTTCCTCCTCGTACCGGTAGGCGCCGCCGTGAGCTGGCTGGCGCTCGGCGCGCGCGGCCACGGCGAGCAGGAACTGGCGGGCGTCGACCGGCCGAGCACCGCCTCTGCTCGGGACAGTGCTGGTAGCCGCCGATGGGCGCCGCTCGGAGCGGAGCACAGGGCTGGCTACGGTCGCGGCGACCACGCCGGCCAGCGCCAGCACCACCAGCCCACGGGCCCTGCGCCGAACGCGCGCGTTGCGCCGGGCGGCCGCGGTCAGCACCTCCACGGACGGCGCCTCGGGAGCCGCCTCACCATGCTCGTGCAGGGTCGCTCGCAGGTTGCGCTCGAGTTCGTCAAGCATTCCATGTCTCCTTGTGGCGACCGATCGTGTCCTTGGGGGCCACCGACATCCGCCGGTCACCGTCGTGGACAGGCGGCGGCATGGTGGGCCCGGCGCCGCCGGGCCGACCGTCCAACCCCAGACGGACGGCGAGGGTCTTCAGGCCGCGGTGCGCCTGGCTGCGGACCGTTGCCCGGCTGGTGCCGAGAACCCTGGCGATCTCCTCGTCGGAGCAGTCCTCGTAGTAGCGCAGCACCAGGACGGCGCGCTGGCGGGTCGGCAGCGCGCCAAGTGCCTGCCACATCGCACCGCGCGCATCCACCTCGGCGTGCCGGTCGCCTGGAGCTGGCAGCTCCGGGAGCGCCGCGGTCGGAAGATCATCACGCCCGCGGCGCCGCCACCAGCTCCTGCGGCCATTGGCCAGCGCCCGCCGCACGTAGTGGTCCGGGTCGGTGATACGCGGCCAAGCGACATACGCACCGGCCAGGACGTGCTGGAGCAGATCCTGGGCTCGGTGCGGGTCACCCATCAGCAGGTAGGCCAGCCGGAGCCAGTCCCGGTGCCGCGCTCGCACGAACGCCTCGAACTCCCTGTCATGTCTTCGTCGCATACGCCTCCTCGCGGTACAGGATGACCTGCCCCATCACTGGAGAAGACGCACCGGCACGCGCGGTGTTGCACCGACGCGCCAGCCTGCTCATCGTCATCGACCCCACCGCACCCGAGCACAAGGAGGCCAAGGAGCTGCCCGCGTCCACTCGATCGACTCGAGGATGGCGCGACGGCAGGCCGGGCCGTAACGATCCCGTACCGGTGACCTGCCAGCATCGACGTTGCTCGGGATGCCGCGGATCCTCCCAACCCCCCGGATGCCTGAAGGAGCGGGCTCGTTCAGGTCCAGGTCGACCATCTTCATGCCAACCCAACACCCAAAAACCAGTCAGTAAGGAGACCTATGACAGGCGCACTCGCTGCGCGGCGGGCCGCACTCGTCGCGCTGCTGCTGGCACTGGCGGCCCTGCTGGTCGCCCCGTCCACGGCCGCAGCCGCACCCGGCCAGGTCCTCAAGGAGGACGCCACCGGCGCCGTGTTCGACTGCGGCGACGTGACCTACACGGTCACCGGCGGCACCGTCACCTTCCTGTTCCACCTGAGCCCCGACGCGGCCGGCGGCGGGCACGTCACCGGTACGGTTGCGCCCACCGGCGTCACGCTCACCAGCAGCGCCGACAACCTCACCTACCACCTCGCCGGTGCTGGCTGGTTCGGCGGCAACTTCACCGCCGGTGGCACGAGCAACTTCATCGACACGGAGTACTTCAACATCCTGTCTTCGTCTGGTGGCGTCGTCGCCAGGGTGGCCGTCACCTCGGTGTTTGTGATGAATGCGCAGGGCGTGGTGACCGTCGACCTCGTGAAGGACAAGGGCACCTGCACCGCACCCGAGGACTGACCCGGCACCGATGGTCTGATCGGCTTCTCAGCGGAGCCCCGGTCCGATCCGCGGCGGGACCGGGGCCCGCTACCCCAAAGTTCACTGGCTCAGCAAGAGCC
>WNGB01014441.1_pt1 | contig 10540 bp, 10 predicted proteins | sample 5400681 | NCBI WGS metagenome assembly WNGB01 (sample SAMN13153367, study PRJNA577476) | soil metagenome | isolation source: 115 cm soil or saprolite under grassland replicate 2 | place: USA:California | collected 2016-06-15 | reverse complement strand
GTACCACCCCGGCGGTTCCCTATGGCTTGCGTGGTATGCTGACCATGCTGCTGCGTCTGGAGACAGGCAGCAATGATTGTCATTCCGGTTTAACCGGGGGGGCGGCGCGTAACCCGCTAGGCGAGTTGAGTGACCTGATCGCGCATTGCTATAATGCGCGGACAGGCCGGGTCCACATCCCAGGTTTTTATGATGATGTGCGGCCGTTGAGTGCCCCCGAGCTGGAGAGTTTTTTAGCCTCTGGCTTCAGCCTGCCGACCTTCATGGCGGCGCACGGACTGCATACCCTGCGCAGCAACGATGTCCAACGCGTCGTGCAGGCCATCTGGAGCGAACCGACCTTTGAGGTGCACGGGATCAGCGGTGGCTACCAGGGCCCCGGGGTCAAAACCATTGTACCGCACGCCACTGAAGCGAAAATCAGCATGCGCTTGGTGCCTGATCAGGACCCCGAACGTCTCTTTGGCGTGGTGCAAGAGTTTATGCATCAGTACAATCCCGACGTGGAGGTACGGCAAGGCGGCTTCCTGCGTCCCTATCTTGGGGATTTTAGCGGTTTCTACGGTGAAGCCGTGCGGGAGGCAGTGCGCTTTGGGTTTGGCAAGACCCCAAGCTTTATTCGGGAAGGCGGCTCGATCGGCGCGGTAGTGACCCTTGATCAGTTGCTGCAGGTGCCTATCGTGTTTCTTGGCTTAAGCTTGCCAGAACATGGCTACCACGCTCCCAACGAACATTTTGACTGGGGGCAAGCCAGTGGGGGGATGCGTGCCTTCATCAAATATTTTGATATCCTGGCCTCAGCTCGTCCGTGAAACGTCAGGTGACGCACGGATGACATGCCATAGAGCCACCAGAGGGAGGGGGGCATCATGCCAGTGGACCATGCCGCAATGTGCTTAGCGCGTACCCGCGTGTTCATTGTCGACGATCATCCAATCGTGCGCCAGGGGCTTGCCCAGATGATCAATCAGGAGGGCGATTTGACGGTCTGTGGCGAGGCGGAAGATACCGAGAAGGCCCTGGAAGCCATTGCCGAGCTGCACCCTGATCTGGTGTTGGTGGACCTCTCACTCAAAGGCGGGAATGGCCTGGAGCTCCTCAAGACCCTACGGGCGCGTGCGAACATGGCACCCGTGTTGGTCGTGTCCATGCACGACGAGTCACTATACGTTGAGCGCGTCTTACGTGCTGGGGCTCGTGGATACATTATGAAACACGAAGCGACGGACACCATGATGAGCGCTATTCGTCGGGTGCTCCGTGGTGAGATCTATGTGAGTGATAAGATGTTGACGAAGCTTCTGGGACGCTTTGTCCTCGATGCTCCCAACACCAGCACATCAACGCTCGAACGACTGAGTAATCGCGAACTGGAAGTGTTTCGGTTAATTGGTGCAGGGCATAGTACACGTCACATCGCGTCCGTGCTGCATGTAAGCATCAAAACTGTGGAGTCCCACCGCGCCCACATCAAAGAGAAGCTCCAACTCAACGACACTGGCGCATTGGTACGGTATGCTATGCAATGGGTCGACAACCGCCATGTCGGTATAGACTGAGTGCCATGCCGCTGCATAGATAGGTCCCTTTTCTCCATTTTTAGAGATTTTTCCTCGCGTGGCTGGTTCCCTTCTGGAACAAAAATTGCACCTCTATAATTTGTGTGTATTGTAGTAGCTGAACCGTCTACCCGTCCCAGGTAGCTGGTGTGTGCTATGCATGATGGACCACAGGGCTCGTTCATCGGCAGTACAATGCATGACAATTGTGTTAAAAATGTCTTACTACTAACAAATTTGTTTTTGGGTGTGTAGGTCTTCTACCTGCCAACCCATACGGCATGGAGTATGGCGATCCAAACAGGTGACATCAAACAACTCGCGACGCTGGTCGAGGTGAGTCAAACCCTGGCCAGTACGTTGAACCTCGAAGCAGCCTTGCATCGTGTGCTGGAGATCTTAGAACACCACCATAGTATGATCCCCAGTATGGTGACCTTGCTCCATGAGGACTCGAGTGAACTGGGGATTGCCGTGGCTAACGGTCTCCCGGCCGATGGGATGCAGGCGCGCTATAACGTGGGTGAAGGCATTACTGGACGTGTCGTCGAAAGCGGCAAACCGATCATTGTCCCCCAGGTCAGTCATGAGCCGATGTTTTTAAATCGCGCCGGACGACGGCGGAATATACAGACGCAAGAGCGTACGTTCATTTGTGTCCCCGTCATTATCAATCGCCGGCCCGTCGGCGCTCTCGGGGTCGACTTGCGCTTCCGGAAGGATCGCGACTACGACCGTGAATTAAAATTCCTGCATGTGGTGGCTTCGATGATTGCCCAGGCGATCAATATCCATCACCTGGTCGAGGCCGAGCGCCAGCACCTGCGCGATGAGAATCAGCACCTGCGCGAGGAACTACGGGAGCGCTACGATTTTGCCAACATCATCGGTAATAGTAGCCGCATGCGGCAGGTCTACGAACAGATCACCCAGGTGGCCTCGACCAATACGACGGTGCTCATCCGTGGGGAATCAGGCACCGGCAAGGAATTGATTGCCCATGCGGTCCATTACAACTCCCCGCGGGCCAAACGACCGTTCATCAAGGTCAGCTGTGCCGCCCTCCCCGAGACCCTGATTGAGTCAGAGTTGTTCGGCCATGAAAAGGGCGCTTTTACTGGGGCCCAAATCATGAAGAAGGGGCGCTTCGAGTTGGCCGATGGCGGCACGCTATTTCTCGATGAAATTGGCGAATTGAGCCCCGCTCTCCAGGTCAAACTGTTACGGGTCCTGCAAGAACGCGAATTCGAACGCCTCGGGGGCACTACGACGATCAAAGTGAACGTGCGGTTGCTGGCCGCCACCAACAGAGATCTGGAGGAGGCGATTGCCGGCGGGGCGTTTCGGGTGGATTTGTATTATCGTCTGAATGTGTTTTCGATTTTCGTGCCGCCGCTGCGTGAGCACCGGGACGATGTGCTCTTGCTGGGTGAGCATTTTCTCGAGAAGTATGCGCGCGAGCATGGCAAGCCGATCAAACGCATTGCGACGTCAGCCATTGACATGCTGGCCAGCTATCACTGGCCTGGGAATGTGCGTGAGTTAGAAAATGTCATAGAGCGTGCCGTGCTCGTCTGTGAAGGGCAGGTCATCCATGGCTATCACCTGCCAGCCACGCTGCAGACCGCCGAGGGCTCAGGGACGGTACCGCACGTGTCACTCACGGAATCCATCGAGGCTTTTGAACGCGACCTGATCCAGGATGCCCTGAAGACCACGCGGGGTAATCGGGCGAAGGCGGCGAAGCTCCTCCATACCACAGAACGGATCATTGGCTATAAGGTCAGAAAATACGCGATTGACTGTAAACGCTTCCGCACCTGACCGGTACTGCCGAGGGAGGGCGGTATACTGTGGACAGCAATGGGGAAGCAAAACCGTATCTCACCCACCATCCGTGTGCCAAACTTATCTAGTAGGACACTGCCACGTCACCGTAGACCTTGACACCGGTCCCTTGGGTAGCTGCTCCGCATAGAGCACGTAGGCTTCCAGCAACCACGAACGCAGATCGTGTGGCGAGCGCTCAGTGCGCTTGGCAAGCGCTTGAAAATAGTTGCGTGCCCCTGCTACGTCGCCCACCAGGAGCTTTGCTACCACAGCCCCATCACGCAGTTGGTCAACCGGGACCCACGACTGCCCCTGCTGGGCTGGCTGTATCAACCGGTCTGCCGCCGCAGAGGCCGTGGCGAAATCCCACCGTCCCAGGCCCTCGGTGAAGAGCATGGCATCACAGACTTCAGCGGGCGGAGTGTACGTCTCAAAATAGCGGTGGAGGGCGCTGTAGAAGGTCTCGTCGACGACCCCAGTGGTTCCCGTGTGGAGCGCTGCCTCGACGATCAGAGTTTCTGTGAGCCAGGTACGCCAATCTGCGGGAGGACGTTGTGCCGTGAGCGTGTTTTCCCAGGCCCACAAGCGTTGTGCCACAGCGCCAAGACCGCTATGGTCGGTCTGCACCGTTGAGCCTTTACCCTTACGCCAGGCACGTAGTCGAGCGCCTAAGGCGCGGGCCTGCATGCGGGGATGATTGACGATTGGGGCGAGAGGGACGCTCCCAAGGTCAGCCAGGCGGCCCAAAAATGGCGCCACCATGTCAAACCGGGCTTCTACCAGTCCCATAAAACCAGATGCTGCCTTGCGGAGGTAGCGCGCCTGCTCTGCCCCGAGGTCAAGCACCGGAAAAAAGTCCGAGTTACGCTGCCTCCAATGCGCCAGCAAGGGAGCCAGAGCTGAGCGGTCGAGCAGACGGGTCGCTTCGAGGCTTTCTGGAATGAGGGGGAGGAAGAGACGCAGGTCTTCAGCGATCAGCGGCAGAGAGAACACTAACCAATCGGGGGCTGGCAAACTGGGGAGGTTGCTGGCGATGAGCAAAATATCGCCATAGTCGAGGAGGAATAGCTCATACGTACGGAAATTGTCGTGCAGCGCTGCCAACACACTCACCACGAGTTCGTCGTTGAGTTCATAGAGATGGAACCACTGCGCCAAGATCCCGTGTTCAGAAAGCAGCGGGGCTATGCGGGCATAGAACTCAGTGGTAAACAGACTGGCCACACCGCTGACCCACGGATTCGATGGCTCAGAGAGGATCAGATCGTAGCGCTGGTGTTGTGTGGCAAAGAACGAGCGGGCGTCGTCAACCACAAACGCGGCGCGGGGATCGTCAAAAACACGCCGATTGGCAGGGTAAAAAATACGCGACCCGGCAATCATCTCTGGCTCGATATCGATGGTCACAAAGTGCTCGATGTACGGGCTTCCCAACAGGAGATGGGACGATTGGCCTGAGCCTTGGCCAATGACGGCTACGTTGCGTGCGTCTGGCGCGTATGCCAGTGACACGAGGGCCAAGAGGGTTTGGGTCGCAGCATCTCGCCGCAAGGCTCTGCGGGGTTCGTTTGCCTCGCCGTCCACAAACCAATCGGCGGTCAGCGAGGCATCCGGTTTGCCATTGGTTATGAGGGTACGCGTCCCATCAGGTGTGTGCGCTCCTGCGACCGTCGCGGTGCGCCCATCCTTATAGAAAAGCGTTTCGTAAGAGCCAGCGCGAGGCAGATTACCATGCTGGTAGACACCACTATACAGGAGGGTACGATCCAGCGTCGTGCCCCACGCCACGAGCAGCACAACGAGGACCATGCCCACTCCGGCGGCACCAGCGAGGCGCAGGCGGGGCCACACCGGTCGATCTAACGAGGCGAGAAGCAATACCCCGACTGCCATATCGCAGGAGGCTCCAACGATTAAGAGCGCTTTGAGACCGATCCATGGGAGCAGGATCAGGCCTGCCAGGACGACGCCGACAATCGACCCGAAGGTATTGGTCCCATAGACCCAACCGATAGCCCGCTCTCCTGTACCAGTTTCTAGCAGCGTTTTTGTAAGCAGTGGAAGGGTCATGCCAGCACAGAAGGTGGCAGGAAGCATCACGGCAAGAGCGATGCCGTAGCGTGCCACATTGAAGGCCACATACCCTTGGATAGTCTTGTTAAAGGCCGCTAGCAGGGCAGCCATCCATCCGAATGACTCTAGATAGACGGGAAGAGTGGCCAGGGCCGCAGCGCCCATGCACCACTGCACGACACCGAGAGCACGCAGCGGGTCACGAAACCGATCCATATGCTGCCGTACCCACAGGGCACCAAGCGCCAACCCCAGGATAAACGCTGATAGCATGAGTTCAAAGGCGTGTGTGGCGCTGCCCATGACGAGGGAGAGCAGGCGAATCCAGGCCACCTCATAGATGAATGACGCCACCGCCGTAGCAAAACTGACAAAGAGCAATAGGCGCCACAGCCGCTTACACGTTATCCTGCCAGCCATGCTATGCTGCACGCGGTCACTCGCCCCTGAGGTTACGTGCCTCTGGGCGTATCCTCCTGAGGGCTGGCTCGTGCGTACCGTAACCGTACGTCGTCACCGCGACGAGCACATTGAAACAGGCGGCCGTAAGGACCGTGCCGGGTAGCCCTACAGCGGCGATGAGGTAAAATCCTGCTACCAAGCACCCCAATGCAGCGCCAAGACTATTTGTAAAGTACAACAGGGAGAGGACACGGCCAGGCTGGCTGTCAGAGCGCCGCAGCACTCCCGCACTCATGCAGGGGAACGTCGCCCCAAGTAAGATGGACTGGGGCACAAGAAGGGCCCCGGCCATGGCCCACTTCGCAAGAGTCAACGCAAAAGTACCCACGAGTAGGGGGAAAATGGAGGTGTAGGCCAGGAATGTCACCCCCTGAAATACCTGGTGGAAGAGGAAACCCATAACCCCCACTGCCAGTTCAATCCCTGCGTACCACAGCAGTGGTTCTTTGAGCCGTTCAGAGTACTGCCCCACCGCCAGAGCGCCGAGCGACATGCCGCCGAGAAAGATGGCCAGAACAATTATCTGTGCATAGGCACTATGCCCTACGAAGAGGCTGAGATAATGGCTCCAAATAGACTCATATATGAGTCCTGCGGCACCGGAGAAGGTGAACACTATATAGAGCAGTATTTGCAATGGTTTTCATCCTTTTAAGCGCCTCTTAAGCCGTTTGTGTTCCAGAGAGAAAAATGTTCCCTTATAGTATAGCAGCGTGTCAAGATACACCGTACACACCTCTTCTATAAAAGCGCTCGGCAAAACTCGCTCCGACCTTGATCTGCTCGCGGGGGCACTGCTGACAGCGCGGATGGGCCTGACGGGGCAGGTGATCTTGCACCACGGGCATGCGCTCGACCTGCCCTTTCCCGACGGGAGCTTCGACCTCGTGTGGATGCAGAACAGCGGCATGCAGAGGGCGGACAAGGGCCGTCTCTAGCACGGGTTCTTCCGTGCGAACGGGACCTTCGGGGTACTCTTTTTGCCCAAGGCCTACCGCGACCTCTTTCTCAGGGATCGGACGGCCTAGAATACCCTGTTTTCCTGCGCAGGAGTAGGAAAAGCGTGTAGAGGAACACCGCGTCCCCGGCCCGGGCAAGCACCCAGCGGCCGCCTTCTCCCTCCACAGACAGCTCGAGGGCCACGGCTCCCACGAGGAGATAGTAGATCACCCCAGCGGCTTTGCCGGCCCGATCCTCCACAAGGCGCCCTTCCGGCGTCGGCTGGTGGCCCAGGTTGCGGAGGAGGAAGCGGCCACCTAAGATGGCTACTCCAACGGGGACCCAGAACCCGACCCGCCCAAGCCAGGCTGCAACGGTAAGACTCAAGCTGGTAAAGGCGATATCGGCGGCCGCATCGACCTGGCCCCAGACATGGCTTGGGGCCCCTGCCTTGCGAGCCAACATACCATCGAGGACATCGGAGAGGGCGATGCACGTATACAGGAGGAGCAGGCACATCCTCCCCAGCGGCGACCCTGCACGAGCCGTGTGGATGAGGAGCCAAAGAAACAGGGGAATCCCTGCAACCCGCGCCAGGGTGAGGCCGCGCGCTGCAGTAAGGTATAAGGCACGCAAGAGCGACTCCCGTACAATTGCAACATACCGCTGTGTTACACTGTGTCTCACGAAGCGGAAAATTGTACAAAAAGGCGCGTGGCCATGCACGAGAGCGTGCCGAAATGCCGGCGTATGCTCCGCAGGATCAACTCCTGTCCGAACGCTTCGGCATTGACTACGGAGAGGGTTCTGTGGTATCCGGGCGGGAGCCGACAACCACTCACGCCCTTCACCTCAGCCCTCTCCTGAAGGGCGAGGGAGCAACAGGCTATGACCTGTTGCTGGTCATCAAGGCTGTAGCGATAATGGTCGGTTATCGCTTCCTGTGTAGCAATATGTTCGGCCAAAGTTCATGAAGGCTTGCGCATGATCACCTCGTCTTCTCCTCCTTCCATAGGGCTCCTAAGCGCGGCGCTGCTATGATGCACTCGTCCTCTCCTCGCCTCTTGCCCATCGGCGCTCTCTGCATCTACTTGTTTCTCTACGCCCCCTTGCTCGTCTTGATAACGTTTTCCCTGACGCCGTCCGAATACAGTGTACGCTGGGAGGGATTCACCATGCGTTGGTATCAGGCCGTATGGCAGAATCAGCACATCCAGGAGGCACTGCTCGTGAGCCTGATGGTGACTATCCCGGCCGTGTTGATCGCAACGGTTATTGGTACCTTGACGGCGCTGGCTTTGTACCGGGCGCGCTTCCCTGGCAAGACCCTGTTGCAGGGTCTCCTCTATATTCCCCTGATCATGCCATCGCTCGTCATTGGCATTTCTCTACTGCTCTTTTTCGTGGCCATCAACTTGCCGCTCGGGGTGCTGACGATTATCCTGGCGCATGTCGCCTTTTCTATTCCGCTCACGACACTCGTGATTCTCGCCCGTATGCAGCGCCTCGACCGGACACTGGAAGAGGCGGCGATGGACCTGGGAGCCGATGAGTGGACCACCTTCTGGCGCATCACCTTGCCACTGCTCAAACCTGGCATTATCGCTGCCGCCCTGCTCGCTTTTCCCTGGTCATTCAATGACTTTGTCATTACGTTCTTTGTCGCTGGGGTGGGCTCGTCCACGTTGCCCCTGCGCATCTACTCGATGATCCGCCTGGGTGTCTCGCCTATGGTCAATGCGCTCGGGACCCTGATCGTCGTGGTCCCCTTGCTCGTGGCCATCCTGGGAACCCTGGTGGCGCGGCGCTGGGTATAAGGGAGGCTAAGCGCGTCGTATGCCACAGTCTGCCAGTGTCGAACTCATCCACGTCAGCAAACGTTTTCACGCTGCCGTAGCGGTACACGATCTGAGTCTGACGATCTACGCCGGTGAATTCTTTGCCCTGCTCGGACCTAGCGGCTGCGGCAAGACCACCACGTTGCGGCTCATTGGTGGACTGGAAACCCCCGAGAGCGGTGAGATTCGTATCGGTGGTGCCGTGGTGAATGACCAACCGCCTTATGTACGCAAAGCCAACATGGTGTTTCAACATTATGCCCTGTTCCCGCATCTCACTGTGCAGGATAACGTCGCCTTCGGCCTGCGGGTGCAGTCACGACGCTTGCCCGCGGGGGAAGTCAGGCAGCGTGTCAAGGCCGTGCTCGAACTCGTGCAGTTGCCTGGCTTGGAGACGCGTCGTCCGCATCAGCTCAGCGGCGGGCAGCAACAACGCGTGGCCCTGGCGCGAGCCCTGGTGCTGCAACCCCACGTGCTCCTGCTCGACGAGCCCTTGGGAGCCCTGGATCGGCAATTGCGCAAGGCCATGCAAACGGAGCTGCGGCATATCCAACGCGAGGTTGGTATGACGTTTCTCTACGTGACGCATGACCAGGATGAAGCCCTCAGCATGTCAGACCGCATGGCCGTGATGCGCCACGGAGCTATCGAGCAACTCGGCACGCCGCAGGAGATTTTTCAAACCCCACGTACAAAATTCGTGGCAGAGTTTATGGGGGCGGCGAATATTTTAACGGGGCGGGTGTGCGCCAGGACGGAGCACAGCGTACAGATCGAAACGCCGATGGGCCTGCGGGTGCTATGTCAGTGCGCCGAGGCGGTGTCTGTTGGCGCGTCGATCAGCGTTGTGGTGCGCCCTGACGTGGTGCAAGTAGTGCCACACAGTTGGAGCTGGACCGGGGACAACGCCTTTCCCGGCCTAGTGACGAGCAAGACCTATCTGGGAGAAGTGACGGCATTGACCGTGGCGTTGCCGGGAGGTGACACGCTGCTCTGCCACGTGCCGAGCCGTCTTGAACAGCAGTTTGGCTACCAGGAAGCCACGGCGGTGCTGGTTGGATGGCAGGCGTCCGATAGTCATGTGTTACAGCAGTGAGAGGTCAGGGAGAGAGGGGATTGCGATGACAGGTTGTCGGCCCACGAGCGGATATCAGAAGTGCTGGAGTGCCTATAGACTGTGGACCGTAGGACTGATAGTTACAGCGTGTGTGGTGTGGTGGGCTCCTTGGGCTCGCGCCCAGGGCGCGCGTTGGGAACACTATATGGCCGAGGGTGTCAAAGCGTACCAGAGTGGCCAGGAGACGAATGCCGAGATGTTTTACCTGGCAGCACTCGAGGATGTGGAAAACGCTGGCCCCGAAGACCCACGCCACGCCGCGACGCTGAACACGCTGGCCGTGCTGTACCACACTCAGAGAAAATACGCCAAGGCCGCACCGCTCTATCAGCGTGTCCTGAAACTCCTCGAGCAAACCGTTGGTCCGGAGCATCCCACCCTGGCGACGACGCTGAACAACCTGGCTGTGGTCTACGAAGCCCAAGACAAATACGATGAGGCCGAACCGCTCTACCAGCGTGCCCTCACGCTGATTGAGCATACCCTGGGACCAGAACACCCCAATCTGGCCGCTGCCCTGGACAACTATGCTGACTTGCTACGGAAGATGCAACGTGAGGCTGAAGCCGAAACGGCGGAGGCCCGCGCCAAAGCGATCTGGGTCAAGCAGAAAGGCCAGCCTGCCGGGAAGTAAAGCCCGGTGTCCCCTGCCCTCTCGCTCCCGATCCTCACGCATCAAGGCACTACTGTCATCCAGTAGTCCACGGCGTGCATGAAACATT
>WNGB01014439.1_pt1 | contig 10541 bp, 9 predicted proteins | sample 5400681 | NCBI WGS metagenome assembly WNGB01 (sample SAMN13153367, study PRJNA577476) | soil metagenome | isolation source: 115 cm soil or saprolite under grassland replicate 2 | place: USA:California | collected 2016-06-15 | reverse complement strand
CCCGTCGTCGTACGTCGTGACAGGCGTACCGCTTACCGACATTCAGGCGGACGGCTAGCCGGTCCGATCGGGTTTCCGAAGGCCCACCCGTCTCTCCCGCCCGGCGAACGGGCAGTCAGAGTTCGAACTGAGACACTACGCGCGCGGGCGCGGTGTCAGAAGTCCCAGCGCGCCTCCACGTAGGCCGTTGACGCGTCACGGAGCCGACCGAAGAACGACACGGTGGGGCCCGCGAAGAGATCCGCACCGGCCGTGAGCCTCACACGGTCCGTGAGCGCGTACGTGACCTTCGGTCGCACCGCATAGTCGAAGCGATTCGGTGACACGATGGCGTTGATCTCTGCCGTCAGCGTCTCGTTCAGCCACGACCGGCCGACGCGCAGAGCCAGGGCATGCTTGACCCGGTCCAGTTGATCGTTGATGAGCGCCTGCTGCACGGCGACCTCGCGGCGAATCGGATCCGCCACGTCGCCCGGTCGCTGGAAGTCCGCCACCACGCGCAGCACGTACTGCAGATTCACGTACACGGCGCCCGGCCATGTCCGGTCGGCCCCCAGGACCATGAAGAAGAACGGGCTCTTGATCTGGTCGCCGACGCGCGAATGCTCGGTGAAGGTATAGGCGGCCTCCCCGCGAACCGTGTACGGCCCGACGGCGGCGGCCGCGTCGGCGCCGGCGACCCGGATGCGGTGATGGGTGAGCACGAGGGATGCTCCCGACGGCCCGACGCCGGCGAGCTGGAGATCGGGGAAGAGGTCGAATCCATCGAAGTAGGACACCGACCAGTCGACGCGTCCCCCCGTCCGCTCGAGCTTCAGCGCACCCTGCCACACGGGATCGCCCGGGACACGCTCCCCTAACGTCGATGGGGGCGGCGGGGCTCGCATGGGAATCACGTGGGGGGCGAAGGTCGGCAGGAAGATGCCGGTCAGCGACAGACCCGCGACGGTCGTCGTGGCGCGGATTCCGCTGACGCCGAATCGCTGGTCGGCGTCCTCCGGTACCAGGAGCGTGAAGTCTCTCGGGGTGAGGTTGTCCGTCGGATTGATTCGATCGGCGCGCCCCCAGGCGATGATCTGCCGGCCGACGCGGAGATCGACGGGTCCGATCCGCAGATCGAGATAGGCTTCTCGGAGCTTGCCGGCGGTCGCCTCCTCGTGAAAGAGGTCGTCGTTCCGGACCCAGCCGTCGAGCACCACCGAGGCGGCGGGCAGCGGATCCCATCGCCCGTGCAGCCACAGGGCGGCGACCGGGAGATGGGTACCGCCATCGAGGTCCCGCGACGAGCTCCAGTACCCTCCACGCAGGGAGCCCCCGAGGTTGGCCCGCTCGACGACGTCGCTCAGGAGGCTCGTCTCTTCAGCGGCGGCGACCGCGACCAGACATCCGGTCAGCGCGACGGCGACGACGATGCGGACCGGCGACGGACACCATGCCCCGCCCCCCCCGCGCGCGGGCATCACCGGCCACGCTCGAGGGACGAGATGGTGAACTGTTCGTCGCTCAGGCCCCGATCGATCGTCCGATCCGCCACCGTGAGCACCGTGCGATGGTTTCGCGTCAGGTCGTGCACGCGCGTGACGCCCCACCGACGATACGTTCCATAGCGGCGCAGGTCGGCGTTGGTGAGCACCTTCTGGAGCCGTCCGGCGCGATCGTAGTACTCGATCTTCAGCGCCACCGACTCGACGGGATCGACCCAGTAGATGGTCCGGGAATAGGCGCTTTGCTCCTTCAACCGGCGATCCGTGGGGACGGCGGCGATGACCACGCAGCGAACGTCGTCGAGCGGCTCGTGGCGGAGCATCGTGTACTCGTACTGGTCGAGCTTGGGATCGGTGATGTCCTCGTAGGTCAGATCCGTTCCCATCCACGTGTCGCCGCGATTGGCGGAGGTGACCCGGCGTGCCGCGTGATACGCCGGCAGGTAGATCCACTGATCGGCGTCGCGATCGGTCTGCTCGATCGTGAGGATGGCGCTCCGCGCGAGATCCGGGGGCTCATGAAAACGGATGAGCCGCGCGGACGCCTCGGCCGTCCGCTTTTTCGTATAGACCGTCGTACTGCGGCGTCGCACCCGCCCGCTCGCGTCCACCAGCTCGACGAGCACGTTCGCCACTTCGTCCTGTGCCCGGCTGTCCCGCAATACCCGTTGCATGATCTCGCGGGCGCCGTCGTCCGCGCCAGCGCCCGCGAGCGTCGCCACGACGAGCAGGCCCACGATCGCACCGATCGTTCGACTGCGGACTCGCATGGCGGGACCGCTACTCGAGGGCGCGCGCCCGCAGCGTCATGAGGGCGTCCCGCCGCAGCACGTGGCGAAGGACCGGCAAGCAACCAAGAGGCACGAGCAAGATACCGGGGACCAGCACCGCGACGAACGCCGACAGGGGAAAGTAGTTGTGGATCTGGACCCAGGCCAGGCTCATCCGGTAGTTCAAGTAGAGACTCGTCGCCACGGCGATCGGAATGCTGAGCACCAAGGCGCCCACCGCGTACACCGCGGCCTCGAGGAGCACGATGGTGCCGATGAGGCGGTTCGAGTACCCGAGCGCACGCAGTGTCGCGAAATCGCGGACGTTGTCGAGCACGGAGAGGCTGATGCTCGTCAGGATCACGAGCATCCCGACGAAGACAGCGACCGCGGTGGCCAGGTCGAGCATCACGATCATGACGGAGACCACCTCCCTGACCTGCTTCGAGAGGTCACGCTTTGCCAGCACCTTGCCGACGAATTCCACCTCGTGAGGGCGAGCCTCACCGCCGGCGGTTTGCAGATAGGCGCCCGAGGCCTTGTCGGGAAACTGGCAGATCTCCTGGGCGACCGGAAACGGAACCAGCGAGAGGCCGCCGACGGCGGCCCACTCGAGACCGACGAGACGCACCGGGTACTTCTCGGTCATGGCATGCACCTCGAAGATATCGCCGACGGCGAGCCCGAGCCGCCGGCTCAGATCGCGCGTGAGGACGACCTCCCGCTCGCCCCCCGCGCGAAAGGCCCGGCCCTCCGCCATGATGAGCGGACTCATGCGCGAGTCGGGGACGAGACCGAGCACGGAGGAGTCCGCGACACGGTCGCCCGCGCGCAGCTCGACGTAACAGCCGAAGTACGGCTCCGCGCGTGTCACCGACGGCAGCGCGCTGAGCTCTTCCAGGCGGTCGAGCGGCACAGGGTAGAGGAAATCCACCGCGAGGTCCCAGGTATCGTGGGCGAGCCAGCCGCCGAGTGTCCGGTCCAGGGCGCCAACGCTCAGCCGGTACGCCGTCGCCACACCGAGACCGAGCGCGATGGCGGCCAGGGTCACCGCCGCCCGCCCACGCTGCCGGGTCAGGTTGCGCACGGCGTGGCGCTGGCTCGCCGGCAGCCATCGGATGAAGGCCGCCATGCCGCCGCCCGCCGTGGTCCAGAGCGGCACCAACGGCCGTGGCGACGGTCGCATGACCTCCTGCGGCGACCGACGAACGAATCGGTACACGGGCACCGCCGTGGCGGCCAGCGTCACCGCGACCTCGTAGACGACCGCGCGGGCGAGCGTCGCCGCGTCCGTCGTCATCCGAATCTCGGGCATTCCCATGGACGCCGCCGCGGCACGCGCGAACAGGTCGCGGATCACGAACGACAGTCCGAGGCCGACGACGGCCCCGGCGAGGCCGAGCATCAAGGTCAGCTCGAGGTAGGCGCGCAGCAGACGGGACGGCTCATACCCCAGCGCCATCAGGGCGCCGATCTGCGCTCGATCGGCGACGATCATCCGATTCACGTTGAGGGACACGACGATGAACGTCAGGGCCATCAGGACGACCACGATGGCGGGAACGAACGCCCGGATGCCCTCGAGCTGTGACTGGATGAACCGGTAGGCGAAGTGACGGTCACGCGAAAAGACCTGCTGGATGCTCAGCTTGCTCGCCCGCGCGAGGACCTCCCGCTTGACGGCCGCGGCGTCTGCGCCGGGCCGGAAGAGGAAGACCACGTCGTTGACGAGCGTGAAGCCGAGCGTGTCGGAAATGCCCTCGAGATTCGTGAACACGAAGCCCACGCTCCCCTTCTCGGGGATGAAGTACGCGGGATTGGAAGCGGCGACGAAGTACTCGGGCGTGATGACGACGCCCACTACGCGCCGACGGTAGACGGCTTCGCCGACCTTCACCTCGATGCGATCGCCGACCTTCCAGCCGTGATGGGTCGCTAGCCCGCTGTCGATCACGGCGGTGTCGTGCTCGTCGGCGCCGAATAGCCGGCCGGCGACGACTTTGAACGAATGAATGGCCGGAGCAGGATGCTCGAGGAACGTCATCACGGTGGTCAGCGGTGCCTTGCCCGGTTGACGGAGAATGCCGGAAATCACGAGGCGCCGTTCGAGGCGGGCGATACCCTCGATGCCACCGAGGTCGGGAAGGTTGCGGGCATCCTCTGGCAGGAATCGAACTTCGAGATCGGCGAAGTGCAGCTTGCGATAGAGAGTGTCGCGCGTGCGGAACAGGCTCAGGAGTCCCCAGTGGACGCCGGCGTAGATGGCGACGCCGCTGGCCACGATGAGGACGATGGCCAGCGCGCGCCATCTCATCCGCCACGCGTCGCGCCGCATCTTCAGACGGAGGCGAGTCATGCGTCGGGGACCGCGGCCGAGGCTCGTCGGACGAACCGGCCATGATGCAGGTGCAGCACGCGGTCGGCGAACGTCGCCAGTCCCATGTTGTGGGTGACCACGACGACGGTCGCCCGGACGCTCGCGCGCAGCTCGGACATGAGCCGCATGACGTGGAGCCCGTTCTCTTCGTCGAGATTGCCGGTGGGCTCATCGGCCAGGATCAGCGCCGGCTCCTTGGCGAGGGCCCGGGCGATGCCCACCCGCTGCTGCTCGCCCCCGGAGAGCTGCGACGGGAACTTGCCGGCCTTGTCCGCCATGCCGATGGCGGACAGATAGCGAAGCGTCCGGTCGCGGATCTCGGCACGGGTCAGGGGCAGGACCTCGAGGCCGGCTTCGACGTTCTCGCCCGCGGTGAGCGTGGGAAGGAGGTTGTAGAACTGAAACACGAAGCCGATCTTCGCGGCGCGAAACCTCGAGCGGGCCCGTTCGCTCATCGAGGAGATCATCGCGCCGTCCACGGTCAGGGTGCCCGACGACGGGACATCGAGGGCGCCGATGAGGTTGAGCAGCGTCGTCTTTCCGGACCCGGACACCCCGTGCACGATGACGATCTCGTTCCTCCGCAGAACGAGATCGACGCCCCGTAGCGCGTTGACGACGACCTCTCCCGCGCGGTAGGTCTTGGAGACATGGTGGAGCTCGACCAGTGCGTCGGTGGCGGCATTCACGGGCGAGGCCGTTGTCGTCGTCGGTTCGCCTCACGCCGGCCGGAGCATTCCCGGCGTGAGCGGCTATCGTACATCATACCGCCGGGGGTCTCGTGATGTCGCGCCTGCGTTACTGGCATCCGGTCCTGGTGGCAAGCCGCCTGCCTGAGCGCCGCGCGGTCGCCGTGCGCGTCGCCGGCCACGACGTCGCACTCTTTCGCACGGCGGGCGGCGGCCTCGGCGCGCTCGAAGATAAGTGTCTCCATCGCCGCTTGAAGCTGAGCGTCGGCCGGGTCGTGGACGACAAGCTGCGCTGCGCCTATCACGGCTGGTCGTATACCGCCGACGGCCAGGGCGAAAGCCCGGGCACGCCCAAACTGTACGCCTGCGCCAAGAGCTACGCCTGCCGCGAAGCCTACGGAGCGATCTGGGTGCGCGAGCGCGAGGCGGAGCAGCCGCTGCCGAACCTCATGCACGGGTACGAAGCCTGGTGTTTCGTCGGCTGCGTGATCAACCCGATCCGGGCGCCGTTGCCGCTCTTGCTCGACAACTTTGCCGAAGTCGAGCACACCGCGACCGTTCATCCGCAGTTCGGCATCGACATCGACCAGGCGGGCGAGGGCGTCCTCGACGTGCAGAGCACGGCAGATACATTCAGCGTGCGCAACCGGGGCCCGTCGAAGCCACCGCCGCTCGCGACGCGCCTCATGGCGTGGACATGGACCGGAGACTACTTCCACTCCGAGTACACGTTCCGTTTCGATCCCCCGCGCTCGTCCGTCACGCATTACTGGACGGACCGCGCCGGCGGCGAACGCATGGTGAAGTATCACCTCTATCACTACTTCGTGCCGGTCGACGCCGCTCGGTCCATGGTCGTGACGTTCGGCCACTTGCATTCCCGCTGGCCGGGCATGAACTGGATCACGCGCCGCATGGGGTGGTTCGTGCGCCAGAAGATCAAATCGACGATCGACGAAGACGCCTGGCTTCTGGCGAACCTGGCCGACTACGACACCGACATCACCGGCATGAAGCTGAGCCGGTTCGACAGGGTGCTCGGGCTGACCCGCGAGCGTCTGGAACACATTTACGGCGAAGACGGATAGACCCGTTCCTACTTCTTGTGCGCGGCGAGCACCTCGGCCATCACCGAGCCGTCCAGGACCGTGCTCACGTCGACGTGACGCGGGAGCACCTTCTCGTCGAACAGGAACTTCGCGAGATCGGCGAGGCTCGCCTGCAGCGGGCTGCCCTTGGCGGCGGAGTATCGATAGCCGGGATCGGCTTGCTTGTAGATCGCCGGCAGCCCGGCCTCCTTGAAGATGGCGCGCGCCCACTCCTCGGGAATCCCCATCTCCTGCATCACCGCGGTGAGCGCCGGCGAGGGATCCCTTTCCAGAAGATCATAGGCCATGACCAGGGCCCGCAGATAGCGCCGGGCGGTCTCCGGGTTCGCCTTGAGCCAGGAGCTGCGGACGGCCCAGACGCCGAGACCGGTGTACAGCCCGATGTCGGCCTCGCGGGCGACGATCTTGCCGTCGGCCTGGTGGACCATCTTCTGCATCCACGGCTCCCACGTCGCCGCGACGTCGATCTGGCGGTTCATCATCGCCGCGACCTGCTGCGCCGGCTCGAGCTGCAGGAGCTTGACCTGATTCGTCGCGATCCCCTGGCGTTTGAGGACCGTCAGCACCGCGTAGTGGGAGGTGGAGCCGCGGAAGAAGCCGATCGTCTTGCCGCTGAGGTCGGCCAGCGATCCGACCCCGCTGTCCTTCCTGGCCACGAATCCCACGGCGCGCGGGTACTCGTTGTCGACGCCGATGTAGACCCAGTCCACGCCGGAGGCGACGCCGGCCAGGAAGGGCACCGTCCCCACCATGGCCACGTCGATGCTCTGGCTCTGCGCGGCGGCGATCATGGGCGCGCCCGCCGTGAACTTCACGAACGTGGGCGCCAGGCCCGCCTTCTCGTAGAGCTTCAGGCTGCGCGCTCCGAACAGCAGCCAGGAAGCGACGGCCTGGTAGCCGATCTTGATGGGCAGCGGCGCCGGCTGCTGGGCGCTCGGCGCCGGCCCACTACCGAATGGCAGGAGCAGGACCACGATCAGAACGATGACCAGGGCAGCGGTCACCCACGCGCGCTCACGCATCGCTCAGCTCCCGTCCAGGGCGAGAAAGCGGCGCGCGTTGTCGCCGAGGATCTTGCGCTGGGCGCTCTCGCCGAGCCCATTCATGTGCTTGCGCAGCTCCTCCACGGCCCCGGGGAAGATCGCATCCCAGTGCGGATAGTCGGAGGCCCAGCACACGTAGTCCTCACCGATGTAATCGACGACGGCCGGGATGGTGGCCTCGTCCGGATCACACGAGATGATGCACTGCCGCCGGAACACGGCGACGGGATCGTTCCTGAGCCAGGGCACTTCCTGGGCGCGCTTCTCCCAGTGCTCGTGCATGCGGTGCAGCCAGAAGGGAAGCCAGGCGCATCCCGACTCGAGGAACGCGACCTTCAGCCGCGGGAAGCGCTCGAGCACGCCGCCCGCGATCATGGAGAGCGCCGCCAGCATCTGCTCGAAGGGATGCGAGATCATGTGCGTCATGAAGAAGTTGTCGTAGCGATCGAGCCCCGCCGTGGGGAGCTGGCCGTCCGTGCCCTCGTGGAACATGACGGGAACGCCGAGCCGCTCGGCCTCCGCCCAGAACGGATCGTGGACGGGATCCTCCAGGCTCCGGGCGCCGATCGGGTTCGGCCGGAGGTAGACGCCCTTGAACCCGAGCTCGGTCGCGCAGCGACGGAGCTCGGCCACGGCGGCCGTCACGTCCCGCAGCGTGACCATTCCGACGCCGATGAGGCGTGCGCGATCCGCCGCGAGGTACTCCCCGTGCAGCCAGTCGTTGTACGCCCGGCAGACGGCCGCGTTCAGCTCCGGGTCGCGCGCGTCGACCGTGTAGAGCCCGAGCGTGGGAAACGGCACGGCGACGTCGATGCCGTCCGTGTCCATGGCCTCGAGCCGCGACTGCGGGCGGACGATGTCGTGCGACTGCACCCGCCCCTTGTCGTCGATGGCGTACCAGGCCTCCGGCAGCCCCGGAAAGCCCTTGCCCTTGCCCTCGGGCTGCGGATAGAGCCGGCCTTCCATCGCGATGCGTATGTCGCCCTGGCGGTCCCTGACGAGCCGGGGCGCCTTGGCGCGCAGCGCGCCTGATAGATAGCGCTCCCACAGATCGTGCGGCTCCAGCAAGTGCCCGTCGCAGTCGATGATGCTATCGCGCTTCATGACGGAGTCCTCCCGGGGATGGATCCGCGGCGGCCGGTCGGCGCCAGCTCCTCGCGGATCAGATGAAGTACGCGTTCCTTGATGGCGACGAAGCTCGGGGTGGTGACGATATCGAAGTTCCGCGGCTTGGGAAACGGGACGGCGATCTCCTCCTTGATACGGCCCGGCCGCCGGGTCATGACGTACAGCCGATCGGCCAGGAAGACCGCCTCCTCGACGTCGTGGGTGATGAAGAGGATCGTGGGGTGGAACTCGTCCCAGATCTGCAGCAGGAGCTCCTGCATTCCGAGACGGGTCTGGAAGTCGAGGGCCACGAAGGGCTCGTCCATCAAGAGCACGTCGGGGCGGTTCACCAGCGCGCTCGCGATCTGCGCGCGCTGGCGCATGCCCCCGGAGAGCTGGTACGGGTAGTGGCCGCCGAAATCGTCGAGCTCCATGGCGTGCATGTAGCGGACGGCGTCCTCGAGGCATCGGCGCTCCGGGACTCCACGCTTGCGTGGGCCGAAGGCGATGTTGTCGCGCACGGTCATCCAGGGAAAGAGCGCCGGCGTCTGGAAGACGACGATGCGGTCGGGCCCCGCATCGCGTACCTCGACGTCGCCGACCCTGATGTCGCCCGTCGTCGGCGCCTCGAAGCCCGCCAGCATGTTCAGGAGCGTCGACTTGCCGCAGCCGCTCGGACCTACCAGGCAGACGATCTCCTGATCGCCGATCTCGAGGCTGACCCGGTCGAGCGCCTGCACCGCGGTGCCCTGGCGCCCGCCCGGGGCGAACGTCTTGGAGACATCGCGGACGACGATCTTGCCCACGCGACCGCCGCCTACTTTCCCTGCCAGTGCAGCGTTCGCCGCTCGATGAGCGAGATGACGAGCTCCAGGCTGACGCCGATCAGTCCGATGATCAGGATCCCGAAGAACACGTCGGTGATCCGGAAGAAGGTGCCGGCGTCCTGGATGATGAAGCCGAGCCCCTCCTGGGCGGCGATGAGCTCGGCGGCCACCACGATGGCCCAGCTCACCGCCGTCGAGGTCTTGATGCCCGTGAAGATGTGCGGCATGGCCGCGGGCAGCATGACGCTCGTGAAGAGCTGCCGCTGGGTGAGCCCGAGGTTGCGGCCCTTGCGGATCAGCTGCTCGGGCACCGCGCGCATCCCCGCCGCGCTGTTGAGCACGGTGTAGTTGAACGACGCGGCGAAGATCAACAGGATCTTGCTCAGCTCGCCGATGCCGAACCACAGGATCATGAGCGGGATGAAGGCGATGGGCGGGATGGGACGGAAGAATCCGAAGACCGGCACGAGCGCCGCGCTGACCGTGCGGTGGTAGCCCATGGCCAGACCGATGGGAATGGCGAGGGCGATGCCCGCCACGAGTCCCGTCAGACTTCGAAAGACGCTCGCCAGGACATGGACGTGGAGCGGCTTGCCGGCGTAGCCGGCGGCCAGCAACGTGTGCAGCTCATCGCCCATCGCCCTCGGGGAGGGCAGGATCAGCGGTGAGACGCGAAACACCGTGGTGACGACCGTCCACGCCGTGATGATGGCCAGCACGGTCACCGTGCTCACGACCACGTCCTGGGAGATCCACGACCGGCGAAGCCGACGCGTCATCACCGCCATGCGTCATCCCTTCACGGTGCCGCTATTAGATCGCAGCCCGGCCGTCTGTCAACGCGACGGCCGGGATCGTAGTGTCTCAGTTCGAAACTGTGGCGACCCAATCGCCGCCGATCCACCGGGCGGGTGGGGCGGGTGGGGCCTTGGGAAACCCGATCGGACTGTCTGGCCCACCGCCCGCCTGGCGGTTGCCGGGACGCCTGTCCCGACGTACGACGACGGGTTTCCCAAGGCCCCACCCACCCCGCCCGCCCTCGCCGCGGTGCTCAAGGTCGGATCTAGGACTCGAGTGGCGAGGCTCTCGTGTGCGGCCGGAAGAGATTGCGTGCCCCCAACCTTCCTACGACACG